>Ga0265797_10012342_pt1 | contig 10483 bp, 9 predicted proteins | sample P2T30metagenome_FD_192433 | JGI IMG/M metagenome (GOLD analysis project Ga0265797, IMG submission 192433) | Plant litter microbial communities from East Loma Ridge, Irvine, California - P2 T30 | ecosystem: Environmental > Terrestrial > Plant litter > Unclassified | place: USA: California... | reverse complement strand
CGGGCCCGGAAGTACCGTCGTCATCACCGCATCCGAAAGCTTTCCCACATCCATTCGTGGCCAGATGATGGGCTTCATTTCCGCGTGTTCGAAAGCTGGCGCTGCCATCGGCACGCAGGTCTTCACTGCTATTCTCAACTCGTACGTGAGCGATCCTACCAAGGGCGATCAGGTCGCTTTCCTCATCGGTTCCGCCTTCGCGGTTCTCGGCGCGCTGATTGCTTTCTTCGTTATTCCGGATGCGTCGAGGAGGCTTGAGGATGACGATGCGGCGTGGAAAGTGTATCTTGCTGATCATGGATGGGTGGCGACGTGGGGTGATGATGAGACGGTCGATCCTAAGGGCGTGATGATGAACCGCGCGACTAGTTAGATCTGAGATGTGCCACGAGTGAGACAGGTGTGACTGGCCCCACGCGCGACTATGGTCCCATGTGCAACTACGTACCCATGCGACGAACTTATAAAATAGTACCATGTATATCTCGAACGCCCCTTCGCGCCAATAAGCCTCTGCAAACTTGCCGTTTCTGGTTCGTTGATGAGTATTTCGGTGCGATACTTGTCGTCTCAATTTCATACAACGTTTTCGACACCTTGATAGACTTTGCATGGCGGGTGATCATGTTAGAGGATTATGCCAAGCGGTAGCTGGAACAATCCCAAGCAAGATGTTCGCAACGCCGGATGCTCGTCAATGAGCTCCAATGCAGCTACAATGGGTATCACAAGATTCAGATGTGATGCAAACAAGTGCGTGGTAGTCCATTGAGCATCGAGCGATTATGCACACCTTGTGCAGAATTACGAATTAGAAGCCCATCTACCTTCAATGCCCCTTCACGCCAGCCAACTTCAACAACTTCGGGAAGTCCGGCGTTCCAAAGCCAGTGACTGGATCCCAGCCCTTCGTAACAGGGAAGCCCTCAACATTGCATCCATAACTGAAACCCTTCGTGATATCCGTAAGCCCCTTGTAACCCTTCTTGTACAGCCACGGGTTAAGCCATCCAAGCGTAGGCTTACCGCGCGCAATCAAGGCGTCATTGACCAGTGAGAAGATACCGCCCGTCAAAGGGCAGGACGCAGAAGTTCCGCTGATAGTGCCCTCGGTGCCGTTCCAGAAGTACGCAAAGTACAACCCCTGGGCCGCGAGATCGGGATACGCACGTCCGCTCGAGTTGTACAGGCCCTTGTACTTATCACCCAGGGCCTCAACGTAAGCTGGGACGACCTCGTCTTGGTACTTTGGTCGCGGGAAGTAGTTGCTGAAGCCGCTGCCGGAAGAGTACAGATCGCGGAAGCCAGCGGAGGTATTGCGCGAAGGACGGTAGGCGGACTCCTCGGGCTCGAAGTTCATGGTCGCACCCACGGTCGTTACGTAGGGACATGAGGACGGGAAGTCAGGCATGAAGCGGTATGTGTTCGTTCCATCGTTTGTGTAGCATGTATCTGTGCCCCCGAGTCCTCGATCGCCAGACGAAAGGAAGAGCGTAGTGCCGCGAGCAGTGACTTGCGCAAAAGATTTGCACACGCGCTCGGCATACGACTTCGGGATGGTTTGTTCTGGCTCGCCGTAAGACGTACTGATGACGCCAGGAATGTGCTTCTGCGTAAGCAACCACGTTACCCACGCCAAATACGGCTCGTTGGTGTTCGTAGGCGTCGAGATATCCGGGATGAAAGGCGGCATTCCACCAGTGGAGTAGCTGACAATGGGCGTGTCGTAGCTTATGCCCGCGATAGCTTGAACGTCGAGATTTGCCTCGCGAGAAATGCCCTCTGCAGACTGATTCGCTGTGAGTGGGCCATCTTGAACGGGGCCGTTGTCGATGGAGTATTGCTTGAACGAGTACGCCGATCCCACGGCTTCTGGACGATACTTCTGTAGGAACAACTTCGCATCCGGGCGGATCGGGATCTCGCCGAGGTAGTTCGTGAAGCCGACGCTGTTCTTGTCGCACGCTTGCGTTTTGTACCACTTCGTCTTGTACAGCGTCTGGAAGCACTCTGGAGTCACGGACGTTACGTTACACACCGCGGCGATGGACGTGTTCTTGGGAGGCGTGTATCCGGCTGGCACGGTGACTTCCTTGTCGACCCAAGTTGCGTCGCGTGCGGCGCCGCGGAAGAAAGATGTCGTGGGCTGGATGGTGTCGATGTGGTCGTGGAGATGGCGGGGAAGCGACCATTTAGTTGTGCGTGCAACGATGGAGCCATCTTTGTGCTTATAGTTGTGGTACGTGGTGTCCAGCAGGTTTTCAACCTTCTCGATGGGCAGATGCACGATTACCCAGTCTTTGGCTGAGCTGTATCCGAGGTTGGAGGCGTCAATGCCATTGTCGAGAAGCCAGTCGTGTACGAGGCTGTGGGTCTCGGAGGTTGGAGCAATGAGGGCGTCGACTTCGTCTCCGTTGAGGTGGTGCCCATAGCGCTTGTGGTCTGGGTCAGAAACTGTGAAGAATTAGCTTGAAATTGGAACTGTCTTCAGTCGTGAATTTTGATGCGACGAAAATCGTAATAGCGGGTATCGTACTCTCGTGAAGCTGGCGATCTAGCTCTTCAAAGCTGCCTTGCTTCAAGCCGATTTGAAGCTGGATAGTCTTTCCACCATGCGAACGCCCCAATCGCGACCAATCTCTCGGCACAAAGTGCGTCTCCTTAACGGCATATGACGAACGAGCGACTGGCGTAGCAATCACTCCTGTGGCAACAGCCGCCAGCAGAGTGAGCGAGAACTGCATGTTGTTGATAGAGCCAGAGGTGCCTGAAGGAGCTATCGCGCGAAGGTCAGGACGCGATGGATGCTATTTAACCTTGCGGCTACCTGGTCGCATTCCATCACACTGCATTCCTCCATTTGTCACTTGCATGAGGGGTGGTTGATTAACTCTGGGTCCATCCGTTTGCTCCAAGCTCGCAATCTCGAGATCGCTACCCAGCTGCTGCATTGCGACAAGTGTCTCACCCGCATGGCGACATTTGTACGAGCAGGATCATCGTGCGATTGGCTGGCCGTCCGTGAAGGTATCGATCGGGCTCGAGGAGCAAATACCGTGCTGGTCTACAGGTTATCGCCATCCTGGTTGTCGGAGCTTTAGCCTCGGCGGATGAAATGCTAGTGCTCAATGTGGAAGGTGGGAGATGCTTGATGTCATCTTATGAGGAGAACAAGCAGTGCCAAGATGAGCTTTCAGGCCTCCAAGAGCTCTTTCCGAGCTTGTTTCTTTCTTGGAAGGTGGGATCGCACGTTACGATCGATGCTAGCGAATTACTCCGACTATTTGAGCCACAGGTATAATCTCAAGTTGTACTGCCACTCTATCTCATGCCCAACGGCAATCGGTTTGAATGAATCACTGCACCAAAATTGGGATTGCGAATGAAGTTCGTTGCGCTTGTACTCTTTCCTGGTGGTACTCAGGCTCTATAGATGCGTTGCAAAATCTCGTAAGATTGTCCGTCCGAAGCCAGGCAATTGCACGTAGATCGGCAACAACGTCCCACAACCCCGCACTTGTTTTCACACGCTTTCATCTGCTAATCAACGCACTTCCTCGACTCTTCGCATCTCTAGAGGTGGCAGCAGGCAGCCAGATCAAAAATCTCAATCTCAAAACTTTCGTAGATGTTCCCAAGTTGACTTTTCTGCTGCAAAGAACCGACAGATTGTTTGATACGCACCTAATTATTGACGACCACGCCCCATCACTACAGGAACATTATTCAATACACAGCTCAAGACTATTGCGACCACCGCAGAATGCCGGATAGTCCTTGCTCTATGACTGGGTACTTATTCGAACTCCCGCGCCAAGCGCAGAAACCCAAATGAAGATGATTCACACAAACGGACAGCACGACTAGACGTCTTCAAATAACGGTCCCTTCTCGGCTGGAGGTTAGGACGGCATAATTACTGCGTTTGCGTACAATGCTGATGCATGCACTGCGCTTGGCACCAGAGCGCTCTCCTATCGATCTCGACGAGAGGGGCGGCACGATCGGCGAGCACTATTGGTAGGCTCGGATGAGGCAGCAGCAGTATATTTGTCGAGCGGACATGCAAATTCGAATCATTGTTAAAGGTGGGAACAATCGGAAAGGTGGCCTACTTCAATCTCATACCACACCATAACCAACGTCCAGTTTTCTACCACACCAAAGCCAACGCAACCATGACGAACACGAACATCATGTTCCCTACCATCTTCCTTCCCATACTCTCTTTCCCCGACGACCACTCCCCAACCGGCACCCTACTTCCCCGGACCACCTCATCCGGCGCAACACACACCACCTTCGTCTCAAGCTGCACCCCGCCCTCCCTTGGCGCTCTTGCAGCAACAATCCACGGCCTAACTTGCCTCACATAGCGATCATAATACGTGAAATTATCCACCGCTTGGTCCGCGCCCTCGAAGCTGATCCTGTAGCCGAAGACAGGGTGGGTGCGGTATTCTGAGGGAATGGCGGCATTGAATGGACCTGCAGGTAAGGCGACGGAGCAGTTTTTTGACCACAGAGAGACTGAAAGGGTTAGATGGACGCGGATAAGAGAGAAAGGAGATACGACGTACCAGCATCATCTCGACCCCACAAACCACCCAAAGCAACTTCATCCGGGCAATTCTCTCTTATCAATTCCCGCTCCGGCAAGCGCGGACACGTCGTACTCCCCACACCCACATCCATCCTCTCACCAATTTCCCTCCGCAGCCACTCCCTACACCCCGTACTCAGCGCGCCGTCACATCCCGACGCGCCACCCGCATCACTGGCTTGAACATCGAGCCCAGGAAGCAAATAAACGCACGCCGATGCAATCACGTCCTCGGGTGCGCTGATCCAGCCTTGCAGATCGTGGAGTTGGACACGGAGGTTCGGGCTGCGTGTGTCGTTGAGGGTCATGGTCAGGTACCAGTCGCGGAACGGTGAGCCGAGTTGGAAGGGCTGTGTGCCGGTGGAGTTAATGCTTGCGTTGAATGAGAGGGAAGAAATGCCGGGGCAGTCACGACTGCTCTGCGCAGAGCATAGTGGTAGGAATGTCGTGAGGGCGAGCCGGAAGGCTGACTGTGTGGGCTTCATCGTGGTGTTAGTTGGTGTTGTTCCACGGACTTAGATTGCGTAAAGCATTTCGGCGAACTGCGTTGTTTTAATGCTACCTCTATGTTTGATGCAAGTACTGCGAAGGAACACATGATATGCTTGGCCGGCGTCATGGCTCATATGTTTTGGGCTAGTTAGTGGTCTCGCTAAAGGTCGTTGTCTGACATGTCGGATAAGACGGGATCTCGGGGTTGTGTTTCCTGTGCTCAAAAATGATGCGCATAGTTGCCATGGTACTAAATCGAGAATGCAGCAAACGTTGGGGGGAACGACCAGAACGCAGAAATGAAAGTAAGGTACGAAAGGATAAGCAGATCAATCGTTGAAGGTGGGCAACTTTGCGGGTGATCGGCGTTGCATGCGCCATGCCCGGAAGCCAGCCGACTTGGCGGCCCGCCTGGTGTAGCATTACATAAACCTATCTTTAAACAAAGAACAGTCATCAATTGGCAGGACTTACTTAATTTGCCCCCTCGCTTCCTCGCTTCTCAGCGCAACAGATCCTGTAGTTCTGGCAGTGTAGATGGAAGCGCATCTTCTCCGCGCCTCTAGCATGCCGATATTGCTTCGTGATGTCGGGAGTACCTCACGTGAGTATCAACAGCGAGCTTTGCTTAACGCAGCATAGCTGGCAGAGCCGTCACCGTTTCAATGCCGTTGGATGTCGCGACATCAGGGTTGGGGTAATACCACGCCGCGACCGCGATGATGACATACACAATCTGCATGCATGTTAGGAGATGCTCGTAGTCATAGGGCACGCCGAGTGACTTACGACCAGCAATGCGCCCTCAAGGTAGTTTGATTCGCCGTCGCGCAAGAAGTTGCCAACCACAACGATGGACAGAACGAGTAAGACGATCATGAAGATCTCGAAGTTGAGGTCCATGTCTTTACCCATGAACCAGCCGACGATAACAACGAAAGGAGCGTTGAACAAGGCGGTCTGGATGGAAGGGCCGATGCAGTGGAAGAGTGCGAAGTTCTGCACTTTGTTAGTACAAATCCCCGAGCTGTATCATGTACTCACGATCTGTCCGTCCCAAGCTTCGTCAATCGCGGTCAAATGCTCGGCCGCTTTCTCAACCAGCGGAAGCATGATCAGGCCAAGAAATTGGTCCGGAATGCCCGACTCCACGACGTCCTCAATGCGCTCGACGAGGAAGACAGCGAGAAGGGTGACGATGGCAAGCGAAAGCGTCAAGGCGACAATGCACTCGGTCATGGTGAATTTTGGCTTGGCCAGATCGTCGTGGCGGTCAAGATCAGCGTGCTCATCGGCTTCAAGAACCTCGTCGAAAATGGAGTGCTGGGAGCGCGCGTTGTACCAAATGAAGCTGCAACGTGTCAGCGCCCCACCCCTAGATGGGCAGCTTTCGTGACTTACATGAAGAAGGCTACGATGAGCAGTATGGAAGTCACTTGACTTATCCTCAACACGTTGTGCTGCAGGACTTTCTCGGTGAACTCATGATGCTTGCTCGCCTTCGCGACTGCCGAGCCCTTGAGAGCAGAGTAGTACGCACTTGGAATAAGCAACCCGAAGCCAGCAACAAGCAGCAGTCCGCTACCGACCTCGCTGATGGATGCATGGAATTTCTGGCTCGCCTGCCTCAGTCCACCAACGAAGAAGCAAAGACCTAGGCAAAGCAGCAGATTGGTGATGATCGACCCGAGAATGGCTGCTTGAATGACTGGAATGAGATTGCCATGTTCGGATGATCCATCCTGATTCTTATGCTTCGCAATGAGGATGATAAATAGTATGATCTCGACAATGCTTCCGAACGCGGTCTCGATGAGGATGCCTGAGACTTTGGGCATCTTGCGAGCAAACTCCTGACCGGCAAAACCGAGCAAGTTGGCTACTGGCACCATGGCGATGTAACTGGTGACGAAGATGGCGATTGGCATGCTAGGAACCGCCCAGTGCAGAATCATAGCCACAGGCACGACGGGCCATAGCAAATTCGCCCATTTTGCTGCGCTGCTACCAGATTTCCACGCTACACTGAAAAAATGCGAGGGGTTGAAGCCAGTGCGGCCACTCTCGCCGTCGGGATGGATGTGCTGAGGGAGAATATTGTGCAGGAGTGGCGTCGCCTCCGAGTTGTGGTAATTGGACGGCATGATGGCAAGGCTGAATGAGGTGCTTAGGTGTGGTTTCGGTAAGATTTACACCTCCAATCAGCTCACTGTATGCGAAATGCTACTTTGAGGTCCGGAGAACGGTTAGGACGGAAGAGTTGCAGAGATTGTCGTTTGTTGTCGCGACGAAAGCCAAGGGTGGGGAAGGCGCTGCCCAGCCGCGAAAAATCAAGGAAATTGTGCTGCAGCACGCGCCTCTTCCCGTCTTGAGCGCCATCGCAAACACAAACCTCAGAAACGGCTTACAATTGACCTGTTTTGGTATCTCTCGCCATGCGGCGCGTCGCACAGAGTCTTGCGCATACCGCGACAGGTGCGAAGTCCTCCTTGCATCCCCGCGATTGTGTGAACGCAACCCAGGCGGCCGAGTTGCGCTACGACCAGCTGTCGAAAACATATCGACCAACCAAAGCCACTTTGCAAAGATGGAATGATATATCTGCACCTTCGATATCTTGGAACCTCCTGGCAATAAAGTCTGATAGATGCCCAGAGGATCATACTTCTTCGCGACATCTTTCATGAACGCACCTTCTCCGCGCCATAAGTTACCCAGCGAGGGAATTCTGGTCTTCATCGGCATAGTTAAGGTAGAAATAATCTATATCCGTGCCTTGGCTCTCCGCGAACTTCTGGATGCCGTCGGTCAGCATCAAGCCTAGGTTGATGAAGAGCTCATCGTCTTTGGCCTTAAACCAAGAAAGATACGACTGGTACATGATGAAGTTATCCTTGTAGCGCTCCATACCAAGAACATTGCCGCCTTTGGGTGCGCTTTTGCGCCGTGTAGCTGGCAGAGAACACTTGGTGCAAGCAGGAGACGCGCCAGGAACCATATGCCTTGGCTTGGAGCTCCGTGATGAGCATCTTGTAGAGACGTGCGGTTTCTTGGAGAGTGGCGAGGTCGAGTTTGAACGAGAGAGTGCGAAATTGGACTCTACAGAAACAATTTAGCAGTCATCCACGAGGGCTCAGATGGAGCAACGTACCTCTTGGTAGTGTCACTACCGAACTCCGCGGCTATCGCGCTCATCGGCTGGATCTTTGTGCTGTCGCTGAGCGTATTGTTCACGGCAAAGAACTCTTTGTAGGCAGCCGGGCGGGCCACAGGCCTGGTATAGTCGAAAGCAGCTCTTACAACATTTGTTGGGCTGAGAGTCGAGTATCCTTGAAACACGATCAACGCAGCATTTGGATCTCTATTTGGGTTTAATCCGAAGTTGACCAAAGATTGAAAGTGCTGATTGATTGTAAACGCTGGCCAGGTGACGATGCCTCCCCTAAGCTCTTCGCTCGGAAAGGTTTCCATATCGTAACGCGTTACGATGGTGAAGTTGTTTGTGCCACCCTTGAGAGCGGTAAACAGGTCGGGGTTGGTGCTCTTGTTGACATTTGTGGGAAGGGAAGAATGAGGAGAATCATGTGTAGATTGGGCTATGGGAGAGCGAGGCCTATGTACTGAAGGGAGCACGCACTAGTCCTAATGGGGAAGTGCATGAGAGCAAACATGTAGTGTAACCTGGGACAAACAGTACTGGCCCGTGCGGGAGATCCCACGGCCGACAACATTCACGATGCGGCCATCAACTAAGACGACCTCGAAATTGACCACGTTGTCGCATGAAAGACCGAAGCGAGGCGCGTAGTGTGAGATTCCACCACCCAGAAGAAAATCACCAACACCGACTGTAGATCCGCGACCCCCGGCTACCATGCGTCCGAGAGGCTCCAAGGCCGCATACACGGGACCCCACCGCGCAGCTGGCAGAATGGAAGCCATTTTGATGTCGGCGTCGTACGTGGTCTCGTTCATGTACAGGAAGTCAATGGTCACGCCGTCATGAACATTGTTGGCACCTGGAATTGGGGTATGGCCGCCAGACCGCACCGCCAAACTGGCACGTCTTTGCTGTGAGGATCTTTACGGCAGTGGACACATCCTCGGCGCTCCTGAGCTGCAAGACACAATTCGGGCTCAGCCGGCTCTTGCCGTCGAATTACAAAGCCTCGCTCGCTGGCTTCGTATGAAAGCTCTCCAGGGAAAGCGACCCGGTCTGTCACAGAACTGAGAGATAGAGCTATGCACTGGAGGAAGTTAGTCGGTGCAAGCAAGGCGATCAGCGACTTACGCAGTGTTTCTCAGTCTCGGTCTCGTTCTGCTGGGCGTTCGGTACCCCGAGCAGAACCGAGGCAAGCAGAGCAACGACCAGACGTAGCATCATTGCCCGCACATGTACTTTTTAGTTCGCCGAGCGTGATGAAATGCTTAAGGAATCTGCAGCTACACACTTGATAGCGACTGGGTGAACTACGGTACTTATGGATCCGGGCGAGGAGATGAGGGACCCACCAGCGAGCATCAAGCTAGCGCCTGAACTTGTAAACACATGGTATAGTTCTTTGAACGACGGTTTGCAACGCTGCAAGCCACAATATCTTGAAAAGAAGCTGATGGTACACACCTACTGAGGCTATCTCACTTGGCAGTTGAAGCGAAATGCATGTGGTCGGGGATTTTGCCCGGAACGCCCATGTCTCCGCTCATCCTTCAGCAACGATCTAGTTCCGCGACCAATCATCGCGACTGCATGAGGGGCTGCGATCAATTGTGGCCTAAAATCCGACTCTGTGCTTCCTTCAGATATTCGTCGATGCTCCTGGGGTACAATCCGCTCTAGTCAGCAAGTTAAGCAATGGAATCATTGATAGAGATTTCTTTTCATTCGACGCAGTTTTACGCACACAATGAACACCATGCTAGAGTACCAGTTCTACGATCCCAGCGAAGCGCTTGTTGAGCAGGTAAGTACAGAGGCTGTAGACAGTTCCACCTACCTCCCAGAAATAATTCTTGCAAATCATAACGTTGATTTGCGAGAGGGTCGGAACGCTTCAGAATGTTGCGATCGTGCTGTTCAATGTAGTACAATAAATCTTTTGCTCCGCTGATGCTGTGGTATGACTCCTTTGGCGCATTATTGATCGTAAACTGCCGTACCCTTTCAGATCATATACGTTTGTAGCTTCTTACTAGCAGCTTTCTTTTATATCTCAGACAGGACTGCTAAGCTCAATGATCAAGGTGGAGAATAAAGCCTCGGGACGTCGAACCTCACGATACATTATGCGCGCACAATGTCTACTGTCTGTCCAGCTTAAGAAGCGTTCTACTGTGCCCAACACTGAAGCCGCATTACGCAACAACCATTCCCTCGAACGACAACTA
>Ga0265797_10012340_pt1 | contig 10484 bp, 8 predicted proteins | sample P2T30metagenome_FD_192433 | JGI IMG/M metagenome (GOLD analysis project Ga0265797, IMG submission 192433) | Plant litter microbial communities from East Loma Ridge, Irvine, California - P2 T30 | ecosystem: Environmental > Terrestrial > Plant litter > Unclassified | place: USA: California... | reverse complement strand
CGTTCTTGGGCATTTTGCTGGGCTTGAGCGGCAATACGTCTGAAATTCTTACAGAATAAGGCAACAATCTGGCGCTTTGCAATCCTTGATACCACGCAATGACCCATGAACGATCATACGATGCTATTTATCGGGGAGATCTAACCACTAAGTGTAACGCCTCCAAAATTCCGACCCTAATTGGCCGGAATCGCAAGTTAAGGCGCGAATGAGAGAGGTCCGTCTTTGCTTTCCACCATGACTTCGGGAAACGGTATATGTATTAATCTCGCTAGCACCCATTGATAACCCTGCCCACAACGCCGCTCCATCATGATCGTCACATTAAAACCGAATAGTACAGCCCAAGACAAGGTACAAGACCCAACCTAACCAACACTGTCCTGCAACAGATTGCCAGCAAGATCCTTGGCGTGGCTGTAGTCGATCCTGACATCTACCAACGCAACACCTTCAAACGCCAAAGCCTCCTCCATGACCTTCTCCAACTCCCCAGCATCATGCACGCGGAAGCCTTTGGCGCCGAAAGCTTCTGCGTATTTGACGAAATCCACGCCTCCCAGAGCAATGCCAGACGAACGACCGTACTTCATCTCCTCTTGGAACTCAACCATGTTGAAAGCCTCGTCGTTCCAGATGAAGTGCGTGATGTTGCAACGCTGCTGTACTGCAGTCGACAGTTCCTGCGAGCTGAACATGAAGCCTCCGTCGCCGGACAGCGAGACGACTTTGTCGCTGCAAGGCGGAGACTGCGAGAGAGAAGCCGCGATCGCCCACGGCATTCCGACGCCCAACGTCTGCTGTCCATTGCTGCACAGCAGGCGGCGCGGCTGGTAGGCGCGGAAGTGGCGCATGATGTAGATGTACACGGTGCCGACATCGCAGGTGACGGTCGTTGACGGTGATACGCGGGCTTGCAGGGCGGCGACGAAGTGCAGCGGGTGCACGCGGGAGCCCTTCGCGGTTTCTCTCGTGGCTTGCATTTGCTGGATTTGGGTAGAGGCTTCTTGCTGTAGACTTTGGCAGAGGGAGTCGTCCATGGGGCTGTTGACGTGGGAGACTTCGGTGGCGAGGGCGAGGATCGTTTCGCGGACGGAGCCCAGGAGTTCGATGTCCGGGTGGTAGTGCGAGCCGAACTCGCAGGACGTGTAGTCAACGTGCACGATGGGCAGCTTGCTCGAGGGGTTCCAGGCGTTGGCTTCGTACTCGGTCGGGTCGTAGCCTAGGGTGATGATGAGATCTGAGTTTTGCAGCAGCCTGTCGCCGATTTGGTTGCGGAACAGTCCCACGCGGCCAAAGAAGACTTGAGGTGCGAGTTCTTCGGAGATGGCGCCTGCGGCCTGGAAGGTCTCGACGACAGCGACTTTGTGCTTTGCGAGGAACTCATGCAGGGCCTCGACTACGACGTGGCTCGAAGCTCTTTGGCCGAGGAATAGGACTGGTCTCTTCGCTTGCTCCAGTAGCCTGGCCACTTTGTGGATGCTCGCGGGAGGCGCAGGGCCGTAGAGAGGTGCCTTGAAAGCAGAAGGCTGGAAAGCGGTGATTTTGGATTTCCCAGACGCAATGTCCATGGGTAAGTTGACAACAGCGGCCCCCTTTGGGCTGGTCGTGGCCGTCCTGAAAGCTGCGAGGACGATTTCGGCTGCAACGTCCTCGACATCAATGTTCATAGCCGATTTACTGGTGGGACCCAGGATGTCCAGGGCTTTCATCGACTGGTGCGTGTGCTTTGTGTTGAGCATCCTGGGGACCGAGCCTACAATGGCTACCACAGGGTCGCCTTCGGTCGTCGCAGTCACGAGACCTGTTGTGAGGTTTCCCGCGCCGGGTCCAGAAGTGGCGATGCAGACTCCCGGGACGCCGGTGATGCGACCGGTTGCTGCGGCCATGAAAGCAGCATTCTGCTCGTGACGGCAGACGATCAGCTTGATCTCCGGGTGATCGCTCAAGGTGTCGAATATGGAGTCGACTTTTGCGCCGGGGATTCCGAAGACTACGCGCACGCCGGCGTTGTAGAGGCTGTCGACGATGATTTTGGCCACCTGCTGCTCCGATTGGGACGCCATGATGGTGTTGCGGTGTAGCTATCCAACAAGTGTATTGCCTGTAGCTGTCTGATGTGAGGATGTGATGAGTGTGTTGACTCTGTGAGACAGCTGACGTTGACGTGTCAATGATGAGGTCGATGTGTGCTGTCGTTCCAAGCAAGGTCACCGCAATTACATACGATGTCGTCTTGAACGGTCTTTTTGCCTCTGATGACGGAACATGTATTGACGGACCGATTGACTCGTAAGCTAATGCACGTTGCAGGTGTTTAGTAAGGCTTGAGTGATGACGCTTTCCGCGTCCCGGCGTCTTCCGAAAGCCGTTTGGTTTCTCATGTAAAAGCATCGACATCTATGTAGTGTGTACTCGATATTCCGCGATATCAATGGTCTTGAATGCCCAGAAGATGGATCAACCTATGGCAATGGGATACTGTAGCTCGAATGGAGAATCTATACCAGTCCAAGCAGTAAACACAGATCCTGTACATTGGCCAGCTAAACGACTTGAACTCAAACTCTGACATGAAACAATGCCATTCTTGCTCTATTGGTACAGGGTATGTTTCCGAATCGAAAAGATCGAACAAAAACCAGGTCTAGATTCCTCCAACGCCGAATAAAAAAAAATACAAGTCGCTGCACCAACTCTCTCAACAGTCCTCCACACCGCGACCATATACCTCTTGCTGCCGTTTAACAAGCTGCCCCTCGTCGCCATCGCAATTCACCTGCGACAAGCCAGCGTCATCCCCAAACATGACCGACTTCCCCCTGAGCATCCACTTCGAATCACTCGTCCGCGGCACCAGCATCCAGATCCTCGCCAGGTGCACATAGTCAATGTCCAGTAGCATGCTCGGCACCGCCGCTCTCACCTCCTCTCCAGGCGGTCTAAACATCAACAATTTGCCGGCGTTCGACGTCCTCACCACACTGGGACGCCATGCTTCGGGCTGTCGTAGTGAGCGCTGTGGCATCCCGCGGATGACCAGGAAGTTGACAAAGTCCATGATGAAGCCAGCCGCGCGATCGACCCAGTCGGCTTTCGGCCACTGGCCCTTCATGGTGCGCAGCGCCACCATGAGCCAGCACGCCGGCTCCAGGTCCTGCTTGAAGCGGCCCACGCCATGGCGTGCGCATACCTGATTCATCCAATCCGGGCCGCAGGCAAATACACAGGCGAGAGTTTCGCTGTAAACATCGCGCATGGTGTCAAATAATTTGTTGGCTTGCCTGTCGTGTAGAAGGTAGCGCTTCCGGTGGCGGCCTAGCTTCCTAGTCTCGCAGGCGGAAACAAACGACTCGGCAAGTAGGAGGACTTCGGGGTTGTCGGAGGCGCAATGTAGGTTGTCAGCACTGAGGAGGTGAAGGTCTAGCTTGATGAAGTGATGGCCGTGGGAGAGTCCCGTGGAGTACTTTGAGTCGCTTGGGAGCCGGTCAAGCGTTTTGTAATTGTTGAGGCCGGCGTCGACGTTGGTGGGCTCGAATTGCCAGCATGAGATCTCATGCGACTCGCGGTGTGCAGACTCCTGTATTGGAATACGCATCGGCTTGCCGACGGAGCAAAGCGCTCCTGGGTCTCCTGCAGCTAATGCAAGAAGGAGTAGCGAGTAGTAACATTCTTCTTTCGACAGCCCACCGCGGCGGCGTGGATTCAGTGCGAGACCACACTCCATTGTATTGAGGATGATGGATACCTTGTCACGCCTAGCGTCGGCTTCTCGCTGTTCCTCTGGGAGTCGAGGGTCGCCGCCTGCTTCCATGCCGAAGACTTCGGCGACCACTGTCGTGAAGTTGCCGTGATGTGAGGTGAAGTCAGTCCCGCTGATAGTGGGCTGAGTGCGGTCTCGGAAGAAAGCATGCAATGCCGGCTTCAGTAGCTCGATCTTTGCATCAAAAGGTACTTCTGTTGCGAGAGCGAGCAGGTGGGCGATGCAAGAGCTAGTGAGCCTCAGAACCGTACGCTTGAAAGGTCCAGCGGTCCGGCATGGCAGGAGGAAAACATGGTCTCGCGCCAATCGCATTTCGTGACGACACCAGGCCCGTCGGAACCACGACGAGGACAGTATCTTTTGTAGCACTTGCAGTAAGTCTTCGTGACCTTCCAACCAGGGTGTCTGGTGCCTGCGGAAGCGCTTATTTGGGGCGACATGCCTGAGGCGCTCGTACTCGAGCATGTGGTCCTTGAGAACCGTGCCTTCGCGCTCCTTGAGTTCCAGGTCGTCGAGAGCCACCACCACAAGCCGAGCGCTGCGGTATACCATGTCCATGGCAGACATGGATATCGTCTTCTCCTCGTTGCTGTCCTGGTTGATACAGATTTGATCAATCCACAAGCCTTCGTGATCGGAGATGCGTTCCTCCCACACAGCCTGCAGCATCTCCTTCTCGAGTGGGAGCGTGTAAAAGTCCGGGTGTTTCTCAACCACGCGCTTGCGTCGATAGCTCAGCGCTATGAACGAAGAGTGCTGCTGACGGATAAAGTGTCGACTGTTGCAGATCAGACGGAAGGCGAATTCGGCCTTTATGTCTGGCTTGACCATAAATCGCTCCGCAACGCGTTTGTCGAGATGTTTCAATCGCTCCAATAGCTGCTTGGGATGTGATCCTTCGTCCGAAGGAGGTTTGAGCAGGCGGTCTTCGTCGGCCAAGTCGAGCTTGTGGACATGGTCTCTTGGGATGAAAGAAGTAAATCGGAGATTACCAACGACTTTGATGGCAAACATGGACTCGTGTGCTCGTGACATCGAAGTGTCTAGGTCAGGATCAGAGCCGAGTCTGCGATGGCCTGGGGTTGGCAAGGACATTGTGCGGTGGTGTGAAGAGGCACCAGCTAGATTGGCGTCGTGTTCCTCCTGCGAGAAAAGGACGAGATCATGAGACGAGCCATTTGCTGGTGACGGGGAGCGACTCCGTCCAGTCATCGGTGAAGCAGAGCCATCACTCGACTCGGGTGCTATTGAGGCGAGCGGGCTGTCAAAGCCAGTTGGCCGTTTAACTATCATCGCGAACGCCGGATGCAGATCGTGCTCCTGGTCTCCATTCAGGTGTGGTCCACCATTCGGTGCAGAAACAGTTCGGTTGATTGGCGGTGCCACATCTGGTGCCTTGCGCCGTCGCGATATCATTGAAGGCGACCGTCGGTGGTTCCTTGCTGCCGCATGTGTTCCTTCGTCCTCACTACTCGTTTGATCCCCGCTTATATCGCTACTATATCCTCTCCCGTGGATGCGAGTGGCGCTTGGGCTGTTGACGGTCAGGAAATTACCATCTCGTGAGTTCTCGCCAGTGCCCAAAACGTGTGTCCTCAGCTTCAAAGTTGGACGGCGCTGCAACTTGGGTGTTGCCTGGGTTTTGAACAGGTTGACCGCCCGGTTGATTTGCTGCGCCAGTCGAATGCGGGTCGACACCTCTCGAGGCGCATTTTCTGCCTTCTCTCGCTTCCATTTCGCAGTCTCGTACTGTGTCCGTAGCGTTTCTGCTTCGATCTCGGCCTCCAGCTTGGCTAGCATGGCATCTCTGTATTGCCTGAAAGCCTCCAGCTCCTGCTTCTTGTATCTCTCGAGCTTCCTGCGCCGCTTCGCAGCAGCTTGTGCATCACTTCCACCTCTTTCATGTTTTTCACCTGGTTTCGACGCAGGCGGATGGGTCTCCCGTCGGTCTACTCCTCTGCCACGTGGTGGGGGCTTTGATGCTCTCAAAGGGTCGTCAATCGCTCCGGTACGGACAGTCTCGCGGCCAGCGTCCTCAATGTCTGAGGCAAAGTCTCCCATGGGACTTCTGGCCCGGCGGATTGCGCTCAGGTGAGTCAGGTCGTAGTCTTCTGCGTCGCTAGAGGCCCATTCGTCGTCGCCAGATTCATCGCGCTCCCGCACACTCAGCTCTATGTGCTTGTGCTCCACCTCATCTTGAAGCTCCGCCAGCTCGATCAATTCGAGGTATCGTTTGCGCTGCTCGGGCTTGTTGAGCAACAACCAGGCTTCGTGGATTCGGTGAAAATGGCTTGCAAGGGCATGCTTCTCATCGTCGGTGCCGTAATTGCGGTTTGGGTGGTATCGCCTGGCGAGTTGGTAGTATCTCGCCTTGATCGTCTGCGGGGAGCAACCGCGGCGGAGTCCAAGTGCGAGGTACGGGTCGGGTGGGATCGTCCAGGTTTCATACGACTCCATTAGTCTGGACACAGCGGAGCTGGATTTGTGTTACAAGGAAGAGCAGTTGACAACAGCAACAGCGACATATTCAACGAGCAAACAAGAGTGCGCCGACATGAGCACATACATACATGTGCTCCTCATGCAGCCATCCGGGCCCGCCGACACCATAAACGGGCCTGAGCTGGACGACAACACCCCGGTCAGACACGTGATGGGGGCCATCCTCCGCGAGGCCGCGTCGACATAGCCACAACGCCTGCGTTAAATGGGTGCACGGGCGACTAATGCAGTCCAAAGGAATGCACTTCGCCTCTGCCGTCGAGGAGAATGACGCAGATATGGCGGTGCGACAGGTGCTGCGGCTGATTATTGTGATTGCTCAGGCCAATCTTGCTTGCCTCGAACGTCAACGCTTTGACTCGGGGAGGCACATGCGAGCGGTCGCCATTTGCTGTGTGTGCTACTACGATATTGACAACACCGCTAGTGATTATGGTGGCTGTCCAGGCTCAGCTATATTGGGTTACCATGATACTTTGACATCATGTGCTGACAGTGCTGTACATGTTCAGCTGAAGGAGAGAAGAGGAGAGGAGAGGGGCGGTTGGCAACCAACGAATAGGTGGTACCACCTCCATTTTGAAATGGCCTGTCAGCCCCTTGTTTGATGTCGACAAGCAGGGTCGACTTATTTGTGTACTACACAGTTCTCGTTGACTATACCAATGATGACAAACACGTCCAGCTGTCGCGTGGCTAGACGTACAAAACACAAAACTCCTTTGACGATGAAGATCTGTTTATAGCATCAACAATACGCTTCAACCAGCCGAGGCAACCGCAGCCTCTACCAAGGGTCCACTCACTATCTCGCCGGAACGAAGCTTTGGCCGAGAGAAGTGTGAGTTCGTCGTCAGACCATCGTACAGCATCATCTTGCGTCTTCGTCTCTTCTCTCTCACAACTCTGCAGCGCTGTGATTATTAAAGAGGGCTCTCAACCCTACATCATTACACCCTCGGTCTTCGCCTTCGCCAACGTGCCACCATGCACGAACCCAATGGTGCAGCCAATCGTCGGCTATCTGCAAGCGGCTGTATACCGTAGCGTGTCTTTTAGACTCGAACGCTGACCGGCCTGGAACTGACTGCTTGAGGTGCTGTGCTTCTGCGGAGTGCAGCAACCCTTGTGCGGTAGTGCCGACCGACATTTGCGCCCGCAGCTGTGAGGAACGTGGTGGTACTGTAGTTTTGCGACCAAGCATTCTGTCGCTCTCTTCTCGCGCACACAACTTGTATCTCATAGATGTATCAGCTGGCTGAAGCTCAAGCAGCGCGCGAGCCGCGCTTCTAACACCAGGACTACATCCAATGGCGCTCCGGAAGTTCACCATCTCGGACTCGGAGCTGGGCCACAATAACTGGCGGTTTCCCACGCAGATCAAACTGAGGCCGTTGCGCGACCTGGACGACGAGGACTTCCTGGTCAACCACAAAATCGACCGCAGCTACGACGACAGCACTGTCCGTTTCAAGCTACTCGTCGCGGATCCTCCCGTCACGCGTAGGAATTCCAATACACCGCCATTGCCTATCCCCGATGATGTACGAGAGATTGTAAAGAAGGAAGGCTGGATCTCGGACGAATACGAACATTTATGGAGTCGAGACGGCGGCGGCTCTGCCTCTTTGACATCGCACAACACGCTCATCTTCATACTGCAGACGCCAAGAGACGGTGGCTCCTTCAGCTCTTTGTCGCTGGTCAGAAACGTGTTCCATTGTGGTGGGTTCTACTGCGCGGATGAGAATTACTCGCTCAACGCTCTTCTGGCAGACGTCAAGTATGAGAATAAGCACCCCAAGGTCCCACGGGATTTTGCCATCTTGCCTTTCAACATCCTCGTGCAGCATGTGGATGAGACCTTGAGACAGGTGCAGATCTTGTCGCGCGACATCACGACTACTGAAATACGGCTTTCGGAGGGCGACATCTCGCTTGAAGAGAACGGCGACTACAAGTTGCTGAACAAATTCAACATCGAGCAGCTACGGCTTCAGCGGCGATCGAACTTTGAGACCGAGCTGGGCAGAAACCTCAAAAAGTACTTGGATGAGTACCTCCACATGTGGACCAACCTATGGGATGGCGGCACGAGCTACATCGACGACATGCAGGAAAAGGTTGAGCAGCAGATGCGCTACTCAGAGCAGGTGAGAGTAGATCTAGAGATTATTCCTCGGAGGATCAAAAATCAGTCCAAAGCGGTAAGTCGACGATGTGTCTATGCCGGCCACGAAATATCAGTACTGACAGCGCTGCAGATCACAAATTTCATCATCCAAAGAGACAACAGACTCAACATTGAGATTGCGCAGAGTTCTCGCAGGATCGCCGAAGAAAGTAGACGCGACAACCTGCTGAACATTGAGCTTGCCAAAGCCACCGCGCAAGTGGCGGAAGAGACAAGGCAGGACAGCGCCGCGATGAAGACGATAGCTGTGCTGACTCTGACTTTCCTCCCCGGCACTTTCATAGCCGTGAGTGCACTTCTGAAGACTTACTGACTGACTTTGATCCCTCTCCGCTGACAACCTTGCCAGTCTTTCTTCAGCATGAACGACGCCTTCACTTTCAATCCCGGACCAGGCGACCCCATCGCATCGCCCAACTTGTGGATCTTCTTCGCTGTGACCATCCCTGTCACCATCGCTACTTACGGCTTGTGGATATGGTGGCATGGGTTCTCGCAGACTCGGCACAAGGTGCGACACGAACAGGGCTTGAAGGATGTCGAGAAGGAGTTGAAGTTGCGGATGAGGAGTGCGACGACGATGACTTGGTAACGACTTTATGCTTCATGATGACGGCTATTTGGATATAGATACACGCATGAGTCTTGATATATAGTGGTGTTGGAGACCTACCTCCTGCCTTGGAGCGAACATACTGGACTTCGCTGAGTGTATCAATTTGTTCGTTTGACACTGCCAATAGATGGCCTTCTCGACCACATTGCGAGCCAACCTGTCTCGTGGATTGCACACCAACCCTAACCCTTTCATCGCGATCCATCACGCGACACTAAAGGCCTCATGCATGGCGGTCAGCACATCTGCAGCTTCCGGAGCAACAGTCGCAAGCTCAATGGAAAGTCTCCGCTACCTGAGGTTCGGTAGGGAACACGGCTGCTCTTATACAGCCACCGAGTTTCGTCCCATCACACGGCTGACCACAACGGCTTTGCAACTGCGGGGCCAGGGCGTGGAGAAGCAACGGGCATCGTCACGCTCGCACGCTTTCCCACGGCCCTGATCGGCCTTGACTTGCCATCGGTGGTGTTTGCAGAGTGGGGTGAAGACCACGGAAGCTCGCGTCGGTTTATGGAGCCCTACACCGAAGTTCGCGCGCTCGAATGGCAGATGTTGTTATAAGCATCGGATTACCTCTCTCTCCCCTCACGTTCGCCAGTGCTGCTCTCCCTCCAGAAACATTTCCATCCCACTTCACTTCACTCCTGGGCGCCTTCCTGTTTAGGACGGCCGGACGACCACCATGTTCCTGTCCCTCCTCTTCACCCCGTGGACCTTGCTGGCCCTGCCCGTGCTGTTCTTCATCCTCCCGTACATGCGCAACTGGTCCATACAGGATGTCCCCGGTCCGTTCCTCGCCAAGTTCACCAACCTCTGGTATCTGTACGAGTGTCGCCGCTGCCGCCGTTATTTGACTGTCCACAATGCACACGCCAAGTACGGCAAGCTCGTCAGAGTCCAGCCGAACCAAGTCTCAATCGCGGACCCGGATGCGATCCCCGTAATCTACGGCCATGGAACTGGATTCCTCAAAGCGTATGATCATAGCCTCCGACAACCTAGAAGTAGGCTGACCAGCGTGAACCAGTGATTACTACGACGCCTTCGTTTCCATCCAGCGTGGTCTGTTCAACACGAGAGACCGCGCAGAGCACACCCGCAAGCGCAAGACTATCTCCCACACATTCAGCACAAAGAGCATTGGTCAATTCGAACAGTACATGCATCACAACCTGGAAATGCTGGCTACACAATGGGACAAGCTTAGCAAGCAAGCCGGCGGTGGATTCTACCGCATGGACAGCCTGAACTGGTTCAACTACGTTGCGTTCGACATCATTGGAGATCTGGCGTTCGGCGCCCCCTTCGGCATGCTCGAGAATGGAAAGGATATTGCAGAAGTCAGGGCGAGCCCCGACGCAGCACCAACCTACGCCCCAGCCATTGAAGTGCTCAACCGTAGAGGT
>Ga0265797_10012339_pt1 | contig 10484 bp, 8 predicted proteins | sample P2T30metagenome_FD_192433 | JGI IMG/M metagenome (GOLD analysis project Ga0265797, IMG submission 192433) | Plant litter microbial communities from East Loma Ridge, Irvine, California - P2 T30 | ecosystem: Environmental > Terrestrial > Plant litter > Unclassified | place: USA: California... | reverse complement strand
TATATTCAATCGCTTCTTGAATCGGATCCATATTGGTGGAGTTGTGACGCGTTGAAGTTTTGTTATTATGGTGTTGGGGCGGGGCGTTGAGTGGCCCGGGGCGTTGAGTGACCCGCTACTGTAGCGCTTACAGATCAGTAAGGTAGCGTAACCTGAACCCGTTGGTCTTTCATCTCCTACATGGTGCCTTCTATCACGCTCAAGCTATCATCAAAATCATCTATTCTTGTTCGCATAGCGGCATAGCGACCGGAACCGGAGGTTTTCAATACATGTTTGGAAGCCGAAACAAGCTGGTCCGCCCATGATGTCGCTAAGTAGCTCGACTCTACCTAGGCACCCTGGGAAGGTATAAGTACAATGATGAAGAAAGATAGACGTAAAGCAGGCACCTACTCCCACATTCTCATCTCAACTTCCATCTGCTATGTCTCTAAGAATGCGAGACTATCGTGTTATTGCTGCTCGAAAGCAAACCGAAAGAAACAACAAGATTCCTCCACAGTGGCTGATCGACTCAGCGCTACGCAATGCCACGAGCGTTCTACATATTCCCATCACCTGCGGCGTTTTGAGTGATGTCGAATGCGACATCACCTCAAAGTTCGATGCCACGACGCTTCTCAAGAAGCTCAAGGAGGGAACCTGGTCTGCTGAGCAAGTCACTACGGCCTTTTGCAAGAGGGCTGCTATTGCTCAACAGCTAGTCAGTCACCTGGCTGGGCTTCCTGAGATGGTTACTAACCTTCTGACGTAGGTCAATTGTCTCACAGAAATATTCTTCGGCGAGGCGATCGAACGCGCCAGACTCCTCGACAAGGAACGCAAAGAGAATCCCAGTGACGTCCTTCCACCCTTTTGGGGCTTACCCATCTCGCTCAAAGATAGCTTCGACATCCTTGGCCATGACTCTTCGACTGGATTGGCCTGCTACGTTGGACAGCCTGCAGAAGAGAACAGCTCTCTTGCTGCCATGCTACTCGACCTAGGCGCTGTTTTTTACTGCAAGACAAACGTTTCGCAATTGACCATACCTGCCGACAGCGACAACAACGTCTTTGGCAGGACACTAAACCCTCGCAACCCTACCTTGACTGCTGGTGGCAGCACCGGCGGCGAAGGCGCCCTCATTGCCCTACGCGGGAGTATACTCGGCGTCGGTACTGACATTGGTGGGAGCATACGTGTTCCAGCACTTTGCAACGGTATCTACGGCTTCAGAACAAGTGTTGGACTGATACCTCACGATGGAGTTCGCATACTTACAGTACCAGGTGCTGACGGAGTACGCTCTTCCGTAGGGCCTATGGCAACCTCAATCCGGGATTGCTCCCTATTTATGAGAACTGTCATGGAGTCAGAGACATGGAGATACGACAGCTCAATCATCTCGCTGCCATGGCGGAATCTACCAGTCAAAAAGAAGCTCTGCATTGGCCTGGTTGAGGACGATGGCATCTATACGCCGTCACCACCTGTTCGACGTGGCCTCAAGAAGGCTGCTGACCTTCTTCGTAACAACAGTGAAATTGAGCTTGTTCCTATCACTTTGCCAAACACCAAGGAACACTACAATGCTCTACTCCGGTACTTTTCGTATCCAGGAAGTGATGTATGTTGCCAATACCCCACGATCTTGGTTGCTGACTGATTTGCTTCCAGCACTATCGCGAACAGCTCGCCAGGACTGGAGAGCCAGAGGTACCCTCACTGAAAGCGATTCAGCTTTTGAACTTCGAGGGAACGTCATTGGAAGGCCTCTGCAATCTGAACGTGCACCGAGCAGCGGCTGCGAAGCAATATCAGCGCTTGTTTCTTGATTACGGAATAGATGCAATTCTCATGCCTCCTGCACCACATACAGCCGTTCCTCTTGACCATTGGACAACCGCTTCCTACACCGGTCTCTGGAATTATCTCGACTTTCCGGCTGTGGTTATTCCTGTCGATGATGTAGCAGCGTCAGATGCGTTAGACAAAACAATCACCGCGAAGTATGGGCCTGAAGATGCGAAGGTCTACAGTCTATGTACGTACAGTTTTCGTCATATATCCCACCTGCTGACCATCGCTCGATCCAGACACAGGACCAGAGTTCTTTAAAGATACGCCAGTGTCTATCCAGCTAGTCGGATACAGGCATGCAGATGAGGCGCTCTCGAATGCAGCTGTCCTTATCGACTCTATTATCAATACATCGACTGGTAAGTGATAGAAAAGTTCAGGGACTCTCCAAACGAATTTTCGGATCCAAGTAGCCTATAATTCTTTTCTCTATTGATTACATCTCTCTATTATCACCAGGGCACCGTCGAGTGTATGCTGTTGTTTCTCTTTGGTCAGCGCACTAGTCGTGTTCTGTATGGGCAGTGACATGGTCTTGACAAACGTCAGCATTAGCATCCAGGCGGTGTGTAAGCCGCAAAACTGCGCAATGACTGGCAGCCAGTACAGACCTACGCGCAGCGTGAAAATGACTCTCAGGGCCGCGGGACGTTCTCTCTTGTCTCCAGTCTGCATCTTGTTGTAGCGCACTTACTAGCCTCCGAGCTGTCAGGGAACCTTTTCTAAACCGCCGTAATCCATCAACTAGCCGCATCAGGACTAGACGCAGCTCTCGTCCGAGGCGCAGAGGGCTATGTCCTCATCGTTCAGGCAATAGCATAGGCTCACCCGAGTAAGGCTGCCACTGTTCATAGCTTCGTGGACGGCTTCCAGCGCGTCTTCACCGCTATAGCGAGCGTGTTAGCAAATACGCTGGCAGTCAGTCCGAGGGTTCAGAAGTCCAGCATTGCGAAGGCTCTGCCAGTATCGTACGCAGTGCGACGACGCGCCGCATAGTCAAGGATAGCTAGAGATGGTTAGAGTGGTTAGCGATTGTCTGTCACTAGAAGACTCTTGGAAGGTCCAGGCTGTAAAGTCTCGGTCTGAAGGCGCTAGTTGCGTTTCACAGAATGTCAAGCACTCGATTAGTAAAGCGTAACTCGACAACCGTTCCTACAAATTTCGTGCAGCGACTGGTAAGATCGTGGAATGAATGTATTAGCTACGAAGAGGATAGCAAGTTCTTTCCTAAACATTTGTTTGTCCGGTACACTCGCCTTCAACGCCCCTCCCTGGCGGAGATGTATTCTAGATGTCCCACGAATGAGTCCTTCCCCCTGTTATCTGACGAGCTAGTCTCTTCGATCTTGGAAAAGGCGCCAGGGCCATCAAATTTGGTGCTCAAGCGCGTCTTCCTGCTCTGAGTCCATGGACCCAAAGAGAGGGTTTTGATACCGGGATTTCCACCATTGTGTTTGTGCTCCACTATGCTGACAAGCCGATTAAGGACAGAGAATTCAATCTTGAGCTTGACGCTGTATACAGCCGTCTTGTACGTTGTTTGAATCTCGTAGTGGCCGGAGAACTGGACAGCAAGGAGGGTGATGTCGAGGATCAGGACTACAATGTTGACGAAGATGAGGTGTCTGAGTAGCTTTTGTAGAGGTCCGCGGCCGTTGCTATCAGTGCCGTGCCCCAGCAAACGTACCGTTTCGTAGATGTAGATGATGGATATTATCAACTCTTGGACGCAGATCACCACGATCTGGACCTTGTCGTATACTAAAAACCCTGGCAGGAAACGAGCCGATTGCTGAGAGTTTGTACCCATCGCTAGAACCAGAAGCGGAATCCCGAGGACGATAGCGTTGAAGATGATCATATATTTTACCCAACGTGTCTGAGACCGATCTCGGATAACGAGATGCAGACGCGAATAGAGAACGACAGATTGCCCTATCACCATACATCCCCAGCCTATGCCCACTATCGCGCTCGATAGCAGGTCTAGTGTGGTGACCTGGAAGAACTTCAGGATGAATCCAACAGCATGAGGTGCGATACCCCAAGTGGCCACGACAAAACTCCAGAAGTATAGCCCGCTTCGCTTTTTGAAGATGGCGAAGACGAGAAAGGTAAGTTCGATGACGTTGTACAGCGCGATGGATAAGAATGCGACCATCGTCATGAGGATTGGGAACGATGCATTTACCCCTCCGACCACGCCCACGTCCTCCTCTTTTGCCATGGCTGAACGCGAAGACCGCGTTGTGTTCGCGCATGTGCTTGTTAGAACAACGTCAAGGGGATCGGCGGCTAGGTATGCCCCATCAGCGGAAGGTAGAGAAAGAATCCGCACTGAGAACTAAGTGATTGAGGAACGTCGCGTTTGGCAGACTAATATCTGCTGCTGAAGGCAATCAGAGGAAGAGGATGAAGGCGAAGTTCGCATTCCAGGACCGACTACATCTTCCATGGGATCTTTTAGACGTCTTCGCTCACGGCACTTGATGAGCTTTAGATGGGCTTCTAGGATTTGTGGCGCATTCTGGAGGTGTCGCCCATAGCGATGATCTTGTTCACCATAGGGGGACGGAATGAATTCCCCGGCTTAGGTTCGAGCGCTGATTGGCCTGGCAATTGTGTCCAGGTGCAAGCGCGCTTTTGTTGGCCCTGTGCAGATGTCACGCCTGAATGCCAGGATTGGTGGCGCCATAGCTGCATGTCTTCGCGAGAGGCTTCCAAGGTTCATTTATCTGTCCAAGACTACTAGTACACAGGATGACTCGCATGAACCGCTCCTCTTCACAGCAGACTGCATTTTGGTAACGTTATCACACTGTTAGCTGACATTGTTCACCGATCAAGAGGCACGACTTTGTGAATAAAGTTCGACTAGTGATGGGCTGACGCGCAATCAGTGTGATCAATCGATTGACACTTACTCGGCTTCAGCCGCATGGGTCGTTATCCGGATTCATGGGTGTAGACGGGCGGGTTTTACGCCAGATCAAGCCTTCCGGCCCTATGTCACCGAGAGATCGGAAATGACATTTGCTTATTTCCTCACTTTCTAGCGCACGATCAAGTCCCTAGCGCTCCAGTCGATATGATTCGGATACAAATGCCGAGTTGTTCCTGCATAGAAACGTGGTTTCGAGCCATCGAAGCAGCAGCTGAATCAGATGCCCTGCCTGCCTGCCTTGGAGCGAACGAAAAAGCAAGTGCATAGGGCCCACGCGTATCGACAAGGTTTTCTGGGGTACCGCGCCCCGGAGCATTGGCGGCAAGGAGCGAATAACTGGCGTTGATATTCCCCTGCGCTAGTGCTAGCAAGATCTATCGCTCAACCCAGTCTAGCGTAAGCCCCATCAGTGTCCGCAACTTCTCTGCCGCCTCCGTCACAACTGCCGCCCACTTTTGAAGCTGCCCAACCTAGTCACAACGTTATCGATAGATAATTGTGAGGCCGCTTCACGGAACCCATTGTATGATCTCGATCCCAGTATTTTCATGAATCAGCGACAAGCCGGTCCAGCATATGGTGTACTGCAGTCAACACTGCAGCGCCGGCTCGCTGGCCGCGATTCACACGCGACTGCCCACGATAACGACTGTAATTGACTCTGGAACGAGATGAAATTACTGTTGACTGAAGTCTTGATGAAGGTCTATGCGCTCGACCATGTAGTCACAGTTGGTCACAAGAGATGATATTGTTGCATCGAGAGCATACGAAAAGAGATCACAGCTGAGTTCAAGTGAGTGAATTCGTGTTTGCCTGAGTGTAGATTGTAAGAGCTTGGTCATAACGATGCTGCGCGACGCCGCTCGATTGCAGATGGTTCCAGCATGCCGCGACGCTGATGCCTCAGCCACAGCGGTCAGCCACAGTGGACAGTCATCCACGATCTTGCCGCCGGCTTTCGCTGCCATAGCCGACGTTGACGGAGAGCCATTGCCGATAGCACAATTCAATGGGCTAAACCACATCTATGCTATCCAAATGCTGGGCGCTTGGGTGCCAGCGGGCCGATCTGGTGAACCTGGATTGGACGGGTTCCGCTCGGCGAGCATGGCGACATAACGGCGACCGCTGTGCCAGGATCATGACTAGATGTGATGCGCTGCACATGAAGGAGTTGGTGGAGACAACTCTGCGGCTCTGTAGATTTGCCACTTCGTGAAATTGGCTGACCACACATGCAATTATGATGGAACCTTGGAAGTCTGGTCATCAGCTGACGCGATACATCATGGGCTAGACACAAGTTGATCTTCTCAAGCTTCGGCTACCGATACAGGCTCGGAAGCCACGCATCGTTCCAAACAGAAATCTAGCACACGTGATCAAAAGTGGTATCGCAAAACATTGAGCTTGCTACTAGTGTGCTACTACGAAACGCTTGATGCGAATGCTGTTCCACCACTTCGCGAGGAACCGGCATCTCTCTCTACTTTTGAAATGGTTATTCAGTCTTTAGATCGCCACTGTCCCAACTCAGTCCTGTCTAGGGTCAGCTCACAAATAGAGAGAGACGACCAAAACTCCAAGCTTGCAAAACCAATCATTGTGTGCACAACCGCTCTATCATAGATCAGATAGGCATGGATAATAAGCTCGAGGTTGTATCTGGCATGCCGAGCGCCCTTGGTTGCGGTATGATTGCTACAGTAGCTCGAGGGTCTCGCAGCTGTTCCGAAGATATTAGCAGACTACTAATGGTGTCGTGAGAACTTGAGAGGTCGCTGCTGAATTTCGTGGAGCATATAGATAACCTGACAAGACCCTCAAGACGACGAAAGGTCAAGAGTATACCAGTGAGTAGTCCGGTATCATTAATACGAACTTCGCCTGCGTGTGATGAAGGAAAGAGAAAGCAGAGCAAGAGATCCATGTCCGTACCCTACGCTATTGGTAGATGATAGGCGATCGTGGTGGTTGATTTAGCACCCAATAAAATGAGTAGACTAAATCCTGTAGCCGTGGAAGGCCAGGCGATACGAACATTACAACTGTATCCGATGTTGGCCAAGCCAACCACAGTGACTCTCACGACACCCGGTTTCACGCTCAGTACACATGGTAGCAGAACAGAGACTGCCGACTGTAACAATGTCTTGGCTGTAACAGCCTGATACAAAAGTGACAGCCGTTGGTGTGTGGAATTTAATGAGATCACATGTGTGAACACACACTTTGATGTAGCGGATGCAGTCATTGACGTGAAGATTCGATGCGGCATGACTTGAGTGATTACCCTGCCCTTACAGTAGGCAAGCCACAAGGATAGATTTCTGAGCAGAATCGGTAAACGTACGTAAGGACTTCGAAGCGTAAGATTGCCTGCCTAACTTAATGGAAACGCAGGCAAGATGCTTCCGCCGCGAATAGAAGAACGTCAATGCTGTCAAAGTGCCGCAGCTCGCAAAGTGGAGAACGTGGAAGCGACCGTAGTCCAACAAAGACCACAATCAAGGAGAAGAAGTTTACAAGAAGTGGCATCTCAATCTATCTAATCCAGCGCTAGCTAACGAGACTACTAAACGTACTGCCGATAGTCGATCCTAAGACGCTACCTAACGCGTCGGGGATAGCCAAAAGTTCGATTTATAGCGAGCACCCCTACAGCGTCGTTATGTTAGTAAGAATAATCTACCTGAGCATGTCTAAGCATCCGCCACCTAGGCCTTGTAGAACACGACCCGCAACAACGACCCTAATGTTTATCGCAAGAGCGAAGACTACAGAACTAGTAAAACAGAACGCATATGCAGCATACAGACGAGGCTTTCGACTAAGGACATCTAAGAGTGCCGCGTAGACTAGGTTAAGTAACTGTAACGGCGAGGTAATTAGGGATAGAAGCCTAGAATAACTTTGGCCAAGCACCGTTTATATCCGACGTAATAGTCTATAATGTTCAGCAATAGCTTAAGAAGACAACGGGGTAGGCGCACACTAGTGTCGCTACTAATAACGTAGTCGCATCGAGGGCATACAAGAGGAGGTCAGCTAGAATAGCAGCGAATGTGAGACAGAATGCGATAAGCTTCCTTCGAAGTATCTCAGTACCTAAAGAGTTACTAGTCTGCTGAGGTGCTAAAAGATCTGAGGTGCGCTCGCACTGCGCTCCTGTGCTGCAGCGGCGACGAACTGGCGATGGGAACGAACCTACTAAGACTCAACGATGTACGTATGCTGAGAGGGGCCTTGCGATTGATGACGCGAATCCGCTCGAGTGTGCTAAGCTTGGAGTTCTCTCTTACATCCGTGTAAGTCTTGTCTAGAGTTCCCACGCTCGCGACACCTTATGTTAGTGAATTTCTGTACATAATCCTACACTGTTAAGAATCTACTAACAAGGGTTCCGCTGAAACCAAGTCGATTAACCCACCTCTGTAAACTCCTTCCATTAAACGTAATAAGCAAACGAATAAGATAAGACATTACGATAGTGATCCGAACTTGTTGCATTATCATTACATCTATAAACATTCATCATCACCACACCGCTTCTCTCTAAGCGTTGTAAACAGAGTACTCGCAAGCCTCAGGCTTCGTCTCCTTGACGGCCCTAGCATTCAGTCCAACACAACCCTCGCTACCAGCCGGCTTATCGTTACCCGCAAGCCAGACCTTCCATCCTGTCAACTTGTCCCCATCAGCCGGGGGGCAAGCTTGGAACGCCGTAACGGCACCATTGCCATTATCAAAGACCAAGTCGCTCGTCTCGGTGATCTTGAAAGGACCCAACTCCTGGTTTTTGCCAATCTGTAAAGGAAGACCGGTGCCGTATTGGATGTTGCCCTGGCCCATGCCGGAGCGGTCGACGAAGATCTGCTGGGCTTCGAAGTTGTCGGGTGTGTCGCCGGTGTAGAGGAACAAGAGGCCCTGGCCGTTGAGGACGAAGGAGGCGTGGTCGCGGGGGAGTCGGGTGGTGCAGTTTGCGCTTTGGAAGTCATCGCCGATCAGGAGGTTGTTGTTCTTGGCTTGGAAGGGCTCGCATTCAATCTCGTTGGCTACCTTGGGGAGAGCCACGAGCTTGAAGACGTCGCCGGGGACGACGGCTTCAGAAATGGGGGGCAGGTTGCAGTCCTTTGCGGATGCGAGAGCCATGGTAACGGCGGCGATGGTGGCGGTGGCGTACTTCATGTTGAGGTATGTTTGATGGTTCGTTGAGTGAAGTGGAAAGTGAAGGTTGGATGTCGTTGTGGATTGTGTTGGTAGGTTGTGAGGTACTGCATCTCACTCTTTATATGTCTTTTGGTCTCGTATGCGGATCCCTTGCAACCCCATCAACCCATGAAGGTGGTCCCTCTCGGCGCCGATCTATACTGTAATCCGCAACATCGTGAGCTCATATGACCGAGAACACGAGGCTTCGTCACCCCAGCAAAGGCCAACGGCGCCACACCCGGCGGAGAAAAGACCCACAACCCCGTATACACGGAAGCTGCAGGAAAGGAAACCGTGCATTGGGGGCAATGTTTGCAGGGTGACGATTAGTGGTTTGTGGAATTAGGTTGCGATCGGCAACACACGGATCGGAACATGCGCATCACTCGCGCGTAAAAATAGAGTGTGGAGTTACCGTCGCTGCCGGTATACGGTGTAGCACAACAACACTACGTCGGTCGGTGTGTTGCTCACCGTTCATTCTGCGAGGCTGTAGCTGTGGACTGTGACCTAGAACAGGGCTGTCCCGATAAGGAAAGATAAGCGTACTGTTCATGTCGCCCGAGCACATAGCCAAAGTCGATGTAGGTATGCAATTAGTGCCGTCGCAGCAAAGTCGTGGAAGATATTGATGTTGCGGTCAGCACTACCTGGATACCTGGCCTAGCGCACACAGGCAGGTCGATGATCGCTAAGAGGCTGGTGCGGAGATACGAAGACAGCAACATCTAACAGCGTCTTCCCTTGCTTGCGCAGCGGCGGCGACAACGTACGAGTAGGCAGCCTTATAGCAAGCATCGCAGTGAAGCTCGAGCACATTGAGATGGTACTGAGTGTCGTATCGCGTTCAGTCTATGCTTGTGCTGGGGTACATAAGATGGTAGTGAGGACGACAGTTATGGACGGAAGCCTGCCAACGCTTGTCACATGATATCTGAAGTGCTAACGTCGTGGTGACTAGCCTTTGCGCGAGCGGTAGCAACATCTGATTCACCGCCCAAGAGGGTGTAGGGTTGTCTTTGGATCATCTAGAGGAGGTTTAATCTATATAGTAACGGCCATTACGGTGTGCTTCAAATAACAATTGGATTGTAAAATAGCCTGGGTTTCGTTTCGCTGGAGCTCGTCTCGCTCACCGCCGCCCGCTATTGAAGTCTCGAGTATGCGCAACACAAGGAAACATGCATTACCATCAACACATCTACGTTCTACTCTAGCATCGTGTCAACAAAGCGGACACTTCAAGCCAACCCTCCCCATCATCTTCCCCACCTCTGCATTACCCCCCTCCGCACTCTGCTCCTGCCCAACAGCACTACCCGCTCTCTCCAAACACCCACGATGCCACAAATGCCTGCAAGCAAAGAGAACCAAGCTCTCTTCCTTCTCCTCTCCCTCATTCTCCTCTAGAACATCCGCTTGACTAGGCCTTTTCCCCTTCGCCTTGCCACTCGCCTCCCCATCGCGCCCAGCACTACCG
>Ga0265797_10012338_pt1 | contig 10484 bp, 12 predicted proteins | sample P2T30metagenome_FD_192433 | JGI IMG/M metagenome (GOLD analysis project Ga0265797, IMG submission 192433) | Plant litter microbial communities from East Loma Ridge, Irvine, California - P2 T30 | ecosystem: Environmental > Terrestrial > Plant litter > Unclassified | place: USA: California... | reverse complement strand
CACCGAACCAAACTCTACACTCTGGCAACCCAGAGGAGATTGGATCGGCAGGGACGTCGGACCTTCTGCGGTTCTGTTGTGTTGTTCCATGGCTTTTCTGGACGAGTACAGCCGCTCGCGTTGAGCCTAGTCGTCGTTATGGGGTGATTCGATCTGAGGGTCCCGCAGATCACAGCGGCCACGAGTAATCTGCGAAGTTTCTTCCACAGTAAGGTCCGACTACAGGGCAGAACTCCGGCGTCGAGACACCGTACACCGTATGCATGGTGAAGTGGTCAAAGACGTTGAGCAGGTTCGTCGCAAAGCCCGAGAAACCGCGCGCAGTCGGGTTTTGCACTTGGCGTACGCAGCACTTCGTCTGAGTGAGACATCTCAAGTCACGTGTATGTGAACATCGCCATTACGAACTTGATGCAGTTGCATGAGAACAATGCGGTCTCTCAGTGACATTGTTTCTGAATGCGACAGCAGTCATGTGAGCTGCTCACACCATTTGCCACATCACGAAGTAAAGACAGCCTCGTCAGCACAAATCTTACAACCTTCAATGTTTCGCCTTCCGTATTTCAGTAATCACCTGATGGGCATCTTCACACGACGACATCCATCTACTCTTGGCTCTTAGCCTTACCAGCTCCATCAAGCCCAATACCCGCGCCTGCCCGCCGTTACTCACATGTTTCGCCATCCACCATGCATTGACAGCCTCATACCCAGCTCACACACAAGGACAACCCTCGCGCCTCAGATCACTGGGCGACTATACCATGTCCACATACATAGCCACGGGATCCTCGTCTGCCGCCTCGCACAGATGGGTCTGCCAAATGCCGTGTCTCCACCGCCTCACCAACTCACTCGCCTGCTTCCTCGTCGCTGCTCCACCTACCCGTGGGCCAACAGCGCAAAACATAAGATGAAACAAGCCTCACCTTTTACAAAATGTTCTCGCAGTGTCGGCAGTGCAGAAACAAGCTGCTACATCTTACAGCCGCAATGCATCTCCGACTGCATCCCATCAGCTGACGACATGGAGTCGGTCCTTGCATCGTGAGACCTGATAGACTGCCTTGCCTTGCGCTGCGTTGCGTGTTCAGCGGAGAAACAAAACGAAGATGCACCGCGTTGTGCTGACGAAGTAGATTGCGCCGCCAACACTCGCGTCGCATGCGCGTTACGCCCGGAAGCTGATCAACACATTGACTCATCACCACTAACTTCCATCTTTCCAATCCATCGTCAATGCCGCCTTGACCTTTATTTTTGTTCGCAGTTCCGTTCGTTCAAAAGATCCAGGGAGCGGCACGGGTAGCAAACTACTGCAGGTCATCGATGCGGTTGCGCGGCGCTCGCGGGCGGGGGTTAGGCCTAAGAAAAGGTCCAGTCGCTCTCGCCTCATCCTTTGGGGGCGACACCAGCGCTTGCGTGATGCGCTTTCGGATGACTTGGGCCACTCGATTGCGAAAACGCCATGAATAGAGGCGCACGTATGTGGGTTGGGGTAAGTAAAGTAAGGTGGGTGAGCGGGTTTCGTGGTCTGGCCTGGTCGCCGCCGCCTTGCTGATGCGGATGCGGAGGGAGGCGGTTTGGGCAGGTGGGTGGTCTGGAAGTAGGCGCTGGTGGCAGATGCGTGGGTGCGGCGAGGTGTCTGGCGACCAGTTTAGCAACCACTATCTTTCTTGTGGTTCTGAGACGGTGGTCTTAGGGGGTTGTTGATGGTGGGTTGACTCAACCTTGACGGAGGAGTGGTTCAAGTCGGAGTGATGTCCGTAGACGCTCGTGGCAGATGTGTGTTTACGGCGTGGCTTTTACTATTTACCGCTGCCGGATGCATGTGTTAAGTGTTGATCACATTGACGAAGCCGTAGGATTCAACGGCAGGGTCAGAACGCCCGATCGTAAGGGAGTCAGGCATCTACAAGGCAAACTGACGCGTTGACGCTGGTGACAGCCTCGCGGGCGCCGATGTTTAATCGCCGGAAGGTCATGATGCGGATCCGCGGTATTACTACCTGACTGCGTTAATATCTTGCAAAAATAGTGTCTTCTCTTTCATGTGCACATGAATCAGTGAAATCACCAGTAGACTTGTGTGTTCTATAATTTATACACAAGCGACAACATCAAGTATTTGTACACGACTGCGATAACAAATCTAAGACCCATCTAGATAACATCATGAATGTTATTAATCAAGGAGCATACATGAAGTCAATAGTTTGCTAACTTGTAATTGAATACCAATGTACACTGCAGACAGTTTAATCTTTTCCCATCTGCATCATGCACACACGAAAGAGTTGGCAACATCCAAGCTACAACATGATATCGTTCGCACTACTTGATATCCAGGAACGCTCTTCGCACAAGCACACCTAAAAGACATCGCCGGAATGATCGTGCATGCTGAAAGTAAACAAGTGCGAGGGCAGCTCATGCGTCAAAGAGTGCGTCCAAGATCCCGAGCACAACATTGTTCACCACCCCCATCACGAACGTTCTAACGACCCACTAAAGCCGGTCAGAAAGTCCTCCTCGAACCCGTTGTCCAGACCCCCTATAGTCACATCGGTTTGGGATGCTTCGTCGTTGGCCGCGTCCATGTCCTCCGCTGTCTCCTCGGTTCGGGATGCTTCATCTCTGGTCGCATCCATGTCCTCCGTAGTCTCCTCGCTCCGAGGTGCTTCATCTCCGGCCGCGTCCACGCCCTCCGTAGTCTCCTGGGTCGCGTTTTCTTCAGCGGCGTCGTCAATGGAGTCCTCTTCATCCGCGCTCTCCCCAAGCCTAGTACGGGTTTGGTGCTCTTCCCTGACATTCCTCAACCCCTCCTCTTCGAACACCCTACTGCTACTCCGCCGCAGAAGACCCCTCAGTTTAAGTGTGAGTTTCGGCTTTGGCTTCTCTTCTTCCATTGGGACATCAACATCCTCTGTCTGGACCGCCGTGGCACTGCTGCGACTGCTGTTACCCTCACTTCCGTCTTCATCTTGGGGGTCGGGCTTAACTGGAAGGCCGAGGTATGTGTTGACATCGCTCAGTATACTGCCCCGGTAACGACTTTGCATGCCTCCGGTATTGTTCATGCGGGTTTTGAAGTCAGGGTACGTCTCACATAGCTCTCCCCACGTGGTGCTATCTCCAGGAACGTCGTTCCTGTTGAAACCGCCGCCACGGGGTGAATCCTGTGCGCCGATATAGTGGACATCTCGCTGAGACCAATGAGAGGCTAGGGCGTCGAAAAAGAGTCTTTGGAGTAGTTCCATCCCGGCGGAAGCCTGACTGTGGCGGTCTTGTCTTGGAGGAGGCGGGGAGCCAACAGACGGTCTTCTTGCAACAGGACCGATGATCGCGATACGACGAAGGCTCTCGGCGGTGGTGTTAGCGCAGACATACGCAATATCACTCGCTCGAAGTAAAGATTGTTTCGCGTCGGATCTTGTCGACCGGGCGAGTGGCTCGACAAGCTTGTACAATTCCCGCATACCGGGTTCCCAATATTCACTCGCTTCGAGCTTAACCCCGAGAAGGCAGGCTTCAGCATGTGCTCGTAGGCTACGGTAACCGGTAACAACTGTGTTCGGACTGTGTATGCTCGAGTTCATATACAGAACGAAATCAGCAAAGGCGTTGGGAGTGATGGTTGGGAGATGGATTTCGGAAATCTTTCTGTCTGCGGCGATTATACCGTCGAACATGCTTGAATGTCGTATTAGAAGTGCTTTGGGTATTTGCCAGGTTCGTTTATTTGACTCTGATCCTACGATGATCTTCATTGTGCCTGGAACTTCGGGAGCACTTTGGACGGATGGATCACCGGATTGGTATGGACGGGTGGTTTCGGGCATTAAGTTGAGTGTCTTGTAATCCGATCTGGCGGTGCTTATGTAGCGTGTATTGTACATGTTCGTACGTCTAGCGGGAGATGCCATGTTCGCTGTCGTGGCTTGTGCGTGTGTTCCTTGGCCGATCACTGGCGAGGTGGGAGGTGGGAAGCGGTGTAGTATCTGTGATGTACCGGGCGATGGACGTTTCTATGATATTTAGGCTTTTCGAGTGCAAGTGACGGTGCGCAAACGGACGCAATATCGCGTGCGCACTCCGGGTGACTGGCGATAGTGAAAGTGACCCTAATATAAGCGTTGCGTTGCTGATAAAAGTGAACGAGTACGGATGTGTTGCAGTAAACATGTGATGGTAACGGAATGTGATTAGACGAACTTGTTATGATGATGAATGTGTGGGGGAATGATACATCGAGAAGTTGACTCATGGGGACAGCTCTGGTCCTGGCGATATGGGCAACAACGACCACATTCCATGGCACTGCGACCGAGCGAGGGTCACCCGCGATTGCCGCAAGAAGTACAATATCCATTCGAGCGAAGTATGGAGTATGCATCGGGAAATGAAAGAATGAGAGATATCGTAAGGTTGTCATGCTCGCAAGACACGGAAAATGACGAGTCGGAGTGAAGTGTTGGAAGTGAGAGCATCGCAAGGTAAGGCATCGTTGTGGCTAAGCCGTATCAGGCAACCACGACCTTGCACAAAAACAAACCCCATCTCATCCAACTCAACGACATCCACGACCATGATCACGCAAGCGCCTTCCCATCTACCTCCACCATCATGACCCTTGATCCCACCTGTTCTCGCTCCAACCCACCTGTATCGTCCCTCCCTCCATAACGCTCACCAGCGCGCCACTTCTTACCGAAAGTATAAAACACCCACGGTACCGGCGCGAAAGCAAGAGCGATGAACGCAAGCAACGAAAAGGACCACCCCACATCGAGCTTTTGATAAATCTTGTGCGAGAAGAGAGGCGCAAGACCGCCGACGAGCGAGCGCATGACTGAGCAGGCGGCCATGCCAGATGCGGAGTGTAGTGGGTAGGCGTCTAGGATGTATGTGCCTGTGAAGAACTAGATGAGAGTTAGCGGTAGTATAGCAAGTGTTGAGAACGGACTCAAGACGATACATGAGTTGAGAAAGATGAACTTACAATAGCGCTCATAGCCCCAGAACCAAACACCGCTGTTCCGATCAACGGCGCAATCCAGTGCACACCATACTGAGCCGTCCAAGCATAGATGAACAACCCAATACTCACAAGTGGCCACCAAAATATCATCGGTAGCAATCTGTTCTCCGGTCTCGTGTCGCCCTTGAGTACCTTCCGCTTGACGAGGCCGTCGCTAATTGCACCGCCTCCAAGCATACCAATGAGGTTACCGACAGCCATACCGAGATAAGCAAGGCCCAGATTTTTGGGCGCCCATCCGTAAGTCTCGACGAATGTTGTCGGGATGGTCGTGTACAAGATATATGCGCATCCGTATCCGATAGCCGTGAGCAGCGAGGTAAAGAAGATCGGTCGAGACAGGAAAAGCATGCGTAGCGGCATGACCATCGTCGTGCGGAAAGCTACCAACTTGCTCGTCCCAGCGTCCAAATCAGACTTGGCCCTTAAATCCTTATTTCCCGTGTGTTTGCGCAACTGTGCAGCTTTTCGACGGAGTAGAACCGGTTCATACGTCTCTGACAAACATACCATGCTGAGCGCCGTACTCACCCCGCCCAAAATAGCAGTAAGATAGAATATCCACCGCCACCCTCTCGCAGCGTTGAGATAGCTACCCGCTGTAGGACTAATCGCTGGACCGAGATTATACGCCAATCCTATCAAGGCCATGACCCCCCCGCGTTTCTCTTTCACCCAGAGATCACCGATGCTGGATGGCGCGAGGGCGAATACGCTACTACCGCCCACGCCAGCGAGGAAGCGGAAGACAGCCAAGGTGCCGAGAGAATTGGATCGTCCGCATGCGAAGGTGCTTACCGTGAAGAGCACGTTACATCCGTGGTACAAACGCAGTCGGCCGTATTGCTCCGAAAGGGGACTTATGAGAAGGGGACCGAACGCGTAGCCTAGGACGTAGATACTCAGGACGAAGGCAGAAAGGTAGGCATCGGTTGACGCGAAGTCTCTTATGATGTCTGGTATTGCTGGCGCGACGACGGAGGACGTGAAAGGTCTACTGAAAGTTAGCCGGTTGTGATTACAGTACGAATGAAGCAAGATACTCACGATACAAAACACATGATGAATATGCAACCGATGTTGATGTCCTTCTTCCACGAGAGGAAATTCCTGGGGTTTGCCGCATCGTCGTTGCCGTGCCAGTCGACGACACTCAACTGTCTTTCCTTGCTACGTCTGAGGGTACTGGGTGTGTCTAGCATGTTGGAGCCTGGACTTGTGTTGTAGCTGTTGTAAATGCTCGGTAGCTCTTCACTCCTATAAAGCTCCAGAGCTTCTTTTCGTGGGGAATTGTCACTCATGACGTTCGCCGAAGGGCAGGAGTGGATTGGAGTAACGTAGTGGGAGCAAGGAGGGGACAGGAAAGTCGAATTGGTCTGCGTTTGAGTAACGTCGTTCACGTGAGGCGTCTTGATCAGCCCTGTGATGGGGTTACGAGATGTGATGGGCACGTCATTTAGTCAAGATGAGTTCATGTTTGAAGAGTTGCCGCTGCCGCGTGGAGGACACTAACACCCCTGGGCTTTCCATTCCCGTTCTTCACGTAAGGAGCAACTCGGAAGGTAGATGGAAAGCGGTGCGAACGGCTGGTATTACGAACCAGGAGGACGCGAGAATTAGTGCGATCTCGGCTTTTGTTCTTGCTTCCGACGGCCAGCTACTTACATTAGCGTGAGAAGGGAGACGTCTGAAGTCGGCCAACAAGTACTACCTGGCACTCTCGACTTGCACAGGATACTTCTCCAAACTCTCATACCACTGAAGCGTACTTCCAATCATGAAAGCCCAACTACCCCAGAAGGTACTGAGTGACGCCTGATATTGCGCCCAGCTCCTGGTGTCATATCCGAACGCCGGGCACAACGTGAAGCCGATGCCACCTATTAGGTTCCAGGCCCCAACCCACCATCCCAGCGTTCGAGGAGCAGGTTTCCACCATTTGGACTGAGTCTCGATCATGAAGAGGGCTCCGGAAATGATGAAACCTATCCCACCAACGACTTGCGTAGTCCAGTAGAGGATTATGGTAAGGGTTTGCGACATCTGATTGTATATGCCGGGTAGCGCTGTCAGACCCGCGATCCAGAAGATTGTGGCCCCGAGCAGCTGGGACATGGACGCTATGAACCCGAGATTGTGAATGTAGTGGGTCCGTAGTTCTTCGTTTGACGGCCACCAGACCCAGGAACGCTCTTGCGGTTCCAAATCGGGCTTTGGTCCGGCGACTTGTCGAGTCCTGACAGCATGCCGTTTGTTGTGGTGGTGCGTGCAATGTGACTTTGACGGCCGCAGCTCCACGCGTACGTCTCCCTCCTCTTCATGCGATAGGATCTGCTCCACCGCCCATCCGAAGCACCCCGATCGGCCCTCATTCACAGCTTCCGCTACGAGGAGGAATGACCCCACCTCGAAGATGCAGACCCCGACAAACGCTGTTATGCCCCCACCATACAATTCCTCGTTTATGAATTCCGAATCTGGTCGTACCAACGGTAGGAATACGAAAAAGGCATTGAATAACCATACTACGCTGCCCAATGTGAAGACAAACGCGACGTCGAAGGATATATCCCATACGGGGAAGTATGTGAACATGCGCCAGATGTTACGTGCGACGCTGCGGAACGAGGAAGTCGGGCGTGGGGTATCGTGCTTCGTCGAGACAGCAGTCTGGCTATGTTCGACGTCTACGGCATGTCGTCCTTTGCGGTCATTGCGCGAAGTCCATTTGTAGCGGACATCGGGACGGTCGTCGTGACGATAGTGGGCTCGCGTGGGGTTGAGGAAAGGAATCGGGCCGGTGACGCGATTATCTTCGAGGCGTAGGCCAGCGCCGTGTCGCACGGGTTCGCGGGCTGGGTGGAAGGTTTTGTTGCGTTGCGTTCTGCGCGTGGCTGGGCCATCGCGGCTCGTCATGTCAGCTAGCTGTAGTCAATTCGCGTGAGTGTTGCCGTGTCGTTGGCATTGATAAAAGCTATCGGCATTCTCGCGCGACAACTAGCGAGAGAATACTGTGAACCCATGTTTGGACGCGAAGACGCTGTCCGCCTGCGTCATAGCCCCAGATCGTTGGAGTTGTTAGCGTTCCCCAGCCCTGCTGAGTCAGCACTCTGCCTAATCCTCCGCCTCTGCGCGCATTACCCTCGAACCACGCAGCTCCTCCCTAGATACGCGTCACAGACAACTACATTACCTGTCAAAGTGCTGCTGAACATAGGATACTTATAGATTCGTCGACAACATCTTAGAGAGTTTCTGGTAGGTACTTACCTAGGTAGGTAGCGGGAGATAGGGCAAGCCCGCGATTGGGTGCTGAAAGAGAATCGGTATGTCGCGTCTTCATCCAGGAGCTAGTGGCCGTCTCGCCTGTGACTTTTGTCTAACTGTAGTTTTCTTTGCTGTGGTGGTTTCTACTGAAAACTCCGTGGCCTATAGTGATCGGGACTCTCGCTAACTCGAAAGACCAAAACACTGGAACAGTTGCCCAGCGCGAAGCGACTTCAAGACAAGATGTTCGCAGGTAGGTCACTCGTACTGATCAGGACCATATAGTTTGCTGAACCCAGATTAGAACGATGCCATCTCATCACGATGGATACTCGCATTCCATCCAAAGCAGACGCGCCCGAGTACACCTTTGCTCTTGCCTACCGAAAGCCCGTACGTACACACCTGGACTGGATTCAGTGTCCGTGAGATCTAACAAGAAGCAGGAATCCATCCCCAAAACCTGGGAGGCGATGGCAGGTGACAACGGCGTCAGTTTTCTCGATCTTCCGCGAGAGCTAAGAGACATGATCTACAACTACATCTGCACCGACCTGCCACAAATCGGAGACGGATGGCGTGATAAGCACGACGAAGGAAGATACGGTATCCCCGCCGCCACCGAGGCTCAGGCTGACATATTGCACGACTGCAATATCATGAGGACGTGCCGCCAGGTGCATTGGGAATTCGCCGAAATGCTCTACGCGCAGCCGCTCCAAATCTGTAGCCCCATATACGAGTTTCAGACTCAGTTCATCCTACCCGGCTCGCATATCCTGCCCTTGTCGCCAACATACGCACATCTTGTCAAGAAGGTGGCCGTCCTTCATGACACGGCTATCGGGAATGTTCCAGACCAATACTATTACCGCGCCTCAACGTCAGGTGATCATCAATGGCGGCATGTTGTCTCGGTCGCGACGCATTTAGGAAAGCTTTTTCCTATGATTCAGACTGTGCGCGTGCTTCACCGTATCTGCCCACGGGATTACAGTTATGATACGACATTCCAGACTCTATGCGGACTACTTGGCGACACCAGAGAGAAGCAAGTTCAGAAGTCTGAAAAGTTTATCAAGGGTATGTGTTGGAGTGATGGGAGACCCGTGAAGCTGCCACCGCAACTAGAGCTGGTGCACTTGGACTTCGACACCATCGTCGAAACCCCTCTGGTTGAAGCTATGAAGAACGTGCGAGCTGCGGAGCTGCAGAAGAAAGAGCTCAAGGGAAAGCAGTCTGCGTAAACTAGCTTCGCTAGCAAGCAGTCTTTCGTATGGTTCCAGATCAATACAACAGAAATCGGGCAAGAAACAAGTTGAACACTCCAATGTGAACTAGTGGTATCAAAGCCGAAGGCCTTTTTCACACTTCCGGCGCCACAAGGTCATCACCAAACGCCACCGCTGTGCTAATGATACAGAAACCGTGGTAATAATACAAACAAATCCAACACCAGGCCCAGTCCGACCATCATGCCAACAACACATGATACACATGATACATCACAAACCCCATCCTCATCTCGCCTTGTCCCCCTTCCTCCCCTTCTCCCTCTCATCAATCTTCAACCCCCGAACCAGCTGCCGTCCCATCATCCTCGAAATCTCCTTCGCATAATCCGCCATGCGCATGTTATTTCTCTCGTCGTCGCTCTTGCCCTCATACGCCTTCTCGCTGTACGGCGGCGGCGCATCCGTATACCGCGCGTACTCCGCTTCGATGCGTTGGAGGTTGGAGTTGGACGATGAGCTCGAGTCGCTGCGGTGGGCGGAGTGGTTTGACGAGTGCGAGTGCGTTGACGGACTGGGGAAGGACGTGTATGAGGAGTTGCGCGCTGCGGAGTTGTCTGTAGTGGAGGCTCCAGAGGGTCTTTGACCAGCAGCGGCGGCTTTGGCGATGGAGGAGGCGGAGTCGTGGCGGGAAGAAAGCATCGAGGAGGGGGTTTCGCGTTCATTGACGCTGACTTCGGGGTAGTGATCCATTTTCGCGTTTGGGAATGACTCGATCTCGTAACAGCGGTAGTAGTAATAGTGGTAGTAGTGTAAAATCTAGAAAACAAGATCTGAGATCTTTTGTATGACTTGAAATGTGGTGTGACTACTAGCGTCCTTTGATGATGGAAGTGTTATTGGTTGCGCGAGTCCTGCTGCTGCGGTCGGTGGCTAGGATA
>Ga0265797_10012337_pt1 | contig 10485 bp, 10 predicted proteins | sample P2T30metagenome_FD_192433 | JGI IMG/M metagenome (GOLD analysis project Ga0265797, IMG submission 192433) | Plant litter microbial communities from East Loma Ridge, Irvine, California - P2 T30 | ecosystem: Environmental > Terrestrial > Plant litter > Unclassified | place: USA: California... | reverse complement strand
CGTGGTTTGACTCGAGGCGCATATCGGGGGTATGGCGAGGTCTACAACTATGATATACCAGCTGGTACGTTGGTTAGCGGAAGCAACACCATCAAGATTAGCTGTACGAGCGGAAGTTCCGGTGCTGGCTTTCTGGCTCCGAATGTAATTTTGGATGCGATAGAGTTGTTCAATTAGGTATCTGAACGCCTCGGGACGAGTGATATATGGCTGTGGAGTCTACAAGATGTATGACGAAGGCGCTTCAATGGAGCTGTATGACCAACTCTTTCTTCTTGTTGATATTTATCATGTCATTCAAATTTTCTGAATAACTCTCCGCAGATTCTGCACGTCTGTCTTCCTTCCTGATTGATGCATATGTCTCCATACCTCGTTTATCTCTCAGTAGGCCTCCTCCTCAGCTAAGGTTCGTACTGGGACATGAAATAATTCCCGCGTGGGATTAGTAGTTGTCAGAAATCATGTTACAATATCGAGGATTAAATAAAGTTTCAGCGCGCAACTCAGTGTGCCTCAGATGTATTGAACACAACTTTTCACAGCAGCACTGACCACGGTGACAATTATGTTTGCCAAACTAGAGCCTACCGTTACCGCGCAAGGAAAGATGATTCCACCGGCCTCGCCGACAGTCGTAAAAGCTTACAATCGTATGTCTTTTCCATGTCTATGGGCGTAGCATTCATATTCGGCAATTCAGAGTCTTGATAGGGCAGGTATACGTCCCGCATCCTAAATTAGATGTCTGCGAGTCAGTGACCAGACCTACACAGGGATCGGGGAGCGCTGAATGTCTGGGGACCCACCGTGAGGGTATTCACCGGGTAGGGACGTTGTGGGAATCGCTATATCTGCTCCCGCCTAAAGTGCGGGATCTATGAACTAGCGACGTCAGGTTCCTGCGGAAATACCATCGACTGCCTAAGATATAACACCGGTGGTCTTTTCGGATCCTTCTAACGCGAAGGCGAGGACCGGGAAGCTTGTATGAGCGGTCCAAAGTACCGCGGGTTTGCCGCGGCGTCCCAGCCCTTGCTGCACGCGTCAAGCGATCCGGTTGTTGGTACGGCGTGGTCTTTTGTAGGGACCTCGCGGAATGCCAAGCGAGAATAAGCCTGGAAATGGCCTGGAAATGTGATCCTGTCCAGAGTAGGAAGCTCGGGTCTGGGACCGATGTGCAGTTCATTTGCTTAGACCTTAGCGGAGTTGATGAATAAAACTACCCTTTGACGCATGCACACGTGCGATCGAAAGACGTGCCAGAAGAGTCATGTTGTGGTGGAGGCGGCCAGTCTTTGTGTGGAGCTCCCGTAAATCATCGTCGATGTGATAATCTTGTCCAGAACTGGTGAGGCATGCATATGGCGCGAATCGATAGGTCACTAGATTCAGAGAAGAAGATTTGAATGATGTCTAATGCTGTTACCGGACCGACCCTTTCCCAACTTTAATCAACTCTTGCGGTCTAAGCATACACGTTCTAACGGTTACCAAGAGTTGTTCCCCGTGAAGCCAGCGGCCAGCGGGACTGAGTATTCCATACCGGATTCCGGTGCCATGTCGGAGCCCAGTGCACTGCTACAGGCAAAGTGCTCGGGAGGCTGCATTAGCCCAATATACGTGGCAGGATTCCCAGACGGGGATGTAATCCAACTACCGAAGTCAAGTAGCCGGGTACGAAGGGCTAGGATACTTGTGTTTACCCTGTTTGTTCGAGAATCATCCGACTTGTCAGCTCAGCAATGGCGCCATGTGGTCCGCTGATACTCCAGGGCTATCAGCGATACCGCCTTCTAATCAGCAATCAGAGACCCGTGCATATACAGATATACACCCGAATAGTGGAGAACGTGATCTGAAACCAACGCGCGCAAACTCGAATTCTGTGGAGGTGGCTGAGATCTATGAAAAGGACGCGTCTTTCAACAATCCGACTAGCTGGATCTGCAGTCTCTGACCACAAGCGCCTGAAGATCGCGGGGGCAGGTACTCGATGCTTCTGGAATGAAAGACATCGGAAGTTTAGTTGATTGATGCTAGAAGACGGGGTGACGCCCCAGTAATTGATGCGTGGTCCGTGGATCACCGATGAAGCAGGCTTTAGTGCACATTTATGCAGGTTGCAATACGCGCGGCATGCTCTCCAGTAATGCTAGCAGTCAGTAAGTCATGCCATGTGTGCACCCTGCATCCCCAGTGGTATGACTGGATTGTATAGCAACGATGGAAAGTATGCTGACGTCCTCCAAATAGGTGCAATACTGATCTTTAGTTATCGAATGTTCCGAAGGTTGATCGTGATGAATTCCGGAGCGAATCAGAAAGCGTATAGATCAATGGCTTGGAGTGTAACATTGCTGGCTGAGCACCCTAGACGCAATTTACGACAACAGGAACTTAGACCGTCTGCATCTAAACATGACCACAGTAGCCATGTTGAAGAAGAATCGTATGTTTCTCCCTCATCAATGGTCAGCAAGATTAACATCGCATCTGTGGACCTTGTAAGCGCGATTCCTGCGAAGGTGGTTCATCGGTGATGCAGCCAATCGAAACACGATTTTGAGTATATGGCAGCCGTGCGGTTCTATTGCTGAGCCATGGCAAGATTCAGCCTCAGGTACTGAGAGGTGACGCCTATGATGAAGGCGACAAAACAGTGTAAAGCGCAGGAAGACCGTGAGGATCGCCGATTGTTCGGCGTGGACAAGACGCGACGCACAGGCTCCTCCCTACCCAGGTGCACGCAGCTTGAGAAACACCTGATCATAATTGACTCTAGGCTTCCCAAGCTAGAAATCGGCAATATGCTAGGGGGAACTGGTGTTTGTCGGGATAATTGACGTATCTGGTTGCTTCGCTTGCAGATGGTTCACCGATGACGAGGGTGGCTCAGGAGTTGGAAGTTGTCCCCGAGGTCCGCTGCTCAAGACCCCTTGTAACTACTTTGAGACTAGCGCCACGGTCACGAACCAGACGCGCAATTTGCAAGCATCCCAAGGCCGACGACGGATAAAGACATCATCATGTCACAAACCTCGATCGGCAACGGCTTTCCTTCACTTGAAGCTCTGTTGAAGGAGTTGGCGAACAATACATAGAGCGACGCAAAGACCGTGTGCAAGGAAACCACGTGCGAGAGCCTTGGCCTAGAGGCTCAGCGATAACCGGATTGACCTGATGGCATGCATGGCATGCACCACCGCTGGGATAGAAACCCGCCTCCGCGTGCTCTTTCTTGTTTCGCGGTGAGACGACCACGAGCTGTGATCAAATGGGTCGGCAACAATATCTGGGAACCCTGCACGCCCAGACAGGCAAGCCACTCGACATCGACCTGTACCTTTGTCGCTAGCATTGTCGATCATGTCGATGGGGGCGGTGTCATTGCACAAGCCCCTGTATCCCTGAGACCTGCGCAATTGCATCCATCGCAAAGGGGAAGATCAGTTCTCCCGAGGTTACATCTTGCGTTGCCTGTTTTCGCACTTACTACTAAATAACCTCTATTAGACAGTATTGTTCGCCATTCCCTTTTTCGAATAACTTCTTGCTTGATCGGACATGTATAGCCCGGATACACACCAATTCGAGGGACTCCAGAGGGCTGCATACTCGCGTAGCTTTGATTGGATGACCACCTTGTAATCCCCACCGGCCAGACGGCCCATTAAAGTCTCCCGCCATCCGAGGGCCCTGCCGCGCTACCCACCTAACTGCATATCAGAAGTCGGGCTTGTTGGTGCCACTTGAAACGCCTCCCTGGGATTCACGCCTTTAAGGATCATACACGTATATCAGCGTTGCTAATTCTCGTTTCCCACACCCCACCGCATCTTCGTCTTTGCATACACGTAGCTTTCCACTCTCAAGCACTTTCACTCGACTGGCGGAATCTCGCAGGGCATTTTCCAATCCCATATCCCCAGTCACTCTTTGACGTCTCTCATACGACTCAATTATGTCGTTTACATTCCAGGTGCAGAAGATCAATCAATCTTTCGATCAGATTGCAGCATGGTAGTAAGCACAGCAATTCTTTCGTTCTGCTCATTCATTCATGCTTATTACTGTAGCCATGAGTTCATGCACAGAACAGAACTGTGCTTTCGGAAGCTGCACGAACGCGTCCTTCTACTGGAACAGAGACAAGCCGTACAGGGACCCACAGATGAGCAGGTTGAGCGCGCGCTACGCAAGATTCTGGATGAGAGATTTTCAGACCTAGGCACACATCATACAAGGAAACTCGATGCTGCGCAGGACCCCAGCTGGTTCGTTAAAGATCCAAGAGATATCCCCTATCCCAAGTCAATTAAGATGGATATCGCTTCACTCATCATTCCTCCGGATGCTGTTCCCTCGAAGGCATACTCAGAAACTTTCCGGATGCTGGAAAGTGGACTAAGAGGCTTTCCTGGTGACTACATGCTCGACTCAGACGACGAAGAAGACTGCAAGATGAATGTCGGCACGAGGGATAGCCGTTCTTCTCGTAGTGTTTGAGCGACGGCAGATTTCGGTTTGGCACATTCCATCTTATCTTCACACCACTCTAGCGAACACGCTCGAGACCTTTATCCCACAATGTCGACCCTCATACGGCGCCATGGAAACAAGTTCGTATTGCGATTCTGCTTATCAACAATCTCTGCACAACACCGGCGGCACCCGACGATACCACGGCCACGGTTCCGTTGCACCGCATTCCTAGCCCGCATGTATCTTATTTCTCACGTAATATCAGTACTACAACAAGCAGCAAGTCGCAAATGAAAGACGATGAACGCTTAGGCGCTTAGCCACGCAAAGAGTTTACTTAGACTGCGCAGCAAACGCCGCGATAGCAGCCACAACAACTTCTGTTGTAATTCATTGTATTCAGAATGCAAACCACGATCCTCCTGTAGCAGCAAATCTATCAAGAATACTATCCTATTAGCCACTTTGAAATCATACCATTATCTTTATCTGCATCCCAAGCGTTCTCTTGTGTACAGCTCTACCTGGTAGGGTTGGAAGCGTTCTTACAGTTTTTCCCGCCCAGGTTCGTGAAACTTACGCACTCAGTTACTACCACATCTACTCTCAGTAGCCTTTGAAGTATACTCGAGCTATCTGCATCTGCACCCAACAGCTACTGGAACAATCTCACCTTCCTACTCGGCATGGTTCGATGCGGGCAACAAGACTGCTTCGAACAAAGACCAATTTTAGATGCGGAGATTGCGCGATCTATCCAGAACCAAGATAAGTCCATTACCGCGTTCTCAAGCGTGACAACTTCGTCATCGAACGCAAAAACCCGCCGTCGGAGCTCTTCGAAACGCAAGGTTTTCATGTGTAGGAGGAAGGATTCGTTGCACATTTTTTGATTACCAGTCAATCGCGCACAACGTCACAGGCTTTGGAGGATTCATCACAACAACCTATGAATGCACAAACGGAAGTTATGCCATCCCATGTCCATCTCTCTGGTGCCAGCCACTCCCGCTACAGCGGGATGATCACGCCGACGGCGCAGTCAACACTTGAAATTGTTACGAGGTGTTGCATCCTTCGTGAGGTGGTCAGGAGTTAGGTCGCACTCCAGGTGGTGGGCGCTTAGCTATAGATTAGTGTGGGGGTGTTTCCGATCTCATCCTAGATCCCACATGTCAGATTTCCCACACTCCGCCTTACGGCTGCCCTAGATTTGCAAGCATATTCCTTGCTCTTGCCCCAACTGCAGCAATCGATCCAGGTCTCTCTGCGACCAGTTGCAAGGACTTTCGAGGCAAATGAAATCTACTGTACCACGTTTATCGATGCATGGTTGACGAGATGGGTCCTGACTCCGCCAACGAAGCGCACCTACGTCATGAGGCGTGAAGACAAAGCACCATCGTCCACATACATCTACTCCTCCCGGCAGTCCGTTCCGAACAATAATTTCTTCTGAAATTTTTAGGTTTTCACGTTTTTTCCTATCCAATTGTCAATGACGGCCCGATCTAAACAGGACAGCGTACGACAACTATGATTCAGATCTTTTAATGATTCACGCTAGTGGATGTTACAACACTTTGCTTTTGACTCGGGTCTTTATCCCGCGACTAAGAGTTCTAGCGTAAAGACGTTGCAATAACTCTTCCTACGACACATGAGGGAATTCGGACTTTAGTTCGGAATTTGGGAATCGCCAATCTTAGATGCTTCCTAGATACTAATCACCTATGACTACAGCAAACCCTGTCCATCTCGCAAGGTGCCGTTACAATCTAGCACTGTAAGTGGTTAGGCGTTGCCTCTGAAGACCCTTGGAGGCTACATCATGCAGAACACCATCGCGCGCAAATGTTAGCAAGTTAGTAGGTTTCATCACCACGCGACAGGCAAAGAACAAGCCTAGGAGATTTGTAATTGTTGCATCTCCACATTGACGCTCTACAATTGTAGAGTTATCACTAACACATACCTATCTGATATATTCCCTGGTCGTCAAACGATCAACAAAAGCACATTTACTCGGGAATGTTCCCCAGGCGCATGGCATGACCACGTTTCGAAAAAGCACCATTATTCATCGAACTAGTTCGGTCTCAATAAACGGCAGGATACGAAGCGCGTTAATTTAGATGCCCATTCCTCCACGATCGTAGCGTTAAGCGTCTTTCGGATACTGTGGGGTAGCGAGCGCCTCATCTCGCCTTCTGTGGCTGATATTGGGCACCAACAACGGTCAAAACCAATACCACATTCCGAATCAAAACCTCCGAGGAGCGATCTACCTTCATGCGGTGAAGGGTCTGGTTTACATGATTCTTTTTGCTTACTATGGGCAGGGGCTTACAGGATACAAGATGCACTACCGATTCTTAGCTTGAACCCTCCGACACCGACTTTTGTTCGGGCCTGGCTTCCACATTCTATAGTTCCAGTCTCATTTGACGCCACTATCTGACTGTCGGCCCATTGCAATCGCTTTGTGAATTCGGAGCCGAAAATGCGGTCTACCAGGCGATCCACATCAAACTTCCATCGAGTTCTAGAGCGTACCTACTATGCCTAGACTTGTCGTAGACTTAGGCTTCACGCATATAGAATGGCCATGAATGGACCTGGATCTGGATGGGCGTTTACGGACCAGAATTTCATGTACTCGGAAACGTGCAAGTAACGCAATTGATGCGATATCTCGGGACGACCGCCGTACTGGGAGGCAACCCAACCGCCGACTCGTGTCGCGTGCAGAGACAGAAGCCGACGTGGGCTTTTACATCTACGCGAAAGCAACTGCCGTCTTCGGGTGAGCCATTCCACCGGTTATGTCGCTTTTGCCGTGTACAAGGAGCATCAAAACCGGCCCGAAGTGTATCCGTACCGCGTGGGTATACCAAGACTAAACAATTGGGTCAGACATGACGAGTGGCTTATCAACCCCTGAAAGCCGCCGTGTAACTGATAGATCGAGCTAAAAAGCAACTTCGAAGGCTGATCTCAGCCCTGGTTCCACACTTCCACTTGAGACCGCAAAAAGCAATGAAGATCTCCAATCGAGATTTTAGATCCGGGTTAACTTCCGGGCCTCATCTGGAAGTCTGATTGGAGGGTAGATTCAGGCACCGAAAGGCCTTGTGGATGGACTTGACTAACTGACTTTAGTATACAGCTCGTAGGCTGAGATACGAAGTGGGACTTGATGTCTAATTTCTTGGTGTGCCGAGTGATTCACACAACCAGTCTTCCAGGCCCCGGGTGATTCATGGCGCTCTGCATCCATCGATGATCGTACGTGCAGAAGAACGAATACGATACCAAAGAGCGCTACCACGAATCGAAGTCTCATTCCAGCATTGTATGACTAAGTAGAAATACAGAATCTCTACTGAGCTAACACCGCATCTTTCATAAAAAAAACTTCGTCTGGTATGGTGAAAATGAACATGAACTCCTGATTGCCAATTTCGTACAGCCATGGTAGTAGCGAACAATGTGCCGTCGTTTCCTCTCCTCTCTACGAAAGTCTCTGGTCGCTTGCTTCCACCTATGGCGTTTGACTGATAAAGAAGAGAGGAATAACACAGGGCAATGTAGTGGCTTTGACGACCTCAGGAACGGAATTACCTCTCATCAAACAACTTTTCAGTCGTCGAGCATGTCACTTGGGAGTCACTGATGCAACTATCTGCGATGACAACCACAGCAGCGATGCCTACGCTGAAATTCGTCCGCCATTGAAGAACTCGAGGACAGCAGGGCGTTGGTCATTTGATCTGCGAGAAGAGTGAGAGTATAGAACTACAAGTCAAAGGCCAAGAGAATATGCACACACGGTTCTTGGAAGTTCATCACTCGCGGGTAGTGTATAAGAGTTGCCAACTGGGACACAGTGCATTCTGAGAGGAAATCTCGCTTTCGGCCCTGAGCTACTAATATAGGCGCATCGATAGTATTTTTGTTGATGCTATACAGTAATGTGGGATCTTAGCTACTCATAACCTGAGATAACTGGACATTAAGTATCATGCGATATTCTGGTATGTAATTCTCGATCTGCTTTGTCCCCGAAGGTGCTCATGTCATGTCGTCATCCACTTGCGTATGCAAATAGTCGCTCCTAACAGTCTGCTTCACTCCATCCAGAAAGTGTAATTCACCATCCCCACAGTTTCCGACTTTCCTTGAGTGCACTTTCCCATGATAACGCATTTCCGCTGTATAGCCAATCGAGCGACTGGCGTTTGCGATTTCACCAAAGATTAGTCAAATGATGCGACCGTGCGGTGAATACTCAGCGCGTTCCGAAGATGGGCCAATATGAGTCCACGTCATTGTTTAGGGTCGTAATTTCACCATGAGCGCCTTCCTATAGCAAACGCTCTTATCACTCCCCTCACTGCTGCAGTTCCGCACCACTTACAATCTGGACTGCAACAATCTCGAGACCGCTTATATCAAAACTTCGACTCACCTATTCCCAAACCACTGACACCGCCAACTACAACCAACCAACCAACCGACCAACCACCCAATCACACGACTACGCGTCGCGACTATGGCGGAACTTAAGGATAACCTAGGTCCCTATATCCTCGAGAAGGCGCTTACTGCTGACCGCGCTAAGAAAGACTGCTTCGTACTCGACGTCAGTCGAGACAAAAACGGCAATGTAGTCTCTTCGCTGGAGCACGTTGTCGAGCAGGTCGATGATTACCTCATCAATGCCTACGACCATTCTGCTCCAGTGACTAAGCTCTACATCGTCGGCGAGTGGATGCCAAGCCCACCGAAGGAAGATGATGAAAAAAACACAATACTTGGAGAGCAGAAGCAGTATGATAACGAGGTAAGAGTCACCGGTGTTGGATACGAAAAGTGTACCTTGAAGATATTCGATGTAATTGTTGTTATGATACTTGCAGAACTTTATGTCATTCCCGGTTCGAGCAAGAACACGAAGCTGATACTATACTAGCCGCACCCTCACACCAAGCCTGAACAAGAATGGCACGATGCGGGCGAGCAAATCGCGAAGCTCGTTCAACAGATGCCTGCGCTCAAAGAATTGACGTATGTGTATATTCTTGCTGCGCTTGCTTGTTCGCTAATGAGTCCTAGTTGGATCTCCGGTTTGCCGTTCATGGCTGTCATCTGGGAGAAGCTGTCCACGTCGCTTACGAAGCTTATCCTAGACCTTGGTCAGCCTGTTCGCCTCCAGCAAGATGGCACGAACGAGTATAAGTCATACATCACCCCAGCAGAGATGAGACCCCTCGTCCAGCAGACAGAGCTTGAGGAGCTTCGACTGTTCGGTATGCACGACTCTCTCCAGTCAGTCTACTGGGAAACTGTCTTTCGCAACACGTCCACGACTGGCATGCGCGTCCTAGATCTTAACATGGCAGCACCTCCAATCGTGCGTCAAGACCACTGGCGCAAAGCTGACGACGTCCGTGGATTGACTGTTCCAAAGGCCGATTCCAAAGAAAAGGAGTACAAGTGAGTCACTGCGCGCAGGAATTCGACCAGTGTTCAGTACAGGAATATTGCCACTAATACTTTCCAGGGGCGTTGACGGAAAGGGAGTCTTACATTATGCCTTCGGCACCGGTGAGTATCTCGACGACTTCAGCATGCGCAAAGGACGTATCGCCGCAGGCTTGGAGGAGGCCAGGCCGCTATCACTATGGTACGTGCAACAATCCCGTAGAGCTGAGAAGACAGAGCCATACGGAAAAGCTTAGTATTCATGAGCTGTACCCCAACAAGAACTTCAGTGGTGATCGCTGGGTATTTTGGCCGTGAGGAGCCAAACCTGGAGACAAAATATCCTTTTGCTCCACCCCCAAAACAGAACCCTCCTCCTACATCACAAAGACTGACTCGTTCGATAAGGTGCCTCAAGCTTGACGGTTTCGTTGTCGATTACCTGCCCTTCGAGCAAGAGCTCTCTCGTATCGCACTGTTGACTTACGGCAAGGACTGCATCGATAGCGGCCT
>Ga0265797_10012336_pt1 | contig 10485 bp, 9 predicted proteins | sample P2T30metagenome_FD_192433 | JGI IMG/M metagenome (GOLD analysis project Ga0265797, IMG submission 192433) | Plant litter microbial communities from East Loma Ridge, Irvine, California - P2 T30 | ecosystem: Environmental > Terrestrial > Plant litter > Unclassified | place: USA: California... | reverse complement strand
GGTTTGCCTGGTCAAAGAACGGCAGGATCATACAGTACACCGAAGGGTATGTATCTTGGCATGCGCTGTCAATTCGTCCTCCACGCTAACACGTGATATATAGTCAAACCTGCGCATGGGATGTCCGCACCAAGAGAGTGTCGTACGAAACTGTGCCAACAACCGATGGCATCGCTGCGATCTGCAACTACGGTCCTACTGCCACCCTCTTCACCATTGGACGCAACTCAAGCATTCAACAATACGACATCAACCCCAGCAATGGACCTGCCACCATGGTAGCTAACGTTCAGCATGCACCTGCCAACACGCCTCCATCTCCACCAAGCTCTCTGGACGAACAGCAAAAGCAAATGGAGACGCCACTTACTGCTCTCCCATCGAAGTCGCTCCCACTGATGCTTGCCGACTCAGAAAGTAGCGCGGACGAAGGTGTGGCCATGTCACCGCTGCAGAAGATCGCCCAAGAGATGGACCAGCTAGAAGAGGAGCGCCGCGATCGTGTTGGTCCCCTCAGCCCCGTATCCAGCCGAGGTTCCCAGAGCTCCAGATCATCTGGCAGCGGCCGCGCTCCCCGTTACCGATACGACAGACCATCGCATGGCTCAGCGTCGCAGAGGTCCACCAGATCGAAGAGCTCGAACGGCTCCGGTACCATCTTCTCGTCCGGCACATCGTCCCTTGCTGGCACCTCAACACGTGAAAGCGTTTCCATTCGATCAATTTCATCAGCTGCATCATCTTCTCGGTACGGCTCATCAGCTCTCCGCAAAGAGGTTCTGCGAAGCCCGGAAGAATCCAAGAAGAACCAACACATGGATCTCTTCCCGTTCACCAAAATGAGGCTGAGCGACGTACCTTTCCGCCCCACGGATCTTGGGCCAGATCGCACCCCAGACGATCTTCGACTCAACATGCTCAAGGTTGTGTTTGGTTGGGACCAAGACATTGAGGATCTAGTGCAGGATGAACTGGCACGTCATTCCCCCGGTTCGGCCGCTGCTGTCCTTCTTTCGAAATGGCTGGGTGACCTCGGCGCTGATCTCATGGCTTCCATGGTTGGTTCCGAGTCAATGACTTCGTCTGACTGGATGTTGCTTGCTCTGAGCAACATGGGTCAAGGCTCGCAAAAGAAGGTTGGTGAGGCCTTCGTTCAGCGTCTCCTGGAGAAAGGCGACATCCACCCCGCCGTGGCCATCTTCCTCGGACTGGGTGAATACAACGACGCCATCGAGGTCTACGTGTCTCGGAAATATTACATGGAGGCCATCCTACTGACATGCCTGACCTTCCCAACTGACTGGCAGAGGCAATCTTTCCTAGTCCGCAAATGGGGAGAGCATGCAGTCCAACACGGCAGAGCGGAGCTGGCGGTGCGATGTTTCTCTTGCATGGGTCTCGAAACTACAGAGCCTTGGTTCTCACCACGCGCACAGGATGCCGTTTTCTCAGCCCAAAAGCAAGCGCTTCTTGGCTCACAAATGAGCCCCCCTCTGTCGCCTCCTAGTGGCAGTGTTGGCAGTAGCCGAGTCGCGGCCAGGATGGCCTCACTCAAGCTCGTCACGGACTTCACGCGCGGACCTCAACCCAGACAGATCGTCCGAGAAGAGGACGAAAAGACACCCATGAACGCCGGTGTGACGCCTATCGCAGAATCAGCTATCAGCCCAGCTGTAGGGCATGGTGGTTGGCTTGGTCGTGCTGCACGTGATGCTTCCAGGGAGCCGTCATCGGCACGAACTGCCACACCAGGCTCATACAGCAGGAAGCGTTTCCCTTCGCGATCTGACGCTGGTCGCAAGACTACCAACAACGAAGTCCTTGCATCGTTGGCCATCCCGGATCGAGGCCAGCGTAACGAGTCTCACCCAAGAACTGCCATTGACAATATCGGCCGCGAAGCGGAGACCCTACCATTCTCGACACGCCGAGCAACAAGTGGTTCCAAAGATTTTGTCCTTTCCGCAGCGACTTTCAATCCGGGAAAGTCGAGCGATCACCTACCTTCCCCAGCAGCTGGAGTGTTCGATGTTCTCGAGAAGAAACGTGCTGAGTCTCGCGGTAGCTCACGCAGTCGAAACATTCAAGAGCTTCATCTGGACATGCCGGAAGCTGTAGTTGAGACAGGTCCAGAGACAGGCTACAGCAACAGCAGACTCAGTCCACCTCTCACTGGCGCAAGCATCAAGAGCGCTAAGGCACGCAGCATTGATCAGTACATCAGCAGTCTTGAGGAAGCAAACCACTATTCTCAGAACCGCGCCAACTCCAGAAACGAGGAGAGGCCAGCTTCGCGCACTGCACGCACCCGTAGTCGCACTCGGGAGGAGTCACAGAACCGCGGACGATCAGGTGTTCGTTACATTCGTCAAGGAAAACGTTCCCCGTCCTCACCTGTGCCAATGTCTCCTGAAGACGCAGGTATCTACTCTTCACAAAAGAAGGAAATGGGAACTAGCACGGAAGATTTCGATGATGAGAGGTTCTACAAGATGAGCATTGCTTCTCCGGCTGTCACAGAATCTGTTGCCAGCACCCGCACTGCACGCAGCCGGGCACGACAGGGAGTCAGCAAGACAAGATCTTCGTCCAAGGCAGCTACTCGCCGCACCGAGTCTCCTGAAGGTGCCGTACGGGCCCGAAGCAGAGGCGCTAGCCGCGCATCAAGTCGCCGTCCAGTCGAGGGTCGCGGACGAAGCGCTCAGCGCGGAGAACACTCTCCCGTCTCTCCTCAACCCATGCAGCGCGACGATGATGAAGGATCTGCTGGATATGAGCCCCCTCGCCAGCGACACCGCAGCAGTAGCCGCCGGCCTTCTGACAGTGCTATGAGCAGTCGTCGAGAAGCCTCCGAAGAGCGCCGCGCGCCACGAGACCGATCCGTGAGCCGGAAGCCCACGCCATTCCTGAGGGAATCTAGCCGTACACGAGGTTACGGCCGCGATGCTTCTCCTGATTCCTTGACTTCAGGACGTTCAGGTGCGCCGCGCATGCGCCCTACCACGTTGTCAAGGAGGGCCCTGGCCGCTCGTGAGTTGGAAGAGCGCAGACTGTCTTTGGCTCGCCGGCCATCCGCTCCAGTCATTCCCCATCCTGGAGATCTCGCATTCCGACCAGTGTCTCACGAGCGGTCGAACACTGATGACATGCTAAACTCAATGTCGATGTATCGCGATCCAATTACGAGAAGCCAAACAGCGGACCCGGAGATGACCAAGAGAATCGGCGGCGCAGGACCAACATCAACGACATCTGTACCAATTGGTCTTCCCGCCAATCCTCGTGCCATGCGTCATCCCAGGTACATGACTGCTGACCCGAATGATGAGGATGACATTCCAGCAGTGCCAAGTATCCCAGACAACATGCAATTCCAAGACTCGCACTCTGGAGAGACAGACGACATTGGGCCTCTACTTCCCGCAACCACTTTTGGTCAGCCTACTGCACCTCCAAGGTCCATGTCGGCACCTCCACAGGACATTCTCCCATCCAGCACCTACAACTCGCCTACCTTCCCGATGGGCAGACGCCCCTCTGTAGGTGGATCTCGCGGTCACTCTCGCCAGAACACTATGCCCGATGTCCTTCCTCAGCCCAACTACAAGCGCCATAGCCCGCCGCCCATCACTGCAAGCATCGCCGAGACGATTCACGAGGGTCAGAACCAAGTCATCATCATCGACCAGGAAGAAGACAGAGCCCCTCCTCTACTGTCTCAGCTCCAGCACCTAGCAACCCCACCGCCTCCGCCACCACCACCGCTAAACCTTGGTGGCCACAACGGCAACGGCATCGGTATGATCAACATTGCCATCGACAGCAACAGCCCGGGCGAGAAGCCCATGGAAGTGTCACCTACCAACCCTTCCGCTACAGGCTCCCCACATGCACACCGTCGGGGACGCGGCAGTGTGAGCGAAAACCTGGGTATGACATTCAAGCGCGTAACTGAACGCATGCGTAGCACCAGCCGTGGGCCTCAGCGCGCCAAATCCCCACCTATCACTATGACCCGCGCTGAGCGATCCCCCTACGAGAGCGTACCAGAGTTCTCCTTCCCCCGCGGACCAAACACGAGATCCCCTCCTGGCGACTCGGGCAACCACCACGACTCGTACTTCAACCAGGTTCCTCCTCCGCCTCCGCCGCCACCACCGATGCCCCAGCCCATGGAGCAAGTCATTCCTCCGGACAACGGTCAGCCTTTCTACAGGAACCCCAAGGAGCTCCGCGCCAATATGCCTCCCAACACTCTCCAAGCTGGTGTATACCAGGGCGGCGAAAACACCCCCATGATCTAGGCTCTTAGGCCTTCATCACCCTTTTCCTCATATACCATGTACAACTGAGACGGCCTACTATAACGACAAACCTTTGCATCTTCAACACTCTCCCTGGCAACCTTGACCGTTGATAACAACATCTACTTCTCCACCACCTCCTTTGGCATCTTTTACCATCATCAAGCGTGTCATTACCGCATTGCTCTATTTATCTTGTCTTTCTTGTTCTCGTAGTATCATTTAGCGAGTTGGGTTGCAGTTCAGTTTATCTTGTTGTCCACACATGTTTTGTATCTTCAAGCCAAAGACCTGGATCTGGGAAAACTACCTTATCTTTTCCCACTAACGCTTCGCGGCGGATTATGTCGATACCCTTTTTTTGTATGTAGTTAGCTTTGGCATTTTGTGTTTTGTGTTTTGAACAAGGCGGGCGGGTATTAGCATTGCATTCGGAGGATGAGGATAAAGGGAGAGAGAATTCGCATTAGGCGGATTGACGGGTCTGTGGTTTATGGTACATGGGGAAAAGAGCTGGAAATCTTTCATCTTCAACGTTAATGTACATGCTTCATGATTGCGCTTTCTTGCTTACCTTGGCCTGCTACGTCTGTCCTTTGCTGCTCTGCTCTGCTCTGCTCTGCTCTGCCCTGCTATCGTTCTCGCACCGTACTTTTGCCCAAAGCGACTCAACCCCACCACCATGTCTATACAACATCACTGTTGCCACGAAATTGCTCAGCCTCTGATTACCGCGCGCGTTGTTTCCTACTCAATATACCAAAGATAAGCGCCTCACGGCACCAAAAGCTCGCTCTTTCTCTTTAACACACTCTTTTATCGTCAGGGTACGAGAGTAGGATTAATAAGGACATCATTAGTCTATTTCAGTCTCATCTAACTCTATCCACTCTCTACATCTTGCACGGGATAAGTGTTGAAGGAGATACCAAGTGAATAGATACATGCATCTTGTTGATGTATCCACTACTTCGCTAACCTCCTGTCGTGCTGACCCCCGACGTACATCCCATCGCCTCGTACTCATATCCATGTAGTAGATGGGGTATCGCATACATCCAAACCATATCGCCGTGCCTCTTGGTCAACTGATCCGTGGCACCAAACGTATGTCTCATCATGTGCATATCCGATATGCTGAGGTCCCCGATATCGATGATTGTAAGGCTATGCAAGATGAAGACCTAGCATAGAGATATGTCATCTCAATCTATGTTGTGTGGACTGCGGTATAGAAGGCGCCCGTATTCGTTAGGATGTCGTCGAAATGCTGATGTCTCGTCACTGTCACGTGGATATGCATGTTCCGTTCACGTAGCGGTGTTGGTATTGGCGACAGGTGCAGGAGCGGGAGCAACGGCAGCTGGGGCAGTCGAGGCAGCATCGCCAGCACCCACAGCGGGAACAGGACCAGCATGTGCGCCGCCTCTAGCACCTCCACGACCACCACGTCCTCCACGAGGTGCAAAGTTGCCACGAGCGCCGCCACGAGCAGGCCCGGTCGGTGGACCGTTGAAGCGAGGAGCTCTGGCGACCTTTTCTTTCCGTTCAAGAACCTGAACAGCGCCTTGGGCGATCTTGATGGGGCTGGCGGCCATGGCTTTCTTGAGACCATCCGGCTCGGCAAAGTCGACATAGGCGAAGCCCTTACGCTTGTCAATCTCGACTTTGTCAATACCTCCAAAGGTCTTCATGACTTCTTCGATGAGGGGCTCAGTGATACCCTGGCTGGGATTGGCATGCTTCAGGAACGCTTGCTTGCTCGTGGGTGCGGGCACAGGTTGAGCTGGTGCTGCTTTGGGGGCATTGTTGTGCGCCTGGGCGGGTCCCGCATCGGCCTTTGCTGGAGTAGAGTGCGACTGTGTAGGAGCGGGGCTGTTTCTGGCTGCGGCAGGCTCGGTGGGTGGAGCTCGTGAAGCAGCTGGACCCTTGGGAGCCGTCGGAGTCTGAGCCTGAGGCTTCTTCAAGATTTGCGGCGCAGGAGTCTTCAACGGCGTCTGGGGCTTTACATCGCTGGCAGTAGCCTTGTCGTTGGGCTTGTCGCCCTGATTGGCCTTGAAAGCGCGGCGTTCTGCTCGAGTCGGGCGTTCCTTCCTGCTTGCCTGCGCATTCTTGTCCGGAGTTGCTGCTGCTGGTTGTGAAGCAGGCGACTCTTTGGCCTTTTCCTCGACTGCCTTGGTCTCCTTTGCTTGCGCATTGGACTCGGGCGCAGGCGTACCAACCTCGCGCTTCGTTCCACGTCGACGAGTTGGGACAGGTCCTACACCGAGGTCACGCTGCAGCATCGACTTTGCGAGTGCGACGTTACCACGCTTGCGCTCCGGTGCTGGGCTGGCAGAGGTCTTGTCCGCCGAGGCTGAGGCAGATTTGGAGGATGACGCTTCCTTGTTAAGGATCTTGACAGCCTCCTTAGAGGCTTGAGCCTTGTCAGCCTTGCTTATGCGGCGATTCTTATCTCCCGAGTTTAGGGCGTTCTCTTTGCCTGGCTTGGCGAGTATCTTCTTCTCACCATCATCCTTGCCTTCTCCACGACCTCGATTTGCCTTTGCGCTCGGCTTCTCCCTGTTAGCCTTCTTTTCCCGGAGCGCTTCGATCAGAGGAGTGGTTTTGACCTTCTCCTTCTGACCCTCATTGTCGGCGGCCGGGGGCTTGGTGATGGGGTTGGTGAGGCTCTCGAGGAAGTCCTTGAATTCCTGGTCCTGATCGATGGTGCCCTGGCGGTTGTCGTTCCTACGGCGGCCACCAGGCATCTTCGGGTACGGAGCGTATTCGAGCGTAGGCGGGCCGACGAGGGCGGGGTCCTGCCATGACTTGGTGGCATCGTGGAAGGTAATGGCGCGCACGTGGTCGCCGAGGGCCTTGACGTGGTCCTGCTTGATAACGTGGATGTATGCGCGCGCTGGCTTGGAGGGTTTGGCGGCACTGAGGGGGTCAATAGGCCGTCTCTAAAAGACAAGAAGGTGAGAGTACTCAGTAGAAATCTTGCCCTTTCTGTAATTCATCCAATCGATCTTGCCAGCACCAAGCTTCCACTCGTCGCCTAGGGCCTCTATGAACTCGGTCTTGGTAAGACCAGGAGGAAGTCGCCGACATATCAGCTTCAGGCGAGGCTGGGCTGCTTTGGGTCCACGGGGCGACTGGGCCGGGGCGTTCTTCTGGAGAAGTGTGACTGGCAGGACGCCGTTGGGGTTGTTCGGAGGGGCCATGAGAGCGCGATGATGCTCGTTTGTGGGTACAGTCGGTATGCTCGAGTAGATGTTTCTTCTCTATAGTTAGCTGTTAGTGATGGTTGTTTGTCATACACAAACATAGTATATACCGTGATTGTAGTCGTATTCAAGAGCCTGTGCCGGGTGAATTTATCGCGCGTGTCGCTGGGCAGAGGTAAGGTGGAGGAGGGAGCGCCGGTCTGTAGGTGAGGACATTGGAGGGCCACTCGAGAAGGCAGTACCAAACACGGCGATTGTTTTGGTGAGAGTTGCGGCAATGACGCAGCGACAACGGGCGCACCTTCACGAGACAGTGGGCGAGGGCAGGCGCAACGGCAAGCGCCGAGGGGCGGCAGCTGCCCCACCGGCGCCCGCGTCTCGACTACACCTCAACCACGCCGATATATCCTCAAGACGCCGAACCTCGCGCTGCCCACACCGCAGCCAATTGCCGCTGACTGCGCACACTTTCACTGCGAGCCACGCTGACCCATGATACCCTATAGCCCATCCCTCAGCACCCCCTCCGGCACACGACCCGCCTCCCTCCCGCCGCCATTGTCGCCTATCCCGACCTGAACGCACCGCATAAAGCTTCCCCTATCAATTCTGAGCCAGAGCACGACTGAAAGATGGGCAAAGATAGCGACGTACCACAGCCAGGGCCCGCGCGCCTCGCAAAGGGCGCAGGGCCGGATGAATGGCTCGAGCAGGCGAAGCAATGCAAGTACCTGCCCGAGGCCGACATGAAGCGACTATGTGAGATTGTCAAGGAATGTCTGATGGAAGGTGAGTCTCACCAATGCCGCATGAGTTATGCAAAAGAAGGAAAGCATGGCTATTGTGCAGCATAGCATCTATATACATACATGGGACTAACCTACATCTTTCAGAATCCAACATCCAACCCGTACGAACACCCGTCACAGTATGTGGAGATATCCATGGCCAATTCTACGATCTGCTCGAGCTCTTCCGTGTCGCTGGCGGCATGCCCAACGACTCCCCTGCCGCGCCCCTCGCACCACCAGTCACATTGCCAAGCACAATCAACCCCGCCGATCTCGAGCCTCCTACCAGCATAACAGACCCCAAGGTCAAGCGCAAGATGAAGAGAAGATTCCAGCGCGATCCCAACTACACTGGGCCAACAAGTCCTCCTGGCGGCGATGGCGACGAAGAGGGCGACGACGAAGAGGAGGAGGAACGCGGCCGAAGCAGGAGCGTTCACGACAGGCGGAGTCTTGGTTCGGCATCGGATGCAGACTCTACCAAGAACACAGTGGGTGGAAATGGCCAGCAGAACTTCATCTTCTTGGGTGACTTTGTCGACCGAGGATACTTTAGTCTGGAGACCTTTACCCTTCTCATGTGCTTGAAGGCGAAGTAGGTCAACAGGCACGCAGAACTACATTCACGGTACTAATTGAAACAGATTCCCTGACCGCGTCACTCTCGTCCGCGGAAACCACGAGTCGAGACAAATCACCCAAGTCTACGGTTTCTACGAGGAATGTCAGACCAAGTACGGCAATGCTTCGGTATGGAAGGCCTGCTGCCAAGTCTTCGATTTCCTTGCCCTAGCCGCTATCGTCGACGGAAAGGTGCTCTGCGTACACGGCGGCCTGAGTCCGGAGATCAGAACACTAGACCAAATCCGCGTTGTTGCGCGAGCCCAAGAGATCCCACACGAAGGAGCCTTCTGCGATCTCGTATGGAGTGATCCGGAAGATGTCGACACGTGGGCTGTCTCACCCCGAGGAGCCGGCTGGCTGTTTGGAGACAAGGTGTCTTCCGAGGTATGCATTCATCCCCGCTCGTCCATTACCCCATCGCTAACTGTCGCAGTTCAACCACGTAAACGGTCTCCAACTCATCGCACGCGCCCATCAATTAGTCAACGAAGGCTACAAATACCACTTCAAAGACAAAGACGTCGTCACCGTTTGGTCAGCACCCAACTACTGCTACCGCTGCGGAAACGTCGCCTCCATCATGAACTTAGGCGAGGACCTCAAGCCGGAGTTTCAGATTTTCTCTGCCGTTCCAGATCATAAGCGTGCCGTCCCCGCGGGTCGTGGAGGTCGCGGAGAATACTTCTTGTAGAAGACGCTATACTGGTGTTGTGTGTTTATGGACCACAGGAGATGAATGATGTGGGTCATTATGTATATGCGTTCTTACGATACGACGAGAAGCGGAGAATTGAATACCCCTGGGAGATGAACGAACGAATGGCATGTATACAATCTTTGCCTTGACATGGCTTGTACGATATCGCGTTGATGACATTTTCTGGTAGTACAATGGTACAAACACGTTTCGCATGATCTACACAGCTGTGACTGACGAGGTCAGGCTTCTGACACTGATCGGGCCACAATCGGTATCAATTTTGATCCTCTGTAAACCGACGCTAATCTTGAAGGCATGCTTGGGTTTGACGTAAACATGGCCCTTGTTCAGGAACGGGAGCTTGGGTAATTCCTTCACCAAGTCTTCCCATAAGATACCCTCCTTACCAACTTTGTCTGCGAACAAGAATCTCGTCTCGCGAAGATAATCCTTCGCGAGGAATACTATCGGAGTTTGATCTTTATGAGCTGGACAGATAACCACTATTTCGGCCGTGTACCCCGCAATCGTTACACTGAACTGAGCAGCCAGTACCAACTGGCTTACATTGTGGTCCCAGGCCTTTGGAACCAGAAATGTTTTGTCCAGATGATCCCATGCATGCAGTGGGGCCACCGACCGCATTCGAAGATGTTCCTGTACGGGAATATGCAGGCCATCGTGACGAAACGACACCAGGCGGGTAATTGAGTGTTTGAGAAAGGCATCTGTTGAGAGGTAGACTGATTTCATGAGCTCCTGCGCGGAGTATGTGATGATTTTGTTCGGCAGCCTGGCTAAAGGCAGCCCGCCAATGCGGCAAAACAGCCCGGGACCGCATTTCCGGAGAAAGATTC
>Ga0265797_10012335_pt1 | contig 10486 bp, 11 predicted proteins | sample P2T30metagenome_FD_192433 | JGI IMG/M metagenome (GOLD analysis project Ga0265797, IMG submission 192433) | Plant litter microbial communities from East Loma Ridge, Irvine, California - P2 T30 | ecosystem: Environmental > Terrestrial > Plant litter > Unclassified | place: USA: California... | reverse complement strand
GGAAAGGCTGGCGGAGCCTTGCAGCAGTGTGCTAGGTGCAAGGGGCGGAAGTACTGTGGCAGGGCGTGTCAGAAGATGGACTGGGCGAAACACAAGTCTGATTGTGCGCGGGCTTGAGGGTTGAAGGGGTTTCCAAAAGCTTTGATGTGGCGGACGCGTTCTGGACGACTGAATATGCTAGCTTGTTTGTTAATGTCGCAGGTGACAGAGATAGTTTCAACGGAAGCAAGGATGAGGGTATTTGTCGCCTTAAACGAAAGGAGCAGGATGTCAACGTGAAGGAAGATCTTTGGATGTATTGGCTTCCGCCGATGGTTTCATTAGAAATTAACAGTTAGAGGCTACGAGATTGATGCGTGGCCTCGGGTGGACCTGTATGTACAAGTACGAAAATAGGGTATATCGTGTTCTTTTATGCTGAACGAAATGGAAGGGAAAAAGGTTAGCGGCTGTAAGCCGTGCTATCAAGGCAATGACATGCCGTACGATAGAGAAGAGAAGAGAAGAAGAAGTGTTCGGCAGCTGACAAGCTTAGCTGATGAAGCGCCTGGCCCTGGGGTGGTGGTGTGCTGGCGCGGCGTAGGCCTTGGGAGTTGCAGTCGGCTGCTCCTGGCTCAGGGTAGCTGAGCCGTTGGAGTTGATGCGTGTGACGGCCTGGGTATCGTTGCGGTTGACGTACGCAATGGGAGTGGTCTCCAATGTGCTAGTAGATGAGCTTGTGGTGGGGACCTCCTGAGCCTTGGTGGTGGTTGGCTCCTTCAAAGCGACAGAGTGGAGGTAGTGGTGCAGCTTCTCGCCAGTCTTGGGCTTGCCAGTCTCGACTGTAGGTGCTGCAGAAGTCTGCGAGCTGGAGGCAGCGAGTTTGTTGTCCGCCTTGACTTCCTTCTGTACGTGGGCAAGAGGTGTAGCCGATGCGGATGCGGGCAGAATGGAGTGGGATGATGACGTGTGCTGCGAAGCGGCCACGGTCTCGGTGTTGATGGTGTGGACGAAGGCTTGGAAGTCATCATTGGGAGCCGTGGTGTTGGGTCTCTGGGACATTGGGATGGGGACAATGGAGTGCTCGGGAATCGATGGGGCGAGAGTGGTTGCCGGAGCAGCGGCTTGCGAGATCGATGTAGTCGGGGCTCTCATCATGCCGGGGAACATTGGAGCTGAGAGAAGGGTGCCAATTGTGCCCTCCAGATGGACACTGGTGGAAGTGTTCGATGCCGAAGGCGCGGCAGTGATTTGACTGGGGATTGATGAGACGACGGCACTGGAGACATCGCCATCTCCAGTAGGCTTCGCGGCCGTACTGGTTGAGTTCGAGCTCTGCAAGAGCGCATCGCCAGTGGGCAGAATGGTACGAGCAGCAGTTGCACCTGTTGCCTGGGGTGCCATGTATTCGTGTCTGATGGATTCGATCATGGCGCTGACATTCATTCTCTTGGCATAAGTATCATCCCTGTTGAAGTAGTTGCTGTTGCTTTTGAGATAGCTGTCGGAGTGAGGTGTTGCTGTCAATGACGCGGAAGCGCTTGAAGACGTGGTGAGGCTGGCAGTAGTAGCGGCAGTGCCAGTGGCATTTTGCGTGATAGTGTCGGTGAAGGTGAAATTTTGAGGAATTGCCCACTCGTTCGGCTGAGGAATGTAGTCCTTGTTGGCCACCACCAAGGGTGCATCGCGCTCCACCACCGCAGCTGCAGGTGTGTCGGTCGGAACCGAGTTGGAAGCATGTCCAGCTGTCATAGACACTGGGTCAACGGGAACTATACGAGCCGCGCGGTTGACATCTTGGGTGAGATCGCGCTTCGCGTCAGGGCCATCGGTCGGACAAGGGTGAGTTGGGTGGTTGGTGAAGCAAGTCGGCAAATGTCCATCTGACAATGCCGTGACCGTCGCAAGGTTGTCGTCTGAAGTCGTCTCACGGGGCGAGTACGAGAATAGGCTATCCTGGGCATTGGCAAGGTGGCCGGCCGCCAACAGGAAAATGAGTGTGCTGTGCATGTTTGCTGAAAGCGCTTGAGCTCGAAAGAGTGACTGGAGACAGAAGGGAAGGCGATGGAAAACAAGATGCTGCTGGTTAGTAACGCTGAAACAGAAAACGAATGTGGTGTGAGCGAATGAATGAATGACTGAGTAGAGCCAAATAGTACTGAAGAGATTGAATGGTATTATGTTTCCTAGAAAGACGCTCGAGCTCAAATGCCTCCAAGACACCGCTCAGGCGCAGATGAGCTGAGCACGTGAGATGAGCGGCTGGTATTGCGAAGTGGGATCTGATAGAAAAACGTCGTAGATCGCTCCATCCTCACCGCTGCTGAGGATGGCGCATTTGTCCGGATGGAGCATAGCTGGCTGGTCGACAGTTGGCTGCACATACACATCGAGCGCCAATGAGATGAAATGTCGCAGGCGGGAGTCGCGGGCATTCTCGGCAAGCAGCCGTCAAGAAGTGAATGCGGGTGCATAGAATTGCAGATTGGAACATGTCTTTGGTTGGTTTGTTATTGCCATTGCGATCGTCGAAGTATGTCACGCTTCCGGATTGAAAACGTTCCACGTCCTGCACCCACGTGGCGCCCCTACGCTAGTGTCACCTTGTAACGGCTGTGCTCCGTAGCTCTGATCTCAAAGTCAGAGATGAGTATCGTAGAGATGAGTGTAGATGGATCATTGCCTATGCTCGATGGTCGTGCGATGGCCTCGAGGTCTTATACTCATCCGCAGGGTGAGTTTGCTCTGGCAGTGGGAGTAGAAGCAGTCATCTTTCTCGTTCTCTGCGTCGGAGTAGAAGGTACCTTCGATGTCTTTGGTTCGCAGGAGGCTTCAACGTCGCGTAACGTTGCAGAAGAGTCCAGACTTGAGGCCTCAACACGACGTGGCAGTTCTCTGTTACTCTCCTGTCTGATGTGTGGAAATACAGCGGCTGGCTGCGGGATGGCACGTTGAATCTGCTCAAGGGCCGTGATGAGGCCTTGCCGTTCAATGAATGGCATCGCCTACTTGCGTGTGTGCTACCTCACAATGCTAGCTCTGAGGCAAACCATATACAATTATAAGAGAATGCTAGGAGTGCTTTGGCCGCTGGAGACGGGGCTCGCAGCTGACGAAGGACACAGGCGAAGTCCTCAGCTACCACCTATAGTAGAGACTGAGTATCGGGTGTACAGATGTCGATATTGTCAGTCTGCTTGCTTACTTCGTGAGCCCTGGATGGTGGTAGGATCAGCTGAGGAAATGATCACAGCACTGCAGGCCCGCAACTCCGTGACGCCACCATCGTGCGGCTCCATGCTCCATGCCCGCTGCTCGCCAGCAAGAGTCGAAGGTTCCGGACCGCGCAAACGTGAAGGCCGATGTCACGAGCCCCTGTGCATCAGTGCTTGTGTTGGGCAGGATCTTGATGTTCTTTGCTGTCGGTGTCCAGGGCTTCGGAGACCAGACAGCGTTCCTTCTTGGCGCAAGCTTGAGATTCGCCCTCGAGCTTGATCCTGCCAGCCACCTCCGACCCTTGGACCACGCCGCCGCCATCTCCATCTGCTCCCCTGTCTTCCTCTATACCGGTCTTGTTGTCTCCTCCACGTGTCAGGGGTGACGACCACCGATTGTATATGTTGATGGACGCTTGCTCTCGCGTCCTGCCCTGTTATGAGGCTTTCGCTCAATGCTCTGCTTGATGCCACCCGCCCAGTCTCATTCAACCAAGCCCTGGAATCTCACGTGGAAGTACCCGCGAAACTACTTTGTCCATGTACACCGACAAGCATCGGAAGCGACATGCACGAGTGCCGCCTCGCTTGTCCACCCCATGTGTGTGCGCCGTACATAGTGGTCAGCTGCACGCAGGCATCCAAGGTTCGATCTCGTTTCGCCAAACCCCAAGAGGCAGGGCTGATTTCGCCGCCAATCAACACTAGAGTGTCCTCAGAGCCGCACCACTGGCTAGGCACGCGACTTAAGCTTGCCTCCGATCCTTTTCTACATTCTGACCTGACGGCCATATTTTCTCCGGACTCGAGCGGGCGCGAATGGCGTGGCGAACTGTCTCTACTAACATACTGAGTCCACGCTGCCAAGCTGACACAAAACTGCGAGACCAACAGTGATCTGCCCGTCACTATCTCGATGCTAGGGCAACAAGAGTCATCTCGACAACTAGTCTGCTAATATTGGCAAACATCGCACTTGCTACAAGCTCATGCGTTGCACACTAAGGAAAGTCGCTTAGTCCATTCGCCAGATTCTCCTCTGTACCTGCTCTGGCGAGCAAGCCATAATTCCAATACACGGAGGTTCCGGACCGCTGTAGCGTTGCCCATTGTGTTGAAGATGCACGTGTCTTCCAATACGCATGGTAGGTAAGAAGGACATCCTGCGGCCGCCAGGGCCGTAAGCCCGGAGAACAGTCCTCCGGGTCCCAATCGAGACAAAACCCTCCCCCATATCCCCACAAACAGGCGCCTTGCAGCTTAACGAGCGGCTCCAGACCCGGCTGGGGTCCCTTGTACTGGGATCACTACCTTGTCTGCTCTTGTATAACTATACCGTAAGTCGCCGTGGTTTATAGTATCTTTCTCTCATCAGCAACGACTGCCCTTCACTCCTCACTACATTCGCTCAAGGAGAGACATTAACGACATGTCGGTCTCAACAGAGAAAGGTGCTCAAGGCACTGTCGAGAAGATCATTGACTCCGTACGTCCCGCAGCACAAGTCGTCTCGACTAATGTGCAGTTGTCTAACAAAGAGTCTGCAGGCCGATGTTGCGGAAGTCAAGGTTGTCAAGGGCTCTGAGGCCTACAACGAGGCTCTGATCAAAGAAGCTCCACAGCTCTGGAATTTCACAACATGGAAGCTGTTCGGCTGCCTCCTCCTTGGTTGCTTTGCTCAGACTATGGTAAGTCCCTCCATTCACCGGACATGGACAGGTTCACAGCCTCGTCCATAACAAGAATATGGCACTGACCGATGGCTACAGAACGGTTTCGATGGTTCCGTCTTCGGTGGTTTGCTTGCCAACGAAAAGTTCCTCGACTTCTTCGACGGATCTAACGTTGGCACATGGGCTGCTCTCAACTCTGCAATGTACCAGATCGGCGGTGTCTGCGCCCTCTTCTTCGTCGGTCCTGCTATTGATACCTGGGGAAGAAAAATCGGCATGCAGATTGGCGCCTGGATCATCATCATTGGTGCCATCATCAATGGAACCACAGCACTCAACGGCAACCTCGGTCAGCTCAAGGCCGGTCGCTTCATCCTCGGTTTCGGCGTGTCCATCGTCTCTGCTGCTGGTCCCATCTACGTTGTTGAGACCGCTCACCCTGCCTACCGCGGCATTGTCACTGCTTACTGCAACACCTTCTGGTTCACCGGTTCGATCCTGGCTTCAGGCGCCATCCGTGGTGCGATCACTCTCGAGGGCAACGTCAGCTGGACCATCCCCGTGTACCTGCAGATGTTCTTCCCCGGTCTGATCGTCCTTCTTGTATGGTTCATTCCTGAGTCTCCACGTTGGCTTTACGTCAACCACAAGCGCGAGAAGGCTGTTCAAGTGCTCACGCAATACCACGGTTACGGCAATGAAAACTCCGCCTGGGTCAAGCTCCAGCTGGAAGAGTACGAATCGTACTTGAACATGTGGGTATCTCGAAAATCAGCAATGCCGTGATTCGCTTTACTAACACAGTCATAGGGAGGGTGCAGATAAGCGTTGGTGGGACTACAGGGCCCTTTTCAACAGCCGTGCCAGCCGTTACCGTCTTGCGACGAACGTTGTCTTCTCCATCTTCGCTCAGTGGGCGGGCAATGGCGTGTTGACCTACTTCTTGCCCGGTGTACTGGATACTGCTGGCTACAAAGACGAAGTCGTCAAGGCCAACATCAACCTCGGCTACGCTTGCTTCCAGTTCGTCTTCGCCCTCACCGGTGCCGCGTTCGTCGACCGCATCGGCCGTCGCCCACTCATGCTGTTCTCCATGATCGGCTCTTGCGTCGTCTGGATCGGCGTCACCACCGCCACTGCCCTCTACAGCGAGTCAGGCGAGACCAACAGCTCTGCAGCCCGTGCAGCCATCGCTATGATCTTCATCTTCGGCGCAGTCTACTCCATCGGTCTCACGCCGCTGCAAGCCCTGTACCCTGTCGAAGTTCTGTCGTTCGAGATGCGCGCCAAGGGTATGGCTTTCTCCGCCCTCGCAGTCAACGCCGGCGGCATGCTCAACCAGTTCGCCTGGCCAATCGCGCTCGAGAAGATCAAGTGGAAGACTTACATCGTCTTCGTCGTGTGGAACGCTGTTCAGTCGACCGTCTTCTACTTCATGATGCCCGAGACCAAGAACCGCACGCTCGAGGAGCTGGATCGTATCTTCGAGGCCAAGAACCCGGTCAAGACTTCGCTCGTTCACCACAAGGTCGCTCTCGCTCGTGACGGCACCGTCTTGGCTTCGGATGATGTTTGAGCCGAATACCCGGAGACTTGAAGTTGGGGAGAAGAGGAGGAACATGGAGGTCGTGATGCTTTTGTCGTCGCTCGTTCGCTGTAATTTCCAAGTCAGTCGCTTAGGAAGGCCCGTAGCTTCGATACCAGATTGTGTTTTGGCTATTATCCTCATCTTCCAGATTTTCCTCGTTCACACTTTACGAATAAGTCATTGATTCCCACATATCCTCCTGTTTTTCGATCCTGACGCCTAGAGGTAGAATTTCTGATACGGAAAGCCGCTTGATAAGGCAGACTGGCGGAACTCCGCGATGGTGCCAGAATCCTGACTTCCGCTTCCGCGCTACAGCACAGTCCACATCAACGCTACGGCGTCTACTGATGACTCTTGCTCGCTTTTTGGATTCGTGAGGGTGGGAAAGCAAGGAAAGCGAAGCGAAGTCACAAGGTCCAGGATCCGGATCCTTCAGGATATCGAACTCGGGCGCAGATTTTGGCCGGCGGCTGACACATCCCGGTTCACACCGACGCACTACTATATCCGCTCAGCTGCTGATGTACACATTCGGTTCTCTCGGCCGAAGGAATGCATGGGCCTGTACAGAGGATCGGGTGAAGGAGGTACAGGTGATACATGTATGTACTCCAGTCGCAGTTGCGTGAATCTTGTACTCCCATTCTTCTTCTTTTTCGAAGCAGAATCGAATCTTCTCACTGATACCCAAGCGTTCAAGCAGACAGATCATATCCAAACACCGTCTTCTTGTAAACCCCTCGCGAGACTTCTCCATCCGCCAGACCCAGGAACCCTCCCGCCATGGCTGCGGCAATCCCCACCATCCTGAAAGGTTACGCCATCTTCGCCTTCCTCACCGGATCAGGGAACGTGCTCTACGGCGAGAACATGATCGGCGATGCCACCGTCTTCAAGCCCAAGAGCGCGACCAGCGCTCTCACCGACAGCCAGATCCGGTACCTCGGGGCGCAATTTGCTGTCACTGGCGCTATCGTCTGGTGGGTTAGCAATAATGTCTTGGAGCGACAGGTGCCGCTTGCTATCGTTGGAGCTGGAGTCGTTGCTGGCGGTGTTGGGAGAGTTGTGGCAGGAGCAAAGCATGGATTTGGGCCACGGATGATGTTGGCGATGTGGATTGAATTGGTCGTGCCGACGCTGTTTTACATCTTTGGCAAGGTGGTGGGAGAGTGGTAGATTGTTCGGTCGCGGGTAAAAAGGTGGCCGGTACCGTGAAGGCGCCCCCGTGGCTGCCACAGTCGGGAGGTAATACGCAAGGGAGTCGGAGTCGGACGTGATTCACATCGCCACTTAATCATATTGACGAGGATTCCAGCCATTCATTTCTCTCGCCAGCGCATGCTCGATTTTCGAGCCCTTCATCATGTCCCCCAGGATCACTTCAGTCTTGAACAACAAGTCCTCAAAAGCCTGTCTCGGCATATCGTGAGCTCTTCCTCTCAAGATGATCTTCCGGTGGTAGAAGTCTTCCCTCAAAGGTTGCGATACATTGTCTCTAAGCAGCATAGCAGCGTGCTGGCCAGAGCTGCCCCTGATAAGGGTGAGCTCAAGTCCGTACTCGTCGCGAGTCTTCTCGTTGATGAAGATTGGCTTGATCATCGCGGCATTGGCGAGAATCTGCGCGCGAAGATCACTAATGGTGAAATCCGCATAGGCATATGCTGCGTCATTGTTGGTGAGGCTTGAGTCTGTGGTGGCTGCAGCGTAGCTGGGAAGAGCGGCTTCTGAGCTTTCGGCCATCTTTGCGGACGGCAGCGCGCTGTGAATGCGATAACACACAAGAAGTTTCCACTGATCTGTCCACGGCTTCGATCTTCTGCTCGCACGACTTGGCCTTTGACCGATATTGCTTCGTTATCGGGTGAACACGGCTTGGCTGGGCGCGATTCGAGCGTGCGGCTGGCATTTAGCCGCGCAATTACGTGACAGCTTGTCGACAGCAAGTAAGAATGACATCGGACATCGAAAGCGTCATCTCGCGGAAAGCATACAACGACAGCCCCATGCCATCACGCGTGTTGGCACCTTCGCCTCGACGCGAGCAGCGTATCAGGAGCATGTGCATGGAGCTGAGCTCGAACGCCATCAGCCAAGCTCTGGCAGCAGATTCCGGCTGACTGTCAGGATCCTGTCCGCATGCGTATTGACTGACACTGATGGAACAATAGGGGCAGCGATAATAGCCCATATCAGACTGCGACCACGTATGTACAGCAGCGTGGGAGCTCTACATGTGTCCGAGTCTTGGAGTTGAGATGACATGCACACATGCACACATGATGCTTGATGTGCACTGCGCACAAAAGCATAATATTCGAGGGTTAGGGTTGGGGTCCTGACATTTTGCCATCAATCGTGAAAATACTATCAAGACGGTCCAGCTTGGGTTCTTGGGAAGCCATTGGCTACTTGGAGCTATGTGAGACATCGTTGGGCTTCTTTGGCCCTTTGGTGAGCATGCCGGGTCTTGTCATCGTCCTACACAGCTTTTAGAATCAATGGGTGACATCGAGCTGCTGACCTCGGTCTCCGCAAGCACCATCTCCACTAGCGATGACATCAAACAACGATTACAAATATTGACGATCGAAGAATTAGAGTCAGCTACACGTAGTATCAAATCAAAGAACGCAATATCACACAGCTAGCCGAATCCAAGAAGCCATCGTTCTCGATCAACTGCCCAAATCTTTCTCGGAAGCCTAGATCTCGTGAAGCTCAGCATGCCTCGTAACATCCTGATCACCGGCGGCTCAGGCTACATCGGCGGCTCCTTACTCGCCTCGCTCAAGACCACATCTAATATTCTCTCTCACGGCACCATATACGCCCTCGTACGTAACTCAGAGCAGGCCGAAAAAGTCAAGTCCCACTACTCCGCCACGGCCCTCACGCTCGACCTCGAAGACCAATCCGCCATCACAGCAACTCTGCTCGAAAAGCAAATCTCCGTCGTCTTCTTCCTGATCAATGCTTTCAACGCAGATGCTCAAGTCAAATTCATCGAAGCCCTCGCAGCCGTAAAAGCCCAACATGGTCTGCGAACGCACTTCCTCCACACGACAGGCGCGAAGCTGTTCAGCAGCTTCACGGGACATCCCACAGACAGAATTCTCAGCGACGCTGAGGAAGGGTTGTACGAGATTCAAAAGGGAGTCCGATCGAAGTTCCCGCCAATGGAGACGGTATGTGCTATGTCCGGAACGAGCGTAGTATCTATGCTTACTGACTTTCACGCCTTTCCCTGCCAGGCCGTAGGCGCAAACAACAAAGTCATCGAAGCCGGCGAAAAGCACGGTGTCAGCACATACATCTACATCCCATGCGTTGTCTATGGCCAGGGCTCTGGCTTTGGCAACCGTATCTCCATCCAGACAGTCGCCATCGTGCGAGCTGCCAAAGCCTTGCGTCGGGTTTGCAAAGTCGACGATGAAGACGGCGTGAGTATCAAGTACCAAAGAATTGAGCGGCTGATCTGACGGCGCAATAGTCCTGGCCCGTATGCCACATCCACGACACGGTCACACTGTACATCCAGCTCCTGCGCAAGATCCTGAGCGAAGAGCAAATCGACTGCAATCGGCAAGGCTATTACCTAGCCTCTCCCGGCGCCATTGCTTGGTCAGATCTGTACAAGCAGATGGCGCGAGCGCTGGTAAAGTGCGGAGTCGTAGAAGACGACACGCTATATGACGCCAGCTCCGAGGCTCTAGAAGGAGCAGCCAAAGCCCTTGGATGTCCCAAGGAGTTCGTGCCGGTAGAGATGGGCGGATCGTGAGCGATTGTGATATGCTACTGTATTGGAGTATCATAATGCTGACCAACTGTCGCAGGTGTACGCTTCAAGCGGATCGTGGAAGGAAGATTGGCTGGTCGCCGAAGTACTCTGCTCAGCATATTCTTGAAGACGCAGAGAACGAAGTGCAGTTGATACTTGACAATCTCTGAAGTATAAGCGTACGAGCAGAATTAGCTATACATCCAGTTGACCTTGCGCTTTGAGAATCCATCTACGTTGCTTGCGTCAA
>Ga0265797_10012332_pt1 | contig 10488 bp, 6 predicted proteins | sample P2T30metagenome_FD_192433 | JGI IMG/M metagenome (GOLD analysis project Ga0265797, IMG submission 192433) | Plant litter microbial communities from East Loma Ridge, Irvine, California - P2 T30 | ecosystem: Environmental > Terrestrial > Plant litter > Unclassified | place: USA: California... | reverse complement strand
CACCATCTCGTAGAGATCAATGGTGTTGTCGGCCATCCGGAGGTCCTTGGCGATCTGCTTCCTGCCTTCGTAGTGGTCCAGAGGCTCGTTGTCCCACTGTGGAGGATTCTGCTCGAAGCCACCCCACGACAGCATCAATGCAGGCGACTTGTCTTTCAATTGCGCTGCCTGTGTTTCCAAGAACTTTTTAGCCTCGTGCAGAATGCAGCGACTGTTCCACCAGATCGACGGACTGCTTGCTATGTAACATTCGAAAGCATTCGGTCGTGTAAACAATGCGTGCAGTGCAAACAAGCCACCATATGAGTGGCCGTAGAGCGCCTCTCGCGAGAAACTGACTTTCGGCAGGCGTTCGCGGACTGCTGATCTAACAGGGCCTTCGATAAAGTCAAGGAACTCGTCAGCACCACCATATCCTTCAATCGGTGTTGGGCCTGGCGGTGTCAAATCGAGACTTCGTCTTTGCGCATCGTAAAGCTTTCCTTGCTTCAACGGATAGCCAACAGCGACGATGATGCCACCACCAGCGAAATGCGAAGAAGCAGCGCGGCGCCAGGCAACTTCTGTCGCAGTGAGGAACAATGCGTTTCCGTCGACTATGTATCTACGCATGGGCATAAGTACAATTCCCCTTTACATCGTGAATCATTGCTTACATGACAGGCACCGGGTCGCGCTCGGTAGTGTCGATGTCTTGCCAGTGCAGCGGCCAAGACACCTGGATGAGGTATTTTCGACCTTGCTCCGATTCCAGATAGAATTGCTGCGAGTTGGGCAGCGAGACTGGGGTGGCCTCGCCCATTCCGTTTGCTGCACACATTGGGACCGAAAGGTGATAGTTGCGACGCGATATAGTAGCGTAGATTGGCACGCAGCGCTTAGGGAACGATTGAGAGCAGCGGGCAAAGTAGCGAGTGGAGTGACGTGCAGAGCTGGGAAGCATCTGGGAAACTTGTTGCAGCTACATCTTCCCTAATCAGAGGCATGATCACCGTCCCCGTCCCGAGGGTGCAGCCGGGCGGCTATGTGCAGTGGTTCGAGGTGTTGAGATGTCGACGTTGCCGCCAAGGAAACCAAGGAGCCAACTCGTGAACCCTTGCATGCAGCGGCCGTGCTGGCGGGCTGGGCGAGAATCAGATAAGTTAGATCTGATTAGCGTCCTGTGATATGCTGTCGGAGTGGTGCCAGTGGATTGCGCGAGCCTGGGCAATGCAGAAGCGAGGCCAGCGAGATCGGATGGGTTCTCAATGGCAGGTAGGCGGGTCATTGCTCGCTGTTTTCGGGAGGCCGTCGCGGGATGTTATCTGATCTTTATTGTTTGATCTCTTGGAATCATCGTCTTGTCGGTCGGTTGATTACAGAGAAATTGATATACCGACATGGCTGACAAGTTGACGGCATCTAAGGATGCGAAGAAGCCAGAGAAGGCGAAGGTATGTTCTGCATTTATTCAATACTTTTCAAATAAACACTATCGTCGCTAACATCAACTTTTGTTCCCAGCTATGGCGTCGTGCCACAGCCTTCATTCGATTGCTGGCATATGGTGGACCATCATTCGCAGACATGAGCATATTGCTCACAGGATTCATTGCTTCAATCGCATCTGGTGTTCCATTTCCCATCATGTCCATTGTCTTCGGACAACTTGTCAACGGACTCAACTCAGCGACTTGTGAAGTCAGCGAGGGAGATGCCTCGTCTCGACAGGGTGACATTAATTCAAAAATCTTGATGATTGTCTATGTAGGCATTGCCTATTTCGGCCTCATTTACATCTACACCTTCTGCTGGAACCTCTCCGGAGAACGACTAGCCCAGCGTCTGCGTGAGAAGTATTTCGCGTCAGTCCTACGGCAGGATGCTACTTTCTTTGACAACTTGCCAGCCGGTGAGGTCTCGTCACGCATAACTGGCGAGATTGGTGTTATCCAACAAGGCACGAACGAGAAGGTTGGCATTGTGATCAACAGCGTCTCGTTCTTCATCGCTGCTTATGTCGTCGCATTCATCATGGAGCCAAAACTGGCTGGCATGCTTGTGTCTCTGACTCCAGCCTACTTGATCATGGCGTTAGGCGGTGGCTATTTCGTTCAGAAGTATTTTGGACAGTCGATGAAAAGCACCGGCGAAGCGTCTTCTGTGGCGCTGGAAGCTTTCTCGAACACTACGCTCGTTCACGCATTCTCGGCGAACGCACGACTTGAGGAGAGCTTCGTCAACAAGCTCAGCCCAAGTCTGAAAGCCGGCGTCTTGAAGTCTGTGGCGATGGCAGTGCAGGCAGGTCTCTTGTACTTCATTGCGTTTTCAGCCAACGCACTTGCATTCTGGCAAGGTTCGCGAAAAATTGCGGATGCGATCCAATTCGACACTTCTGGAGTCACTGTCGGCGCGGTCTTCACGGTCATCTTGATCTTGGTCGACGCATCTTTGATCCTCAGTCAAGCCGCTCCATTCCTGCGCAGCTTTGATGCCGCCACAGTCGCCTTCGCCAAACTCGAAGCAGACATGAACCGTCCAACTGCAATCGACGGCACGATTGAAGATCCCAACACCAAACCACCGCAGTATGACGGCACAATCGAGCTCCGCAACGTCAACTTCACCTTCAGCTCCCGCCCTGACAATCCCGTGCTACAAGACCTCTCCTTCACCTGTCCCGCCGGCCAACAGACAGCAATTGTGGGACTATCCGGCAGCGGAAAGTCAACGGTAACGGGTCTCATCGCTCGCCTCTACAACGCAAACGAAGGCCAAGTTCTCCTCGACGGCCACGATGTCAAAGATCTGAGCGTACACTCGGTCCGCAGCCAGATCAGTCTCGTCCAGCAGGAGCCTTGCCTCTTGGCTCGATCGATCCTCGAGAACATCGCCCTGGGCCTCGTCAGCTCGCCGAATCACGAGCATCTGCGCAGCACGCTCATGGGCGACACCTTGAGTAAAGTCGCAAAGCTCGTACGAGGAGGCCAAGACCTCCGCTCTGCTTCTCAAACACATGGTCCGCACGTAAAGGAAATCATCGACCTCGTCCTCAGCGCAGCAGCGCTAGCAGATGCCGCGAGCTTCATGGAGCGTCTGGACGAAGGCTACGGGACGTCTGTTGGCGGCAAAGGCAACCTCATCAGCGGCGGGCAAAAGCAACGCATCTCTCTCGCGCGAGCGCTCATCAAGGATCCTCAGATTCTGATCCTCGATGAAGCTACTGCTTCACTGGATTCAGCTTCTGAGCTGCGCATTCAGCGAGCATTGGAGAAAGTTGCGCTGGGTCGCACGGTCATTACTGTCGCCCACAGACTGTCGACTGTCAGGAACGCTGATAATATCATCGTCATGCGTCAGGGTAGATTGGTCGAGCAGGGCTCGCACCAGGCTTTGATAGCCAGTGGCGGTGCGTACGCTGAGCTCGTTCGCTTGCAAGGACTGAATGTCAGTGGTGGCGATCCCGAAGACGTCGGGTCGGTCTTATCGAGCGCCTCGACGGAGCAGTTCAACGAGAAATCTGAGCCTCTTGAGACTTCGGTTCCAGCCGAAGACGAGACCGCAAAAGACAAAGCTGCCGAAGTGCAGAGCAACGAGTCCACCAAAGACTCCAAAGCCCAAGACCAATCCCTCGCCGCCACCGCCCGCTCAATGTCCTCTCTCTTCAGACCCTACTCCTTCCCCCTTATCCTCGCAACCTCCGGCGCCGTGATCATAGGCGGCACATACTGCGCTTCTGCCGCCATCTTCGGCAACGTCGTAGGCAAGCTCAGCTACTGCGAGACACCCGAAGCAATCCGCCACGCAGGCGAGCTCTTCGGCCTGCTCTTCTTCGTGCTCGCGATCGTCGAGTTCCTCGCCAACTTCATCAGTTGGTCGCTGTTCGGCTGGGTCGCAGAGCAGGTCATCTACAAAGTGCGCGTGCTGTCGCTGCGCTCGATCCTCGAGCAGGATCTTGCGTGGCACGAGGCGAAAGATCGCAACCCGTCGCTTCTGCTGGGGTTGATTTCGCAGGATAGCAATGCGTTGAATGGGCTGGCGGGGTCGGTGATCTGTACGATATTATCGATTTTCGTTTCGCTGATTGCGACGATTACTATGACACATATCATCGCGTGGAAGATTGCTGTCGTGTGTCTCGCGGTTGTACCTCTCTTGTTGGGAGCGGGCTACATGCGTGTGACGACCGTCGCTGCCTTCGACGAAAAGCACCTTGAAGCGTTCGCGGACAGTAATGCCATCACCATCGAAGCGGTCAACTCCATCAAGACGCTACAGTGCTACTCGCTCGAGCATGAAGTCCTAGGGACCTATCGTCGCTCGCTCCAAGAACCCATGCGCCAGATCACCAAGCAGAGCGCGTGGGCCAACCTATGGCTTGCCGTCGGCTACGGTCTGAGCAACTTCCTCTACGCCCTGGCCTACTGGTGGGGCTCGACGAGGATCATCGCAGGCGAGTACACGCAGACTCAGTTCTTCATCGTGCAGCTCGCCCTCCTGGTCAGTTCGCAGCTCTGGGGCCAGGCCTTCGCGCTCGCTCCAGATGTCTCTCGAGCATTGTCGGCCACCCGCCGTCTCCTCAACGTCCTCGAACTGGGCTCGACGAAGAAACTTTCCGCGAGCCTCACACCGACCTGGGACGTCGAAGCTCCTCCTTCGCTCAGCGAAAAAGCACCAGCCGGCGGTGGCGCAAGCATCACCTTCAAACAAGTCCAATTCTCCTACCCAGCCCGCCCAGACACCCGCGTCCTCCACGGCCTCGACATGCACATCCGCCCGGGCCAATTCGCCGCCCTTGTAGGCCCCAGCGGCGCCGGCAAATCGACCATCATCTCCCTGGTAGAACGCCTCTACGCCCCCAGCGCCGGCTCCGTCGAAATCAACAACCGCGACATCGCCCACAGCGACATCTCCTTCCGGCACAACATCGCCTACGTCCCGCAGCAAAGCGCCATCTTCAACGGCACCGTGCGCTTCAACCTGACCCTGGGCGCTCGACCAGGCCAGCAGCCCTCGCAAGCGGACCTCGAAGAAGCGTGCAAGCTGGCCAACATCCACGACACCATTGTCACGATGCCCGACGGCTACGACTCCGACTGCGGGCCGAACGGCGACCGTCTATCGGGAGGTCAGAAGCAGCGGCTGGCGATCGCGCGGGCGTTGATTCGCAAACCGCAGGTGTTGCTGCTAGACGAGTCGACGAGCGCGCTGGACGCGGAGTCGGAGCGGTTGTTGCAGGATGGGCTGGAGAAGGCGACGAGGCAGATGACGGTGGTGGCGATTGCGCATCGGCTGTATACGATTCGCAAGGCGGATGTGATTTTCTTGATTGAGAATGGGAGGTGTGTGGATCAGGGGACGCATGCGCAGCTTGTGCAGAGGAGTGAGAGTTATCGGGTTAATGCGTTGAGTCAGGCTGTTGATGGTTGAGGGTGTGTGTGTAGTTGTGAGAAATGCATAGCAAGATACATGTAGAATGTATGACCGATCCGAGGATTCTATAAAATTGTCAGTATCTGCTGCGTCCGTAGTTATTGTCAGTTGCCATTCGGTGGACGGGTGTCTGGACAGCCTATCTGCTACCACAAGTCAATATGTATGTTGGGATTCATCATTTCAGTATTTCTTGGTCCTGCTCTGCCAGCATAAACCAAGCACTGCTGGGCACTTGGGAATGTTGAACCGTATCCAGCTTCACTCTCATATTGTACAGGCCGTATCATACAATCCATCTATATATATCGTCACAAGGCGGCAAGATATTCCAAACCACCTAAGGCAGCTTCTCCGCCTCCTCCAGCAGCTCCTCAATCTTGAACGCCTCATCTCCTCCACTGAATTGTTCCATAAGCTTCCTCCTCTTCTCCCTGCTCTCCTTGGCCGCGTCGCTTTGCGCCTCGAATCCGTAGAACTTCTGCAGGCACATCAAGAGCCACTTGCCCTCATCAACGCTCACGCCACGGTCTTCCGACACGCGACCCTCCATCAGCACGAGCTCATTGGTGTTCATGAGGTCGGTGTGGTGGGTGACTGTGGTGTGCGGCTGCGCGAACTCGCCCCGCAGCTTGAACTCAGCAAGGTGTGTGAAGAGGACTGTCGCGGTGGTCTCGGAGGGGAATGTCCACTGCAGGAAATGAATCTCAGCGCCCTGGTCCTTCTTCGCGAGGGGAACGATGAATTGCGGGTGCTTGCGCGCGGTCGCGACGATGCGGCGGAAAGTCTCGGCGTGCATGGTCGCGCAGAGGGACTGCGGGTCGCGGACATGGCGCAGACGCCAGATGGCTTCGAGCTCTTTGTCGGGCAGGGCAGCGGCTTTCTCGACGTCGATGAAGTTGCTGAGCGACTTGACCTTGTCGCTCTGGCTGCTCTTGGTAATGGAGGCTGCGGCGACGGCAGCAGGAGTAGGAGGAGGAGGAGCAGTCACTTCCGACTGAGGCTGAGGGGGCGGCGGGGCTTGGAAAGGCACAGTGGAAGCGATGTCTTGCGGTACAGGCGCAGGTTGCGCATCGAGAGGCGCATTGGCTCCAGGGACCTGGGCCTTTTCCTTGAGGGCATCGATCTTCTCCTTGTACGACGCCTTCAGCTCTTCCACGCTGGCCTTGCCCTCTTCTCTAGCCTTGCGCTCCAGCTTCTCCCTGTACTTGTCGAGGACTTTGTCGGCGGACTGGTGGGTTTGCAGGAAGCGCACATCGTGGACTTGGGCCCAGCGGCGCTGGTAGCAGCGGAAGGGCGCAGAGATGGACCAGGCGGTGCGGCGCAGGATCGGCGCCGTGTTGTTGACGGCAACCATGTCGAAGTCGGTCCAGCGCTGCATGAAACAGAGTGGGTGCGTTGTTGGTATAGTCGACGCCTTAATCAACTTCCACTCCCAGCTGCATCGATAACTTGTGCGGGAGGAGTTCCGCTTTTGCGTTCGGACTTCTGAGTCGCTCTGACTTTCTTCGCATACTCTTCCGCCATTATAAATATACGTACGAGCGCTTTCTTTGCTACGGCCTGGTTGCGTGTTACATGCTGTACATTATAACAAGCAATAACTCCCTCCCTCCGCTCAAGAATCCTCTCTCTTGAATTCTCAAGAGTGAGACATGGCCAGCTCGCAGCGGTCACGTGCACGTGTGACAGTCTTTAATCTATACCATGGCGCCGAGAGAAGTTAAGAATTGTCACAATAGATCTGCAGCAAAAATCATCTCCTTTCAACACCACGCCCATCCGCTCACTTACCGCGGCATTCAAGTCCGACGCAACTCCGAACAACCACATCCGACAGCCTTCAATCCGCTCACAATGGGTCTTCTCGCTCTCGCAGGTACCAGCCTGGTGGCTCTCGAACACGTCTACATCATGACCCTTGAGATGTTCCTCTGGACGACTCCCCGCGGACAAAAGGCCTTCAACCTGACGCCCGCGTTCGCCGCTCAGACCAAGACTATGGCCGCAAACCAAGGCCTCTACAATGGCTTCCTGGCCGCTGGACTCCTCTGGGGGCTTGTTCACCCTGATGCACTTGTGGGAAAGCAATTTCAAACATTCTTCCTTGGCTGTGTGGTCGTCGCTGGACTTTACGGAGGTGCCACTGCCAACAAGAAGATCGTGTTCGTGCAGGGACTGCCCGCTGCGGCGTCTTTGGGTCTTGTGCTGCTTGGCCTCTAAGAACACGCTATGGTTTCGCAAGCAATGCTCTGCTGGAGATTGAGGATTTCCGAAGGAGCCTTCCATGATTCATGCGGCTCGTTCTCCGAGCATACTGTCCGCATGGTGAATGATCGACCATGGGGAATACATACGCCTTCGGTTCGTCCACGGCCAAGTCATCGAATCTGCTCCAGGCGGCGATTGTGTCAGCCTCGTTGACACCTGCCGCAGACAATCGGGTGGATGTTAGATGATTTGTGTCGGTGTATGTAGCTCATACGTACTGTTGACAGGCGTGACGCCGGTTGAGCAACGTGCGGATTTCACATGATTCCATGTTGCGATCGAGACTGTCCTCTCTCCGTTCTCAAATTCCAAATTCTGCTGGACCCACGGGCAGTCGTGAGTCATTCCTCCCTAGGATCAGATATCAGCTTGCAAATATGGACGCTCCTTGTATTCGTACATGTCCAGGGACTTGCTGGAAAGGCGCATCGCTGTTTCCCGGGTTAGGGTTGGAGTGACTTCTCGGTTAGGGACATGGATGTTTCGAATTGTGTGATCACCTCCAGTCACCCTCCCATCCCACTCGGCAAATGCCACTCTGGTCGCTGCCAAAAGACACAACGACGAAGCAGAGCCTTCCAATTCTCCAAACATGTGGAACTTCCTTTTCTCATGAACGACAATGACGAGCAAACACTGCCATGTTTCAGCGCTCAGATAATCTCCATATCAGCATCCCCCGCAAACTTCACACCCCCGAACGGAGAAGGTTGGCGCTAATGATGTCAAGGCCGCGTGGGACAAATGAGAAGCCGACGGTGCCGCTCTGCCGGGTGGATAGGTGGATACAGTGACAATGGCCAAAAGGCGCCTCGGCACAAGCAGCAGCAGAATGGCCAAACCCTTGCATTCCGCTCGTAATCCGCGATGGGCATAGACCGAGGTCGTGCGACCAAGGTACCTGTCAAAATCAAAAAGATGTTTGGCCCGTCGGTGGCCGCCTGCTTCTCTGCTGTGTCGCTTGCACACTCTACCGAAGTGACTTGAAGAATACTGACTGTTGAGATGCCTACCGAATCAAGCTATCCATCCTTCACCGTGCCCGAGGAGGGACTCTGGGACTTCCTCTTCGAGCGCAAAGACCGCGAGTTCCCGGACGACAAAGGTGAGGATTGACGGCAGAAGCACACCATCATTGTAGACAAGTCTGACAAGAATCAACGCAGTCATCTACCTCGACCCATACAGCGACCGCTCCTACACATACGCCCAAGTCAAGCAAACAGCAGCAGACTTCGGCAAAGGCCTCAAAGCCAGCTGGGAATGGAAGAAGGGCGACGTCATTGCGCTATACACACCAAACTGTATCGACACACCCGTGGTAACATGGGGTGCTCTCTGGGCAGGTGGCGTCGTCTCACCCGCCAATCCTGGATACAGCGTTGAGGAGCTGACTTTCCAGCTCAAGGACAGCGGAGCGAAAGCTCTAGTCACACAATGGGATCAATTAGAGATTGCCAGGAAGGCTGCACAGCAAGTCGGCATTCCCGACGACCGCATCATCTTGATCGGCGACAAGAAAGACCCCGACGTGCGCTTCAAGCACTTCAGCTCCGTTCGCAACCTTGCTGGTACGTCTCGCTACCGCAGGACCAAGGTTGATTCCGATAAAGACCTCGCATTCTTGGTCTACTCATCCGGCACCACCGGCTTGCCCAAGGGTGTCATGCTCTCGCACCGCAACATCGTGTCAAACGTGCTCCAGATCAAGCATGGCGAGTCGACAGATCTCAGCTGGAAACCCAGACCAGAAGCACCCGAAGGCGACAGCATTCTCGCCTTCTTGCCTTTCTTCCACATCTACGGTCTCACTTGCCTTCTCCATCAGAGCATTTACTCCGGCTACAAGTGCGTCGTCATGCCCAAGTTCGAGATCGAAGCCTGGTGCAAGTTCGTCCAGGAGCACAAAGTCACATTCGCATACGTCGTGCCGCCAGTCGTTCTCCTGCTCTCCAAACACCCATGCGTCGACAAGTACGACCTCAGCACCATCCGCATGATGAACTCCGGCGCAGCGCCTCTCACACGCGAGTTGGTAGACGCAGTATGGAAACGCAAGAGCCTGAAAATCAAGCAGGGTTACGGCTTGAGCGAGACTTCACCGACAACACACACCCAGCCATGGGCGCTGTGGTACGACACAATCGGCTCCGTCGGCACCCTCCTCCCCAATATGACGGCCAAGTACATCGGCGCCGACGAGAAGGAAGTGGCCGCAGGCGAAGTCGGCGAGCTCTGGATCAAAGGCCCCAATGTTTTCAAGGGCTACCACAACAACCCCGAAGGCACCCGCAACGCGCTCACAGACGACGGCTACTTCAAGACCGGCGACGTCGGCTACCAAGACGCCAACGGCAACTTCTACATCACCGACCGCATCAAGGAACTGATCAAGTACAAGGGCTTCCAAGTCCCGCCCGCCGAACTCGAAGGCATCTTGTCGTCGCACGACCAGATCTCCGACGTGGCCGTCATCGGCGTGTACAAGGAAGAGCTGGCTTCGGAAGTTCCACTGGCGTACGTGGTGCCGAAGAAGGGCACAGGGTCGAAAGAGCTGGAGAAGGAGATTGTCGAGTGGCTGGGCAAGAAGGTCGCCAATCACAAAAAGCTGAGAGGCGGTGTGAAATTCGTCGAGGAGATTCCCAAGAGTGTGAGCGGGAAGATCTTGAGGAGGGTGCTGAAGGACAAGCTGAAGGCTGAGACCGAGGGTCCGGCGAAGGCGAAGCTGTAGGTACCTGCATTGTTGAAGTTGTCGATACTAATATTTATCGCGCTTGTCGAATGTGTGCTTGTCGAATGTGTGCT
>Ga0265797_10012331_pt1 | contig 10489 bp, 6 predicted proteins | sample P2T30metagenome_FD_192433 | JGI IMG/M metagenome (GOLD analysis project Ga0265797, IMG submission 192433) | Plant litter microbial communities from East Loma Ridge, Irvine, California - P2 T30 | ecosystem: Environmental > Terrestrial > Plant litter > Unclassified | place: USA: California... | reverse complement strand
TATAAGCCTGTTATCCCTAGCGTACCTTTTATTCGTTGATCGATAACTACTCCTTAAAATATTATCGGGTCACTATGATAGACGTATATCCTTAGTATACTTGTAAGTACACTAATCAAGTTTTAAAAATTCATTATAATAGCTCACAAAAATATATTTTGTTGCTTAAAACTATATATACACCTTCGTTACTTTTTAGAAGGCGACCGCCCCAGTCAAACTACCACTCATTCATTCTTATATAAATTCTTATATATTTTATATGTTAACTTTAAATCAGTTCAAAGTAGTTTTCCATTTTTAATATATATCTCCTACATCGCTAGATTAAAAAAACTTAAAGTTTATAAATGAATATAGTAAAGGTGCATAGGGTCTTTCCGTCTAGCTGTAGCAAATTGCATCTTCACAATTATTTCAATTTCACAAGGTCGATTTTAGAGACAGCAGAGCAGTCGTTACATCATTCGTGCAGGACGGAACTTACCCGCCAAGGAATTTTGCTACCTTAGGACCGTCAGGGTTACGGCCGCCGTTTACTGGGAATTATATTTGAAGCCTAGACTCCTTATTTTTATCTTGCAGCACCGGGCAGATGTCAGATTTTATACATATTATTTAAATTTTGCAAAATCTTGTGTTTTTATTAAACAGTCGCTACTCTCTTTTATTTTACGCATTTAAGCACTCTTTCTCCCGAAGTTACAGAGTAAATTTGCCGAGTTCCTTTAAAATCGTTATCCTTTTCGTCTTCATATTCTCTACTTATCTACATGTGTTTGAGTTGGTACGGTAAACAACTAATTTTTTCCTGTTCATTAAAAACCTTTCACTTAAAACTTACTAATTAAGATTAATAAAAATTGTGTAAATTGAAAGGAAAAAAATGAAATTTATTAGTCGACCTATTTTTAATTTCTAAAAATTTATAAAAATTAAGGACCGTTTAACACTTTGTAATATTATATAACAAAGAAACCCGTAGATATAAGACGGTAATGATTCGCACATTACATATGTTACTCATGCCAGTATATATACTTCTGATTTCTCCAATTGATTTAACAATCAATCTTCTTAAAAATACAGAACATTCTGCTACCGTATATAATATATATATACTCGTAATTTCAGTACGCTACTTATTTCAATAATTTACAATTAAAATTAATTTAGACAATTAAACATTATATCTTTAAATGTAATGAGCTTTTACGCTTTCATTATAGGATGGCTGCTTCCAAGCCTACCTCTTACACTTAAAATTAATTTTAATTTTAATTTTAGTAACGTTTAAGAACTTTAATTTACGATTTGGGCTGTTTCCCTTTTGACTAAAAACCTTAGCGCTTCTAGTCTGTTTTATGCTAATATTATTTTAGAATTGGATGTTTTTTGAAATTATGATAAATGCGACTAACAAGTATCATTCAGACAAAATTACACTACCTCAAAAATAATTAAACACTATCTCTACTTACATAGATTTCGCAGAAAACCAGCTATAACTAAGTTTGATAAGCCTTTCACCCCTAATTACAATTCACATCAAAATTTTGCAACATTTATGATTTTGATCCTCAAAGTTTTACGTTGTCAATCTGATCATAATTAGATCACTTAGTTTCGGGTCTTATTGTAATAACTTATAAGTTATTTCTATGCGCTATGTGCTTGCTATTACAATAAACTCACTGGCCCATTATACAAAAGGTACGTTAGTACAATAAGCACTAACTGTTTTTAGCATTAAATTTCAGAATTTTTTCAAATTTTTATAAAAATCTTTTCACCTTTCTTTCGCAATACTTTACGCTATCAAGTTTAAAAGAAAAAGTCTTGAAGAAGGTTCTCCAATATTCAAATCAAATAAATATTTGATTTTACTTAAGCTTTACATCATTATAGTGAATATTCCCACCTTATAACACTAATAAAAATACATTTACTAAAAATAAACTATATAATGTTAAAATTATAAATTGAAAAAAAAATCAATAATAGCTTAACGACGTTAAACTTGTAAATTTGTTATTATTAAAAACAATATTTGTAACGACCAATTTAGTTCAATGTTCAATCATATACTTTTCTCCGAAAAATAAAGCCATATATATAAATATATTTCTAACTATAATTTCTGAAATTTTTTTATAAAAATAATCAAAATACATTCCTGACTGACAAAATCTATGAAATCAAAAAGTGGATAAAAAATTAAACATCATTAAATATAAAACTTTTATAAAAAAACAAAATCACTTTTACGAAATACAACGGGCACCTTTGTCTCTATAAATAAATTAAAACCGCGATTAAAATAATTCTCTATTTTATTTTCAAAAGAAAGACAAGTTGAACATGAAAATTCACCTTTATACTCAAATAAACTTATATAAAGAATTTCTAAATCTTTACACATATAAAAATAATAAAAATTATAGTTAAGTGTACGGTAAATTTCATTAGAAAAGTATGGGCGTTCATAAACCATAAAAAAGTAACCCAACAAAACAAAATAAAATTATATAAATTTCTTTATAAGATAAATCTTTAGGTAAAGACGTTACTTTCAAAGGCGTTAACCCAAACACTGCGTTATACCACACCTTAGAAAAACCGATAATTCCTATGAAATTAGCAATAAATAAAATGAAAATAGCAGATAACGGAGCAGCCTCCAAAAACCCTGTAAAAATATACAATTCACTAATAAATTTCATACTACCAGGTAATCCTGAAAATAAAACACAACCTAATAAAATAAAAGTTCCTAAATTAGGTGTGATGTGTAGTACACCGTTAACTTCGACAATATTTCGCGAATTAAATCTACGATTTATACAATCTACAAAAAAAAAAAATATTGACGATAAAAAAGCGTGGGTTACACAAAATAAAACCCCGCCGTATATAAATAATATATCGCCTCAACAAAAAACTAAATATATAATTCCCATTTCTTGGATCGTCGCATATGCAACCAATTTTTTCAAATCAGTCTGTCCTCACATCTTGATCGAGGCATCTACAACACCCATCAAACAAAAAGTAGTGAATAAAGTAGTATCTAGAGAAGAGCCTAATAAAGTGTTGAATTTGTAAAATCCATAAATAGCACTTTTAACTAAAAAACCACTTAAAAAAATCGAAAATCCTGTAGGAGCTTCAACGTGAGTTTTAGTAATTCAATAATGAAATGGTCATATAGGAACTTTACAACCAAAACCAAAAAAAAGTAAATACATTATGAACATATTTTCATTGTAAGTAAAATTAAAATTTTTTATACTTAAAAAAGAAGTTGACCCTAGTAAAGACATCATATAAGCAATAGCTACTAGTACTAAAAATGAACCTACTTGTGTTCAAATAACAAAATAAAGAGAAGCTTGTATAGACTGTTTACCAGGACTTACATAATACACAAATAAAAAAGAAGGAATTAAAAGCAACTCGTACATTAAAAAAAAAATGAAAAAATTATTTGTAACAGTATAAATAACTATAGTTAAAACTAAAATATTACATATAAAAATAAATTTTACGTTATTTCAATAAAAACGAGTATCTAGTGCTAATAAAGAAACCAACCCTACAAAAAAAGCTAAGTTAGAAAATATTATACCTATAATATCTAAATTCAAATTTAGCGAAAAAAAATTTAAAGGTATTGAATAGTAAAAAATTGAAAATTCTTGATTATACGATGTTAAACTCAAGTAAGAAAGAGAGTTTTTCAAAAAAGACGAATATAAAAAAAATAAATTAATATTTAAAACTAAAAATAAGGATAATTCCATTACCATTAAGTATTTTACTCAACTAAACAAAGAATAGTCTTTTATTAAAAGTTGTTTACTTGTAAAATTATAAAAATAAAATAAAATAAAACTAATAAAAAGCAAACTAATTGCCATAACTATATTAAAATATAAAATATTCGAACATAAAGTAATTAAGTATGAATTATTCATAATCGCGAAAACATACCCAATGCTCCAGTTATACTATAAAAAAAATAACAATTAAAATTATAATGTAGTTAAAACTTTTTGAAAAAAAATTTTCAAAAATTCAATCTTTGTATAAAACATTTATGAACTTAATTTTTAAAAAATCAGCGTTAGATATAAAAATAAAAATATTTTTCAAAAATTTAAATTTAAAATAACGAATATTAACTTGTGTTCATAAATTTAATGGAAAGATAACGCTAGGTTTGTCTAATATAGTCGTATAGTATTTATGTAATCATCTAAACATAGATATTCTTGCTGGGAATTGAACCCAGATTTATGGGGTGAAAACCCATCGTCCTAACCATTAGACGACAAGAATTAAAACAACTAAATTTTTATTAAAGTATACCTGGAAATTTGTAAAACATTTTTTTACGTCTAATGGCGTAATCACCTGCATCTGTTATATCTTTACTGCGTAAATTTAATTTTCTTTTTATCAAAAGACAACTATTTTCTTGAAAATAGAAAAAAGAACCGTCTTTTTTAGAGGATATATAATTAGATCTAGCGATTAAAGCTATTGATTTGGCTTTTTTTTTTATAAAGGTTTCTGGTTTAATAGATTTTACAGATATTTTTATGAAATTACCTACAAAAGCATGTTTTCTATGAAATCCTTTATATAAATGGAAAGCTTTAACAACTAAAGCTCCAGTTTTATCTATTGGTTTTAGGTATGATTCTTTTTGTATCATTATCATCTTTTATTTTGCATATTTGCGTCCATAAAATCTGGTATTAGAAGCAGAATTTTCTTGATCTATTAAGCTTTGCTTACGTAAAAATAAAATTTTAGAGACTTCTTTAAAATAATCAAAAATTTCAAAAAAAGAAACATAACTTAAAGACTTATTAGTCTTTAAAAATTTATTTAATTGAACACATAATAAACTTCCTAATAATAAAACAAGACCGATAATGAGAAATTCAAGACTATTGACCCAATAAAAACTTAAAAACATTCCATATAAATCGTTCATATTTTCATTATTAAATGCTTCATAGTAATCCTCCCATAAAAAACTTCCTAATAAAAAATCCGCGACAGCCCACTCAGACAATAACCAATAATTATAGTTAAAACAAGATAGGGCGAGTAAAACAAAAACGCAAGCATTTTTGTTTATATAATTGTTTGGTAAGACTTTTGATATGTTGCCCGAGGGTGATGTATGAAATAGAATGAATAAACAAACTAATATTATAACTACCTCCGTAAGTCACAAAAATGCAGAAAAAATTTCAAGCTGATATATAGCTAGAAAAAATCCGAATAAAGCGATTTGTAGAGTTATATAAAATAAGTTATAATATAAGTTTTGCGAAACAACTATCGAATACATTATATATAAAATGGCAAATTGCAGGTAAAGCGGCAGGTTAAATAAAGAAAACCAAGGAAACCACGGTAATACAGCACTACAGGCTTCATAAATCACTAATATTTTTTATTAACTGTAGTTACAATTCAAATCGTTAATATATAAAGAAGTAATACAAAAATACTCCAAACACGCATAAATTTATATAAACTTTATAGTATAAGAAATAATAAGACTTTATACAAGAGAGCAAGGCCCAAGCTTTAAATCTCTTATCGTAATCAACTATTACATCGATAATAAAATAATATTTTTTATACAATCTACCCTGGTACCTATAAAAATTTTCATTAATATGATAATCATCAGGTAATTCACAATTAAATAAAACTACTCTTTTAACGGCGTCTCAAGAAAATTCAGAAAAAGCAACAACTGCCTTAACTTCCATAGGTGCGTATTCAATAAGAACTATAGGTATAATGTGATAAGCGCTAGTGGAATATTTTAAATATAAAATATTTAAAAAATTAGGCAACTCTCACCCCCCTAAAAATAGTGTAGATATAATTAAAGAAAACAAAAAAAGATGTAAATACTCTCCTAAGTAAAAAACTCCAAAATAGAATCCACCGTATTCAGTCATATAACCTGCAACTAATTCAGATTCGGCTTCTGATAAATCAAACGGAGCTCTACCAACTTCCAATAAAAACGTGATAGTAATTAAACCTAAAAGAAGAAAAAATAAAATAAATGCTCAATAAATTTCTTGATAAACAACTATATTCATGAAAGAAAAAGATTCAGAAATTAATATAACATTTAAAAACATTAAACCTAAAAATAACTCTAAATTTAACATACCTACCCCGGTTCTTATAGCAGATAACATAGCGTATTTATTCTTACTAAAATATCCGGTTAAAATAACACATAAAGAAAACAATGCAGAAAATAATGAAGCGTAAACGATATTAAACTCTAACTCAAAGATAGAAATACTAGGACCCCATACAGCGTTCATTCAAAATGAATATGAAATGGCTAAAACAATAGCAGGTATAGTAACAAAAAAAAACTTATTTGCTTCATCTGGAACAAGCGCACCTTTTATAAAAAGTTTTAAAGCATCTGCAATGTACTGCAATCTTCCTTTATAACCTACAAAATTTGGACCTACCCTTCGTTGCATCAAACTTAGAACTTTACGTTCTACTAAAGTAGTTGCTGCAATTATTAAAGTAAGCAATAACATTAGAATTATATTTATTAAGACGGGAATAAGAGCATAAACTAACATAATAAAAAACATTTAAATAGATAATAACTATTCTTATTTACGAATTTCGTAACTTTCGTATTCATTAAAATACGGATTGGTTAGGTACATTCTTACAGAGCTTTTAGGTAAACGATTTATTCGTTTATTGACTAATTGTAAATATCTAATTTTAAAAATATAGTATATTACTCGTTTATGCCATCTAGGCATTCCTAGTGTAGAATGAACTGCCACACGTTTTTCAATGTGAGAATCTAATAACATAAAAAAAAAGAAAATGATACCAATTAAAGTTGTTAAATGACCCACTGAAGCCATTCCTTGTCAACCCATAAATACTGCTGGATAATCATGAACTCTTCGAGGTAAACCTCCGTAACCTACTCAAAATAGAGGAACAAAAGTCATTCATTGACCACCAAAATAGTAAATTAAATGTAAATAACCAAATATTCTGGAATATTTTATACCAAATAAAGCTGGAAAATAATAATAGATACCAGCAAAAGCAGCTGTCATAGTAGCACCGGATAACATTAAATGAAAATGTGCAACTACATAAAAGGTATCGTGCATAGAAACATTTAAACCGACGTGAGATAACCACATACCTGTTAAACCTGCAGATAAAAAAAATAAAACAAAAGCTAACGCAAATAATAAAGCAACGTCTCATTTTAGTGCCCCATTTAACAAACTAAAAGTTCAATTTACAATCTTAACAGTTGCGGGTAAAGAAATCATAACCGTAATAGTACTGTATAAAGCTCGGCTTCGATGATCTAAACCCACTAAATACATATGATGACCTCAAACTAAAAATCCCATATAAGCCATCATATAAATAGCTCAAATTAAATGGTGTTTTGAAGCGATTCGACGGGTATTGGAATAAGGAAATATCATATTTACCACACCAAATGCAGGGATAATTAAAATATAAACCTCAGGGTGCCCAAAAAATCAAAACAAATGCTGGTACAAAACACTATCACCCCCATAAACAAACTCAAAGAATGTTGTCTGTCAATGACGATCGGATAATAACATAACCATAGCTGCTGCTAAAACAGGAGTAACTAAAGCTAACATACGCATAGTTAATAATAAACTTATAGTTATAAAAGGTAATAAAATACGTCTATAACGTAAACCAGGCATACTTAATGTTCTTTTGGTAATCAATAAATTTGTAAAAGAAATGGTTGTACTTACTCCAGCAAAAATAACACTAACGATAGCAATATCTTGACTTCCAATACCGGTAAATTTAGTATTAGATGAAAATGGAGTAATAAAAGTTCAACCTGCTAAAGTTAATGTTCTATTCGAACATTTAGTGAAGTATACTTTTTTTCTACGAGCTTTTACAGCTCTATTAGCAACATACCAAAAAGATTCTGGATATTGAATGACCGAAGTTCAAAACAATAACTTAGAAGGTATAAACGAATAAACTTTATAGTTTGTGTAATTAATTTGTTTTCTAGGTTTTCAAAAATATTCGCGATCATCTATTTGATAAGAAGATAACATTTTATTAAAAAAAAGATTTTTTTCTCTTAAATCGGCTAATTTTCTATGCTGAGCTTTTTCTAAAAGCGGAACGTAAAAAGATGTTTTATCATAATAACGTCAAAACTGGGGTCGTAAAAACGCAGTTTTTGCTAATAAAATGTATCCGGAAGGTAACATTCAAAAACCAATACTATTTAGTCTAGGAAATGCTACATCTTTAGATCCGACATGGTAAGGAATTAAAAAATTCGCAAACCCTCCAAAATATATAGGAACAACGACAAAAAAAACCATAATTAAACCATGTGCACTAATAACTTGTAAATATCTTAAGGAATCACCTTTGAAAAATGTACTTCCAGGATAGGCTAATTCCAATCTAATCATAGTAGCTAATCCAGCACCAGAAAGACCGGTTCACATAGCAAAAAAAAAATAATTTATTGCTATTCTTTTATGATTGATAGTATATACATATTTTTTTAGCGCATATTTTCTAAAATCATTTACTGTAGTTAACATTTTTTTGAATCGTAAAAGATAATAACCTTTATTAAAATCTGTAGATACATTATTGTTAATAAACATTACATCTTTATAGATATTTAATAAATCAAATTTGATCGAAAATAAAATTTTTTTTAAAAAAATAGACACTCAACTAAATACTATTGTTTTTAATAATTTAAAATATAATAAAAAACCTAACCAATCGTATACACTCAACATTCACGTATTAATCTGATAATAATCCAAAAAAGAACTATAAAAAACAAAATTAATAGAAAAAGTCCAAAATACAAGAATAAACAAAAATAAAAGAAAAATAAAATTTTTACTAACTTTTTTTAAAAAATCAGTATAAACTGTGATTATAACTATAGAAATTAAAAAAAGTATAGTTAATAAAATATGGTATTGAATAAATACCTCATAATAATAATAATAACACAAAAAATAATAAATTAAAATTGCTGTAAATAAAATCAATTATATACATTATTTGACTAATTGTTTAGTTATGTAATCACGAATAACATGTTTACGATAAGCTGAAAAATTAGAAGTTTCATCTGATAAAATTCAATAAATAAAATCAGATTTTTTAAAAAAAAATAATGAATTTATATTGTTATAAATATGAGATGTTAACCCGTAATAAACTAATTTTATATCTTGAATAAAAATTCTAAAACCTAATTCTCTATTATTAACATAAAACCAAAAATATGGCATTTCAATAAATCTATGTAAAACTAATTTTAACCATGGATACATAAAAAGTCAAGTCATAATGTATAATATTATAAAATTTTGAAAATTAGCCGAGTATATAGGAAATCGAATTCGTTCGAGTTCGTTTACTCTTAAAATAAAAAATATTCAAAAAATATAAATAAAAACTATATGTCAAAATTTTAATAAAAATAAAATCATAACGTAATGGTTTACAATGCGAGTTCTTCTTGAGTCTGATTCCAAAGATCATAGTCTATCATCCACATCATAACTTCAAAATAAATTAGCATAGAAATTAGAAACATGATAAATTTGATAAAACTCTATTCAAAGTAAATATGTAAGTAAAACTGTTATAAACATAACCATAGGGATATTTTTTTTAAAAATATTAAATTTAATATTTAATAATAAAATATAACCTAAAATTATTAATACCGAAACTAAAAATAATTTTGGTAAAAAAGCTCTTCAAGAAAATAAATGAGTTTTAAAAACTTGAACTTGATCTAACATATACGCAGATTCTTGAGAAGAGTTAAAAGTTAAATAAACAAAAACAAGTAATAAACAACTTTCGATTAACCAAAACAAAATATAACTTCTACGTCAAAACCTTTGAATAGCTGAAGTAAATCTTGTAAACCTATATTTTTTTATAAAAAAAACAAAACCAGAAATTAATCAATAACTAAACATTCCTAGTACAAATCATTGGAACAACATAGCATTTACAGGTAAAACTCTAATTAAAGATAAAAAATATAAAGAACCTAAAGCTACAGTAAGGCTTAAAATTCATGTGCGTAATGATTTTCACATTGAAGAATAACCGTATAAAAAATGAGATTTTATTTTTGAAAAATTAACAATTAAATTGTTTTTTAAGTTATAACTATAAGGTTTGTATTTATAATTTTTAGATCTATAATAAAACCTAGGTAGGGTGTATTGAACTGCATTTTTATCATTTTTGAAAAGTGTAGAAATACTAAAAAATAAATTTGATTCGAATTTACTTAAAAAAAAAAATTTAGGATTACGAATTAGACGTCTAACATCTCTTCTAAGTGCAGCTTTTTGGGCTTGTTTGAATTTAG
>Ga0265797_10012329_pt1 | contig 10490 bp, 8 predicted proteins | sample P2T30metagenome_FD_192433 | JGI IMG/M metagenome (GOLD analysis project Ga0265797, IMG submission 192433) | Plant litter microbial communities from East Loma Ridge, Irvine, California - P2 T30 | ecosystem: Environmental > Terrestrial > Plant litter > Unclassified | place: USA: California... | reverse complement strand
ACCTTCATCAAACGCCCACACTTATCGACTGTTGATTGTTAAAGAACCGTGTTCTGTACTGCCTTGCTGCATTCTGCGAATCGTTTTGTTCGTCAGCAGCAGAGAAGTGAGATTATGCAGTGTTTCGCGTTGCTCGTCAACTCCATCTTTTTCTTCAGCGCAGCGGTGTTATCAAAACACCCAACTCAACTACTTGATTTCGTTCAGTTTTTACTTCGCTGCAGAAGCAGGAGGCGAATTATAGCGAACCGGGACACTACTGCGCAAGGGCCTGTTTCCAAGCCCTCGCCTTGTGTTTCATTCATTCCACATTGACCATCCACACCGAATGGCCGAGTATGCGCACTGACTTCACGACTCCGGAAGATATCGGTGACCCTCGACGCCAACCAGATCCTGGCCCTCGCTCCTGACCCTGCCTCGGCCAAGGCCGGCAGCCAGCTGGCCGTGCCGCGGAATTGGTCCAACCTGGGACGCAAGGACCTTGCCTTATGGGGCGAATGCCAGGGCAGCGGCAAGACACCCTACCGCACCCAGATCGACCTCGGCGACCCTGCCTTCAAGTGTTCCTGCCCCAGCCGCAAGTTCCCATGCAAGCACGGACTCGGCCTGTACCTGCTGCTCGATGCGAATCCCGCTCTATTTAATAGTGAAGATGTGCCCGACTGGGTCGGCGACTGGCTCCAGAGCCGCCAGGCCCGCCAGGAAAAGAAAGCGGCCAAGCCCGAACCGACAGCGCAGGACCTGGAGACCGCCGTGGCCCAGGCACGCAAACGCGAAGAAAAGCGCGAGCACAAGGTCGACGCCGGCATCCGCGAACTGCAGACCTGGCTGCATGACCTGGCGCGCGAAGGCCTGGCGCCGGTCCGTTCACGCGGCCAGGCGTTCTGGGATGCGATCGCCGCCCGCATGGTCGACGCCCAAGCGGCGCCGCTGGCCCGGCGCCTGCGCCGCGCCGGCAGCATGCTGTACCAGTCCGGCTTGCCTGATGCGGAAGAGCGGGTCGGCTTCGAGCTCGCCTCTATCTATCTGCTGGCCATGGCCTGGCAAGGCATCGCCGGGCTGCCGCCGGCGCTACAGGCGGACGTGCGCGCCCTGCTGGGCTGGACCGTGAACCAGGATGAGGTGCTGGGCCAGCCCGGCGTCGCCGACCGCTGGCGCATCCTGTCCCAGACCGTCACCGACGAAGAGCGCCTGCGCATGCGCGCCACCTGGCTGCGCGGCGCCACCACCGGACGCTGGGCGCTCGTGCTGCACTATGCGGCGGGCACCCAGGGTTTCGAGCCGATGCCGGTCGCCGGCACCGAGTTCGACGGGGTCCTTCACTTCTATCCCGGCGCCTGGCCCCTGCGTGCCCTGCCCGCGCAGCCGGCCGAAGCGCTGCCCATGCTGGACGGTCCCGGCGCGGCGGCCGGCATCGATACCCTGCTCGACCAGTATGCCGATGCCCTCGCGGTCCAGCCTTTCCTCGATCGTTACCCCGCGCTGCTGGCGGACCTGGTGCCCGATGGCGCCGAGCGCCCCGGTCTGCGCGACCCGCATGGACACCGCATCGACTTGCACCCGTCGTTCCGGCACACGCTCCACCTGCTGGCCCTGGGCGGCGGCGAGCCGCTGACGATCTTCGGCGAGTGGGATGGCCGCACGCTGCTGCCGCTGAGCGTCTGGCACGAGGGCCGCCTGTATAACATCGATACCGATTTCATCTCATGAGCCAGGACGCCCGCCAACTCCACCAGCTTCTCAGGATCGGCAGCGCCCGCGCCGGCAATGCCCTGGCCAGCCTGGCCGAACCGCTCGCCGCCCTGCTGCCGGCAGGCAGCGCCATCGATGCCAGGCTGTGGCAAGGGCTGGGCGCGCTCGACCTGTGGCAGCGCAGCGGCCTGCTGCTCCCGCCGGCTGCAGCGCCCCTGGCCCCGGCGCCGCAAGAGCATCTGGCCGCCTGCCCCGCACGTGCCGAAGCCTGGCTGTCCCTGCTGCTGCGCGGCGTGCATCCGTCCAACCTGATGGAAGAATGGCTGTTGCGGCTGCAGCGCCATGGCGCACGCCTGCCGGCGCGCTTCCTGCCCAACCTGCTCGAGACGGCAACGCGCCAGCCTGGATTCCAGCCGCTCGTCGCGCCGGTGCTGGGCGAGCGCGGACGCTGGCTCGCATCCCTGCAGCCGGCGTGGTCCTGGGCACTGCCCCAGCCTGAAGGCGCCGGACGCACTCAGCTCTGGGAGACGGGCACGCCGGAACAGCGCCACGCCGTGTTGCGGGCCTGGCGCGCCGACGATCCCGCCGCCGCCCGCCAGGCATTGATGGACGCCTGGAAGACGGAAGCGCCCGAACAGCGCGCCGCGCTGCTGGGAAAGCTCGTCATCGGCCTCAATCTTGAAGACGAGGACTTCCTGGAGAGCGCGCTCGACGACCGCCGCAAGGAAGTGCGCGCCGAGGCCCAGCGCCTGCTGGCACAGCTGCCCGGCTCCAGCCTGTCGCGGCGCATGCTGGATCGCCTGCTGCCGCTGCTGCGCATCGAACGGCCCCTGCTGGGCGCACCGCGCCTGGTGCTCGAGCTGCCTGCGGAACCCGACAAGGCGGCTTCGCGCGACGGCATCGGCGCCGCGTCCCATCCCGGCCTCGGCAAAAAAGCAGGCTGGGTGGTCGACATGCTGGCCGCCGTCGACCCAGGCACCTGGCCCGAACAATTCGGGTGCACGCCGCGCGGATGCCTGGCCCTCGCCGAAAAAAGCGAATTCGCCGCGGTATTCGTGCGCGGCTGGACGCTGGCGACCATGCAGTACGCCGCCAACGATCCAACACCCGGCGTGCGCGACTGGATCCGCGACCTGGCCCTGTGGTGGATCGGCGCCGCGCCGCCGCTGCGCGACGCCATGCCCAGGTTCCTGTTCGGGGCGTTCATCGCCGCCTTCCGCGATGGCCGGGACGGCGTATTCACCGCCCTGATCGATGCCCTGCCCGGCGATTGGCCGACCGATGCCTCGATGCTGGGACTGCTGCAGACGCTCGCCAATGACGGCAGCGGCTGGGCGCCGGCGCCGAGCATGCGTCTGCTGCAGCGCCTCGACACCGCGCAGCGCCAGTTCTCGCCGCTGCCGCATCCCTGGCATTTCCAGCAACTGCTGCCCGGCCTCGCACGTGCGATCGACCCGGTCACGGCGGCCGCCTTCATCGAGCACTGGCAGCTCGACAGCGAATCGCGGGGCGAATTCAACACCTTCTTCGACATCGTGCGCATCCGGCACGAGATGATCCTTTCCTTCCAGGAGCCAGCATGACCACCACCGAATCCGTCCTGCGCCAGCACGCGGAACACCAGTACGCCGCCGAGCTGGAGGCCCTGATCGCCGCCGACACGCGCCAGCGCCCGCCGCGCTGGCGGATGTCGCCGTGGGCGGTCGCGACCTACTTGCTGGGCGGCCAACTGGACAAGGGCGTGACGATCAGCCCGAAGTACATCGGCAACCCGCGCGTGATCGAGATCGCGGTGGCCACCCTCGCCACCGACCGCGCCCTGCTGCTGCTGGGCGTGCCGGGCACGGCGAAGTCCTGGGTATCCGAGCACCTGGCGGCGGCCATCAGCGGCGACTCGACCCTGGTCGTGCAGGGCACGGCCGGCACCAGCGAGGAAGCGGTGCGCTACGGCTGGAACTACGCCCAGCTGCTGTCCAAGGGGCCGTCGCACGACGCCATCGTCCCCAGCCCGGTCATGCGCGCGATGCGTACCGGTAAGCTGGCGCGCATCGAAGAGCTGACCCGCGTGCCGGGCGAGGTGCAGGACAGCCTGATCTCGATCCTGTCCGAGAAGGTGCTGCCGATCGCGGAGCTGGACGACGAGGTGCTGGCTCAGAAGGGTTTCAACATCATCGCGACGGCGAACGATCGCGACCGCGGCGTCAATGAGCTGTCCAGCGCCTTGAAACGCCGCTTCAATACCGTGGTGCTGCCGCCGCCGCGCAGCGCCGACGAGGAAGTGCGCATCGTCGAAACGCGCGTGACCAGCATCGGCCGGGCGCTCGAGCTGCCGGCCGAGACGCCGGCGCTGGAAGAGATCCGCCGCATCGTCACCGTGTTCCGCGAACTGCGCGATGGCGTGACCGAGGACGGCAAGACCAAATTGAAAACGCCCAGCGCCAGCATGAGCACCGCCGAGGCGATCTCGGTGATCACCCACGGCCTGTCGCTGGCGGCCCACTTTGGCGACGGCGTGCTGCGTGGCGCCGACCTGGCGGCGGGCATGGTCGGCGCCATCATCAAGGATCCAGTGCAGGACCGCGTGGTCATGCTCGAGTACCTGGAAACCGTGGTCAAGGAGCGCGAAGGCTGGAAGGACCTGTACCGCGCCTGCCGCGACGTGGTCGGTTGAGCGGGCGATGAGCGTCCACCTGTTCGGCATCCGCCACCATGGCCCTGGCTGCGCGCGCAGCCTGGCCACGGCGCTGGAAGCCTTGCAACCCGACTGCATCCTGGTCGAGGGACCGCCGGAAGCGGATGGCCTGCTGCCGTTTGCCGGCGTGCCCGGCCTGGTACCACCGGTGGCCCTGCTGGTATATGCGCCGGCGGCGCCGCAACGCGCGGTGTTCTATCCGTTCGCCGAATACTCTCCGGAGTGGCAGGCGATCCTGTACGCCAACCGGCATGCGGTGCCGGTGCGCTTCTGCGACCTGCCGCAGGCGCACCGCCTGGGTGAACGCGAGGAAGCGCCGCTTGACGAACATGAGGAAGCCGCGGCGCCGCGCCAGGATCCGCTGCGCTGGCTCGCCCACGCGGCCGGCTACGGCGACACCGAGACCTGGTGGGACCACCTGGTCGAGCAGCGCCACGACAGCCTCGACCTGTTCGGCGCCATCGCCGAGATGATGACGGTGCTGCGCCAGGAAGCCGGCCCCGAACTGGATGCGCGCGAAGCGCAGCGCGAGGCGGCCATGCGCACGGCCATTCGCCAGGCGCTCAAGCAGGACTACCAGCGCATCGCCGTGGTGTGCGGCGCCTGGCACGTGCCGGCGCTGGCCACGCTGCCCAGCGCAAAGAGCGACGCCGACCTGCTCAAGGGCCTGCCCAAGGAAAAAGTGGCGGCCACCTGGGTGCCGTGGAGCTACGGCCGGCTGGCCCAGGCCAGCGGCTACGGCGCTGGCGTGGCGGCGCCGGGCTGGTACCGGCACCTGTGGCGGCACCAGGAGCGCGCATCCCTGTACTGGCTGACCCGGGTCGCGGCGCTGCTGCGCGAGAGCGACCTGGATGCCTCGTCGGCCCACGTGATCGAAGCCTCGCGCCTGGCCGACACGCTGGCGGCGCTGCGCGACCGGCCGCGGCCCGGGCTGGACGAATTGATGGAAGCGGTGCGCGCCGTGTTCTGCTACGACAGCGATGCACCGCTGCGCCTGATCCGCGAGCGGCTGCTGGTCGACGAGGCGCTGGGCGAGGTGCCGGACGACGTGCCGGCGGTGCCGCTGGTGCAGGACGTGTCGGCGCAGCAGAAGAGATTGCGCATGGCGGTGCGCGCCGACCACACCGAACTCGACCTCGACCTGCGCCAGCCGGCCCACCTGGACAAGAGCGTGCTGCTGCACCGGCTGGCATTGCTGGGCGTGCCCTGGGGCCTGCTCCAGCACCAGCGCGGCCGCAGCGGCACTTTCCACGAATTGTGGCGCCTGGCCTGGCGGCCGGATTTCGTGGTCGACCTGATCGACGCCAGCGTCTGGGGCAGCACGGTCGAGGGTGCGGCCACCGCGCTGGTCTTCGATCGCGCGGCCAGGGCGCAGGCCCTGCCCGACCTGACCCGGCTGATGGAGCAGATCCTGCTGGCCGACCTGCGCGAAGCCGTCGCACCCGTGATGGCGCGCATCCAGGACATAAGCACCCTGACGCCGGACCTCGGCCTGCTGCTGGCTGCGCTACCCTCGTTCGCCAACGTGCTGCGCTACGGCAGCGCGCGCAGCATCGACACGGCGGCGCTGTCGCACGTGGTCGACGGCCTGGTCGCGCGCGCCTGCATCGCCCTGCCCTACGGGATTCGTGGCCTGGCCGACGAGGTTGCGACGGACCTGCTCAAGCAGCTCATCGCGGCCGACCAGGCGATCCGCCTGCTGGAAGACGACACTCACCGGAACGCCTGGTTCGCAGCATTGGCGACGGGCGCGCAGAGCGAGCTGTCGCACCCGCTGCTGGCCGGGCGCTGCGCCCGCATCCTGACCGAGCACGGAGAATGGGATACGGCGCGTGCGGCCCGGGCCCTGTCGCTCAGCTGCTCGCCGGCGGTGGCGCCGCTCACCAGTGCGCACTGGCTGGAAGGCTTCCTGCAGGGCAGCGGCGCGCTGCTGGCGCACAGCGATCCCTTGTGGGCGATCGTGAACGGCTGGCTGCTGGCCCAGCCGGCGGAGGTCTTTACCGAACTGCTGCCGCTGCTGCGCCGCACCGTTGCCACCTTTACCGCGGCCGAGCGGCGCGAACTGGGCGACCGCGCCCGCCATGCGGGCGGACAGGCCGGCGCCGTCCCCGTGACGCAGGCGGCCGGGATCGACCCGGTGCGGGCGCGCCGCGTGCTGCCGATCCTGCACACGCTGTTCGCCACGCCGCCAACGATGGAACCGACACATGAAGCATGACGATCAAGAAGCGGCGCGGCGCTGGCGCCTGGTGCTGGGCCAGGACGCGGGCGGCACCACGCCATTGGACGCGGCCGATGCCGCCATCGACGGCGCGCTGGATGCGCTGTACGGCGCCACGACCGAGCCGCGCCAGGGTGGCCTGGGCGGCTCCGCACCGCGCGTGGCGCGCTGGCTCGGCGACATCCGCCAGTACTTCCCGTCCAGCGTGGTGCAGGTGATGCAGAAGGATGCGCTCGACCGCCTGGGCCTGCAGCAGATGCTGTGCGAGCCCGAGATGCTGGCGGCCGTCGAGCCGGACGTGCACCTGGTCGCGACGCTCCTCAGCCTGAACCGCGTCATGCCGAACAAGACCCGCAGCACGGCGCGCGCGGTGGTGGCGAAAGTGGTCGAGGACCTCGAGCGCAAGCTGGCGGCGCCGATGCGCCAGGCGGTGGCGGGCAGCCTGAACCGCGCCGCGCGCAACCGCCGGCCGCGCCACCAGGACATCGACTGGCTGCGCACCATCCGCGCCAACCTCAAGCACTACCAGCCGGATTACCAGACCGTGATCCCGGAAACGCGCATCGGCTTCGCGCGCCGCAACCGCACACTGCGCGACATCGTGCTGTGCGTCGACCAGAGCGGGTCGATGGCGACCTCGGTCGTGTATGCGAGCGTGTTCGCGGCCGTGCTGGCCAGTATCCGTGCGGTGAGTACCTCGGTGGTGGTGTTCGACACGGCGGTGGTCGACCTGACGCCCTTGCTGGCCGACCCGGTCGAGGTCCTGTTCGGCACCCAGCTCGGCGGCGGCACCGACATCAATCGCGCGCTGGCCTATTGCCAGCAGTTGGTGACGCGGCCGCGCGAGACCATCTTCGTCCTGATCAGCGACCTGTACGAGGGCGGCAACAATGCCGAGATGTTGAAACGCGCGGCCAGCCTGGTCGGCAGCGGCGCGCAGGTAATCGTGCTGCTGGCGCTCGACGACCGCGGCGCGCCCGCCTACGACCATGGCAACGCGGCCCAGCTGGCGGCGATGGGCGTGCCCTGCTTTGCCTGCACGCCGGACCTGTTCCCGGACCTGATGGCGGCGGCGATCCAGCGGCACAGCCTGGAGCAGTGGGCTTCGGAAGCGGGCATCGTGCGCGCCTGATCTGTCGTGGATACTGTGGCGTGTTCAATCGTGCGTCCGGTTGAAGATGCCCTGGTTTGGCGCTACTGTCGAACCATGGACGATCAAGCTTCCCAGGAAAAGAAAAACGACCGGGAGATGCGCCACATTATCGAAGAAGCGCGCGTCATCCTGCCAGGTCTGCAAGCGGTGTTCGGGTTTCAGACCATCGCGGTCTTCAACGAACGCTTCAAGGATCTCGAGACCTATGCCCAGGCGTGTCACCTGGCGGGGCTCGGGCTGATGGTGATCGCGATGGCGATGCTGATGACGCCCGCCATCTACTACCGCGCGCAGCACGGCCATGCGACCTCGCTGATGGTGAAGGTGTCGCGCCGGATGATACGTGGCGCGCTGATGCCGCTGGCCTGCGGCATGTCGCTGGACATGCTGACCGTGATCTCGCTGGCTACCGATAAACTCCTGCCGAGTATCGCAGCGGCAGTGGCGACCTTCCTGCTGTTCCTCAGCCTGTGGTATCTGCTGCCGCGGCGCGATCCGGTGCAGGTCCAGGAACCGCGCTCGTAGCGGCGGCATCGTCGCGGATGAAGTCGACGAAGGCGCGCAGCGGCGCCGGCAGCAGCCGGCGTCCCGGATAGTAGAGATACGGCCCGGGGAAGCGCGGCCACCAGGGTTCCAGTACCGGGACCAGCGTGCCGCGTTCGAGGTGCGGCCGCAGCCAGTCCTCGAACAGGTAGACGATGCCGAGGCCGCCGATGGCCGCATCCACCGCCAGCTCGACCGCACCGCCGATCTCGACCAGCAGCGGGCCGTTCGGATCGATGCGCACGATGTCTCCCTCGCGTTCGAATTGCCATTGCACCACGGCGCCGCTGGGAAAGCGTGCACGCATGCAGGTGTGGGTCAGCAGTTCGCGCGGATGCTCGGGCATGCCGTGCCGCTGCAGGTAATCCGGCGACGCGGCCGCCGCCATGCGCTGGATGCGCGGACCGATCGGCACCGCGACCATGTCCTGCTCCAGCCGCTCTTCATAGCGGATGCCGGCATCGCAGCCGGCGGCGAGCACGTCGACGAAATTCTCTTCGGCCGTGACCTCGAGGCGGATCTCCGGATAGGCGGCCAGGAAGCGCGGCACGATGGACGGCAGCACGAGCCGGGCGGCGCTGAGCGGGACATTCAGGCGCAGGGTGCCCGTGGGCGTGTTGCGAAAGCCGTTGACGACGTCCAGCGCGTGCTCGACTTCGTTCAGCACCGGCTCCAGGCGCGCGATAAGGCTGGCGCCCGCTTCGGTCGGTACGACGCTACGGGTGGTGCGATTGAGCAGGCGCACGCCTAGCCGGGCCTCCAACCTGCGCACGGCATCGCTCAGGCCGGACGCGCTGCCGTCGGTCATGCGCGCCGCCTCCCGAAAGCCGCCGGCCCGTGCGACCGCGACAAAGGCGGACAAATCTCCGAGATCGATTTTCATTGTTCGTTATTTCGTACAAGCCGTGCTGACTATACCGGATTGTCCTTCAGTGCAGCGTGCTCTATCGTTAAGTCACACTCAACCTGAAGGAGAAACAAATGAACCCACTTGATCGTACAGGGACTTTCCTGCTCGGCGACCGTCCTGTCCGCCGTCTCGGCTATGGCGCGATGCAGCTGGCCGGCCCTGGCGTATTCGGTCCGCCGAAGGATCCGGCAGCCGCACTGGCCGTATTGCGCGAAGCGGTGGCGCTGGGCGTGAACCATATCGACACCTCGGACTTTTATGGGCCGCACGTGACCAACCAGCTGATCCGCGAGGCGCTGCATCCGTATCCCGAGGATCTCGTCATCGTCACCAAGATCAGTGCCCGGCGCGACGAGCAGGGTGCGTGGTTGCCGGCGATGTCGCCCAAGGAACTGGAACAGGCGGTGTACGACAACCTGCGCAACCTGGGCCTGGATGTTCTGGAGGTCGTGAACTTCCGCAGCATGCTGGACGTGCACGGTCCGGCCGAGGGTTCGATCGAGGAGCAGGTGACGGTATTGGCCGAGCTGCGGCAGCGTGGGCTGATCCGTCATATCGGGCTCAGCAACGTGACGATGAACCAGGTCGAGGAAGCGCGGCGCATCGTGCCGGTCGCCTGCGTGCAGAACATGTACAACCTCGTGCATCGCAAGGATGACGCGATGATCGACATGCTGGCCAAGGAAGGGATTCCCTACGTGCCATTCTTTCCGCTGGGTGGCTTCAGCCCGCTGCAGTCGGGTGCGTTGTCGGCGGTGGCGCATGGCCTGGGTGTGACGCCGATGCAGGTGGCGATTGCCTGGTTGTTGCAGCGCTCGCCGAACATCCTCTTGATTCCTGGAACCTCGTCGGTGACGCATTTGCGCGAGAACCTGGCGGCGGCGGAACTGGTACTGCCGGAAGATGCGCTGGCGGTGCTGGATGGGATTGGGCTGGTTGTTTAAACTCGGTTCAAAAAGCAAAAAACCCCGCCAGGATCACCTGACGGGGTTTTGCTTACTGCTGTTAATTAGCCTGACGATAACCTACTTTCACACTGGTTGCAGCACTATCATCGGCGCAAAGTCGTTTCACGGTCCTGTTCGGGATGGGAAGGGGTGGTACCGACTTGCTATGGTCATCAGGCATAAACTGTACGGGTAGCGCTTGCCGTGTGGCGGGCGCTACCCTGAATCTGGAAGAAGTATGTTTCTAGGTAATCTGTTGGATCAACTCAAGCTGTCAAACCTCAAGCATGACTGCCAAGGTTATAGGGACAAGCCGTACGGGCAATTAG
>Ga0265797_10012328_pt1 | contig 10491 bp, 14 predicted proteins | sample P2T30metagenome_FD_192433 | JGI IMG/M metagenome (GOLD analysis project Ga0265797, IMG submission 192433) | Plant litter microbial communities from East Loma Ridge, Irvine, California - P2 T30 | ecosystem: Environmental > Terrestrial > Plant litter > Unclassified | place: USA: California... | reverse complement strand
CAAAACCGAATCCGCAGAACTGCAAGCGCTGTGGGGCCATGCAATCAGCCCCTGGTGGGATGTGGTCGGCGGGGTACGTCAGGACTTCAAGCCCGGCTCGCCGCAGACCTGGGCCGCTGTTGGGCTTCAGGGCCTGGCCTTGTACAACTTCGAAGCCGAAGCGACGGCCTTCCTGGGCGAAGGCGGCCAGACCGGCGTAAGGCTGGAAGGCGACTACGACATCCTGCTGACCAACCGGCTGATCTTGCAGCCCACCGCTGAAGTCAATTTCTACGGCCAAAATGATCCCCAGCGGGGCATCGGCGCCGGCTTGTCCGACACCGAAGTGGGGGTGCGCTTGCGTTATGAAATCTCTCGCGAGTTTGCCCCCTACATTGGTGTCACCTGGAATCGTGCCTACGGCAACACCGCCGACTTCGCGCGCGAAGAAGGTGAAGACCGCAGCGAGGCCCGCCTGGTCCTGGGCGTGCGCATGTGGTTCTGACTACCCCTAAATCTGGTTCCAATCCACGAACGGCCTGTTGGGCTGTAAGGAGTTCGCATTGTTCACTCGCGCACGTTTCGCCACACTTTTGGCCGCTGGAATGCTGATGAGCGCGCTCGCTCAAGCCCATCCCAAGCTGGTGTCCTCCACACCGGCCGAAGGGAGTGAAGGCGCTGCCCCGGCGAAAATTGAGCTGCACTTTTCGGAAAACCTGGTCACCCAATTCTCCGGCGCGAAGCTGGCGATGACCGCGATGCCGGGCATGGAACATGCTCCCATGGCGGTCAAGGCGGCGGTGTCGGGTGGCAGTGACCCCAAGACCATGGTGATTACTCCGGCCTCCCCGCTGGCCGCGGGCAGCTACAAGGTGGACTGGCGGGCCGTGTCCTCCGATACCCACCCGATCACCGGTAGCGTGACGTTCAAGGTTAAATAAACATGGAAGATCCGCTCGGCATCGCACTTCGCTTCGCGCTGTATACGGATTTGATGATGCTGTTCGGGGTAGCCGTCTTTGGCCTCTACAGCCTGCGCGGCAATGAACGCCGGTCAGGCGTGGTATTGCCCTTCATCCCACTGCTGGGAGCAGCTGCCTTGCTAGGCGTGCTGCTCTCGACCGCCTCCCTGGTACAAATGGCCAAAGCCATGAGCGGCGCGACCGAGTGGCTTGAAGCCCTGCCTCACATCGAGATGATGGTGACGCAGACCGAGCTGGGCACGGCCTGGCTGATTCGCATGGGCGTACTGGTCGGGGCTTTGCTGGCCATCGCCTTCAACCCTCGATCACCCGCTGCCAGCCTGGTGGTCGTTTCGCTGCTGGGCGCGATCGCCCTCGCCACGCTGGCCTGGACAGGCCACGGCGCCATGGATGAGGGCGCGCGGCGCTTCTGGCACTTCAGCGCTGACATCCTTCACCTCTGGTCCTCAGGCGGCTGGTTCGGCGCGCTGGTCGCATTTGCCTGGATGCTGCAACCGAAAAGGATCGAAAGCCTGCATTCAGTCCAGGTACTGGCGCGCACGCTCACCGGTTTTGAAAAAGCCGGAGCCCTGATCGTGGCAGTGATCGTGATAACGGGCGTGATGAACTACCTGTTCATCGTCGGTCCCCAGGTGGACGGTCTTTTAACAAGCACCTATGGGGTGCTGCTGCTCGCCAAGCTGGGGCTCTTCGGTGTGATGATCGGGTTGGCCTCGGCCAATCGTTTTTTCTTGAGCCCGGCGTTTGAACGGGCTGTTCACCTCAGACAGTACGCACAGGCGGCATGGGCGATCCGCTGCAGCATGGCCCTGGAGCTGGGTGCGGCCGTCCTGGTGCTGGCGGCGATCGCCTGGTTGGGCACGCTGGGCCCTGAAATGGCAGCCGGAATGTGAGTGGGCTTTGACGTGCTTTGCCGGCACACTGAGCCCGTGCCGCAGGAGAGGCTGAAATGAAACTACTGGTAGCCGAAGACGAACCTAAAACCGGCATCTACTTGCAGCAGGGGCTTCGCGAGGCGGGTTTTACTGTGGACCGCGTGGTCACCGGAACCGATGCCATTGACCAGGCCCTGAATGAAGCCTATGACCTGTTGATCCTCGACGTGATGATGCCAGGGCTTGATGGCTGGGAAGTCATCAGGCGCCTCCGGGCAGCGGGCCAGGCCGTACCGGTGCTGTTTTTGACCGCCCGGGACGGCGTGGACGACCGGGTCAAGGGCCTTGAATTGGGCGCCGACGATTACCTGGTCAAGCCCTTCGCCTTTTCCGAACTGCTGGCACGCGTACGCACCTTGCTGCGACGCGGTAACAGCAGCCTTCCGGTCCAGACGACGCTGCAGATTGGCGACCTGCAGGTGGACCTGCTCAAGCGCCGGGCCTCGCGCGGTGGCCAGCGTATCGATCTGACGGCCAAGGAGTTCGCGTTGCTGGAATTGCTCATGCGCCGGCACGGTGAGGTGCTGTCCAAATCACTGATTGCCTCCCAGGTCTGGGACATGAATTTCGATAGTGACACGAACGTCATCGAGGTGGCGATACGCCGCTTGAGGGCCAAGATCGACGATGAGTTCGAGGTCAAGCTGCTGCACACCTGCCGGGGAATGGGCTACCGGCTGGAGGCGCAGGACGAGGAATGAAACCTGGTTCGCTCACCCTGCGCTTGAGCCTCCTGTTTGTGGTCGCTGTCGCCGCTGTGCTGATGATCGTGGGCATAGCCTTCAACGAACTGAGCCGCCACCATTTCCGCGCCCTGGACGCCCAGGCGCTGGAGGAAAAGCTGGCAGCGATCACCCAGATTGCCACGGAGTCCGGCGCAAACCCCGACCTGCTCCGGACGCGCTGGCACACCCTGCTGGGCGCTCATCCCGACCTCAGTGCGGTGTTGCTGCAAGCCGATGGCCGCACCTTTTTTGCCGAGCCCCCGCAGGCAGCGGCGCCGGGCCTGGAACAGGCCACGCAGCGCGACGGGGTGTGGGAATGGGAAAACGAAGCCGGCATGTTCCGGGCCCTGAAATCAGCCGTACCCCTTCCCGATAGCCCACCGCTGACGGCGTGGTTGGTCCTGGACGTGACCACCCACATGCACTTTTTCACCATGCTTCAGCGCTGGTTCTGGAGTGTCCTCGTCGCCAGTACGGTGCTGAGCGCGGCGCTGGGCTGGCTGGTCGCCAAAAATGGGCTGCTTCCCGTCGCCAGGGTGGCCCAAACGGCCGCCTCGATGTCAGCGGGCTCGCTGAAGGAGCGAATCCCCCTGGGGCCTGTGCCCGACGAGCTGCGCGAGCTCATCACGGCTTTCAACTCCATGCTCGGCCGCCTGGATGACTCGTTCATGCGGCTGTCGAATTTCTCCGCCGATATCGCGCACGAGCTCCGTACACCGATCAGCAACCTGCGGACCCACACGGAAGTCATCCTGGCCAAAAAGCGCGCGCCTGAGGTGTACGAAGAGAACCTGACCTCCAACCTGGAAGAGCTCAACCGCCTTTCGAGCATCATCGACGGGATGCTGTTCTTGGCCAGGTCGGACAACGGCCTGGTGGTACCCGAGCCCGTTGAGCTCGACCTCAGAGCGGTCATCGGCAAGCTTTTTGGCTACTACGAATTTCTCGCAGAGGACAAAGGCGTACCTCTGCGGGTGTCAGGAAACGCCTCGGTGCTCGCCGACAGTGTGATGATCGACCGGGTAGTGTCGAACCTTCTGTCCAATGCACTGCGCTATACCCCGGCAGGGGCGGCTATTGACGTGGGGATTCACGACTACGGCGGGCGGGTCGAGCTCAGGGTAGAAAATCCCGGACCTGAAATAGCCCCCGAGCACCTTGAGCGTATTTTTGACCGGTTCTATCGCGCTGACCCGGCGCGACGGGAAGGAACCGGCAACACCGGTCTGGGCTTGGCGATTGCCCGGTCCTTGATGGAAGCCCACGGGGGCAACATCTCATGCACCTCCACTGGTGGCAGAACGGCCTTTATCCTGACGTTTATACGCACGCCTACTCTCCAAGGGTGAAGGCCCAAGGCGCGATCGTGGTGACCTCGCCAGGCCTGTCAGACGTAGCGGGTAGGCAGACGGACAATCACTGCGCCGGGTAGTCCGCCACGACTTCCTGCTCTCCGGTCTTCTTCAGCCCTATGACCTGATAAGCGCTGGTGTGTCCAGCCGCCTCCATGCCGGGCGAGCCCATCGGCATGCCAGGTGCGGCTACGCCCATCAGGTCCGCCCGGCGTTCGAGCTCAGCGATCTGTTGCACTGGCACATGCCCTTCAACAAATTTGCCATTCACCACGCCGGTATGACAGGACATCAACTTTTCGGGCACGCCCAGCTTGGCCTTGACCGCGCTCATGTTTTCTTCCACATGGTCATTTACGGTGAAACCATTGTCCCGAAGGTACGCGATCCATTTGGAACAACAGCCACAATTAGGGTCCCTGTATACGTCTATCAGCTGGGCAGGGGAGGCCTGCGCCAATGATGCGCCCACGAGCGTGATGAGCATGGCGATACGCCGCCCAGCGATAGCAAGGTGTTTGAGTTTCATGTGTAGGGAACCTGAGAAAATAAATAACACGCGCTCTAGGAGCTCGCATGTACATGCGACGGACTATTCTACCCGTAGTTTATAATAGCTCATCGGCTTACAGCTCAACTAACCAGTAACCCGTCTTCAGGCAATTCGCTTTATCCGGCATAACCTTCGCCGACGGTGCTTTTGCAAGGGTACCTTTCCTGCTCGCATTCTCGCGGGGCGACCTTGGCAGAACCGGTAGCGCCGCCCCGGCGGAAGCGGTTAATTGAAGGGGACGAACCGTAAACCGTGGTAGCTCACGCTGCCATCGCTTCACATGCTTGAGCACATGCACGGCAGGCTTTAGCGCAGTCCTGACAATGGTCGGCACTGTGCTTGCCGCATTCATCAGCACAGGCGGCACACATTTTTGCGCAGAGAGCACAAAACTCCTTGGACAAGTGACTTTCACGCGTCATCAAGGTAGCAGCAAGCTTGCATATATCCGCACAGTCCCTGTCCAGTTTTATGCAGTTAGCCATCATCTGCATATCGGGTTCTTGCAAGCATGCTGAGGCGCAGCGCTCACAGGCCAGGGCGCAGCGCAGGCACTCTGCTATGCACTCCTCATAGCTACTATTCATAGGTAATCTCCGAGGCTTGACGGTCGATTGGGGTTTTTAAACGCTGTGCTTTTTTAAAGGCACATTGCGTCCGACTGACTCGGAGTTGGTGGGTTTCTTTGGTTTGATTACATTTCTGTAAGGTTAGGCAAGTCCTCACCTATGTAATTGGCCTGCAAGCCAAAACGCTAAGAATGTCCACCATGCCGGCATCGCTCGCGTCGGTGATGATCACAAAGCCGTCATTCTCATGCGGTTCCCCCCTGGATGAACCTGAGCCAGCCCGGCGAACAACATCGGCACTTGGACCTAGATCCGCTCCACCGCCTGGGTGGTGGGATTGGTCATCAAAAGCGTGTCGTGGGTCGGGTAAGGCAGCTCAACCAGCACGCCATTGGCGTATTTGGCCTCGTCCGGGTTGAACATGCCCGTGCGCACGGCGATGCGCATCTTCTTGCACATCAAGCCTGGGCGCGCAGCTTCTCGGCCGCGCGGGCCATGTAGCAGGCCATTGCTCCTTGGCCGAGGGCAAATCAGTCAGCCGCCTGCCGAACACGCCTGGTTTAGCCGGATGACAACACATGTGATTTATCAAATATTCGAAATCGCGTATATTCGTTTTCCCATATACGACATAGATCCCGAAGGACTTATGGCAGAGCCCATAACCCCCACCGCATTGTTCAAGTGCCTGGCGGATGACACCCGCACCAAAATCACCCTGCTGATCGTGAGTCAGGGCGAGCTGTGTGTGTGCGAACTCACCGCGGCGCTGGACCTGAACCAACCGAAGATTTCCCGTCACCTGGCCCTGCTGCGTTCGGCCGGATTGCTGATGGATCGCCGCCAAGGCCAGTGGGTGTACTACCGCCTGCATCCCGAGTTGCCCGCCTGGGTCACCGCCGTGCTTAAAGACGTGGTGGACGCCAACCAGCAGTGGTTGGAAACAGAGACCAAACGCCTGTGCGGCATGAACGGCCGTCCCGTCAATCAGGCCGTGTGCAGTTGAATCACGTCCCAACCGAGTGACCGAAATGCTGACTGCCGTACTGATTTTTATAGCCACTATCGTGCTCGTCATCTGGCAACCCAGGGGGCTGGGGGTGGGCTGGAGCGCAACCTCTGGCGCCCTGCTGGCCCTGTTGACCGGTGTGGTCAGCGTGGGCGACATCCCCCAGGTGTGGCACATCGTCTGGAATGCCACTGCGACCTTTATCGCGGTCATCATCATCAGCCTGCTGCTGGATGAGGCCGGCTTTTTCGAATGGGCCGCGTTGCATGTCGCACGCTGGGGAGGGGGCAGCACACGCAAGCTGTTCGCCTTCATCATCCTCCTGGGCGCGGCGGTATCCGCCCTGTTTGCCAATGACGGCGCCGCGTTGATCCTCACCCCGATCGTGATCGCGATGCTCCTGACGCTGCGCTTTTCCCCGGCCGCTACCCTGGCCTTTGTCATGGCGGCGGGCTTTATCGCGGACACGGCGAGCTTGCCGTTGGTGGTGTCGAACCTGGTCAACATCGTCTCGGCGGACTACCTCAACATCGGCTTCAGCGAGTACGCCTCGATCATGGTCCCGGTAAACCTGGTCAGCGTGGCGGCGACCTTGCTGATGCTGATGTGGTTCTTCCGCAAGGAGTTGCCCAACACCTACGACCTGGCGCAGCTGCATCACCCTGACGAGGCGATCCGCGACCGTCCAACGTTTATTGCCGGCTGGTGGGTATTGGCGGTGCTGTTGATCGGCTTCTTCGTGATCGAGCCGCTGGGCGTTCCAATCAGTGCCATCGCAGCGGTGTGCGCGTTCGTGTTGTATGTGATCGCGGCCCGTGGTCATGCGATCAACACCGGCAAAGTGCTCAAGGGCGCACCCTGGCAGGTGGTGATTTTCTCCCTGGGCATGTACCTGGTGATCTACGGCCTGAAAAACGCGGGCCTGACGGACTACATCGCGCACCTGCTCACCGTCTTTGCCGGCTATGGCCTCTGGGGGGCGTCGCTGGGCACCGGACTGCTGACCGCCTTCCTGTCTTCGATCATGAACAACATGCCGACGGTGTTGGTCGGCGCCTTGTCCATCCATGCCGCCGACGTCGATGGCGTGGTCCAGCAGGCCATGGTGTACGCCAACATCATCGGCTGCGACCTAGGCCCGAAGATCACGCCGATTGGTAGCCTGGCCACGCTGTTGTGGCTGCATGTGCTGGCCAAGCGGGGCATCACCATCAGCTGGGGTTACTACTTCAAGACCGGGATCGTGCTGACCCTGCCCATCCTCGTCGCCACCCTCTGTGCTTTGGCCTTGCGCCTGAGTTTCTGAATCAAGGAACCCTCTTATGAAAGTCCTGTTCATGTGCACCCACAACAGCTGCCGCAGCATCCTCTCCGAAGCGGTGTTCAATCACCTGGCCCCGGACGGCTTCGACGCGGTCAGCTCGGGCAGTTTTCCCAGCGGTCGGGTCAACCCGCGCGCGCTGCACACGCTGGAAGCTGCCGGCATTCCTACGGCCGGCTTGAGCAGCAAGGCGTCGGACGCCTTTGAAAGCGCGCCGCCGGACATCGTGATCACTGTCTGTGACCGGGCCGCCGGCGAAGCCTGCCCCCTCTTCTTCGGTCCCGCCTTGAAAGCGCATTGGGGCCTGGCTGATCCCTCGGAAGCCACCGGCTCGGAGGCTGACATCGAAGCGGCATTCGCCACCACCTTGGCCAAGATCCAGGAACGCGTACGCGCCTTCCTGGCGCTGCCCTTCGCAACGATGAGCGATGAGCAGTTGAAAGCCGAGCTGGGCCGTATCGGAACGCTTTGAAGATCAACCAAGGCTGTGCCTGCAGGACGCAGCCTTAGGAGAGTGCTATGCAAGACACCTTACCCAACGTGCAGGCAGACCTGCTCGACCTCCCTACGCTGGAGCGGCTGACACCGGCCACCCCGTCGCGGCACAAGCCCCGGATTCTGCTCCTGTACGGCTCGACGCGGGAACGCTCGTTCAGCCGCTTGGTGACTCAGGAGGCGGCACGCCTGCTGGGAGAATTCGGTGCCGAAACCCGGATTTTTAACCCGTCCGGCCTGCCGCTGCCAGACGATGCCCCCGACTCCCACCCGAAGGTGCAGGAGCTCCGCGAACTGATGCAGTGGTCAGAAGGGCAGGTGTGGTGCTCGCCTGAACGGCACGGCGCGATGAGCGCGGTGTTCAAGGCGCAGATCGACTGGGTGCCGCTGGCCATCGGCGCGGTGCGGCCTACCCAGGGAAAAACCCTGGCCGTGATGCAGGTGTGCGGGGGCTCGCAGTCGTTCAACGTGGTCAACCAGCTGCGCGTGTTGGGCCGGTGGATGCGCATGTTTACCATCCCGAACCAGTCTTCGGTGGCCAAAGCCTTCACGGAGTTCGATGAGGCCGGCCGGATGAAACCCTCGTCCTATTACGACCGCCTGGTGGACGTGATGGAGGAGCTGATGAAGTTCACGCTGCTGCTGCGTGACCGCCAGGATTACCTGGTGGATCGCTACTCCGAACGCAAGGAGTCCGCTGAAGAGCTCTCCAAACGCGTCAATCAGCGTTCCATCTAACGCGTCCCTACCAGGAGATTCATCGGCTGGTAGATGGGATGACCAAGACCCATCTACCAGCACAGCGTGCTAGTCGGCTTACCTGGATGCGCGCTCCAGATCAGGGAACAGCACAGGCTCCAACGGTGGAGTTAACAGACAAAGCCCGCGCCGCCAATAGCCAACATCGTGCCATTTACCGAGCTTGAAGCCCACTTCAGGGTAGGTACCGATGTGCACAAACCCCAGCGCTTCGTGCAGGCCAACGCTGCCCTCATTGGGCTGCGCAATGCCGGCGTAAGCGGCCCGAAACCGCTGCTGCTCAAGCATGGGAAGCAACGTTTCGTAGAGCTGACGGCCAATGCCCTGACGGCGGGCCGATTCGGCGATGTACACCGTCACGTCCACGGCCCACCGATAGGCCGGGCGAGCCCGGTGTTGGCTGGCGTATGCATATCCCTTGATAACCCCATCCTCCTCGGCCACCAGGTAGGGGTAGGTCTGCAGCGTTGTCGTTATCCGCTGAGCCATTTCCTGAACGGTTGGGGGGACCTCTTCAAAGGAAATCGCCGTTTCCAGAACCACAGGTGCGTAAATTTGCTGGATGGCGGCCGCGTCTGCTTCCATCGCCGTACGAATGCTTAAAGCCACTGGAGGTCGTCCTTGTCCAAAAATGGAACGGTACCTTTTTTGGATCGCTTTGAGGATGAAAATCATACCCACGCATGAACAATACGGCGCACAGAAGAACACCCCTACAGCTCCAGGCCCAATGCCCCTATTAAGCGAACCGCTCTATGGTCATCAGGCGCGCCCGAGCGCGCACGGTCTTGCTCTGGAATTCTTGGCCCGGCTCCTCCGAATCATTCCTCCAGGGGATCGATCAGTTCACGGCCCTGATTCCTGACGTTACCCACGGCCCTATCGACCGCGTACCACTCAAAATCGGCCACGGGGCGGCTCTGCTGCTGCACAATCTGCAGGGCCTCATCGGCCTCCAGGTCAGGCTCAAGCCAGGCCCTTGCCGCTTCAGGGTCCAGGACCACCGGCCGGCGATCATGGATGTCCACCATGCCGGCATCACTGGCATCGGTGATGATGACAAAGCCATCCTCCTCATGAGGTTCCAGCCCTGGATGAACCTGAGCCAGGCCGGCGAAGAACATCGGCGCCTGGCTCTTGAGCCGGATGCAATACGGCTGTTTTTTCTTGGGGTCATTAGGGTCTTTCACCCACTCGAACCAGTTATTGGCCGGTACCAGGACGCGGCCCTGGGGCCACAGCGATTTGAAGAACTTGCCACTGGCCACCGTCTCGATCCGTGCATTGATCGGGTCGGGCCGTTTACCCTTGGCCCAGAAGGGCGCCCAGCCCCATTTCACGGCGTCCAGGCGAATGCCCTGATCGTCGGCTCGAATCACTGGTGATTTCGTGCTGGGGGCCACGTTGTAGCGGTTGATCGGTTCAGGCGGCACATAGTCGATCACCAGCTGCCGTGGGGCCAACTCTCGCAGGTAGTGGTCCATCGCCTCGTACACGGAATAGCGTCCACACATGGTTCACCTGCCCTGGATTGATCGGTCGTTGCGTTATAGGACCGCCTTTTTGCTGCGTCCTCAGCCCAGCCGCCACTGTTCATAGTCGAGGCGCAACTGGGCCTCCAGCAGAGGCAAGCCATTAGCAGCTTTTTCGAGCGACTGAGGGTTCTCAAAGCGCTGGATAATCCACGTCACCAACCGTATCCGTGTCACATAGGCGTGGCCCAGTTGCTCTTCCAAGGCGTCGGCCAGGGTGGCAGCGGCTTCCAAACTCCGGTCCACCTCAACAAGCGTACTCATAGACTGTTATCTCGT
>Ga0265797_10012327_pt1 | contig 10492 bp, 12 predicted proteins | sample P2T30metagenome_FD_192433 | JGI IMG/M metagenome (GOLD analysis project Ga0265797, IMG submission 192433) | Plant litter microbial communities from East Loma Ridge, Irvine, California - P2 T30 | ecosystem: Environmental > Terrestrial > Plant litter > Unclassified | place: USA: California... | reverse complement strand
ATGAATATCTCACGTAAAAGCCAGTGGAAGAGCTTAACTTACATATATCGCACAGCAAAGTCGCGAAATGAGGTGTGAAATGCTGCCTGGAACGACAAGAGCGAGGTCTGCTGCCTAAACGCCGCTCACCGCTCGTTAATTAGTGCATGGTCCCACCAGATCCCCGTGTCATCATCGTGGTAAACAAAAGCGAGAAGCGCGTATACCAGACGCCACAACACGAACTACAACATACGGGAACCCATCACAGCAAACAATGAAGCCACTGTCATTGACCCAGATTGAGGACTTGTACTCGAGAGCCTGACACAAGCCACATCTCACACAGCACCAATCTACAATCATCACACGCCTTCGAAAACAACTTACTCGAAATGCTGTACAACGTCTTCACAGTCGAGTTCCTCGGCCAGCCGAACAAGCCCAACCACGTCGCCATCTACATCGAAACAAAACCTAAGAGCGTCGACCACGAGGGCGCTGGCATCAAGTACCACGTTGTCGGAACCATCTTACTCGGAATGAAGTACACGCGTGAACACTCCGAGAACTACATGCTCTCGCCCGAGTACGTTGCTGGCGCAGATCTCCTCATCGGCCGCATCGCAGAGACCGACATACCGCTGCTCGAGGGGATCTGCGAGTCGATTCCTCCTCCGGCCGCACAGGTAGCCTTGAATGGCCGCCGTCTCAATCCGTCGAAACCTCTTCGTCGTTGCGGTGAGTGGGTGCAGGGAGTTGTGGCAAAGGCATTGGCGGAGGGAGTGGTGAAGGAGGCAGAGGTTGTCGTTGGTGAAGCCCTCATCGAGTAAGCGAAGTGCACATGATACGGTATTTTATACATATGACCATTCCTCATTGTCTGTTTGCTATTGAGATATCGAAGGTAGCAAGCACTCGCTAGTCAATGCATAGTTGCCCATACGTAGCAGAATGATAAAATCGGGAGCTTCCCAATCCACTTCCAGCAGCAGAGTGCATCGTAACCTATATCCAAAGACGCGATCACGATCAAAGCCCTACAAGGCACGCAGCTATCGACGATACAAACTCGGAAACGCAAAACTTAAAGCAGTGTCTCCGGAGTCGCCAGCCAGCATGTCATACAAAGTCTACACGGTGGAGTACGTTGGCCAACCCGGTCGAAGGAACCACGTCGCCATCTTTGTCTAGACAGGCAATGAAGGCAGCGGCATACTGTACCACGTCGTTAGAAGCATTCTGAGATGAATGGAGTACCAACGCCGCGAGGGCCACCATTACTCGAAGTCGTTCAGCTTTGTTCCAGGTACGGACGCCCTTGTCGGCAATATTCAATCAGCCGAACTTCCACGCTTCGATAGCATCTGTGAGTCCATGCCTGCATCGGGCGCCCAGCTGAACCTTGACGGCAGTCGAATCGATGCATCGGTACCCCTTCGTCGATGTATCGAGTGGGTCAAAGAAGTGGTGGAGCAAGCGTTGGCAGAAGGAGCGGTGAATAAATGATGGCTAAGCGCCTGGCAAGCGTAAGCAACAGCCAGCAGCCGTTCCCTTACGCAGGGTTGTCGGGCTTGACACTCAAGGTTGGCGAAAGCTCGAAGCACTATGACAGCAAGCGGGGTTCCTGCTCCTTGCTCAAATGATCACTTGGACATGAGAAACGTGTGGATCTGAAACTTCCTTGCATTTTGTCCGTGCTGTTTTTTTTTTTTTGCGACTGGAGCCTGGAGGAATCGTACTTTCAATAGAACAGGATATTGCGAATTCTTTGCATCAACAGATACTCGGTGGTGTAAATGTCCAGCGTATCCTGGACGATGTCGAGCCACTCGGCTCTGAAAGTATTGAAGATGAGTGAATTGCAAAACTCCCAGTACTCGGGATACCACCCCGAGTACTCCCAGTCGACGATTGTCAGTTTGATCTTGCCGTGGTCCGCGGTATCTTGACCGCCTCGACTCACAATGATGTTTCTTGCTTGTAGGTCTGCGTGAGTGATTACAATTCTGTGCTCAGGTAGATTTGAAAGGATTGTGCGGAAGAGCCGGATTGAAGAAAGCGGTTCTGTTTCCGCCAGTCGGCTGAGCATGCCCTCGTTCATCTCGTTCTCGTTTGTGAAAGGGCCACTCACATTGGATTTGTCAGGTCCACTGGTGATGAATACACCATCGAAGCATTTTTGATGGCCGATTGAGCCAATATATCCCTGGTCGGGCATAAGTCGCATGCTGTTGACAGCGGCTTTCAGCTGTGACTTCACATCTCCTTTCTCTGTAGCGCTCAGATCTGACCAGATAATGTCCAAGCACTGGCCCTCGACGAACTCCATCACGATGTATTTGATGTTTGCGTTGTTCGGATCCGTTATTGTCCCGAGTACCTTTGGCACCGGTACGTCGCTATTCGCTGACACATAACGCATGGTTTCCGCCTCCAAGAATGAAACCCTTCCACCGTACTTCACCACAAAAGCGTTTCTGACCTTCACAACTTTGGCGCCACTTTGTGAGCTGAGGACTTCGGTTGCTTCGAGTATTTCTGCGATCGAAGGAAATTTAGTGTCTGCCATGTCTAGAGAGGAGCGATGCTGTTGAAGCTCGCAAGGTCGATCAGTGAGGCTTGATTTAGATACTGATTTCGTAGTTCCAAAGAAGCAAAGCCATACTCCCAGCAGCTTGACACCACCAAACAGGCCGTGACGTAAACTTATTCAAGTGAGAAGTGTGCTTTGCGAACGCTGGTATTAAGTCGAGTTCGGCGCAGGATCTTGAATTCCTCAACTTTTGCCAGTATTGTATGGGCGGACAGAATCAGTAGCGCCTTCATATGCGTCACATTATTCGTGTTCAACAATATTTCGACTTTCGAAGGTGGTTGGTGATGGTTGTGTCAAGCTCAATGGAAAGTGCAAGGATCAAGGTGGGCCGAGGGCAGGCGCAGCGGACCGAGCCACAGGAAGGTTCGACTGGCGAATGAGGCTGGGAGACGTGATGCACGTGTAACGGCAGCGACGCATCTCGCCAAAACGACGCCAGCAACCGGTGGGGCTGGCATTGAGAGAGCTATATTTCTTCCTGCGAACCTGAAGACTGGCAATACTCACAGTGCAAGAGGCTTGTTCGACCAAATCCCAGCCATTTGACCTCCGCGACCTCTCCTCCAGGACCTGCATACCAACACCACATCAAGAGCAAGCAACCGAAGCCCAAGCAGTAAACACAACCATGTCCAGCCAACCTCTCCTCCAAACCGCTCCCGGTAAGTACACAATGCCCTCACCACTTTCTGCGACCATTTCCTGACAGCAACACCTCCAGGCAAGCGCATCGCCCTCCCCACTCGCGTCGAGCCCAAGGTCTTCTTCGCCAACGAGCGTACCTTCCTCTCATGGCTCAACTTCACCGTCATCCTCGGCGGCCTCGCCGTTGGTCTTCTTAACTTCGGTGACCGCGTCGGACAGATCAGCGCTGGACTCTTCACACTCGTCGCCCTGATGGCCATGATCTACGCGCTCATCACATTCCACTGGCGCGCAAAGAGCATTCGCATGAGAGGGCAGGGTGGATTCGACGATCGCTTTGGTCCGACCGTTCTGGCCATTGCTCTGCTGCTTGCGATCGTTGTCAACTTTATTCTGAGGATCACTGGAACTGGAGGTGCGAAGAAGTGAAGAGACGGGCTCCTGGAATGGAAATAATGAGAGAAATCGAAAGCAGGTGGGCGGACCGAGCCACTGCTCGTACACCCAGGTACAATACTTGTGCTTGGAAGCCATGCGCGGGCTGAAAATGCTGTACATGAATTAAGAGTACCATATAGAGGCGAGGCAGGCGCCCGGAAAGAGACCGCCAATAAGCCCTGTGGCACAGCGCCTACACCAGGAGAATTGTAACTACCAGCGATTTGTAAATATGTTCATGAAGCTTTCTAGTCGCGATATAAGTATGCTTTTAAACTCTGTTCCGTCCATGCCGCGGTTTTCAAACGAACGTCGAAGCTAGACGTGTCGCCCTCCGACTACTGTCAGCGTCTTTGCATTACTTCCGGTCACGTTGATCTCGAAGCTTGGCTGGACTCGTGAATAGTCGCCTCAATTCTCCACATGGACACTAGGCTCTCTGCTAGAGCCGCTCACTGTAATCTGATGGTCTGTAGGCGGCGCATCGCCTATCGTGTTACGCCTGCCTGACATGAGTATCAGCCACTTATCTCATCAACTTGATGGACTTTGATACAGCCCAGTTATAAGCGCAGATTGCCCTCGACCTCAGTAAAGTGAAGCAAAGCAGCCACGCTCGCTCCCACGTTCCGGTTGTAGCGAAACCCGATGCAGCTGCATTATGAAATGTGTAAGATTTGGCATCCTTGGTAGCGAAGCAAGAGACCAAGCCAGAACTTCACACGACATCCTGAGGCATCAAGATGCCACTGTCCTCTTGCAATCGGTCCGACAGCTCTCCATCAGCAGCATCGTTTGTGGATACCAACACGCGCACCACGGGGACTCCGCAGAACCTCCACGAACAACGCAACACTTCAAACCGTCCGCCGAGTTGACACCGCAAACGATGGAGATCATGCGATAGCGTGATGCGGGGATTCGTGGAGTTTGGCAACGACAGTGCTATTCTCTAAGTAAAGATGGGCGCTTTGTGAGAAGTCCATGCGGTCTGGCATCTTGAAGCGTCGACAGAAAGGCTTCGAGCAGTGCTTCCTTCACGCGTCCTCTGACCGGAAGGAATCAAATGCTAAGTAGCTTACTAAAGGTCGATCGTCGACGCTCTCACTGCATGTGACAAGATTTGCTCCGCGAGCTCCGGCAGTTTCTCCGTCTTCCTACAGTTGTGCAGCAGCAATTGTGGGCTCGAGGAAGTTACAGCCCAATAATGTGGACTCGCCATTTCCGCCAGGTCATTGTTGAAGTTACTCCACCCGAGATCACTACCTCCTAAAGTCGCTCGTTTGATAACTCGCTTTCGGGTAGTGCTTTGTCCGCTATGCTCCGGAGGTCACGGATAGCAGACTTTCGTAATCGTGAAGCGAGTACAGCAGCCATCCACCATCACTGCAACATTCCATGCATGCCATGTGACATTCTTCCAAGGCTCGTCCGGATAGTCGGGGCCAAAGTTTTCCAGCCCTATACTGTCATGGCCTGAATGGTCGACAGTTTCCAGACGAAGGGCGCGAGAAACAAAATTGATAACGCAAGTGACGTCAAGCTTGACGTTTTCTCGCCTTGGCACGCGATTAAACGCCTCGAGCATCCTTCCAATTGCTTAACAATCGCGAATCGCCGCGGCTCCTCCACCGGCGGGCGGCGACACAGCGAACAAGAAAGGCACCAAGACCGCCGTCGAAGCTTCGGCGCGTCGAACCTGTGCCCAAGCTTCTCGCTTGACTCGCCCATGTGGATCTGTCTAAGACCGGCTCCGACCAGTCCGCGTCTCTGCTCGACCTCACGGATCGGGATTGTCTTCATCAGCTCAAGGGCAATGCGGTCATCGCTCGATTGCCACTACCCGGTCCCACGGACGGAAAGCCTCGTGGGTGAACACGAGGGCGAGGGCGGGATGACGGTGGGAAATGGAGACGAAATGTGGGCAAAATGCTCTGGGGAATTATCTGGGTCCCATGTGATTGCTCGTCGTCGTGTCTTATAAAATCCCCTGGCCGCATTGCGAGTGCCTTTGGTGGCTTGACCCTCTCGCAAACTCTCCTCCAACTCTATTGTCACTTCTACAGAACCTCACGATATGGGGTTGTTAAATCAACTGAGGCGCAATGAGCCTCCTGCTCCACAGAATGGCGACCATGTCCTTTCTGGAACACAGTCACCAGCTTCGGCTGAGATCGAGAAGGGCAATGTCGATACCAGCACTCCAGTCAAGCTCTTTACACCACGAATCTTTGCTATGATCATGATTGTATCACTCGGCGGTCTCGTATTCGGTGTAAGTCAGAAGATTTTCTTGTCATACACAATCGACTAACATTGTGAAAGTACGATACCGGTCAGATCTCAGGCTTCCTTGAGATGGAAGACTTCCTTGAAAGATTTGGCGACACTACCAACGAGGACGGCGGTCCTGCGTTCTCGAAAGTTCGTTCAGGCACAATCGTTGGTCTTCTGTCTATCGGAACTCTCATCGGTGCTATCGTTGGTGCCCCTATCGCCGATGCGTTGGGCAGAAAGCTCGCCATCGTTTTCTGGAACATCATCTTCTGCGTTGGTGTCGTCGTGCAGATGACGACCCTGACAACATGGTATCAGATCGCTCTCGGTCGTTGGGTTGCTGGACTCGGAGTTGGTGCTTTGTCAGTCCTCACTCCAATGTACCAGTCAGAGACCGCGCCTCGCCAGATCCGTGGAGCCATGGTTTCGTGCTATCAACTTTTCATCACTCTCGGCATCTTCATCGCCAACTGCATTAACTACGGTACCAAGAGCCAATACTTTGGCCAGCCTGCTTCATGGAGAATCCCCATGGGTGTTGGTTACATCTGGTCAGTCATCATGGCCGTTGGCATCATGTTCCTCCGCGAGTCGCCTCGCTGGGAGTACCGCAAGGGCCGCGTGGAGAGTGCACGAACAACTATCGCCAAGTCCTACGGTGTGCCCGAGAACCACTGGGAAGTCGACCGAGAGATTCGTGAGGTTCAGGCGAAGCTTGATGCTGAGAACGCTGGTGGTGGAAAGCATCCATTCTGGGAGGTCTTCACTGGCCCTCGCATGATGTACCGTGTTCTGCTCGGTGTCAGCATGCAGGCACTTCAGCAGCTCACTGGTGCCAACTTCTTCTTCTACTACGGCACGACTATCTTCACTGCGACTGGTCTGGATGATTCTTTCCAGACCGCAATGATCCTTGGTGGCATCAATTTTGCCATGACTATTCCAGGCACTTTCGTCGTCGAGAGGTTCGGCAGGAGACGTGCTCTGATCACTGGAGGCCTGTGGATGTTCGTCTGCTTCCTAATCTTTGCCTCCGTTGGTCACTTCGCCCTGGACCAAGTTACTCCCCAGAACACTCCTGAAGCTGGCTCTGCTATGATCGCGTTCGCTTGCCTGTTCATCGCTGGTTACGCCATGACCTGGGCACCTATCGTGTGGGCCATCGTTGGTGAGCTCTACCCGACTCGCTACCGCGCCCAAGCAATGGGTCTGGCCACTGCTTCCAACTGGATCTGGGTAAGTCATAACTCGTGTTACCGAACGTGCAGGATTTCGCTAACATGAAGGCAGAACTTCCTGATCTCTTTCTTCACTCCCTTCATCACCGGAGCCATCGACTACCGCTACGGCTATGTCTTCGCCGCCTGCAACTTCCTCGGCTCCGTTGTCGTGTACTTCTTCCTCTGCGAGACCCGCGGACGCAGTCTCGAAGAGATCGACACAATGTACATCATGCACGTACCACCACGCAAGAGCACTAACTGGGTGCCGCCTCAGGGTGAGGATCTTGTCACCGCAGACGCATTGCACTTGACACCAGGTGCCAGGAAGATCCGCAAGACCGATGCCGCCGGCATGGAGGGCGAGCAAAGGATTGACGCTCTTCCACCGGCGACGGCTCAGCATGGCATTCACGATGTCACGGGCACTGGCTATGAGGCGGAGTCAGGCGGTGTTCGTGGACAGTCTGTGTACTAGTGTTGGCGGTGCATTATGCATTTGAGCACGGTCATAGCACCTTTGCTTTCCTCTTAGATTCCCCTACCTATAGAATCCAGTACAATGTATAATCTGTACTTCTAAATCACGGAGCTCAACTCCGGCTCTTACATACACAAACTGCCAAGTACAGGAAAGGATAGTAGTTCATAATGAGGCCATGAGAGGATACACAATTCATATCACTGACAGAGATGCAGTCTACCAATTCCACGACTCAGGGCCCTGTCCTCTTTCTTCAGCTGCATGTGGCTTGCATTGAGCCTCGCACGCCTGTCCATTTGAAGAAAGATCGGCACTTGGCCTGCAGCGACGAAACGTCCAATGCACCTCGAGGTGGTGCAAGCTAATTCACAGATAACCGATCTCGGCTGATAGTGCCGCCTATCTTGCAACTCTCTCGGACTCTGTGAGACCTCAAGGCTGTTGCTCTACGTATAACCCAGCTCAACGTCTGCCTATAGCCTGCATATTGATGTCCAACTGGGCGACTGCAGAGACAGCTGGAAGCGCAATTCCTCTGTTGAGCATCTCTCACGAGCATCATACCTCTGCAATGGATCCTGGAGGCATTGTTGAAAAAGACGGCGTCCAGTTCATTGCAGTCGGACCTACCGAATCTCCAGGCTCCTCTTCGAATCCATACGGCTCTCATGCTACGATTGACCACGAGGATGAGGCTTTGGCAGCTAATCAAGGTCGCTTGAGACGACTATTCAGCTTCGTGCAGCTCCTCGCCTTCGCACTGACATTTATGTCCAGCTGGGAAGTGATTGCCATGTAAGAAACCACTCGCATCATACTGCCAATATTCTGCGACTGACTCTCATCTGAAGGAACATGGGCGCCTCGCTCTACAATGGAGGACCACGAGCCTTGATCTGGGGCTGTCTACTTGTCGTAGTGGGCTCTCTGGCACAAGCACTATCCATGGCAGAGCTGGGCTCAATCTTGCCCATAGCAGGCGCACAGTATCACTGGACCGACATGCTTGCTCCGGAAGGCTCGCGGAGAGCCATCACCTGGTTTCAAGGATGGGTGACCTGGTTTGCGTGGGTGTCTGCTCTTGGTGGGAGTAGCTCTAGTCTGGCGTTCAGCTTGCAGGGTGTGATAGCTGAGAACCTGCCGGGCTACGCTGAAGCGCAGCAGAGTTGGCATCTGGCGCCTATTATGATAGCGATCCTCGTGACGACTGGCCTGATCAACTCGTACGCTTTTCGCATCGTCCCTTGGCTCGAGCTGGCTTCTGGCGTAGCTCACTGTCTCTTGTTCATCATTTTCGTCGGAGTCTTTGCTGGTCTTGGGACAGGGAACAGTGCCGAGTTCGTCTTCACTGATAGCACCAGCTACTCTGGCTGGGGCAAATTTGTCGCCTTCAATATCGGCATGTTGGTTCCTGCGTGGGGCTTCATCGGCTTCGACGGAGTGAACCACATGTCTGAAGAGGTCCGGAGAGCTCGTCACGCGGTACCTCGTGCTATGGTCTACACCATCTTGATTAACGGCACGCTTGCCCTCATCATGGCTCTCGTCATAATGTTCCAAATGGGAGACGTCACGCCTTACCTGGAGTCCGGGTACCCGATAATCCCTATCTTCATGGCCATCGCCGGCACAAAAGCCGCCAATGCGCTCGTTTCTGGACCGCTCATTATCACATACTGCGTGGTAGCAGCCTCTCTCGCTTCTGTCGGTCGTATCACTTGGGCTTGGGCGCGAGACGGGGCTCTGCCCAAATACTTCGCTCGAGTGGACCCCAAGTACAAAGTGCCGATTCGAGCTCTATGGCTTCCGATCTTGATTGTATCGCTGCTATCGTTGCTGAACGTTGGCTCCACCGCCGCAACGGCTTTCTCGGCATTCACTTCCCTCTCGTCACTAGGTCTATACTCGTCCTACATCATCGCCATCGCATGCCTGCTCAACGCTCGCCTCACTGGCATCCTAGGTGATACGTCTGCTGCGCGAGTGCAGTACGGAGAATGGCGTCTTCCGAAACGTCTGGCAGTGCCTATTAATGTATACGCTCTGGTTTGGACGATTTACATCACGATTTACTTACCCTTTCCTACGACCTACGAGGTCGACGGCTCTAACATAAATTACGCACTTCCGATCTATGCTTTTGTGCTTCTCTGTGCGACAGTCGGCTGGTTTGCTTGGGGACGTAAGAACTGGCCTGGTCTGGATGCCAGCGTGATTGCCTTGGTTCGAAAAGAGAGTTGAAGATCTCGATGATAGACCTTCTGCGATCTACTCTTTGATGGCCCTTAGAGTGTATGACAAAGGCATTCTCTCCCTTCCCTTCTCTAGCGCCCATTCTCCTACAAACACATGTCAGTAAACAATCTCCATCTCCGTCAAATCAAACAGCGAAAAACTCACCCTCACCAACATCAACCATCTGCCCCGGCAGCGCATTCCACGGCACACTCCGATGCTCCTCCAACATCACCACCCTCATCCCCACCCCAAGCAACGCACCCACAATCTCCCCCAACCCATGATTCCACTCGACCGTCTTCCTGGCCTCAAAAGTCTTCCCCTCCATCTCCAGCTTCACGTACGTCGAGGGTTCATCGCTCACAATCGGCTCGCTCGTCTCAAAGTAAGGGTACTCCACGACCAACTTACTCGGATCCGTGTCTCCAATGGCGAAAAGCACCGGGTGCCCTTCACGGATGAACAGCTCCCCGCCAGGCTTCAGCAGCGCAGAAACCGTTTCCGCCCAGCGCTTGATGTCAGGTAGCCAGCCCAGTGATCCGATACCTGTGAACACCCCGTCCCACTCCCCCTTGCCTAACAGCCCCGGCGCGGAATACACATCACCTTCCA
>Ga0265797_10012325_pt1 | contig 10493 bp, 8 predicted proteins | sample P2T30metagenome_FD_192433 | JGI IMG/M metagenome (GOLD analysis project Ga0265797, IMG submission 192433) | Plant litter microbial communities from East Loma Ridge, Irvine, California - P2 T30 | ecosystem: Environmental > Terrestrial > Plant litter > Unclassified | place: USA: California... | reverse complement strand
GTAACAATTGTTCATCAGTTCGCGAGCTGTTTCGACATCTCACGCACACCGATAAAGACTAATAATCACACCATTCTCAATCTGTGCATATCTTTCCTCGCAGTGATCTGTCAGCCTGTGTCGTTTTCGTGTCTATGTACATAATTCACATATGTACCTACAGTATGCATGTACTAGGTAGCCCCAAACCCTAATATAACCCTTAGATCGTTGACACACTGTCAGGTGCATGTGTACATCAAGTTGAAAGTATGCCTGTTGACCTGGACCTGGTACAGAGTCTTTGACCGAACGTTCTAAAAGTGATCTGTGGCACTTGTGTAGCGGTGCGATGCATGCTGCCATGAGCGCCTCATGCGGTGTCCAAACTACAGACGTTCGATCACAGAAACAAGGGAGGCCACTTCGAACTACAGAATGTGGCCACTGACAAGGAACACATCACTCGGTACATAATCAGCATAAGCTATCCGGTATCTGGTCTATACATCGATGTACAATAATACCGTGCAGATGATGTGCAGTCGCTGTGTTTAGAAGTCAAAGCACTCTCGCTGACCGTGGTTGCTGTGGAGAAGACGCGGAGGCAAACTTAAGGACAGAGCGATCAACAAGCGCTCACCTCAGCGAGCGCTCCTGTCCTGCACCAGAACATCCAACTTGCTTTCCACCAAGTTTCAGACCCTATTCGAAACCGAGATACTTCTTTGCGACAATTGCAGCTCTGCCTCTTTCGGACGGTAATGCAATCAACAAGCCGCTCCTCCAACAACGTTCGCTCAAGACTGCCGACCTGAACACGGCATATCGATGGAGGAAAAAGACGAATACCCAGTAACGCAATACACACCATTGACTCGCCGAGAGCGTCTCGGAGGTTCTAAACTCGGAGGTTTCTACCGAAGACACAAGGTCATTATCATCGCCGCCATCATGCTGCTCCTGCTCCTCCCTCTATTGGGTCTGCTCGCACTGAGGAATCGCCACTCCGCTCGTGCAGACTGGGTGAGCCCGATCGTATACCCTTCACGTGAGTCTATCATCATATGTAGCCAGACAACTGTGACACTGACACGAGACAGCGATCGGCTACGGATCTGGCAACTGGTCCGACGCCTACAACAAAGCCCACGACATGGTATCGCAGATGACGCTTGAAGAAATGAACAACATCACGGTTGGCTACGTCAACGGCGATAATGGCTGCGTTGGAAAGTCTGGATCGGTGCCTCGACTCGATTTTCCAGGCTTCTGCTTACATGATGCTGGCAACGGAGTCCGCGCCACGGATGGTGTCAATGCTTACGCCTCCGGCGTCTCAATCGGAGCTTCCTGGAATGCGACGTTAGCATACCAGAGAGGACAATTCATGGGCCGTGAGTTCCAAAAGAAAGGAATACAGGTGGCTCTCGGACCTGTTGTGGGACCCATTGGACGAATCGCTACTGGTGGTGTGTATGCTGTCTCCGTCAATCTGTGGTGACAGCCACTGACGAGGCAACGTGAACAGGACGTAACTGGGAGGGGTTCTCAGCCGATCCCTACCAAGATGGCATTCTTGGAGCCCAATCTATTCGAGGGCTCCAGGAAAGTGTTATCGCCAGTGTCAAACATTTCGTCGCCAACGTGAGTACACGCAGCATACCATGTTTTTGTGCCTCGATGCATGCTAATATGCATACTCATAGGAACAAGAGACAAATCGCAACCCCATCGCTGATAGCGAAACACTCAGCAGCTCTTCCAATGTGGACGACCAAGCGATGCACGAACTATACCTATGGCCATTCCAAGACGCTGTCCACGCCGGAGTGGGCTCGGTCATGTGCAGCTACAACCGCATCAACGGCACATACGGATGCGAGAATAGCAAATCAATCAATGGACTGCTAAAGGGAGAGCTAAACTTCCAAGGATTTGTTTTGTCTGATTGGGTCGCACAGCACAGCGGTCAAGCATCGGCCAATGCTGGACTGGACATGGCCATGCCTGATTCGAGGTATTGGGGTGACGATCGACTTGCGAACATGGTCGACAACGGACTCAACCGCACACGTCTCGAAGACATGGCGACCAGAATCGTCGCAACATGGTATCAATTTGGTCAGGACAATCAGGATCTTCCTAAATTCGGAGTGGGTATGCCTGTGGACGTGACCAAACCACACGACTACGTTGACGCCCGTGACCCGGCTGCCAAAGCCAGTCTGCTCCAGCAAGCCATCGAGGGCCATGTTCTCGTAAAGAATATCCGAAATGCTCTGCCACTGAGGTCTCCACAGGTGTTGTCTCTCTTTGGCTACGATGCGACTTCCGCATGGGCAGCAAACCCAGCGCCTGAAGCCAACATTCCTGGTGCTCCCGACTTCTGGACTCAGGGCTGGCAGGGCGTTAATGTCACTAGCGAACAAGCACATGAGATCGGGTCGAACGCACCAGTTGAAAGTCCTCCTGGGACGTACAAGGGCGTGCTAATTGTTGGTGGAGGCTCGGGCTCCAATGTACCTGCTTACATCAGCACACCGTACGATGCCATCTCTCAGCGCGCGTACGACGACGGCACCGAGATATGGAGTGACTTCGCGTCACTGAACCCAAGTGTGGTGGCCAGCACGAGTGTTTGTCTGGTCTTCATCAATGCTTTCTCCTCCGAGATCTTCGACCGTCCGAACCTCGCAGACGAAGCAAGCGACGAGCTTGTCAAGAATGTGGCTTCGAAGTGCAACAACACCATTGTAGTCGTTCACAATGTCGGCATCAGATTGCTCGACGCCTTTGCCGATAACGACAATGTAACTGCAATCATCTATGCGCACCTACCGGGTCAGGATGCAGGACGGGCTGTCGCTCGCATACTGTTCGGCGATGTCAGTCCAAGTGGTCGCCTACCTTACACTGTGGCGAAAGACGCTTCCGACTATGGTGACTTGCTCAACCCTTGCCAAGCTGATGGTAGCCGCTCACCTCAATGCGACTTCACGGAAGGCGTCAATATCGACTACCGCCACTTCCTAGCCAGAAACATCACGCCGCGGTACGAGTTTGGTTTCGGTCTGACATACACGTCTTTCGACTACTCGAGCCTAGAAGTGAGCGTCAATGCGACCGCCACAGATGGAAGCATCACTGGCGACGCTCCAATTTACGCCAACGGTACGACGCAAAACAATTTGAGCGATCCGGTAATTGTCGGCGGCTTGGCGAGCCTGTTCGAGAGCGTGGGCTCGATTGCCGCAACGATCACGAACACAGGTTCATTCGCCGCAGCCGAGGTTCCCCAACTCTACCTGCTGATACCGAACGACAACGTGACAGCGTCAGATCCAGGCGTCGTGAACACGCGTGCACTGCGAGGCTTCCAGAAAGTCACCATACTGCCCAACAATACAGCGAAGGTCACGTTCGAGTTGCGGAGGAAAGACATCAGCCGGTGGGATACTCGAAAGCAGGCTTGGGTGGTCCCGAGTGGGGAGTTTGGGGTGCATGTGGGGAAATCTGTTCTGGACACGCCACTGCGGAGCACATTCACCCTGTGAGTTTGGGTGTCAACATCTGGCATCTTAGGGCAATCCGGTGGACACGAGGATGTCGAAAAGTCAGTCGAGGGGATAATACAGTACCCGGTAGCATACCGTATTGCATCAGGCGGGCGCAAGAATGCATATGCATACGCATCATAGGATAGCAAGGAAGCGATTTGTCGGCCAGCGAGCCGAGCGTGCATGTAGCTGTCACGAATTCGCAACAACATCGAGCACATGCAAGTTTCCTTCCTGATACTCACCGGCAGACATACCGCCGCGGATAACGACCTCCGGCGTGGTGGCGGCCCAGTGGAAATTCTGCCCTTTGCTCCTGGCGCCTCCAAAACCTACGAGTACTTGGAACGGTAGAGCCTCCGAAACTCACGATTATGACACGTAGATGGACGCGAGGGGCACTGTACATCTAAATGTGTAGCATCTCGATCTGTAGCGAGGTTCGTGACGGCACACTTCCTTCGTCGGAAGCTCGAGGAAGCGGTTTCTTGCGAACCATGACGGCCAAGAAAGCATCAACACTCGTAACGTGGATGCCTGCATCTTGTTTGCCATGCGACAGACGGTGACGTTTTCCCGATATCGCGGGTTTGTCCTTTTGGCTTTTGCGGAGAAGTACATGCAATCGAGTATCCCGCTTGGCAACATCTCTTCCGCTTTTGCTTTCTTCGTCTAGATTTTTCTTCTTGAGACGTTCAAACGGCTGCGGACCGGCGATGGAAGGACGTTTCGTGGTATCTGGTTCACACTTCCTAGTGACCGATGGAGATGTCTGATCGCCTCGATTTGCGCGATTGGCGTTTGATCTTCGACATACTTGGTGTGTTCTTCTGCTGCAAATTTGTTCCAACGGCCGATGTCCGAGAACCTTTTGTGGCTGTTGCCCAGTTTAGCGAGGGATCGTGCTAGCGGGCAGACTCGGTGAGGAATGCTTGGAGACTTGGGAGTGGTATGCAGGACACGTAGAACTACACTCGTCTCGAGGTGTTTCGCCAGACTTCCGAGACAGATGGTTGTTTTACTCGCAAACTGCTCCGCATCGTTTCCTCAAACCCTTCCACACCAGCAGTCCCGCAGGGTCTTTGGCAAAGTGGATGTCGGATCGCCTTGTGTCATTACTCACGACAACTCGGCTAACGAGAATGAGGCAGTCCGTTGCCGTATCAGACCGCCGCTTGTCGGGAAGACATGCACATGTTGAAAAACAGGGCTGAGGAGATATGGTATTCTACTTGTTGGGGTCGGCTGTCGACACGGAAATTGTTCGGTTCATGCGAGATCCGCTATCATGGACTGTGCACCAGTGTTGGGCGGATGCATCGCGGACAGAGATACCACATGGACATATGCTCATATCAAGACAATACTCCATACTGGTTCAAGTGAAACGGGTATGTTGATCAAACGCAGCAATCCTCGTGAAGAACACAGTGAAACTCGTAGCTCGATCGGTATGCATACCGACCTGCAGGACGAAAGCTGGAATCAGCCACTGGAAGTCGGGCTGGAGTTACTTCGAGAAGTAACGTGGAAGAAGATCATCCCAAACTTTCTCCGCAAAAGTCAAACTTGAGCGCTTCCTGATTTTTCCGAGCGGAAACCTTACGGGTGGCTCTCGACAGTCACACCACCTGGCCTCTGTTCGCGAGAGTGCTGCACACTGTAGTCATCTCTATGGCGGCGCGTGGTGTCGATTATGGCAAAGGTGCTGACCACCACTTGCAGCGGTCGGGCAGACATACCGCCAGTAGGAAGATCCTCATATCATGCATGGCTATGGCGGCGTAAGTGCGACGACGGTGCGATAGTTCACCGCCTGATAGCAATTTGGCGGAGAGCCAGCCGTGTAGGCATGCGAGGCATGTGAAGACAATTTGGACCTCGTTGCCGAGCTGGTCCAAGTCCTGGCCCAAGAAAGGCGGAAATCAGACACCGTCCCTCCACGTCCTCCGGTCAAATCAGCCGCCGCGCCGCCTCTCCCAGCCTCGGGCATATGCCGGCGACAAGTGATGACAGCCGCTGCCAGCCTGTCAGAGGCTCGAGAGATCACTCTCGAGTCACTCTGGTGTCGATCCGGAACGTGAGCCCCATCTGTGTGCCCACACGCTCAGCCTCGGTGAGAAGGGGCACAGAAGGGCAGCACGCAGGGCTGGCTGGCTGACTGGGTTTGGTGCAGGTCGACTGTCGGCCGGTCGAAAGCGGATCGGGTGAAGACATCCACGGATTGCAGGAGGATGTGCCAGCGTCATACCGCCACGAAGCTTTCTCGCTGAGCTCGGCTGTCTCCCCCACAATATCGGAAGCGACGACAGGCGGAGTAGACGGAAAAATCTCGCCAGAATGGGCGTTCGAAGGTTCGGAGCAGTTTTCTTCAAGAGAACGGGAAGCTTTTCGAGGGACGCGCTTGTTGTTGGTGTTGATATAACCATCATCGCGATCCCCGTCGTGTTTCCCCAGACTCGTTCTTAGATCGGTATCAGTGGCAGAAGACTCCCTTTGTTTACCTGTCTCACAACGGAGCTGTCATATCAGCTGTACACCTCCTTTCACACTGCATAGTCAGCTGAGGTGCACCACGCAACTCTCCCTTACCGCCTCGCCGAATATTAGATGCCTACACGCCGCCTCTCTGAGAACAACGATTTCACTCTTCTCGAGCCTTAGCTTATCTACTACATTCGGGTCTTCTGGACTTGGACTTGGCCTCTACCACCAACACTTCAACACTTCGAGCGAGACATAAATTCGACCATTATGTCCTTCACATCAAGCCGCGGGTCTACGCCTTCGAGCAGCCCTATCTCTATCGCCAGCCGATCATCAAGCCTCTCGCTTGCATCTCTGGGTCCTAACTTCAACAAGGCACCTACCGCCTGCCAACCTTTCAACTCCTCGATGCGCCGCCTGAGCAACGAGCGGCCCAGCGCTTACGTCAGCGACGACGACCTTTTGGGCGCGGACGAAGTCCCATACATGCTTCACGCACCATCTCCACCACGACCAGCGGAGATGTGGCTCGCACGCCCCCTGTTGCCACCTGTCTCTACTAAGGCAAGCCGCACCAGCAGCTCGAAGCAGGTCAAGCCTTGAAGAGCATTCGACTGGAGTCGTCATCGACGACATCTTCAAATCATTGACTCAACGATTTTCCATCCATGGTCTGGACCGAACCTTTCGACACACACCAAACTGCCTCGCCTACCATATACGGTAGCGTCGCGACGCAGATCCTGCCCTCAGTGCGACGGATCACATCGCAACGCATGGCAAGCATCCAATTCGATCGCTGCCTAACGACGAGTCCCGCGTTCCAGGTGCTCGGTCACATCCAGGGGCAGGAGTATTCAATCTAGACGAAGTGACGCCAACGCGACCTTCGTCGCCGCATTCAACCTTTCGCGACAGGCACTGCGATGCGGGTGAAAAGCCACGGTCGCGGCAACGCATCCCCGATGCACCTCGCATTGGCTCCAACGGGCGGCCGCCGGCCTTGTGGCTTCCGAGTGGCGGGTCGTAGATTGCGCATTGTCTACTATCGACATGTCTGCTTTCTGCAGGATGTGACCAGGGACTTGGACACGACCTGCGTGCGTGCGACGAGTGGCCGCAGCAGAGGTCGGGCTTCACCACATGTTGCGACGATGCCGGATCGGATGCGTGCGCATGTGTGTGCGTGGACACTGCGCAAGGAACGTGGAGCGCGCTGCCCGCACTTCCAAGTTTGCGACGAGCGACTCCGAGTATCGATCCCTGCTCGTGTGCAGGTTCCGACTTGGGCGGCTACGTGCTGGCTGTGAGTGGCTGAGACCTGAGAGTATGGGGCGTGGGGGTGGACTTTTTGGACTTCTTAGTGATTATCGCGATATACCCATGTCATAGACAGCCAGCGCGCAAAGTACGAGCGAGCAAATGCATTCCTGAACCTTCAAAAGACATACCTCTCAGTCATCCCATCAGACCAAGATCATTCGGTCGCACCTCCGGGTGTCACATGGCTTCGCCTTCGCTCGTGACTTCGTTGGCGGTGAGAGCTCGGCGGGCTCCCCACCCTCTCACAACACGTGACGGTCGATGCATGCGAGCACTTCGGCACCGGTCGCCAAGAAGGTGTCCGTTGGACAGCATGAACTTGTTCGTGAACTGCAAGGCACGACCGGCGCGATGTGCAGCACAGCGCATGTATGTACGTCGACTGCCAGCCGTTGCTCTCGCGCGTGCAGCTGCTTGTGCCCTGGACCTTGCCGGGTTTCGTGCTCGCCTCTCGATGAGTCCATGTTCGTAGACAAGGTGTTGTGACAACGCTGTTGAGCCTCGCTAGTGTTGTATATACCGAGGGGAGTGATTATAGTATGACGGTGAATCGGAAGGCTGCGGTGGTTTGCATGCGGTATACTATAATCGACACCTCACTCGATGAGCTGCACAATATCGTATACGAGCTCTATCACGCTTGCCATGTGTCATACCAGGGTATTTTCAAACGAATACTAGTATACATCCGACATTACTTGTGCAGGCGCTCGTTATAGTATTATCAAAAGCGACAGCTCCGTCCTAGCCCTGCGAACATTGTTAGGTGGCACGCTCTCGCCTCTCGCCATTCGCATTAGTAGTTGCATCTTCCATGAACACGTCTGCTCCGACGACATGGGACCTTGCCTCATGATGTATGACAAGACGTCAAGCCCAAACGATATGCTGTCACTGATATTGAAACGGGAGGCCGTTTTGTCGACCCCGTCGTACAAGCTCGCACTGATCTCGTCATCTGCGCATGCTGCGACCTGGCGGAGGCCAATGGTGGCACAGAAGTCGCGGACTCCCGATGGTCTCGTGCTGGAGAAGCCATAGCACCGTCGGCTCTATGATATTTTGCACGATTTGGCTCCACGTGAGTTCCACCTCGATGGCTCTCATCGCCCAAAGGACTGTTGAGTTCCAGGCTTCCAGCATGCTTTTCCGGCTCTCCCAGCAGTACAAAAAAAGGTGATGGTAAACATATACATACATACATACATACATACACACACACTTCGCCTGGCATGCGCTCTGCACGACGCACATGCGTCGGAGGCCTTAACGAGCGTCTAAAATATCGTTTAACACGCCCTGCCATTGGAGGAAGATGGCAAAAACTCCACCTGCGATCGACGGGTGGAGACGCGGCAGACGGCGGCCCGACCTTGCCCGGGGTGCAGGATGAATGTTACCGGGGTGATTGCTGTTCCTCCATGTCGCTTGCATGCGGCCATGCCCATCTCAACTCTGGTATCACAACAGCTCGAAATGTCCGCAGCGCAGTAGCAAATGCACCCCTGGAGACCGGGACTCCCAAGCTCTCGGGCGTATGAGTGAGACGCACAAGGTAGCGCATGGCCGTCTCCACCGCCTCGAGCTTCTTTTGCCGTGCTCATCTCCCATCCCACTCGAGCCACTCAATGAGCATCGTAGGTCAAGTATTGGAAGCCATTATAGGTCCAGGGCGCGGGCCACGCTCATTTATGACTCTCTGCTAGCTGAGTCTCACAATTAAGCAGGATCGCAAGACTATGTGCTGGCGGTCTAGATGAGTGTGTGATGGTGGCTTGTCAGTTGCTGCACTAAGACCTTTAGCCGCATGTCAGCCCGGCCAATGGTTTCCCTGAAGAGCCATGGCTGCACGACTGGCCTCGCTCGCCTACTGGTCCATACATTATCTCTCTCTGGCGTGCTCTACCTGCATCCCTAGGCACACGAAACGCTGCCTTTTGCGATGCGTGGAAGCCATAACGAACGGCCCGTAGGCAGGGTCTCGTTAGTCTTGAAGACTCCCAGGACCCGTCTGCGTTGGCTCGTCCTGCAGGCTCGACGAATAGCAGCATGTCCGAGTTGATGTTGCCCTTCATAGGTGCCCTCTCCGCCGTCTCCCAGCCTTTCAGATGTGTCGTCTAACCGCTTCCTTGCTGGACATTGCTACGTTGGGCGTGCTCGGATGTACTGATATTGTGGCAAGCCCGCAGCCGACATCAACTACCTTCTTGCAGTTACGCGCCCTGCTCTGATTTGGCGTGCCAGATTACGTCGACGCCAGCCTCTTCGCTGCTTCACTACTGTTCTCTCTCCTGCGCCGGGGCTGCGTGTCTACTGTTTCTGCATCCTTCTGCAGGCACTGTACTTGTGCATCCTTCCAAGTTACTCTCCAGCGCGGCTGCGTGCATTTCCCAGTGCTACACAACAGCTCGACTTGCCGTGAACGTGGGGCTTAAGCGCACGAATGTTTCCGAAGGGAAGGTCGCAGAGTACAGCTACAAAGAGATCCCAGGATCTGCAGGCGACGGTTTAGCGCGCATGTCACGGTACGTTCTCTCTTCGGATAGCTGTCTGTGTTATACATAGCGTTTCGACCTCCTTCTCAGTGCTATTTGCGGCGCATCCCGTTTCGAGTCCGGCGAGGCCTCTTTCATGGCCATGATCGCTTGCTGACGACAACACCATGGCTCCAGTGACCCGCATCATGTCCTCCGACCAACTGTCTCACAGCAGAACAAAGTCATCATCGACGAAACATTCAGCACCTGCGCGAACACATACTCCTCCACCTTCGTCTTTGACGCCGGAGATTACTGAGCAGGGCTTTGAGTCCTGTGCGGCTACAGGATCGTTCTTTCTGTACGCCCAGCGCAATGTTATCCTTGTCCTACACCACGATACGCTCGCGATCGAGCGAAGATTCGAGCTACATCGAGAAGATGTTAAGTGGATAACGGTGGACAACGTCAGCGAACGGGGCGCAGGTAGACTTGCGGCGAGCTATGATGCTGGCCACTCAACAATCGTGTGGGACATACTCACCGGGCGTGAGATCGCGCGCTTCGCCGCTTACGAAGAGATCAACACGGCACAATTTATGCGCAATGGAAATATCGCTTTTGGTAGGTTGGACGTCAAATCTGGAAAAGCCACAACACTGACGAC
>Ga0265797_10012324_pt1 | contig 10493 bp, 9 predicted proteins | sample P2T30metagenome_FD_192433 | JGI IMG/M metagenome (GOLD analysis project Ga0265797, IMG submission 192433) | Plant litter microbial communities from East Loma Ridge, Irvine, California - P2 T30 | ecosystem: Environmental > Terrestrial > Plant litter > Unclassified | place: USA: California... | reverse complement strand
GTCGTCTGCACGGCGGGCGGCACGAGCTCGACGACCTGCAGGGGCGTGTCGGCCCACTGCACGCGGAGGCTCTGCGTGAACGAGTGCACGGCGGCCTTCGTCGCCGAGTACGTCGGCGCGACCGGCAACGGCACGCTCGCGAGGCCCGACGACACGGTCATCAGCACACCGTCGGGCTTCGCGGCGAGGAAGGGCGCGAAGGCGGTCGTGGTGCGGATCGTGCCGAGCAGGTTCGTCGTGACCGTCGCCTCGGCGGTCTGGAGGTGGGAGGGGTCGCGGAGGTCCTCGGGCAGCATGATGCCCGCCATCGTGACGACGACGTCGAGGTCGGGGTGGTCGCGCATGACGCTCTCGGCGGCGGCCGCGATCGACGCCGGGTCGGCGACGTCGACGACGACCGACGACATGCCGGGGTTCGCCGCGACGATCTCGTCGAGCAGGGCGCGGCGCCGCCCGCCCACGACGACGGTGTCGCCCCGGGCGTGCAGGCGCTCGGCGAGGCCGCGGCCGATGCCCGAGGTGGCTCCGGTGATCAGGACGGTGTTGCCGGTGGTCTTCATCTGGTCTCCTGGTGGGGTCCGGGGCGGGCAGGCCGGGCGGCCGTCCCGCGGCGCCGAGGAGGCGTCGGTGACGATCGTCCCCCGGGGGCGGCCGGCCGGGAAGGGAGCGCTGGTCGGGGGAGCGGCGCTCCCTGGCTGAGCGGCGCCCGCCACGGCAGGATGGCCCCATGGACCGCCCCGGGCTCGCCGACTTCCTCCGCCACCGCCGCGAGCGCCTCCTGCCCTCCGACGTCGGCCTGCCCGCCGGGGTGCGGCGCCGCACGGCCGGGCTCCGCCGCGAGGAGGTCGCCGGGCTCGTCGGCATGTCCACCGACTACTGGTCGCGGCTCGAGCAGCAGCGCGGGCCGCAGCCCTCCGAGCAGATGCTCGCGGCGATCGCGCGGGCCCTCCGGCTCACCCTCGACGAGCGCGACCACCTGTGGCGCCTCGCGGGGCGGCCGGTGCCCCGTCGGGCCCGGCACGCCGGCCACGTGGGCCCGGGCCTCCTGCGGGTGCTCGACCGGCTCGACGACTCCCCCGCCCTCGTCATCACGGAGGCGGGCGAGACCCTCGCGCAGAACGGCCTCGCCGCGGCCCTCTTCGGCGACCACGCCGCGTGGACCGGCCTCGACCGCAGCGCCGTGCACCGCTGGTTCACCCGGCCGGAGGCGGAGCGCCCGTACCCGACGGCCGACCAGCCCCGGCAGGCCCGCCTCCAGGTCGCCCAGCTGCGCGTGGCCGTCGCGTCGGCCGACCCCGACCCGCTCGCCGCGCCGGTGGTCGCGAGCCTGCTCGAGCGCAGCGCGGAGTTCCGCGCGCTGTGGGAGCTGCAGGAGGTGACGACCCGGTTCGACGACCGCAAGACCCTGCGGCACCCGGAGGTGGGCGAGATCGAGGTCGACTGCCAGGCCCTGCTCACCGAGAACCAGGCCCAGGTGCTGCTCGTGCTGACCCCGCGGGCGGGCACGACGGCGGCGGAGTCGCTGCGCCTGCTGTCGGTGCTCGGCGCCCAGCGCTTCAGCTCGACGGCAGGGTGACCCCGGCCCAGCGGGGGCCGTGCGCCGTGATCGTCACGCGGCGGGGCTCGTCGAGCGAGGCGTCGGGGTCGCCGGCGTCGGGGTCGTCGGAGGCGTCGGGGGCGCGGCCGACGTCGGCACCCGGCACCGCGCCTCCCGCGCCGGTCGGCCGCTCGATCACGACGTCGAGCCACGACGCGGCGACGCCGTCGAGGAGGCCGGCGCCCCACTCCACCACGACGACCGACCCGTCGAAGTCGAGGTCGAGGTCGTCGAGCTCGGCCGCCCCGCCGAGCCGGTAGGCGTCGACGTGCACGAGCGGCACGCCGGAGGCGCTGGGGTGCGTCCGCGCGAGCACGAACGTCGGGCTCGCGACCTGCCCGCGCACCTGCAGCCCCTCGCCGATGCCCCTGGTCAGCGTCGTCTTGCCGGCGCCGAGCGGCCCCGTGAGCACCAGCAGGTCGCCGGCCCGGAGGAGGCGGGCCAGCCGACGGCCGAGCGCCTCCATGGCCTCGGCGTCGGCCACGGCGCCGTCCGACAGCACGACCCCGGCGTCGGTCACGCGCGACCGCCCGTGTACACCCGCTCGACCCGGGCGCCGATGCGGCACGAGACCTCCTCGGGCACGCTGCCCGTGACGTCGGCCCACTCGCCGATGGTGAGCTCGCCGCGGTCGCCGGGGCCGAACAGCAGCACCTCGTCGCCGACCGCGACGTCGTGGTCGCCGACGTCGACGAGGAACTGGTCCATCGCGACGCGCCCGACGATCGGGTGACGGCGGCCGTCGATCGTGACCTCGGCCCCGTGCTGGGCCCGGCGGCTCACGCCGTCGGCGTAGCCGAGCGGCACGAGGGCGAGCGTCGTGTCGCGCTCGGCGCGCCACGTGTAGTCGTACGAGACGCCGGTGCCGGCGGCGATGCGCTTGACCCGCACGACGCAGCCGCTCAGGGTCAGCACCGGTCGCAGGCCGCGGTCGGCGGCCGTCACGCCCTCGGTGACGGGGTTGCCGTAGCCGTTCGACCCCATCCGCACCATGTCGAAGCGGCGCTCCGGGTGCTCGAGGGCCGCGGAGCTCGACGACATGTGGCGCTTCTCGAAGGTCGCGCCGAGGGCCTCGGCGTCGTCGAGGGCGCGGCGGAACACGAGGGAGGCGGCGTGGTCGTCGGCCTCGCTGGTCTCGGAGACGTGCGAGAAGCAGCCCCGGAGGCGCACCACGCCCTCGTCGCGGAGCTCGACGGCCCGCGTCACGAACGCCGCCCAGTCGGCGGGCAGGCAGCCCTCGCGGTGCAGGCCGGTGTCGATGGTGAGGTGCACGAGGGCCTCGTGGCCGGGGCCCGCGGCCCGGGCGGCGTCGGCGAACGCCTCGAGCTGCTCGAGGGTCGAGACGCCGAGGTCGACGCGCAGCTCGACCGCGGCGGCGTAGTCCTCGTCGGGGCCGAGCTGCCAGGCGAAGTACGAGGCCTCGTCGCCGACGCCCTCCCGACGGAGGCGGAAGGCCGGCTCCGGCTCGACGGTGCCGAACCAGCGGATGCCGGCCGCGAGGGCCTCCGGCACGATGACGTCGACGCCGAGCGAGTACGCGTCGGCCTTGACGATCGCGAGCACCTCGACCGGGGCCACCCGCTCGATGAGCGACCGCAGGTTGGCGCGGTAGGCCGCGAGGTCGACGGTGGCGCGGCGCAGGTACCCGGTCATGTCCAGCTCCTCGGCAGTCGGGCCGCGAGCGACGCGACCACCTCGTACGTGATGCCCCCGAAGGCGCGGGCCCAGTCGGCCGCGCCCTGGTGCCCGAGGGCGGGGTCGCCGAACAGGACGACGTCGTCGCCCACCTCGACGGGGTCGTCGCCGACGTCGATGACGAGCGCGTTCATGGCGATGCGCCCGCGCACCCGGTACGTGCGCTGGCCGATCGTCACCGACGCGCGGTCGCTCGCGGCCCGGTCGACGCCGTCGGAGTAGCCGACCGGCACGACCGCGATCGTGGTGTCGCGCTCGGGCCGGAAGACGTAGCCGTACGAGACCCCCTCGCCGGCGGGCACGCGCTTCACGGTCGTGACGGGCGCCCGCAGCGTCAGGGCGGGGCGCAGGCCGAGCTGGGCGCCGGTGCGGTCGGCGAAGGGGCTGAGGCCGTACATCGCGAGCCCGAACCGCACCATGTCGCCCGGGCTGCCGCCGACGTCGGTGAAGTGCAGGGCGGCGGCCGAGGCGGCGACGTGGCGGAGTCGCGGCTCGACGCCGAGCCGGCCGAGCATCTCGACGGCCGACAGGAAGGCCGCGACCTGGGCGCCGTCCTCCTCGGGCGACGCGTTCGAGAGGTGGGTCATGATGCCCTCCACCGGCACCCGGCCCGAGAGCTCGGCCGCGCGGGCGAAGAACTCGGGCCACTCGCCGGCGACCGCGCCGTTGCGGCTGAGGCCGGTGTCGACGCAGAGGTGGACGGCCCGCACGCCGGCGGCCGCGGCCGCCTCGAGCTGCACGAGGTCGGAGACGGCCGGGGTCACGTCGTGCGCCGCGGCTCGCTCGAAGGTCTCCCCGGGGGCGTGCAGCCAGGCCAGCAGGGGCGTCGTGACGCCCGCCTCGCGCAGCTCCACGGCCTCGTCGAGGTCGGCGACGCCGAGCCAGTCGACCCCGGCGGCCGCGAAGGCGCGTGCCGACTCGACGGCGCCGTGGCCGTAGGCGTTCGCCTTGACGACGGCCATGACGGCCGCGGGGGCCACGGCGGCCCGGAGGGTCTCGGCGTTGTGCCGCAGGGCGGCGGTGTCGACGGTCACCCGGATGTCCTGCGTCACGCGGGGTCTCCTGTCTCGGTGGGGCGGGGAGGCGGGGCGGGAGCGGCGGCGGCCGGGGCGGCGGCCGTGCTCGGCTCGCCGGTCTCGGCGACGACGTAGGCGACGGCCACGCCGCCGTCGTGGCTGAGCGACAGGTGGAGGCGCGTGGCGCCCCGCGAGGACGCCAGCGCCGCGGCGCCCCCCGTGAGCTGCAGGGACGGTGCCCCGTCGACGTCCGACACCACGACGATGTCGTGCCACCGGACGCCCGTGGAGCCGCCGAGCGCCTTGATCAGCGCCTCCTTGGCAGCGAACCGGGCCGCGAGCGACCGCACCGGTCGAGGCGAGCCGTCGGCCAGCACGGTCTCGGGCCCGCCGAAGAGGCGGACCCGGAGAGCCGGCGTGCGGTCGAGCGACCGCTCGAAGCGCTCCAGGTCGACCACGTCGACCCCGATGCCGACGATCACGGGCGCGGGCCGGGACTCATGCGGTGCGGTGCCCTACTCGACCGTGACCGACTTGGCGAGGTTGCGGGGCTGGTCGACGTCGAGGCCCTTGGCCGCGGCGAGCTCCATGCCGAAGATGTGCAGCGGCACGACCGCGAGCAGCGACTCGAACAGGGGCGAGGCCAGGGGGATGTGCAGCACCTCGTCGGCGAACGGCAGCACCGCGGCGTCGCCGTCCTCCGCGATCGCGATGACGCGCGCGCCGCGGGCCCGGATCTCCTGGATGTTGGAGACGACCTTGGGGTGCAGCGAGCGGGGGTCGCGGGGGCTCGGCACGATCACGAAGACGATCTGGCCCGGCTCGATCAGGGCGATCGGGCCGTGCTTCAGCTCGCCGGCGGCGAAGCCCTCGGCGTGGATGTAGGCGAGCTCCTTGAGCTTGAGGGCGCCCTCGAGGGCGATGGGGTAGCCCACGTGGCGGCCGAGGAAGAGCACCGAGCGGGTGTCGGCCATCCAGCCGGCCAGCGTCGCGATGCGCTCCGACGACTCGAGCACCTTGCTGATCTTGTCGGGGACGGCCTGCAGGTCGGTGACCTGCTCGGCGATCTGCTCCGGGGTCAGCGTGCCGCGGATCGTGGCGAGGTGCAGCCCCAGCAGGAACAGCGCCGTGCCCTGCGCGACGAACGCCTTGGTCGACGCGACGGCGACCTCGGGCCCGGCGTGCGTGTAGATGACGGCGTCGCTCTCGCGCGGGATGGTCGAGCCCTGCGTGTTGCAGATCGACAGCACCTGGGCGCCCTGCTCGCGGGCGTACTTGACGGCCATCAGGGTGTCCATGGTCTCGCCCGACTGGCTGATCGAGACGACGAGGGTCTTGCCGTCGAGCACCGGGTCGCGGTAGCGGAACTCGTGGGCGAGCTCGACCTCGACGGGCACGCGGGCCCACTGCTCGATGGCGTACTTGCCGAGGATGCCGGCGTAGGCGGCGGTGCCGCAGGCGATGACGATGACGCGGTCGACCTCGAGGAGGCGCTCCTGCACGGCGTCGAGCTCGTGCAGCGTGACCTCGCCCTCGTGCACGCGGCCGAGGAGGGTGTTGCGGACGGCCTCGGGCTCCTCGCTGATCTCCTTCGCCATGAAGCTCGACCAGCCGCCCTTCTCCGCGGCGGAGGCGTCCCAGTCGACCTCGAACGTGCTGGTCTCGACGGGCGCGCCGGCGAAGTCGACGACCTCGACCGAGTCGGGGCGGATGGTGACGATCTGGTCCTGGCCGATCGACATGGCGTGGCGGGTGTGCGCCACGAACGCCGCGACGTCGCTGCCGAGGAAGTTCTCGCCCTCGCCGAGGCCGACGACGAGCGGGCTGTTGCGCCGCGCGCCGACGACGACGCCGGGCTGGTCGGCGTGCACGACGAGCAGCGTGAACGCGCCGTCGAGGGTGTTGACGACGACGCGCAGCGCCTCGGCCAGGTCGCCGGAGGCGCGGTAGGCGCGGGCGACGAGGTGGGCGGCGACCTCGGAGTCGGTCTCGCTGAGGAACTCGACGCCCTCGGCGAGCAGCTCGGCCTTGAGCTCCGAGAAGTTCTCGATGATGCCGTTGTGGATCAGGGCCAGCTTGCCGTCGTCGGCGAGGTGGGGGTGCGCGTTGGCGTCGGTCGGGCCGCCGTGGGTCGCCCAGCGCGTGTGGCCGATGCCGGTGGCGCCGTCGGTCAGCGGGTCGGACTCGAGGTCGTCGACCAGCACCTTCAGCTTGCCGGCGCGCTTGCGCATGCCGAGCTGGCCGTCGGCGTCGATGACCGCGACGCCCGCGGAGTCGTAGCCGCGGTACTCGAGGCGGGCGAGGCCGCCCAGGAGGACTTCGATGCTCTTCTCCCCGGCACCGGTCGGACCGACGTAACCCACGATTCCACACATGCCACCGATCTTAGGGCGTCGAGTCGGCGCCTCCGGCCCGGCCGACCCGCGGCGGGTCGGCGCACCACCCGCGCACCGCCCCCGGCCCCTCCGGCGACCGCCCGCGGTCCCGCCCGCCCGGTCGCCCGCCCCGCCCGCGCCGTTCGTCGGCCCGCCCGGGAGCGAGCGGGTAGCCTCGCGGTCATGGCAGGAGCCCCGACGTCGACGACTCACCCGGTGAGCCACGCGACCCCGTTCGTCGAGATCGGGCGCGACGCCTGGGCCGACCTCGCCCCCGCGACGCGCCTGCCGCTCACCGAGACCGAGATCGTCCAGCTGCGCGGGCTCGGCGACCGGCTCGACATGCGCGAGGTGCAGGACGTCTACGTGCCGCTCAGCCGCCTCCTCAACCTCTACGCCGCCGGCGCCCGCAACCTGCACCGCGCGACGAGCGACTTCCTCGGCGAGCGCGCCCAGCGCACGCCCTTCGTGATCGGAGTCGCCGGCTCCGTCGCCGTCGGCAAGTCGACCGTGGCGCGCCTGCTGCGCGAGCTGCTCAGCCGGTGGGACGACACCCCGCGCGTCGAGCTCGTCACGACCGACGGCTTCCTCTACCCGAACGCCGAGCTCGAGCGCCGGGGGCTGACCGACCGGAAGGGCTTCCCGGAGTCGTACGACCGGAGGCACCTGCTGCGGTTCGTGTCGCAGGTCAAGAGCGGCGCGGAGGAGGTGCGGGCGCCCTTCTACTCGCACACGAGCTACGACATCATGCCCGACGCCGAGGTCGTGGTGCGCCGTCCCGACATCCTCATCGTCGAGGGCCTGAACGTGCTGCAGCCGCCCGCTCCCGGCCGCCTGGCGCTGAGCGACCTCTTCGACTTCACGATCTACGTCGACGCCCGCACGAGCGACATCGAGTCGTGGTTCGTCGAGCGGTTCCTCGCCCTCCAGAAGAGCGCCTTCACGCAGGAGGGCTCGTTCTTCCACCGCTTCGCCGACATGGACGAGCCCGCGGCGCGCGCCTTCGCCTCCGACGTGTGGCGCTCGGTCAACGAGCCGAACCTGGTCGAGAACGTGCTGCCCACCCGGTCGCGCGCGACGCTCGTGCTGCGGAAGGCCGCCGACCACGCGGTCAGCTCGGTGCTGCTGCGCAAGATCTGACCGCGCCTCCGACGCTCCGGAGGCGCGGGCCGGCTCACAGGGGCAGCAGCGACCAGACCGCGGCGAGGGCCACCAGGGCGACGACGACGCCCACGGCCGCGGCGTTCAGCCGTCGGTGCTCGACCATGATCGCGACGTACTCGCGGAGGAACGCGCTCGGCACGTAGTACGCGGCCGTCGGCGAGCCGACCACCTGCGCGTCGCTGCCGATCGAGCGGGCGAGGAGGGCCGCCCGCAGCACGTGGTAGTCGTTCGTCACGACCAGCGTGCTGCCCTCCCGCCCGGCCTCGCGCTGCACCTCGCGCGAGAACAGCAGGTTCTCCCGGGTGCTGGTGGAGGCGGACTCCGGCCGGACGTCGGAGGCGGCGGCGCCCTGCGCCCGCAGGTACTCGGCCATGGCGTCCGCCTCGGCCCGGGGCTCGTCGGCGCCCTGCCCGCCGGAGGGCACGAGGAGCGGCCGGGCGGCCGTGCCCGGCACGCTGCGGTAGACCGCGAGGGCCTTGTCGAGGCGGCTGCGGAGGAGCGGCGGCACCTCGCCGCGGATCAGCCCGGACCCGAGCACCACGACCGCGTCGGGCGTGCGGGTGTGGCGGTAGCGGCTGTACACGAGCGAGTAGAGGCCGAAGGCGGCGAAGGTCGCCGCGACGTACGCGCAGCCGAACGCCAGGAGGACGCCGAGGGCCACGAGCACGACGCCGACCGGGCCGGGGAGCCGCGCGAGCTCGGTGCCGAAGACGAGGGCGAGCGCCGCGACGGGCACGAGCAGCACGGCCGCCCCGGCCAGCAGCGAGAGCAGGTTGCCGAGGCTGCGTCCCTCCGAGCGGAGCATGGTGACGCCGTTGGCCACGAGGAAGGCCGCGAGCACGACCACGAGCAGCCCCGCGACGCCGATGCCGAGCAGCACGGCGTTCTGCTGCGCCGGCCCCGTCGCGGAGACCTCGATCACGCCCGCGAGGAGCAGGCAGCCGAGCGAGGCGACGAGGAAGACGCCGTTGCGGAGCCGTCGGGCGTCGCGGCGCCGGCTGACGACGTAGAGCACCGCGAACGCCACGGCGGGGAGGAGGAACGTCATGAGCCCATCATGGCGGGCACGTCGCCGCGCCAGCAGCCCCGAGGAGGCGGCGCCTCCTCCCCCGGGGACGCCCGGCCCGGCTAGAGGGCCAGGCGCTCGCGCACGACGTCGGCGAGCTGGTGCGCCACGCGGTCGGCGGTCGCCTGGTCGGCGGCCTCCACCATCACGCGTACGACGGGCTCGGTGCCGGACGGGCGGAGCAGCACGCGGCCGGTGTCGCCGAGCTCGGCCGACATGGCCTCGACGGCCTCCGCGACGCCCTCGTCGCCGGCCAGCCGCTCGCGGTCGACGCCCTTCACGTTGATCAGGATCTGCGGGAAGACGGTCATCACCTGCGCCAGCTCGGCGAGGCTCTTGCCGGTCTCGGCCATGCGGGCCACGAGCGACAGACCCGTGAGGATGCCGTCGCCGGTCGTGGCGTAGTCGCTGAAGACGATGTGGCCGGACTGCTCGCCGCCGAGCGTGTAGCCGCCGGCGCTCATGTCCTCCAGCACGTACCGGTCGCCGACGCGGGTCTGGCGCACGGCGATGCCGTGCTCCTCCATCGCGCGGATGAGGCCGAGGTTGCTCATCACCGTCGCGACGAGCGTGTCGTGCGCGAGGCGGCCGTGCTCCTTCTGGGCGACCGCGATGATGGCCATGATCTGGTCGCCGTCGACGACCGCGCCGGTCGCGTCGACCGCGAGGCAGCGGTCGGCGTCGCCGTCGTGGGCGATGCCGACGTCGGCGCCGTGCTCGAGCACGGCGCGGGCGAGGTTGTCGAGGTGGGTCGAGCCGACGCCGTCGTTGATGTTCACGCCGTCGGGGTCGGCGCCGATGAGCGTGACCTTCGCGCCGGCGTCGGTGAAGACCTCGGGCGAGACGGCGGAGGCGGCGCCGTGGGCGCAGTCGAGCACGACGTGCAGGCCGTCGAGCCGGTTGGGCAGGGCCCCGAGGAGGTGCAGGACGTAGCGGTCCTCCGCGTCGGCGAAGCGCCGGATGCGGCCGACGTCGCCCCCGACGGGCATCAGCTGCGGGTCGCTCATGGCGGCCTCGATGCGGTCCTCGACGTCGTCGGGGAGCTTCGTGCCGCCGAAGGCGAAGAACTTGATGCCGTTGTCGGGCGCCGGGTTGTGCGACGCGCTGATCATGACGCCGAAGTCGGCGCCGATGTCGTCGACGAGGAACGCCGCCGCGGGGGTCGGGATGACCCCGGCGTCGAGCACGTCGACGCCGGAGCTGGCCAGGCCCGCACAGACGGCGGCGGTGAGGAACTCCCCCGAGATGCGGGGGTCGCGGGCCACGACGGCGACGGGTCGCCGCCCCTCGGCACGACGGGCGTCGGCGTGGTGGCCCTTCGTGAGGACCACCGCGCTCGCCTGGGCGAGGCCCAGGGCGAGCGCGGCGGTCAGCTCACGGTTGGCGAGGCCCCGAACACCGTCGGTACCGAAGAGACGCGACATCGCGGGACCTGCCTCGTGTGGTGGTGGTTAGCGCTTCGAGAACTGCGAGGCCTTGCGGGCCTTCTTGAGACCGGCCTTCTTGCGCTCGATGACGCGGGCGTCACGGGTGAGGAAGCCGGCCTTCTTGAGGGTCGCGCGGTTGTTCTCGCGGTCGAT
>Ga0265797_10012323_pt1 | contig 10495 bp, 13 predicted proteins | sample P2T30metagenome_FD_192433 | JGI IMG/M metagenome (GOLD analysis project Ga0265797, IMG submission 192433) | Plant litter microbial communities from East Loma Ridge, Irvine, California - P2 T30 | ecosystem: Environmental > Terrestrial > Plant litter > Unclassified | place: USA: California... | reverse complement strand
CGCCGCCCGCCGCCACAATCCCGAAGGACAGACCCGTGGATCGTAACCTGCGCATCCGCATGCTGCTGGAGGCTGGCGACCGCGTCACCGGTCCGCTGCGCGCCATTGCTGGCGGATCGACCAAGGCCGCGCAGGCGCTCAGGCTCACGCGCGACGGCTTGCGCGAGATCGAGCGCGCGCAGGGCGATATTGCGGGCTTCCGCAAACTGAAGACCGGCCTTGGCGATACCGGCACAGCGCTCGGGACGGCGCGCACGCGCATGGCGGGTTTACGGCAGGAGATCGTCGCAGCCGACAAGCCAACCGCGGCGCTGACCCGCGCGCTCTCCAGGGCGGAACGCGAAGTGACGACGCTGGAGGCGACCGAGCGCAAACAGGCGCAGTCACTGCAGGAAATGTCGCTGCGCCTCCACACCGCGGGCATCGACACGAACGACCTGGCGCGGCACCAGCGGCGGCTGCGCACCGAGGCGGTCCAGACCAACCGCACGATCGTCGAGCAGACGGCTGAGGTCGGACGGCTCGCCGATCGCGAACGCCGCATGGCGGCCGGCCGCGCACGCTTCGCGCGGACGCAGGGCATGGCCACGGGGCTCGCAGCCGGCGGTGCCGCCGCGATCGGCACCGGCGTGGCGATGGCCGCCCCGCTGATCGGCAGCATCAAGGCGGCGCAGGACTATCAGTCAGTGATGACCGACATCGGGCAAAAGGCTGACCTGTCGCGCGCCGCGTCTGAGCAGCTCGGCCGCAACCTGCTCGTGTCCGCGCGCGCCGCCAACCAGATGCCAGCGGACCTGCAAGCCGGCGTCGATGCGCTCGCCGGCCTCGGCGCGAAGGTGCCCGATGCGGTCGCGATGATGAAGCCGATCGGCCGCGCCGCAACGGCATACAAGGCCGAGATTGCGGACCTGTCCGCCGCCGCTTTCGCCGCCACCGACAATCTCAAGGTACCGGTCGCGCAGACCGGCAAGATCATCGACATCATGGCCAGCGCCGGCAAGGCGGGCGCGTTCGAAATCAAGGACATGGCGCAGTATTTCCCAGCGCTCACCGCCGCCTATCAGGGGCTCGGACAGACGGGCGTCGGTGCCGTCGCGGATCTGGCGGCGGGTTTGCAGATCGCGCGCAAGGGGGCAGGGGATGCCGCCAGCGCCGGCAGCAACCTCGCCAATATTCTCCAGAAGATCGCGTCGCCCGCCACCAACAAGGCGTTCGAGAAGATGGGCGTCGACCTGCCGGCCGCGCTGAAGAAGGCCTATGCCGATGGAAAGACACCGCTCGAAGCCATTGCCGAGCTGACCAACAAGACGCTGAAGGGCGACCTGTCGAAGCTCGGTTATCTGTTCGAGGATGCCCAGGTGCAGCAGGGCCTGCGTCCGCTGATCCAGAACATGGAGGAATTCCGCAAGATCCGCGACGAGGCGGGCAAGGCCGGGGGCACGACTGACAGTGACTTCGCCGACCGCATGAAGGATTCGGCCGAGCAGTCGAAACAGCTGAAGGTCAACGCAACGACGCTGGCCATTACGCTCGGCGCGCAGCTGCTGCCGACCATCAACGCCATCGTCACACGCGCCAACGCGTTCGCGATGTGGATCGGCGACGTCGCCAACCGCTATCCCAATGCGACCAAGGCCGTCGCTATTGGCGCCGCGGCGTTCGCCGGGCTGTTCTTCGTGCTGGGGGGCGGTGCGATCGTCATCGCCGGCCTGGTCGCGCCCTTCTCGGCGCTGGCGTTCGCGGCCGGCGCGCTCGGGATCGGCATGCTGCCGGTCATCGGCATTGCGCTCGCAGTCGTCGCCGGCATCGTCGCGATCGGCGCCGCGGCCTATCTGATCTATGCCAATTGGGGCGTGATCGGCGGATGGTTCGCCGGACTCTGGCAGGGGATCAAGGGGACGTTCGCAGGCGCGGTCGACTGGTTCGCGTCGTTGCCGACCCGGTTCGCGCAGATCGGCCGCGACATGATCTCCGGCCTGATCCGCGGGATCTTCGGCATGTTCGGTTTGCTGAAAACCACGATCGTCGGCGTCGCCTCGTCCGCGGCGGGCTGGTTCAAGGCAAAGCTCGGCATCCATTCGCCCAGCCGCGTCTTTGCGGGCTTCGGTGGCAACATCGTCGACGGGTTGACCAACGGCATCGCCGCGCAGGAGGGCGAGCCGGTCAAGCGCATGGACCGGCTCTCCAGCCGCCTGACGTCCGCGATCGTCACCGGCAGCGCGATCCCGGCGCTCGCGATGGCAGGCGCCGCCGGCGCCGCCCCCGCGTCGTCCGGCGCGGCCAGTGCCGCACCCCGCAGCTACACCATCCACATCAACCAGCAACCGGGTCAGGAGGCGCAAGCCCTCGCTCGCGCCGTCGCCGACGAGCTGGACCGCCGCGACCGCGAAACGGCCGCGCGGCGCCGATCATCCTTCGCCGACACCCCCGATTACGAGACCGTCTGATGCTCCTCGCGCTTGGCCTGTTCCCTTTCTCGATCCAGACGCTCGCTTTCGACGAGCTGGCACGCCGCGCGAGCTGGCGCCATGCGACGTCCGCGCGGATCGGCGCGCGCGACGCGACCCAATATACCGGCCCCGGCGAAGAGACGATCACGCTGCCCGGCACCGTCTATGCCGAGATCGCCGATGGCCGCATGTCGATCGACGAGCTGCGCCGCATGGCGGGCAGCGGCGACGCCTGGTCGCTCGTCGACGGGCTCGGCTATGTCTATGGCGCGTTCGTCATCACCGGCATCGACGATCGCGCAAAGGCGTTCTTCCCCGACGGCACGCCGCGCCAGATCGATTTCGCGATCGACCTCCTGCGCGTCGACAGCGACGTCGCATGATCGCCAACATCGCCGCCGTCCGCGTCGTTGTCGACGGTACTGACATCACGCCGCTGCTCGAAGGCCGCGTCGCACAAACCAATGGCCGCCCGCCGCGCCGGCGCCTCGTCTCGCTCGGCATCACCGAAAAGCGCGGCGAGGAGGCCGACCAGCTCGATCTCGTCATCGACGACACAGACGGCGCCGTCGCGCTCCCGCCGACGGGCGCGAAGATCCACGTCTGGCTCGGCTGGAAGCAGGGCAGCGACGTCACGCCCGGCCTGGTCGACAAGGGATGGTTCATCGTCGACGAGGTCGCGCATGGCGGCCCGCCCGACCTGATCACGATCCGCGCGCGCTCGGCCGACTTCACCAGCGACCTGAAGACCCGGCGGGAGAAGAGCTGGCACGGCACGACGCTCGGCGCGATCGTGACCGAGATCGCCGAGCGGCACCAGCTGACGCCGAGGTGCGCCGCCAGCCTCGCCGACATCGCGGTCACGGCAAAGGCGCAGAACCGTGAAAGCGACCTCGCCTTCCTCCGCCGCCTAGGCCGGGAACGCGGCGCGGCGGCGAAGATTGCGCGCGGCGCACTGATCTTCTCGCCGATCGCCGCCGGCACGACGCCGTCCGGCAAACCGATCGCAACCGTCACCATCGCGCGACGCGACGGCGACGCCCACCAGTTCAGCCGCCAGAAGCGCGACGACGTTCCAGGCGTGAAGGCGACGTGGCACGACCGGCGGTCCGGCAAGCGCGAGCAATTCGTGGCCGGGAAGGCCGAGGGGGCAAAGACGCTGTCGCGCGTCTATGCCAGCGAGGCGGATGCGCAGGCCGCTGCCAATGCGGCGAATGGCCGCGCGGGGCGGGAGCCGGTTTCGCTTAGCCTTACGCTCGCGTTGGGTCGGCCCGACATTCATGTTGAGACAAAAGCGAACGTCAGCGGCTACAAAGCTCTGATCGATGGTTCCGCTTGGCTGGTGGTGGAGGTCGCGCACTCGTTCGGCGATCAGGGCTATTTGACGGGCCTGAAGCTTGAAGCGGCTTGAAGCGGGTTTTCTGGCAAAGCAGTCGGGCCTCATTCGCCCATTCCCGGACGATCAGGCTGCCAATTCTTGCTCCCGAAAAAGGTCATCGGTTCAACGCGAGCATTCACGTTGTCGCCTCTTTGGTATGCCTTGCACGTCTCAGTGGCTTCGCTCAAAGTTTCGCCATGACAACCGACGAACAGCCACTCATCTTTTTTAGCTACGCGAGCCCCGATCGCGACCGCGTGATGCCGTATTATACGTTCTTGGAGGACCGGGGGCTTAACGTTTGGATTGACCACAAAAAGCTACTTGGCGGTCAGCAATGGGATTATGAACTCCGGAAGGCCTTGGATCGCGCGACGTTAATAATTATGTTCGTATCCAAGAACTCCGTAAATCGTCGCGGTTATGTGCAGCGAGAAATAAGCCTTGCTCTTACCAAAATCGAAGAGAAACTTATTTCGGATATTTACATTATTCCAGTGCTACTGGACGTGGGAGCCACGCGCCCCGACCAATTGTCGTCGATTCAGTTTCTTGATGCTGCTGATGAAGCATTTGATGAGAGACTCTTGGAAGCTATTCAGCATCAATCTCAAGAGGTTCAGGCAGCTAGCGTAGCGTGGTCCGAGGAGTCGGGAATATCAGTTTCGAAATCCTACGTTAAGGATGAGTGGAACGGCCTTCCAGGATACGCATTCAGCGCTGAAGTTCCGTACTTGACCTCTAAGCGCTATGCAAACCTGAGTGATGTAACGGACGTAGTAAGAGGATACATTAAGTCAAACTTGCTTCGTGAGCGGGCGGTCATCATTGACCAGAGCAGCTCGCACTTTAACTTTGGCGAAGAAAGAGCTCGCCGAACCAATACCTGGGAAGCATACTGTGGCGATCCCATAATTAGGGGGCGTGTTCTTTCGCTTGTTTATACAATCGCATGGTACGGAGCAGGCGCGGCCCATCCAAATATGGGATATCATACGTTTAACTTTTTCTTGGATCCGCTTTGCGAAGTGGGTGAACTTCAATCAATGATGAGCAAACCCGAGGTCGCTCTCGCCACTATCCAAAAGCATTTGTTTGACGAATTGTCGAAATTGAAGTGCGAAGATGGTTATAGCGAAGAGCCTTTACTCGAACCTGATATGATTCGTGCTGGCATCGAAGACTGGGACAGCCTGTCTAAATACGTTTTCGCAGACGACGGTGTACGCTTCATGTTCAGCCCTTATGATGTAGGTTGCTACGCCGCGGGCCCGCAGTCTGCGACGGTGCCATACGAAGCTATCAACCCGTTTATGCGCGACATTTATCGGTCAGCTCTTGATATTTACTATGTCGAACCTAGCCTAATAGATAAGTCTGACGCCTCTGCGGGAGGTGATAACGGGGAGGCATTATGATCAAGGGAGCTGACGAGCCGGACTGGGCGGCTATGAGAGGCATCGCTGACGAGGAACATTGGGTCCAGTTCATCCCCCGCGTAGGTGGCGCGTTAGTCGCCCCCTATATCAAACGACAAGGTGTTAAGAACGCTGACTTCATATTTCCCAAATTTCAGGTAGTCTTGGAATTAAAGGTTGTCGTCACCGAATTGGCGCACAGCGAGCAGATGCTTGCTAAGGTAACGGCTCTATTAAATAAATCTCCCGAAGGACTCTCCAACCCGCGGCTTCAGAGAGAACTGTTTTCAATACTACGTGCCCCACTCAAGCGCATTCTAAAAAATGCAAACCGACAAATTAGAGAGACAAAGCAGGAGCTAGGACTGGTCGGATGGCGAGGGTTGATCGTCCTAGTTAACGACGGCTTTAGAAGCCTGCCGCCAGATTTAGTAATAGGCTTGGTTAACGATATTATGGCGAACGAGAGTTACTCCAGTTGCGATGGCCTAGTTTATCAAACCAATCATCTGGTTGAGCTACGCGACAATCCCTACGCAAACTGGCTTTGGGTGCCCATGTATAACCCTCGGAAAACTGAGGATTTCGTAAACTTTGTGAATTACATCGGGCGTGAGTGGCGTGCTTTCCACGAGGAAATTGATGGGCCATTCGAGTATTCCGCGGGGCATAACAGGATAGACTTTTCGAATAGTTATGTAGTGAACGGCCCGATGCGTCACGAAAAATACTTAGGACTCAATGAGCCTGCGAACGGCAAATCATTCAAAAGCTGTTGAGTAGCGCCGCGCGTTGCTTGCCGTGACAGGTAAACAGACAGCTGCTTAAAACGCTTGACGCTATAAACCGGAAGGTCCGTTTTCCCCCGTCATTAGCCAGTCAACAGCATTGGTTTGACGTCAACCCGCCGATCCGATCCGTTACGCAATCGGCGCCTGTCGCCATGGAAAGGGTTATGTTGAGTCGCAGCCAGTTTCGGCGGGCACCCCCTATTTTTGTAGGAAATGGTGTCGTACGGGTGGGAACATAACAAGAACGATATGAGTCGGCGATATGGTGTCAGTGTTCCAGTCTCAGCCCCGTTGCGAGCGCGGATGCGCTCGATGTGAAACCACCTGCGCTATGCTCGCCGCCGTGCGGGACGATCGTCATGACCACCTTCAGTTTCGGCTGGCGGAGCATCGCTATCGTCCGAGTCCTCGAACACAAGCGGCCCTTGCAGAAGCCCGAGCCCTTTGGGCAGCATCCGTGCAAGCTCATCAGAAAGAGCATCCTGAGACATCCCCTCGGACGCCTTCAGTATGCCGAGAAACATTCGGGCCAAGGCTCGCTGATCAGGCAGCAATACCTGCATGGTGGCGACCTGCACGGTCGGCCTAGGGCGCGGGGGAGCCGCGCCTTCATGGGGATCATCGACGTCACCCGTGAGATAGGCGGGCGACGTGGCCAGTTCTCTCGCGATAGCCGCAATATGCGTCGAGCCACGAGACTGCCCGACGACCAGCTTATGGATGGTCTGCTGGCTGATGCCCACACGTCGCGCCAGTTCGGACTGCGACAGTCCATTGGCTTTCAGCCGCTCAGCTAATCGTTCACCGTCAATCATTTCAGCACGCTACAACCAATGGTGTAGTTGCATATGGACGAATAGGTGTTGACGGGGCTACAACCATATGTGTAGTCAAGGGTATGGATATCGCATCCCCTTCCGCGTCGCTAAAAACGGCGGTTCTCAAATCAGGTTCGCAATCTGCGTTCGCGCGGCTGTGCGGCGTTTCGCAGACTGCCGTCTGGAAATGGCTGCAATCCGCGAAGCGCCTGCCCGCTGAGCATGTGCTCAAGGTTGAGCAGGCGACCGGCGTTTCCAAGCATCTTCTTCGTCCCGACATCTATCCCGAGACTCAAGGGGTAACTGCGCAGGGTACCCTCGTCGATTGTAATCAATCCGTGCTTTTCCAGCGGAAGGCGTCGCTGTGACCAAGCCCCGCATCCCCGACACCTTTCCCGACGCGATGATCAAGGTTCTCGCGCAGATCAAAGGGGAAGGCGCCGCTGCCGCAGTCGGCAAAGCCGTAAGCACCGTTTACGCGTGGGCCAACCCGAACAGCGACACGCTGCCGTCGCTTCTCGAAGCCCTTGCGCTCGACACCGCGCACCGGCTTGCTGGCGGCGAGGGGGCGCCGTTCCGCGACGCGTTCAGTCATCAGCTCGGCATCAAGGTCAAGCAGGAGGATGCCTGCCGACGCCAGCTGGTCGCGGACTCGATCGACTTCGTCCGCGAGGCAGGTGAACTGACTTCCGCCCTTTTTAGCGTCTCCCAACCCGGCGCCTCCCCGCTCGATCATCATCGCGCGCTGGTCGAGGCGCAGCAGGTTGACGGCGTTCTGCGTCGCATTCGTCGGCGCCTGCCCAATTTCCTTCGTCCCGCCATGTCGACGGGGCCGGGGAATGCCGGGGGGACCCATCAGTGACGAAGAAGAGAAACTACACGCCCCGCGTTCCCGCGACGGTGTGCCCGCACTGCCTGACGCGCTCGATCGCCTATGACTCGGTCGAGATCGACCGGCTGACGCGCGAGATCCGCTATGTCTGCCAGAACCCCGATTGCGGCCATACTTTCGTGGCGCAGCTCGGCATCTTCCGCACGGTGCGGCCCAGCATGATCCCGAACCCGGCGATCCGCCTGCCGCACGGCCAGTGGCGCTCGAAGCCCGCCAACGACGACAACCGCGTGCCGGCCAATGACGACGACCAGCCCGACGCGGCGGAGGTTTTGCCAGCCCCCGGCTGATCCCCTGATCTGACCCCCGCGGCCGATCCGCCGCGAGCCTCCTGAACCATCCCCCCGTCACTCCGGAAGATCCCGCTTCCGGCGCCGTCACCCCTTTGTCTGGAAGGATTGCCCCATGATCCACGTCGCGATGCCCATCGAACGACGCCGCCCGGCGCCCTCGATTCTCCTGCCGCTGACGCCTGCGCGCTATTTGCGTCTGCGCCGTATTGCCGCCGGTCTGTCGGTCGACGCGGTCGCACGCAGTATCAGCGCGAACAACCAGGCGGAGGCGCGGGCGCTCGTCATGCTACTGGAAACCGAGGGGTCGACGGCGCGCTATCGCGAGACCGTCGGGGCATTCGCCGATGCCCTCCCGATCGACATCGATGTGTACTTTCAGTTACGTGACACGCCGGCTGGGGATCATCCCCGGATCTGCCGCGGCTGCGGGTGCAGCGAGAGCAATCCCTGCGTTGCGGGCGACGGCTCGCACACGTGCGGCTGGCGCGGGCCGGTGATGTGCTCGCGCTGCGTTACCGCTTCAGCCGCCCCGGTGCTCCAGTGATCGCCGCCGCTGTACGCAGCCGCACGCGCACCGAGCGCCGCATGCGTCACCGCCGCGTGGCGAAGGTCGTCGTGGCGATCGCGCTCGCCGTGATCTGGGTCCCGGTCGCGATCATCATGCTTGCCGCGGGTATGGCGGATCGGCGCGGTTGATGGCCCAGCACATCCTCCACGGCTTCGGCGTCGGCTTGCTCATGGGCGGTGGCGCCGCGGCGCTTGGCGTCATCGTCGGGTCGGTCGCACCACAATGGCAGCGCATCTGCCGCCTCGCCCTCGGCAACGTCGAGCCGGCCATTACCCCGCCTGTCCAGGAGGCCATCCGATGAACGGAGTCGAACAGCCGCGCTTGCCCATAGGCTATCGGGTCCTTGCGGTCGGCTCTGCGTCGCTGCTCGGCTGGATGCCCATCGTCGCATGGTGGGCCTTGTGACGCCGCAGGCGTCGCCGCCTCCCGCGGCCGACATTCTTGCTGGCGCCGCCCGCCGCACCTGTTCGGACGCGTTCGCCGGTCTTGGCGAAACGCTTTCTACAAGAACGCCCACTGGCGCCTCCTCTGGCCTCCCAAGCATTTGCAGGAATTCCATGGTGATCAGCACCGCGCCCCCCGAAGCACACGAAGTCCAGTCGCCCGCAGCCCTTGAGAGCCGTTCCCCAAAGCGGGAACAGCGCGGCCTCCCGATCGAGATATCGCGGATGATGGGGCTCCAAACCGCATACGAGATCCTCGGCGGCAAAAAGGCGCTGGCTGATGCGCTCGGGGTCGGCGTCCGAAGCCTGAACCACAAACTCAACGCCGATCGCGGTGTGTCGAACCTTGACCTGTTCGTGACCGCCAAGACTCTTGAAACGCGCGCCGCGAAGATGTTGCAGCATGCTGCAAAACTGCGCGCAGTCCTCGCCGATACCCCGCTCGAATTGATCCAGTCATGAGTGCGCGCGCCCTCGTTCGCCAGGCCGACCTCGCGCGCGTGTTCCGTGCAGCTGCGAAAGTCGGCATCCCCGTGCGCGTCGAGATCGAACCCGGCCGGATTATCGTCACGACCGGGGCAGGGGTCGTACCGGCCGGTGCGAACAGCCTGGACGAGATGTTCGCGTGAAGCGCCGCTGGCTTCCGAAGCACGTCAGCACATTCCGCGACCGGCATGGCAAGGCCCATTACCGATATCGCCGGACGGGCTTCGTCACCTATTATTTCAAGAACGAGCCGGGGACCGACGCATTTCTGGCCGAGCTGCACGCGTGCAACGACGGCGTAAGCGCGCCCGCGATCGAGGCCGGTGCCAACCGCGCCGCGGTCGGCACGTTCGACGATCTGCTGTCCCGCTATTACCGCTCGCCCGACTTCCTCGATCCGGGCGAGCGTACGCGCGTCGTCTATCGCGGAACGCTCGAGCGCTGGCGCTCGCGGACCCGCAAGGGGCGGCGGTACGGCGAGATCATGGTGCGCGAGCTGCAGCCGCGGCACGTCGAAGCAATGCTTGCCGAGCTGCTGCCGCACCGGACGTCGGCAAACATGCTTCGCAAGCGGCTCTCCGCCCTGATGAAGTTCGCCATGCGCATTGGCATGGCCGGCTCGAACCCGGTCATCGTCACGCGTCCGTTCAAGATCAGCGGGGGCGGGTTCCACAGCTGGAGCGAAGAAGAGATCGCCGCCTACGAACGGTGCCACGCGATCGGCACGGTTGCGCGGCTGGCGTTCGATCTGATGATCTGGACGGGCCAGCGCGGCGGTGACGCCCGCAAGATGGGCCCCGCCAGCGTCCGCGACACCCGGCTCGAACTGACGCAGGAAAAGACGAAGGTCTTCGTGTCGCTGCCGATCATGCCCGGCCTGGCGGAGTCGATCCTGGCGACGCCGACGGTGGGCGCGTTCTTCGTCGTCACCGAGTTCGGCAATCAGTTCTCGGTGAAG
>Ga0265797_10012322_pt1 | contig 10495 bp, 10 predicted proteins | sample P2T30metagenome_FD_192433 | JGI IMG/M metagenome (GOLD analysis project Ga0265797, IMG submission 192433) | Plant litter microbial communities from East Loma Ridge, Irvine, California - P2 T30 | ecosystem: Environmental > Terrestrial > Plant litter > Unclassified | place: USA: California... | reverse complement strand
GTAATTGCGCTGACTTTTTTTATCCCAAATTCATTAATCCCGACATCCAGTATTTTCTTTGCAGATTCGTAAGCATAACCTTTTCCCTCGTGTTCTTCTAAAAAAGCAAAACCAATATCAACGCCGTCAATTCCCTCACGGTCGTACAAACCGACAGTTCCGATTTTTTCACTGTTAGATTTCAAAATGACAACTGCATTTCCAAAGCCGAGTCTTTCGATTTGCGGAAGATTCTTTTCTCTCACATATTTCTGAGCATCCTCCAGAGTATGAACATTTCGGTCGCCGATATTCTTCAGCCATTTTTCTGTGTTAAGCAATTGCAGTAGAAATTCGGAGTCGTCGATATCAACAAGTTTGATGAGAAGACGTTCGGTTTCGTAGGTTTTTGACATTTATTATTTAGAATTTATTAACCACATAGAAATGAATTTTAAAACTAATGAAAAAGATTAAATAGACGATTTAAAATTCTATTTAATCTTAATCCCGAGCATAAACTATGTGTCTATGTGGTAAAAAAATATTGCTTTAAAATTAATTCTCATAATATCTCAAATCCTCATTATCATCGGGGAAAATCACATATTTTTTGAATTGAAGTCCGAGTCTTTCAATCAGTTTTTGAGAAGATATATTTTCATCTGTAGTCATTGCCGAAAGTTTTTCGATTCCGAATTCTGTCTTGACGATTTCCATCAGATTGACAGCGGATTCGTAAGCGAAGCCTTGTCCTTCAAAGTCCGGAAAGAAAGAAAATCCAATGTCCGGAACGTCAATTCCTTCGCGTACAAAAACGCCGACAGCGCCAATTTTTTCATTCAGTTCTTTGTGAATGACAACGTAATTTCCAAACCCCAGTTTTTCTATCTGGGGAAGAAAACGGTTCGAAATATAATTTTCGGCATCCTCGATTGTCCGTAGATTTCGGTCGCCAATATGTTTTATGAAAGATGGGAGATTATATAATTTCAGGAAGAAATCTGCATCTTCCAAAGCTGCAGGTTTTAGAATTAATCTTTCAGTTTCGTAGTTTCGCATATCGGTTCTAATTTATATTGAAAAAATCTGAAGATTTTTGAGTTTTTAGTTGTCTTCCCTTCGGCAAGCTCAGGATAAACTTCGCCTCAGACTGACAGCGCGACACGTAAAATGACAGATCTTTTTTCCAAGAGCCAGGATTTCATCAACCAAAAATAAAAAATTAAGGAACAATAACGGTAAAAATATAAGCCAAAAGATTCACCAGTAAAACGACGCCATAAAGGATGTTCGTTTTCCCACGGCTTAGGGAAAGCATCACGGTGTAAAGTGACAACGCCAGCAGAACCATAGATTTGATGTCCAATCCGAGTATCAAAGGCATTTCGTAGATGATAGAAACTACTGCAACACACTGAATCGTCAAACCGATACTCGCAATTGCAGAACCTAAAGCCAAGTTTAGACTGGTTTGGAATTGATTTCGTCTGGCTGCTTTTATCGCTGCCATTCCTTCCGGTAAAAGTACAACAGCTGCGATGATAACACCGACTAAAGCCTGTGGAGCACCAAGATTATGAACCACGCTTTCTATCGTAGGCGACAAACCTTTGGCCATCACAACCACTACGCCGAGACAGATGAGCAGAAAAATCAAACTCATACTGCTGATGAAGTTGCTTGGCGGGTCCGCGTGAGGTTCATCGTCTTCCGGGAGAAAGTAATTCCTGTGTCTCACGGTTTGAACCATCAGAAAAGTGCTGTAAATAACGAGGGAAGCAACAGCAAAGAATATGAGTTGGGCCTTGCTGAATGTTGCTGAGAGTTCGGTTGTGGTATAATTTGGCAATATTAAAGTCATTACGACAATAGCTACCAAACTGATAAGTGCCATATTTCCGGACGTTCGCGCAAAAAACTGTTCTTTGAATTTGATGCCGCCAACAAGGAGACACGCTCCGAGAATTCCGTTGAGAATCAGCATTACGGCTGCGAAAACGGTATCGCGGGCCAATGTGCTGGTTTCTTTTCCTCCGGCTACCATTAGTGAAACAATTAATCCAACTTCTAACACGGTAATAGCAATAGCCAATATGATAGTTCCGAATGGTTCGCCCACTTTATGCGCAACAACTTCGGCGTGGTGTACGGCTGCCAAAACAGAACTTATCAAAAGTAAACTGCCCAAAGCAGCCAGCCAGGCATTATCATCAACAATACCGAATAAATAGTAAGCGAGCGTTAATAAGGGAAAAATGTAGGACCAGTGAAGTAAAGATTTTAAACTCATAAATAATGATTTCTCTAATTTACAAAAAAATAATTTAGAAGATTTCTGAATTGAAAGCAACAAAAAAGCCACCAAAACTGGCGGCTTGTGTTAGATTGGGCAAAAATATTATTTTACCAAAGTTAATTCGCTGATTAATCTTGTTGCGCCGGCATATTTGTCGATTACCCAAAGTACATAACGAACATCTACGTTGATTGTTCTTTGCAAATTAGGTTCGAAAACGATGTCGCCACTCAAAGCTTCGCTGTTTCCATCGAAGGCAAGACCTAACAGATTTCCGTTTCCGTCAATGATTGGGGAACCAGAGTTTCCGCCAGTGATATCATTATTAGACAAGAAATTGATTGGCATAAATCCTTGCTTATCTGCATATTGGCCATAATCTTTTTTCTTGGCAAGATCAAGCACTTTTTTAGGAAGGTCAAATTCTTCATCGCCTTTTTTGTACTTGGCAACCATTCCGTTGATGTCGGTATAATAGTTTTCTTTGATGCCTTTGTAGCTTCTGTCTGCTCTTTCCGGAAGTGTCTGCACGGTACCATAAGTCAGTCTCATTGTAGAATTAGCATCCGGATAGAATTTTTTATTCGGCTGCGCTTTCATCAATCCGTCTAAGAACAATCTGCTGTTTTTAGCAAAATTCTCATCAATCTTAGCATATTTATCAATGCCTAATTTCTGATCTTCTACAATGCCATTTGCAAATTGTCTCAGTTTGTCGCCATCAATTTTCAGTCGGTCTGGATTTTCAATGAAAGCCAAAGCTGATTTTTTATTGGCAAAAACAGACTCGTAAGCCAAAGTAGAAAGGTTGTTAACGTCGGCTGCCAAAATGGTTGGTGAGGCAAATTCTTTTGCAACTTTCACTTTATATAAAGACGTCAACGCCACAAGCATATCACCTTCAACATTATCGTGGAATCCGTCGTAAGCTTTCTCAACCGCTTCCAATACTTTTGGTTTCATCGCAGTTTTTCCAGCATCGTCCTGGTCTGCATAAGATTTGAATAAGCTTCCGAGCTGATAGGCTGTCCCGATGTAATGTGCATTTCTCTGTAAAATAGAGGCGTAATTGCGCTCTACATTTCTCCCTGAAATTTGCTGATAGTAAGCTTTGATTTCAGGTAAAACTGCGTAATAAGTTTGCTCGTTAGGCGATTGGGCTGCCCATTGGTTATAAAGCTGTTCGGTCTGCTGTTTTTCCGCAACTGTTCCGTTTTTCTTCACTGCATCAATAGTTCCCGCTCTGTTTTTCCAGTAATTGGCAACGCTGGCGTATTGGGAAGCATAATCCAACTGCGTCGCTTTGTCCTTATCCATATACTTCTTCATCACATCCATTGCAACTTTTGAAGCCTCAACCCAAGCCGGGTAATCTTTATCCACCATTTGCTCAATTCCGAAAGAAGTCAAATATCGGTTTGTTCTTCCGGGATAACCAAGAATCATTGTAAAATCGCCTGGTTTGTAACCTTTAAGCGAAACTGGCAAGAAATGTTTTGGTTTCAAAGGAACGTTAGCTTCAGAATATTCTGCCGGATTTCCGTTGGCATCACCGTAAGCACGAAAAACTGTGAAGTCTGCCGTGTGTCTTGGCCATTCCCAGTTGTCTGTATCGCCACCGAATTTTCCAAGTGAGGAAGGTGGTGCCCCAACCAATCTGATATCTTTATAGTCTTGGTATACAAAATAGTAGAACTCATTTCCGTTGAAGAAATCTTTAACTACAACGGTATATTTTCCATTCTCGGAGTTTTCGTTTTGAATAGCTTTGTATTCCGCATCAATCACTGCTTTTCTGTCTGCAGCAGACATATTGTTATTCAGTTTTGCATTGATTCTTGCAGAAACATCATCCATTCTTACAAGAAATCTAACGTAAAGACCTTTTGCATTGAATTCCTCATTCGGTTTCATCGCCCAGAATCCGTTCTTCAGGTAATCTTTTTCAGGTGTGGAAGCGGCCGCAACAGCGTCGTAGCCACAATGGTGATTGGTAAAAATCAAACCTTGGCTGGAAACCATTTCGCCTGTACAGAAACCGCCAAAACTTACGATGGCATCTTTAAGACTGGAGTTGTTCACGGAATAGATTTCTTCCGGCGTCAGGTGCAGGCCTTCCTTTTGCATATCCACGCCGTTCAGACGTTTTACAAGCATTAGAAGCCACATTCCTTCGTCTGCTCTCATTTGCGCAAAGCTCAGTAAAAATGTCAGTGCTAAAAATATTTTTTTCATAGTGAAATTATTTTAATGGGGCTAATTTACTCATTATTTTAAATCTGGTGGTATGAATTTGGATAAGAGATTAATCAAAATAAAAAGAATGAAATTTCTAAAGACAATCGGTATTTTATCATTAATATTTCTCATTACAGTTTCGTGTAAATCATCAAATAATTTAATGTCAGGAATGCAGAATCTTCACAAAAAATGGATGCTGGTTGAATATAAAGATTTTACTAAAGAAGAATTGATAAAGTTGGAAGCCAATATTGATTTGACTAAGAATTCAGAATCACCCAATCGTTATACCGCAAAAATGGGTTGCAACGGCATGTTTTTCACGGCAGAATTTAACAACGGAAAAGCAAAATTCTCAGGCGTTGGTTCCACAATGATGTATTGTGAAGGCAGAATGAAATTGGAAGAATCGTTCGGAAAAGAACTTCCAAATATGAATCAGTATAAAATTGAAGGACATTTCCTAACTTTATCCAATGCAAACGGCGACAAAATGAAATTTGTTGAGCAAGATTGGGATTAATTAATTAATTAATTAATGATGAATTATAAATGATGAATGATTTCATTTGCGAATTTAAAAAACATCGAAAAAAATTATATTCAAAATAAAAATTATGAAATCGTAGATTCCATATAATCTTTAAAATCTTTAAAACCTTTAAAAATTTACATATGAAAAGAAGTGCAAAAGCTGTCTGGAAAGGCACAATAAAAGATGGTAGCGGTCTTTTGACAACACAAAGTACAACGCTTAACAATACGCAGTATTCCTTCAAAAGTCGTTTTGAAGACGGCGTTGGGACCAATCCGGAAGAATTATTGGCAGCAGCGCACGCAGGCTGTTTCACTATGAAAACTTCGGCTTTACTGTCGGAAGCCGGTTACAATCCCGAGATACTGGAAACCGATTGCAAAATCAGTTTGGTTGATGGGAAAATCACTTTGTCCGAATTGACTTTAAATGCAAAAATCCCAGGAATCTCAGAGGACGAGTTTCAGAAAATTGCTAAGGATGCCGAAGAAAGCTGCCCTGTAAGTCAGGCGTTCAGCTTCGAGAAAACATTGACAGCGACTTTGTCTTAGTTAGGAAAATCAAATTTTAAATTTGAAACAGGAAACAAAACCAAAGTTCATCTTTGGTTTTTTTGCCGAAAAATAGTATCTTGTCAGAATCAGATAATAATATAATTTAATGATAGAAAATAAAGAACATCAGTACGAAAAAGCCGTTTTGGTAGGATTAATCACCCAAAACCAAAGCGAGGACAAGCTGATAGAATATATGGACGAACTTGAGTTCTTGGCTTTTACAGCGGGCGCTGAAGTTGATAAACGTTTTACCCAAAGATTGACTCAGCCGGATTCCAAAACCTTTGTTGGTAAAGGAAAAATGGAGGAAATTCGTGATTATGTGAAAGAACAGAAAATTGGAACCGTTATTTTTGATGATGAACTTTCGCCGTCTCAGTTGAAAAATCTGGAGCGCGAGATGGAAGTCAAAGTTTTGGACAGAACTAATCTCATTCTCGACATTTTTGCCCAAAGAGCGCAAACTTCTTACGCAAGAACGCAGGTAGAACTGGCGCAATATCAATATCTTTTACCACGATTGACCAGAATGTGGACTCACCTAGAAAGACAAAAAGGGGGAATTGGGATGCGTGGTCCTGGAGAAACGGAAATCGAAACCGATAGAAGGATTATCCGTGACCGAATCACGTTGTTAAAAGACAAACTGAAAGTCATCGACAAACAGATGGGAACACAGCGTAACAACCGTGGGAAAATGGTGCGTGTGGCGCTCGTTGGATACACGAATGTTGGAAAATCAACGCTGATGAATGCCCTCTCAAAATCCGATGTCTTCGCGGAAAATAAACTCTTTGCGACGCTTGACACAACAGTCCGTAAAGTGGTGATTGGAAATCTTCCTTTCCTTTTGACGGACACGGTTGGATTCATCAGGAAGTTGCCGACACAGTTGGTAGAAAGTTTTAAATCGACTTTGGATGAGGTTCGTGAAGCGGATTTGCTGATTCACGTTGTTGATATTTCGCATGAGAGTTTCGAAGATCATATTAATTCCGTTAATGACATTCTGCAGGAAATTGATGCGCATCAGAAACCGATGATTATGGTTTTCAACAAAATCGACGATTTCAGTTACGAGAAAAAGGACGAAGACGATTTGATGCCTGGTTCCCACAAAAATATCTCTCTGGACGAGTGGAAAAAAACGTGGATGGCAAAGTCGAAATTCCCAACCGTTTTCATTTCAGCTTTGACGAAGGAAAACTTTCCGGAAATGAAGAAAATGATTTACGATGAGGTTCACAGGATTCACATTTCCCGTTTTCCATACAACGATTTGTTGTTCGAATATTTTGAGGATGAGGAAGAATAATTTGAAATATTGGTTTTATCTTTTTGCAATTTTAGATTTATTGTCCTTAAAGAATTTCATATTTCGCTTCGATTCCATCATAGAAGATAAGAGTTTCTTCAAGTACATAGTTATTTTTTTATATCTGACTTTTATCGCTTCTGCAGGGCTATTATTTGAGAAAAAGAAATTAGGATTGATTATAAATTTTATTCAATTTCCATTAAGGCTTTTTTTAATGATATTATCTTTTGATTTTTTAGGAGTTTTTCTGGAGAGGACGGAAATTTCTACTAAGAATTTTTATTTCTTAATTATGGGATTGGAAATATTAAGATTAATATCAGAAGTGTTCTTTTATAGGAAGCTAAAAACAATTATCCAAAATCCAGAAACCAATTTTTAATGGAGTTATATTACTCATTCTCAGTCCTAATCGTTTTAGCATCACTATTTGCTTACATCAATCACAGAATTCTAAAATTGCCAAGCGCCATTGGAATAATGGTCATCGCTATTGTCGTTTCTGTCACTTTAGTGGCGTCGGGCGACAATTTTTTACCGAAGACCACCAGCCATTTGACGGAACTAATCAACAATTTTGATTTCACCGAAGTCCTGATGGGCGCAATGTTAAACTTCCTGCTTTTCGCTGGCGGCATCCACATTAATCTCAAAGATTTAAAAGAACAATTTGGTCCGGTCGTCATGTTCTCTACAGTCGGCGTGATTATTTCCACTTTTGCGGTCGCTTTTGGCGCATATTATTTGTTGCCTTTTGCAGGCGTTCAGATGCCTTTTATCTACTGTCTCGTTTTTGGCGCCTTGATTTCCCCAACCGACCCAGTGGCGGTTCTAAGTATTTTGAAGCAGGCAAATGTCTCAAAATCTCTGGAAACAAAAGTGGCCGGAGAATCTCTGTTTAATGACGGGATGGCGGTCGTAGTTTTCACGGTCGTTTTACAATTGGCCATTGGAAAAGAAATCGATTTGAATGTTGAAAGCGTCGGGTTACTTTTACTTCGTGAAGCTGGCGGCGGACTGCTTTTGGGTGTTCTTCTAGGATTGTCGGCTTCCAGAGCTATGAGAATGGTGGATGATTATATTATCTCCGTATTGATCACATTATCAGTGGTTATGGGCGGTTATCTGATTGCCCACGAGATGCATATTTCTGCACCTTTGGCAATGGTTGCGGCCGGATTATTTATGGGGAATTTCAGTGAAAGTTTCAAAATGAAATCTGAGACGCAGGATTATTTGATTAAATTCTGGGAATTGATTGATGAAATTATGAACGCCGTTCTTTTCCTTTTTATCGGTTTTGAATTGCTGTTAATCAAGGACTTAAATGAATATTTAGTTGCTGGTGGAATTTGTATTTTGATTGTTTTGTTGGCGCGTTGGGTCGCAATTTTTGTTCCGACGAAGTTTATGTCATTGAGATACCGATTTAGTCCGCAAACGGTTAAGGTTCTGGTTTGGGGCGGAATCCGTGGTGGTGTTTCCATCGCACTGGCTTTATCGATTCCTCAGAATGAATACAACAAAATTATCATCAGTATTACCTATTGTGTGGTTGTGTTTTCGATTGTGGTTCAGGGGCTTACGATTGGAAAAGTGGCCAATCCGAATAAGATTGCAACGGAAGAAAAAATATTAGAAGAAATTCATTAAAAATGAAAGTGATAGATATCGAAAACTGGAAGAGAAAGGAACATTATCAATTCTTTTCCGGAATGAAAAGTCCCTATTTCGGAATCGTAACCGAAGTGGATTGTACAGAAACTTTTCAGTTGGCAAAAGATAACAAAGAATCTTTTTTCGCGCATTATCTTCACAAATCAATGAATGCTGTAAATTCAGTTGAAGAATTTGGTTATCGAATTGTAAATGATGAAGTTATAGCCTTTGATATTGTGCACGTCGGTTCTACGATTGGACGAAGTGACGGAACTTTTGGCTTCTCTTATTTTGAATATTCTGATGATTTTCAAATCTTCAATCAGAATTTGCAGAAAGAAATTGATGAGGTTCAAAATTCAATTGGTTTAAGGATCAAAAACGAGTCACTTCCACCAAATCATATCCGACATTCCACAATGCCTTGGACGAATTTCACAGGTTTGCTGCATCCGACAGATTTTGACCCAAAAGAATCAATTCCTAAAATTGTTTTCGGGAAATTCTCTGAGAAAAACGGTCGAAAAATGTTGCCGGTTTCTGTTGAAGCGCACCACGGTTTGATGGATGGTTTTCATCTGGCGAAATATTTTGAAGCGTTTCAGAATCAGCTCAATTTAAAATAATTTTATTTTTGGTTGAGGTTTCCAGTTAGATAAGTGCTCTAGCAGAGCAATCTGTTAATAGAAAGATAAATCATATTTTCACGAGGGACTCCGAAGGAGTTCAATTTCTCGTATTAGATTGAAAATCATATGTCTATTTCAAAAGAAATAAAACAAGCTCTCGAAATCCTCGCAATTCCCGAAAAAGCCGAATTCTTCCCTAAGTTTTTCAAAACCGGAAAAGGCGAATATGGCGAAGGCGATATTTTCATTGGTGTTACAGTTCCAGACCAACGAAGCGTTGCGAAAGAATTTCACAACAAGATTTCTCTTGAAGAACTCAGCGAATTGTTGCCTTCAAAAATTCACGAACATCGTTTGACGGCTTTGCTGATGCTGATCCTGAAATTTGAAAAGTCAAAAGAAAAATCCCACCAAAAAGAAATTGTCAATTTTTATTTGAATCATCTTGATTTCATTAATAATTGGGATTTGGTTGATACTTCTTGTTATAAGATTTTAGGTCGGTATTGTTTTGAAAATCAAGAAGAAAAGCTGCTAATCGATTTGTCAAATTCTGATAAAATGTGGGAAAAACGCATCGCAATTGTCGGGACAATGCATCACATCAAAAAAGGACAATTTGAATTAACCAAAACGTTCGCTCTCAAAAATCTCAAACATCCACACGATTTGATGCACAAAGCAAACGGCTGGCTTCTCCGCGAAATGGGAAATAAAAACGAACAGGAATTGTTGGATTTTCTCAACTTACATTACGAAGAAATGCCACGAACTTGCCTGCGATACGCAATTGAAAAATTGGATGAAAGTTTGCGTCAGGATTATTTGAAAGGAAGGATTTGATTAAAAATCTAAGAATTTTAAAATCCATAGAATTCTTGGCGCAGAAATGGATTTGAAAAACCGAATTAAAGATTAAACCACAATTAAAACGGTAAAAAACTCTTTTCTTCCGCTAATAAATTATCTTTGTAAAAACCAATTCCTAATTCCGTGAAGATTTTCAAATATTTTTTTCTTTTCTGCATTTTCCTAAGCTTAACGAGTTGCTTCGACATTATTGATAAAATAAGTCTGAAAGCCGATGGAAGCGGAGAATATGCTGTAATTCTGAATGCCAGCAAAAGCAAAACCCGCCTTCAATCCATCTCAAAAATGGAAACGATTAACGGTAAAAAAGTGCCTAAAAAATCAGAAATTGAAAGCAAGATAAATCAGGCTTCCAGCATTTTCAAAAGCGTTTCGGGAATCACTAATGTTAAAACGAGTTTGGATTTT
>Ga0265797_10012321_pt1 | contig 10495 bp, 9 predicted proteins | sample P2T30metagenome_FD_192433 | JGI IMG/M metagenome (GOLD analysis project Ga0265797, IMG submission 192433) | Plant litter microbial communities from East Loma Ridge, Irvine, California - P2 T30 | ecosystem: Environmental > Terrestrial > Plant litter > Unclassified | place: USA: California... | reverse complement strand
AATCACTGTGTTAAGCAACGGCACTGTAAATCTGGGATCGGAAAGCGACCATGGCGATAATATTTTCAAAAATAACGGAAATGCGGGGAACACTGTTGCCCTATTCAATAATACAAGCAATCCCATTTCTGCGCTGTACAACTGTTGGAGAGAGGACGAGCTGTCCACCGATGCAATGGTTTCTTCCGTTATCGGCAGTCTCACACCCAATACTGTATCTTTCAAACCCTACAATTGCGCTTTGCCTCTGGCAGTCTCGGAAACAGGTAAACCAAGCGCACGCGTCTACCCAAATCCCAGCAAAAACCAATTCGTCTTCGAGACTGAAACTGCTGGAAATATGGTGATCCAGGATTTCAGTGGCAAAGTGGTTTATTCATCAATTATAAATAAAGGTAAAAACGAAATCTCCACCAATCTTCCGAATGGTGTTTACATCATCACACAGCAATCTGAAGGTAAAAAATCAAATACAAAATTGATTATCAAGTAAAAATAAATTTAACCTTACCAAAGCATCACAGTTTGTGGTGCTTTTTTCATTTTAAGGATTTTTATTAATTTTGAAATTTATCCATCACTTTTACATCAAATAATGCAAACCAACCTCAAAACGATTCGCGAACAGAAAAACCTGACTCAGACAGAACTTGCAGAGAAGGCCGGACTTTCTTTGCGAACCATCCAAAGAATCGAGGCCGGAAATATTCCGAAAGGCTTTACACTGAAAGCCATTGCAAATGCTTTGGAAATTGAAACTGGGAAACTGTTTGTAATTGATGAAAAAACGTTCAAAATCGATAGAGCAAAACTAATTAATATTTCCGCTTTATCCGGATTGATTATCCCATTTGGAAGCATTATTTTTCCATTGATCCTGACTTACAAAACCAAGGATTCCACAAATAAAGAACTTGGAAAAGGTATAGTTGGTATTCATATTATTTTGACAGTGGTTCTTTCTGTTTTGATGATAATTTCGCCGTTCATTCAGAAAGCCATTTCAATGAGATTCCCGCTTTTCCTTATTCCGTTGATTCTATTTCTTTCCATAAAACTGTTTGTTATTATTAAAAATGGAATAAGTCTTAACCAAAGTCAAAACCTCAGCATAAAACTGAAAACCAACTTCTTATAATCTACGTCATAAAACTGAAGTAAAATTGTCATACTACTTTCCACGCAAATTCACCTTCAAAAACCGAATCTTGCAGGAAAATTGGACAATGAAACTATTTAAAAAAATCGCATTAGGATTTGTAGCCATTTTAATATTGACTTTGGTCGGAGGTTACTTTTATTTCGACCAGAAATTCACGCCTGAGGAGAATTACCTGACTGTAAAAAACGAAAGTGGAAATATCCCGATTACTTGGCTTGGAAATGAAAAAAATGTTCTGCTCCTACCTATTTATTTTTCAGGAAATCCGGAAACTTATTATCTGCAATTTGATACAGGTTCGCCTTACACTGTTTTTTATTCAAATTCGATAAAAGATATTAAACAAATTAGGATGCATGGTGACCGTGCAAAAACATTATTTTTCATTGGAAAAACTGAGATCTCTTCTCATCAATTTAAAATCTTCAAAACCGAAAAAGTTAATAAAAAAGATGCCATCAAAATCATTGGAACGATTGGTGCAGATATGCTGGAAGACAGAAAAACGATCATTAATTTTAAACAAAATTTTGTTGGTCTAAATATCTCAAATGTGCCGGGAAACTTTCGAAATAATCTTATTGATTTCAAATTTAAAAAGAGAAAAATTATCATTTCCGGTATATTGAACAGTGAAGAAAGAAAATTCCTCTACGATTCCGGAACTAGCGCATACGAATTGCTGACTTACAAAGAAGAGTGGCAAAAATTAAAATCGAAAAATTCCCAAGTGGAAATCGAAAAAGCCAGATCCTGGAATCATATTTTGACAACTTATACAGCTGATTCTGATCAAATGCTCCATTTCAGTAATCAAAAAATTCCTTTAGTAAAAGTCACGTACGTCGAAGGTTTTTCAAACGCTCAATTTTCATTAATGAAATTCTCCGGAATGACGGGAATGTTGGGTAACCGAATTTTTCTGAAAAAGATATTGTTTATCGACTGTTCAAGTGGTATGATTGGCATTAATTAACCTTTCAACCTGGTAAAAATTTGAAATAATGTGTGTACATTTGGATCAAATGATCTGACGCATATGAAATTGTTTGACGCCCATTTCCACATTATAAATCCCAGATTCCCATTGGTGGAAAACAACGGCTATCTGCCTCCTAAATTTGACGTCAATGATTACAGAGATGCAACATCAGATTATGAAGTCATCGGTGGCGCCGTGGTTTCGGGCTCTTTCCAGGCTTTTGATCAGGCATATCTGATTGACGCGCTGAAAACCTTGGGAGACAAATTTGTTGGCGTTGCGAATATACCTTCAGATATCGCAGATTCAGAATTAGACCGGCTGGCAAAAGCTAATATTGTCGCTGTCCGGTTTAATATAAAAAGAGGCGGTTCCGAAAAAGTTGAACACATCGAAAAAATGTCCAATCTACTGTACGACAAATATAATTGGCATACAGAGCTTTACGTAGACAGCAAAGATCTTAAAAGTCTGGAACCCACACTTCAAAACATTCCTAAATTTTCGATCGATCATCTTGGGCTTTCAAAAGAAGGCTTGCCAGATCTTTACAAATGGGTCGAAAAAGGTGTTAAAGTTAAAGCCACAGGCTTCGGCCGGCTGGATTTTGATCCGGTTCCTGTTCTCAAAACCATCCACGGCATCAATGACAGTGCATTAATGTTTGGGACAGATCTGCCATCTACCCGCGCCAAAGTTCCCTTCTCAAACAAGGATTTACAATTGCTGACCGACAATTTTTCCGATAGCGATCTTTCTAAAATTCTTTATGAAAATGCTTTGGATTGGTATTCCTGATTTATCGGAAGCAATTCGTTATTTTTGCAGCTCATTATCTACCGCTTGAATCATCTCAAATATTACCTCGCCGCAATCATCGCCTTCACTCTCTGGGGCACGTTCAGTTTAGTTCTGAAACCACTTCACGCTTTTGGTTCGCTGGACATTCTTTTTTACCGGGTTTTCAGCTGCGCAATTATTATGACGGTAATTTCGATTTTGTTCAAAAGGGAAAAGTTAAGGCAGAATATCAGCTATTTCAAATCACTGCCAAAAGCAAACAGACAGAAATTAACGGCTCTCAATGTCGGCAGCAGCATCCTGCTCACAGCGAATTGGTTTTCATTTATTTATGTGATGAACCACGTTAGCGTGCGGGCCACTTCCGTAGCCTATCTGGTCTGCCCCATCCTTACAACTATCCTTGCCTATTTTTTACTGAGGGATAAACTGACAAAACTACAGTGGCTGTCGGTGTTCATCAGCTGTGTCGGCTGTCTTTTGCTATCCTACACCAATATGATGGTGATGGTCTACAGCACGCTTATTGGTTTAACTTATGCGGCATACCTCATCAGCCAGAACAGGAACAAAAACTTCGACAAATTTCTGATTCTTAATTTTCACATCCTGTTGTCGGCATTCATCTTACTGCAATTTTTTCCTAAATTTGGTGGGCCATTCCCTACCAGTTTGAACTTTTATTTCTACGTAGAAATCATTGCAGTGATGTACACAATTGTTCCCCTGTTTCTTAATCTTTATGCACTGTCCGGCATCAGTTCCTCAAAGGTTGGTATGATACTTAACATCAACCCGATTATCGCATTTGTCCTGTCAGGCGTTGTTTACAAAGAGCCTTTGGGACCATTGCAGATTGGCGCCTATGCCCTGATTTTTTTAGCCGTGATTATTTTTAACGGGAAAGAGATTTTTAAAATGAAAGAAGAGAAACTGCTAAGATAGTTTTCTGAGAGAAGGAAAGAATCCGTGACAAAGGGATTCAGGTAAGTTTATTTAACAAAGTTTGTGAATATCTGTAAGGGAAAATCGCACTGAAACGTGATATATTTACTTTTATAAAACTTCTGACAATGAAAAACCTTTACTTTCTGATTTTATCTCTTTCATTCAATTGTATTTTCGGGCAAAACAAACAATTTCTGTACGAGTACAAATTCATTCCCGACTCAACTAATAAAGTAGAGGTCAGGACAGAAATGATGGTTCTTAATATTCAGAAGGACAGGTCAGAATATTACAGTGCTGAAAGGTATGCCGCAGATTCTACAATGCTGGTTGCTATCGAAAAGGGGTTATTTGCCCCTGCCCCAGACTAAGAAACCGTGAATGACAGAGTTGTAAAGTTTCCCAATTCTAACCAGATTGTGTATAACACATTTCTGATGTGGGATAAGTACAAAGTGAAACAGGAAGTTGCCTTTAATTGGGAGCTGACCAATGAGTTTTCCAAAATCCTGAATTATGATGTTCAGAAAGCCACGACAGACTTTGGCGGCAGAAAATGGATTGCATGGTTTACGAAAGAAATCCCTATCCCGGACGGTCCTTATAAATTCAAAAATTTACCCGGATTGATTTTGAAGATTGAAGACAGTCGGCATAATCATGTTTTCGAGCTTAAGGGAATCAAATCTGGTTCGGATCAGTTTGTATATCCTAATACGCGCAATTATCCGGAATTCGAACTAAATAACAGTCAGTTCGTTAAAAAATATAAAAATTTCCGCCAGAATCCTACAGCAGATCTAGCCAACACGATTCCTGACCAAAGGGATTCCGAAGGAAAACTAAGGACATCTGCCGAAGTCATCAGAGAGATTAATCAGCAATGGGTAGAAAGGCTTGCCAAAGACAATAATGTCATTGAAATCAATCTTCTGAAGTAGATCTTATTTCAAAAAATCGAGGTAACGGATGATCTAGTTATTTAGATTCATTAAAAATAACTTTGCGTCTGAGACTTTTTTTAATTATTTTTACCTCATAATATACCCGTAGAAATGAGAAAAATAATAGTCACAGGAATGTTCACTTTAGGCGGACTGATCACCGCCAGCGCACAGTGCAAAACCGTATCCTCAATAACCGAAAACTTTGACACCTGGAAAGACATCAACACCTGCTGGTCTGTACAGAAAGGGAAAGCAATGCTGTATGCCAGCGACAAAAAGATCATCTTCTACTCGATGACTGACCCTAAGGAAAATATGTACCTCATCACCCCGAAAATCAAAGCCGGGAACTATACCCTGAGCCTGGATGTGACAGACAACGGCGGCGAAACGACACTGGAAATCCTCTCCATCCCTAAAGCTTCCAGTCCAAAAACTTTTACAACTCTTGCAAAGCCTGTGAAAATCGGGAAAGACAGAAAGGTTTTCAACATCGCCCTGAAGAAAGACAGCAGTCTGGGTTTAAAAGTGATGCTGACTGGCGTGCATCAAGCCGTTTATCTCGATAACTTCTCTTTGAAACCGAAAAAATAGAAGTTCTGAAACAGTATCTTTTTGCGATTGCAATGATATAGAATAAAAGATCCGTCACATCAATTATAATAACTTTTATCTCACCGCCGCAAATGTTTGTTAAGATCAATCCTCTTGTCGTTTTGGCCAAAAAGCACAGCATTTGAACCAACAGACTTATACATTAGAACCAACAAAGTATAGCATTTGAACCAACAGACTTATACGTTAGAACCAACAAAGTATAGCATTTGAACCAATAGACTTCTACGTTAGAACCAACAAAGCATATCGTTTGAACCAACAGACTTATACTTTAGAACCAACAAAGCATAGCATTTGAACCAACAGACTTATACGTTAGAACCAACAAAGTATAGCATTTGAACCAATTTTTCCAGATTTTAACTGAATTGACTTACTAGTACTTGATACAAATCAGATGGAAAGCTAATTGAGATCAGCTCGTTTTCAGTTCTCCCCTGATTACACCCAAAGACCAGTGAGTGGTTTAAAATTTGTGTCGTAAATTTGTATATTATGGAAGAGCATACACACCACAACCCGAACAACCTCCATCCAAGCCAGAGAATCTCCCCAAGTTCCGTCTACTATTGTCCGATGGAATGTGAAGGCGAAAAACTTTACTTTAAACAGGGCCGATGCCCCGTCTGCAATATGTTTCTTGTGCCTATCGAGGAAAGAGAAGATCACAGAAACAAAGCTCAAACCTATTCCAAAACCAACCTACCCGAAAATTTCAAAGATCACATCGGCAGTTATTATTGCCCCATGTTTTGCGAATCCGACAAAATCTATAGTGAGAAAGGTGACTGCCCGGTTTGCCATATGCATCTGGAGGAGATCACGAAGGAATTGGTCGATGGCAGCGTAAAAACTGCCGGGTCAGCAGTACATTCACATAACCACGCCCATCATATGGCACCTAATGAGCAGAAGAATGCCGGGAAGGCGATAAAGTCTATGACAGCAATGTTGGCTGTCCGGTCTGCGGGATGGATCTTGTGAAGATTCCGGAAAAGAAAGTTACGGAATATGCCTGTCCTATGCACCCGGAAATCGTGCGCGATCACCCGGGAAACTGTCCCATCTGCGGGATGGATCTCGTTCCGGTACCATCCAAGGATAACAGTCATGAGGATGACACATACAGGATCCTTAAGAGAAAATTCTGGATCTCGGTGGCGTTCTCCGTTCCGGTATTCATCCTGTCGATGGGCGGTATGGCGGTTACGTTGCCATTTTCGCATCAGGTCCAGGCATATCTGGAATTGCTGCTTTCACTGCCCGTAATTTTCTATTCCGGCTGGTTTCTGATGAAGCGTGGCTGGGTTTCCTTCAAAACATGGAACCTGAATATGTTTTCCCTGATTGCTTTGGGCGTTGCTGCGGCATTTATCTTCAGTCTGGTGGCTTTGATTTTTCCTGATATCCTGCCCCACGAGTTATCTCACGGTGGCGAACTTCCCCTTTACTTCGAGTCCGTCTGTGTCATTCTCACTCTCGTGATTATGGGCCAGATGCTGGAAGCCAGGGCACACCAAAAAACCGGAAAAGCGATAGAAGCCCTGATGAATCTCTCTCCCGACACTGCCAATTTAATGGTTAACGGAAATGAAAAGAAAGTGGCGCTGTCTGAAATTAAAATCAATGATATCCTGAGAGTAAAACCAGGTGAGAAAATCCCTGTGGACGGTACTATTACAGACGGCCACTCCAACATAGACGAGTCCATAATTACCGGCGAACCGCTGCCTTTGGAGAAAAAATCCGGTAACAAGGTAACGGCAGGAACCATCAACGGAAATGGATCTTTTTTAATGAAAACAGAAAGAATCGGCGACGAGACCTTGCTTTCCAAAATCATTAAAATGGTCAACGAAGCCAGCAGAACCAAAGCGCCAATACAAAAGCTTGCCGATAAAGTATCGAAGATCTTTGTCCCGGCTGTTGTCGGAATTGCAGTTCTGACTTTTATATTGTGGTATATATTCGGTGGTGAAAACAGATTGATCTATGCATTTGTAAATGCCGTTGCAGTGCTTATTGTAGCTTGTCCCTGCGCGCTGGGCCTCGCAACACCGATGAGTCTGATGGTGGGCATCGGGAAAGGTGCACAAAACGGCATCCTGATCAAGAATGCAGAAGCGCTTGAAGAAATGCACCGAATAAATGTATTGATAACGGACAAAACCGGAACATTGACAGAGGGAAAACCAAGCCTGGACAGCATTGAAACTGTTTCAAATACAGATCATGATGAAATCCTGCGCCTTGCTGCATCGCTGAATCAGAATTCGGAACATCCGTTGTCCAATGCAGTGTTGAACAAATATAAAATGTCAGTCGCTTCTTCTGCGGATAATAATTTCGCAAACGTTCAGAACTTCGAAAATCTGTCTGGTAAAGGCGTGAAAGGAACGATCCAGAATGCAGAAGTCCTTTTAGGAAACGAATCTTTATTAAAACATTTTAAAATCGAAATTCCTGAAGATTTAAAACAAAAAGTCATTGCAAAACAGGATCAGGCGAAAACCATTTCTTACCTGGCAAAAGACGGAAAAGTATTGGGATTCTTAAGTTTCTCGGACCAGATTAAAGCAAGTTCAAAACAGGCCATCAGTTTTCTGCAAAGTCAGAATATTGAAGTGATGATGATGACCGGCGACAATGAACATACCGCGAAAGCCGTGGCAGCAGAACTTGGCATCAAAAACTTCAAAGCCAACTGTCTTCCGGAGGACAAGATGAATGAGATCAAAAAACTGCAAAGCGAAGGAAAAATTGTTGCAATGACTGGTGACGGTATCAATGATGCGCCGGCTCTCGCGCAATCCAACATTGGAATTGCTATGGGAACAGGCACCGATGTCGCGATGGAAAGTGCAGAAATCACATTGCTGAAAGGTGATATCCTGGGCGTTGCAAAAGCAAAAATATTAAGTGAAAAACTGCTGAGAAACATCAAAGAAAATCTGTTCTTCGCTTTTATTTACAACGTATTGGGCATCCCATTAGCCGCAGGATTGCTCTACCCTTTCTTCGGAATCCTGCTGAGTCCTATGATTGCGGCAGCTGCAATGAGTTTCAGTTCCGTTTCTGTGATCCTGAATTCTCTGCGACTGAACAATGCGAAACTGGAGGTTTGATTTGAACCACAAAAACAAAATGACATCGAGAAAAACCCCCGATGCCATTTCAAAACAAATATAAAACCTTAAAATCGTCTAATTAAAAACTAACAGTCAGCTTACTGAATACATATCTTCCGTTCTGCCCAAACTGAGATGTTGAACGGGAATAGATAAACTGATCATTATTGGTAGAAGCCGTAACGTTCTTAGTTGGATAAATATCAAACAAGTTGTTGGTTCCGACCGTCAAATTGAAGTTCTTGCTGATGTTGTAACCTATAGATAAATCAGTTACAATTTTATCGGAAATCAGTTGATGCTCGTATATATTGCCATTGAGACCGTCCGCACCATAAACTTTACCATAATAAGTATTCCTCAGGTAAAAGGTGAAATCATTCCAAGTCAAGTTGTGTGACAGACTTGCTTTGACTTTGGGAACAGAATCTTCAAGATAAACCCGGGATCTTTCGCCAAAATAAGTGTTTTCAAGTTTTGCACTTTTCAGTAAATCTGACGCGTGAATATCGCCAACCTTCTGAGTTTTGTTGAAGTTGATTGCAAAATCATTAGTGAACCGGAACGTTTCTCTTTTGTAGGAATGGCTGATGACAATATCCAGACCTTTGGTTTCCGTATCGATGGAATTTGCAAAGAACTGAGCTGCGTTCACATTGTTTCTGTCAAACTCATCTCTCACCGCCTGCAGGTTCGAATTTTGCAGTATCTGTGCATCAGTTGGTCTTGCAAACTGATCTGTCAAAACAATTCTGTCGTCAATTCTTATGAAGTACGCATCTGCTGTTAAACTAAGATTGAGAGACGGAATCCGGTATGTAAATCCTGTGCTTACAGATTTCGACGTTTCCTGTTTAAGTTTATTAATTCCCAACCCTCTTGCTACGGCAGAATCATTACTGAAAGTTCCTACTTCTACCAGCGAAGGTGCTGTGGCTCCCGGAAGTGTCGTGAAAAGTGTTGAGGTCGTATTATAATAAATCTGATGGATAGAAGGCGCTCGGAACCCTGTAGATCCCGCAAACCTGAAATTAAGATCATTCAAAAGTTTGATGCGCGATGCCAGTTTATAATTAAATGTGGAACCAAAATCAGAATAATCTTCATAACGGACAGCAGCATCCACCAACAGCCAATTGGTAAAATTCAGTTCAACGTCTGCATAACCGGCGTAAGAATTTCTATTTTTATTCACCGCGTTTGCCGGCCTGAAGCCTGAAAACACCTGCGAACTTCCGGCCAGATTATTACCAAAGAAATCAGTAGGTTTCAAAGCGTTTGGCGTAGTAGGCGTCTGTGGATTTCCATTGATATCATAAGCCGTATAAGAAGCTTCTTCACCTGCATCAATCTGGAAATTCTCGTGGCGCTGCTCTGCTCCAAAGGCCACATTAATCCCCTGGAAAACATCAAATGACTTACTGAAATCCAAATTAATGGTATTCTGTAAAAACTTAAGCCCGCCTGCTTTGAAAGAATTTGGAGAATTGAATTGCAGACTGGTGTTACCCGTATTTTCAATGGTGTAATCAAAACTGTTCTGTCCAAATGTATTGCTGAAATCTACATTCCAACCATCCCACTTGCCTTTAAGTCCTGCCGACAAGGATACATCCTGGATGGCTGTATGGATCTCCGGCAGATAACCGTCAATATTCAAACCTGTAAAAGTTCTTGCTTCTCGCGGCCTTCTGTAAAAACCACCCGACTGCCCGTCTCTTATGGAGTAGCCGCCGAAAGTGTAGACTTTCCAATTGTCATTCAAAGGCACTTCTGCATTAAGAAACAACTGGTGGTTGTTTAGTTTGGACTGTCCAACCTGCATATTGAAGTCTTTTCTGGTTTGTCCTCTGTATGCTAATTCGTTATCGGTTAACGCGTTCAGCTGTGGCGTAGAAAAGTCCTGTTG
>Ga0265797_10012320_pt1 | contig 10495 bp, 10 predicted proteins | sample P2T30metagenome_FD_192433 | JGI IMG/M metagenome (GOLD analysis project Ga0265797, IMG submission 192433) | Plant litter microbial communities from East Loma Ridge, Irvine, California - P2 T30 | ecosystem: Environmental > Terrestrial > Plant litter > Unclassified | place: USA: California... | reverse complement strand
CAACACTCAAAAACCCGCCGTTGCTAAGCGCAAGCGCCTGGCTCTCGGGCGTGATGAAGGTGTTCGCGCCACAGACAAGCGACATGGCGCTCTCGCCTGCAAGAATGCTCTGCACGCCGAGGTGCAGCGCGTACAAACCCGACGAGCAGGCTGTGTCCACGGTGAGAGAGGGGCCTGCAAGGTCGAAGAAGTGGCTGATGCGGTTGCTGAGCATGGACGAGCCGTTAGCGGTGGCATGGTAGCGGGATTGGGAAGCGAAGTCGCGGCCGGTTATAGTTTCACCGTCGCGCGAGAAGGAAGCGCAGTAGACTGAGGTGGGGGAGCGGGAGAGTGTTTCCATGGGGATGCCCGCGTTCTCGAACGTGCGGTAGGCGCCCTCAAGCAGGCCACGCTGCTGTGGGTCGAGAACTGATGCTTCTGCGTATGACATGCTGAAGAAGGGCGCGTCGAAACTGCGCGGGTCTTCCTTCATGAAGTGTGCATGGCGGACGCGTAACTAGCGGAATCAGCTTAGTCGGCTCCCAAATACCAGAACTCATCATTCAGACTTACGCTGTCCAAACGGTTCGGGTCAGGATGGTAGAAAGCTGTTGGTTCAAGTTAGCACGTGACATTCGTGCACCCCTATAGAGAGTGAGTACATACCATCTATGTTGAACCGGTCGCTGGGTATCTCCTGAGATACGTTCCTCGCGCTCATTACTAGCTCCCAGAAGGCCTGCGCAGATACTGCGTCACCTGGAAACTTCATGTTCATGCCGATGATGGCTACGGGTGTCGTTTTGTCGGTAGCCATGATAACGCTCTACTATATGACAATCTGAGCTTAGGAGATACAAGTTGTCGAACGTCTTGTAATAGTCTCGCTAAATGTAAATGCTTGAAACTTTCAAGAGAAGGTTTGTAGAGAATTGTTTGAGACGGTCATAGACACAGTATGACTTTAAGTATTTAAATAGTGAGAACACTGATTCATCATGAGAACAGCAACAATGTCTGTTTGATAACTAGAAGAAGCCTAATTAGGATACTGTGCAGTATCGTGCTCGGGATAAACCACTGTTCTCACGAGTTTTCGACCGGTATTTCCTGGCCTGCGCAATTTGTTAGATTACGCTAGTACCTTAAGGGCTATACCATGCTACATGGTAGAAGTTCTAGATAGGGCACTAACGGCTATACGATACACGACGGTATACGACGGTATACGCGGATAGAATTTTAGAGCAGGAAAGTATGCCGACACTAGTCGTAGTGGTATGAGAGATAGGGCCGACGTTGTCTCTTAGGGTCACCAATCGCTTTATAAGTATTAATAAGTCTAGTGCTCACTGCTACGGAGGTAGTTTCCAAAAGTTTCCGCTAGCGCAGACCCCTGGACACTTGAGGATTGGAAGGGTGTCATCTGGTCAGATAAGACCTCTGTCCTTCTTAATCACCGCCTCGGTAGCTATCACGTGGGGAGAAAAATAGACGAGGCCTTAAATCAGTTATTCGAGAGAGGTGGAAAGGCTACCCAGAGTTCATGTTTTGGGGCTACTTTTCGTATAACTATACAGGCCCCTTACACTTTTGGAAGCCTGATACTACTGAGGACAAGAAAGAAGTAGCTATGAATATTGAGGATGTAAATAAGATCCTTAAGCCTATTATAAAGGAAGGGCGGGAGTTTTCAACAGGCACATAGAGGTTGGGCTGAAGAAATCAGCCTAAGAGTGTACCTTAATAGAGATAAACAAAAGATAGCAGAAAGATTGCTGATGGTAACAATAAAGGAGTTATTGATTGGTAGCGTTATCAAAACCAAGTCCTTATCCTAAAGCTTCTCCCCTTTGCAAAGGCGTGCTTGAAAGACGGAGACTAGATACCCTTGTGCAAGAAGATAAGGCTCCCTCCTATGGCTACTATATTAGCGTCTTATGCGTTAACAAGAAGGCGTAGAGAAGCTTATTTAGCGTGGAAATCCTCCTGATCTTAACGCTATCAAGAAAGCATAGTCATGGTTGAAGAGGACAACAACTAAGAAAGGAGTCCCTAAGAATAGAGTGGTAACAACAGTATAGGAGGATATCTATATAGCCTTACTGCAACGACAGATACAAGCTTGGATAAAGAGGATGCCTATACACATTCAAAAGATTATGGAACTTGATAGTGGCAATGAGTACAAGGAAGGTAGAGGTCTGCCAAGAGAGCGTTGAGACAGCCCTGTCTGTATTTCGGTAGTACTTCGGTAGTAAGTAATCAAGATACCCCTGTCCGCAAGAAATATTGAAACCCGCTTCCGTAGTGTCAGCGTAGTATGCGCCAAGGGTATTTTTCGATGGTTCGGCTTTGAGACGCGTATACATCTGACATCCGGGCAGTAATCATGCAAATACGCAAAACCACCGACTTGTACAGCTTCTTGTTCCCTGCCCACTAAACAAAACTCACACGTCGTTTCGCTAAGCAAGATTTTGAGCTAGGGAGCAGACAACTACCAAGATGGGCATTCTGACATCTATAGAGGTTGACTTTTCAAAGTTGCTTCCATGTGGCGTAGTAACGATTATTGTCCTTTTTCTTATAGCGTCCAGAGTAAACAATGGCAATAAGGCGAAATCATCCATACCGCATGCTCCACGCATTCCGTACAAGATACCCTTTGGTTAGTAGTATTTCCGTTACTCTTCACGTTGCCGCTCGAGCCGAACATAGCAGCGAGACTAATCACCGCATAACACATAGGACTAGATATGGCATGGAAGCTCGTACAACGCTTACACTCGAACACGTTCGTTGAATACATCTGCGACGAAGTCCTCAACACTCCCGGTCGCACGGTCGAGATGAATCTGTTAGGTGGTGATATCTTCATCACCGACAGAGCAGAGAACATTAAGGCTATCCAAGCAGATCAGTTCGCAAACTTCGCCAAGGGACAGACGCCACATGATGTGTTTAGTAGTATCTTGGGAGACTCGGTCTTCACAAGTAAGTGTGGTGACCGGCATTGTGTAGCACAGTTGCTGATGTTAGGTTTAGCGGACGGGCCTTTGTGGAAGACGAGCAGGGAACAATTAGAGCCGCATGTAAGAAGCTCAATTGTTCACGTAGTTGTGTGATACGAGATGACTGATTTGTGTTCTACCACAGGTCTCTCGTGTTCGTCCGGATGACATTCCTACAGCTGAGAAGCATATGCAGAACTTTCTAGGTTTGATCAAAGACTCGCCTGAGAGAGTCGATGTGTACGATTTGGTCGACAGGGTAAATGCTGACTCAAAGGGCATTCCTAACATCGTTTTGTCGCTGATTGCCTTTAGTTCCAACTTGACCTTGTGAGTCAAGTATTCCTTGGAGAATCCACGAATTCACTTTCCGCGAACGAACAGCCTTTCCGTAAGGCCATGGAGGAGCTTCTGACATTCAACACCAACCGTCTACTTTTCGGGTATGTGACACTTCCGGCAAAGCTTCATCTTGCAACTTGAGAATCTTGTTAACAATATGCTCCTATAGACGCCTTGCAAACCTATTTCCCGACTGGCTCTTCGTCCCTAAAGCATATCGTGATCTAACACTCTACATCGAAAACCTCATCGCAAAGACCTTGGCACTGCCAATTAATAATCAATCGGATTCAAAGGCGAAGAAGGAATTTAATCTCGTGGAGGATCTGGTCACCACGCATCCGAATGATCGATACTTTATTAGGGGTCAGCTTATGGCAGTCTTAATGGCTTCAAAGGTAGGGTATTTTTTTCGATGTACTAATCCGTCTGAGTAAATCAGATGGTGTTAAAGTCCAAGGAACAGATGGCGGGTACAATTATCTCAGCAGCTCTGAGAGCCCCGGCACAGAGCCGCAATTTAATCACGGCTATCTTCCACCTTCTCGCCTACTGCTAAGGCGTCTCGGGTTTTAGCACCATTGAATTTGATCAGACGGGTCTGTAGCGCAAGAGTGATGAAGGGGAATACTGACGATCACGTAGGATCCGGGTGCTATTCTGGCTACTTGGACGATATATCACTTAGCCCGGCAACCAGCCCTCTACAAAAGACTTCAAGAGGAGATAGAAAAGCAGTAAGTGGAAGTCCATATGAGTGCTGAAAATAGACTTGATGCTAACGTGATTTTCTCATTAGTATTGGCATGGACGCGATTCCCACACCAGACCAACTGAGGAAACTAGAACTCCTAGCCAACACAGTCAAAGAGTCCATGAGAATGTACCACCCGCTTGGTCTCAACATTCGAGAGGCTAGGACAAATGCAATTCTGCCTGTCGGGGGCGGCCTAGATGGGAATGATCCCATCTCTGTCTCAGCAGGTCAGATCATTGGTAAGATCCCAATTAAATGCTTCACCAACATTCTGGATATCTACTATGTACAAACAACTAATCCCAACCACCCTTCTAGTGTACTCAGTCGCAGGCCTCCAGCGCAGCAAAGCCACCGTAGGCGCAAACGCCAACGTGTGGGATCCTACACGATGGGAAACATGGGCACCAAAGTACGGCGATTATCTGCCCTTCAGTATCGGGCCCCGCCAGTGTCCTGGCAGAGTTTTTGGTCGCTTCCAGATTCAGTACATCCTGGTGCGACTTCTCCAGGAGTTCGAGCGCATCGAGTGGTGTGGACTTGGTGGCAGTGGGGACAATGGTACGGAGATGAAGATCAAGGTTGAGCTTAACCTCAAGTGCGCGGAGCCGGTTATTTGTAAATTTACTGCCCGTTGCAAGAATGCTGCTTAGGCAGATACTTATGGGATGGGCGCAGCTGATACTTGAGAGACTTCAAAGGATTGGGGGTTCAGAGACCGCGGAAACATTAGACTAGCATATAGAGTACAACCCCGTAGAAATCTTGAGAGGTCCCTATATTCCAAGTTCTGGTGGCTTCAGACTATCGTGACATCTGTGGTTTAGGCTACTTTCTCGCCGTGAGTCGGCATAAAGAATCTTACACACATGCTTCACAGGCCCTGGTACATATCTTATCATCCGGAATATACAACGTCTACTTCAACCCACTTGAAAAAGCGCCTAGTGCTTTCTTGTAGTCCATCTAGCCCATCCCACTCCTCTTGATATCATGGTCTGGCATGCCACATAAACAAATTCTCGCATTGCACCAGAAAGACAGTGATATCGTCCCCACAAGCCCAAACTCCGTGTCATGTCTGCACGCAACGACGTAGAAAGAGGTCTACAGGCATCGGAAGCCTGGCCAAACAGAGAACCTCAAGCTCCCAGGCTTCGTAGCTGAAGTTGCCCCCAGCATTATTAGGGCCGATACAGAGACCCACACGCTCTAACGTTATCTAATAGCGCCAGCATCTTCGGCGCAGGGCGTGCAGCGCTAGGAGCCTCCAATCAGCTAATACATTGGCCGCCTCTTCAGATGCCTCGGAGGGCACTATGCCGAGGGGTGATCCCTTGATCTGACAAAGTGGTTCAACTTCTTCTCACTCGATGTCTTCGGCGCGTCCTTTGGAAACAAGGGGCGGAGCAACTTCCAGCCGTGGATCGCAATGAACTTCGAGTTTTTCATTGTGCAGCATGACATGGCGCACTTTCGGCGGGCGCATCGTTTTTAGTGACGATGGTGGGCCCGCTTGTTGATTTGTTTGCTACAAAGATTATTGCGGGACATAATACATTCATGTGTACTTAGGTCTCGAAGCGTACTAGTCGGCCGGACTTGATTGATGGTATGCAACGACTGCAATTGCGTATGAAGCCTTTCGTACCTCTCTTTGCGCGACTTTTTGAAAGCGGCCATTGAGGTGCCTATGATTCAACTCAGAATCGCCGGGGCAATTGACCTACTCTGCATTCACTCTGCGATACTCGTTCAGCTAAAGGAAGAGATTGATTCATGTTTTGATAGCGAAGAATAGAATAGATTACACTTCTTAGCGCGCAGCGTCTCAGGACAGCTAATCTAGACGAGACCTTGCTTATCTACCCGCCCGCCGTAGGCTCTATGCCGCGACTGGTATAGCGACATGGCAAGGCCGTCGACGGGCCTTTTCATCCTGGAGAAGTAAGTCTCACGAGTAGTTTTATGGGCCCTTCGATGAAGGTCTAGGAACCTCGCTGACTGCTGTGCCGGAATGCTTGACAAGTGTGTATATTTAGTATTGGGCGATGTACCGTAACCCAGTCAACTTTGCTTAGCCGGAAGTCTTCGCTGCCGAGCGTTGGCTTGGGGATCCTCGCTTCGAAGGTGATAAAAAGTTGCATTCCAGCCCTTCTTGACAGGGAAATGCAGCTGTATCTGCCAGAAGTAAGCTATACATTCTTTGACTATTTATCTCCGATATCAATGTAAGAGTCTTCACTGACTGCGGACGTGTTATTAGCTTAGCGCATTCTGAGATAAAGCAAATAGTGGCCCGGCCAATAGAGAAGTATGATGTTGAGCTCACGGACCGTGAATAGCTTAGGAAATCAGCCATGATCAATCTGTGCGCGCTTCTTACGTGCATCCACCTTTGAATGTTAAAATCAGTCCCAGACTGAAGACATTGAAGTCGGTCTAGAATATTCCTGTTTGTAGAACCGAGGTTGAAACTATGCGGTAACTCAGGTACCTTTCGCTTTAGAGTCGGACATGGAAATGAAGACACTCAAGCCCAAGAGGTATGTTTGCTATTTTCAGCTATTAAAAGCCTCTTCTATGGTAATTTAGTAACTTGATCGCGACCCGTTGACTAGAAATCCTGCATGAAGGTATATGAGACGTTCATAGATTTCAACATCTCTCTAGTTTCATTTAAGACTTTCTTTTCCAATCTCTCACCACGCTTTGAGTACATCACAGCCGGATATCTAGCAAAAGGTCAGTGAAAAGAGTTGGTTGAAGTACATCCACGTGGTTTGTCACTTACGGGCGTACTCCCCACTCACTCAAGAACCCTCCATGGCTTTCTCGATCTGCGACCACCACGGCATGAACGTACGTGCTGGCACCATCTGCCAAGCTTCTACCAAACAAAGTGAAGTAAACCGAGAACATGTGCCTCAGCATAGCACTTGTATTCAAGGTACGCCAAATTTCCGTATTTCCAACCAGTCCCGGACAAACTGTGTTCATAATCACCTCATCGCAGCTAACCAGCGCTGCCAGTCTTCTCACAAAAACCATTTGCAGCAATTTCTCGCGCGCATACCACTTTGTAACATCGTACTTTTCGTTAAACTGCGGTAAAATCGGTTTCCGGTAGTCGAAACCCGCAAAATATGCGGTCGTCGATGTCACCAGGGTGAGCCTAGCTGGCTTTCCTGTCAGACCTCTTTTGGCTTTCAGTATCGGCAGGAGAAGCACAGCCAGCATGACGGTCGAGAGGTAGTTGACTTGGAATGTCTGCTCTTGTCCTGTCTTGACCGAGACAATACAGTTCTTGTTCTGCACACCGGCGTTGAGAATGACCATGTCAATCCTACCCAGAGTCTGGCATTTTATAGCAAACGCAGAAACAGAGTCAGGATCTTCCAAATCTAGGATCCAAACCTCAATTTGAGCGAGCGGAAACTCCTTGCAGAGGGCTTCTGCTGCGACGCTGCCTTTGGCTTGGGATCGGACCGCTAGGATGAGCCAAGAGAGGTCTAGCTGAAGGAGCTGCCGTGCTGCTTCGAATCCTAGACCGGTGTTTGATCCTGTGATTATGGCTGTTTGGCCCTCGAGTTTGACTTCTGCTGCGATTGGAGGAGGGTGCATAAATAGTTGGCGGTATATGAAGCCTATCCCACTTTGGAAGATGAGGCGGCTGAGGATGTGGTCCCGAAAAGACATTTTGGCTGTGTTGTATTGAAATTCAGAAATCCCGTCTATAGTCTGTTATCTGATCACATTATGACTTCCGCGACTTTATTAGCACGAGACGGATTGGTACCAATAACTCCGCGACACTAAGGTGTTCGGATTTGTGGGACCGGAAAGTCCCTCAACGTATTCGTAGGCCCTAGAGCCACTAAATTGGCAGGGTATATTTGCCAAGACCGACTGTATGCCGAGCGTATACGGAGGTGGCTTTGAAAAGTTCTTGCCGACAGGGGTATGTTGATCACTACCGGAATACTAGTTTAGCGTTACTGGTTTAGCTACTATGGCCATATGAGCTGCGCTCTCCGGCTTAGCCGGTCAAGTAAGGCTCTTTTCACACTGGCACGCGCCTCACGTCGTAACACTCGAGTTTCAATTTTTTTGAGACTATCAATATTCTCATAATCATCTCTGTCACCTGTGGACTGCTAAAATATCCATGCCTCCACTTGTGGACCTCCCGCTTAGAGGGTTAGCCTTCGCTGCCAAATGCGCGTTCGAGCCAATGATTACCGGTCCTCTTCTCGGCTTGCTACTATACACCCCAGAACAGACATGGAAAAGCGACCTGGAAGCTACACCTCTCTCGAATATCATCGAAACAGGCAATATCATACGCATACTGGGGTTTCTAGCTACTGTGGGTGTGATCAGGAAGACTAACGCAGCTCTAAACGCATGGGCGACAAATAACTGGCAAATGCACGCAGGTCAGGGGTGGGACTGGCTCTCTGAAATTGCAGTCGTCACCGGAGGATGCAGCGGCATCGGCAAAGCCATTGCAGAGGCTCTCACTTCGCACGGGATCCGCGTGGCAGTGCTCGACGTGCAGGACGCACCCGAGGCGTTCACATCAAACGACCTGCTGACATACTTCCGGTGCGACATTTCAAGCTCTACAGCAATAGCAAGAACAGCCGATAGAATTCTTACCGACCTCGGGCCTCCCTCTATTCTGGTCAACAACGCCGGTATCACGGGCTCTCACACAATCCTGAAAACCCCTAGCAAGTTCCTTGGCCGCATTTTCGACACGAACATTCTCTCGCACTGGCATCTAGTCCAGCAGTTCGTCCCGGATATGGTGGCGAAGAACAAAGGCCATATCGTGACGGTGGCGAGCGTCAACTCCTTCCTAACCAACTCGGCTAATGCGGACTACGTGGCAACTAAAGCCGCGGCGCTGGCGTTCCATGAAGGTCTGACGAGTGAGTTGAAGATCTGGTATAAAGCGCCAGGTGTCAAGACTACGATTGCGCATCCAAGTTGGGTGCGCACACCGCTGATTGAGGAGGGAATATTGAAGAGTGGCCAGAATTTGGAGATTCTAGAGAGTATGTTGATGCCGGAGGAGGTAGCAAAGATTATTGTGAGGCAGATTATTGATAGGCGCGGTGCGCAGCTTTTCATTCCTAGTTCTGCGGCGCCTATCTCATGGCTAAAGGGTTTACCAAATTGGATCCAGGAGCTTGTCAGAGATATGTTTGGAAAGACGAGTGCTGTTACTAGCGGGTCGATGATTGCATACTAGAGAGGATTTGGGGCCTTACTATAGATATCAATTCCCCTTGAGGATGGGGGCTAATGTGTTTTTTAATAATCTTTTTTATTGAAATACTCCTACTGTATAATATAAACTTTGTTCGAATAACTATTATAAACGCTAACTACTAACATAACGTTATATTACTAAGACTTAATAGCTACTAACGTACTTTATAAGCAAGTAGGCTATACAAGCATGTGGACCACTTTCGCTAAGACCCTACCAAAATCGACAGTTCTCTACTATTTAACGCGATGCCTCAACGCAACAACGTGCAAAAGCTTCTAAATAAGAATTAAATACACCTTGCTATCTAGGCTATTAGAGGAGATATAAATCTAACTACGCGACGCGCTGTAGCAATCTACAACGTCTCTTAAAGTATACTTATAAGATAACTTGCTAGAAAACTATTATAACATAATTATTAGCTAGTCGCTATAAAGCTTACTATAATAGAAGAGGTAATAATTCTCTAGCGTGCGCTTAACTTTAATAAGCGAGGATCTTCGCTTTAGCTTACTACTATAAAGAGTATAGCTAATACTTTACTAGCTTAGCGTTACTAAAGCCTAGTTAGTAAGTAATAGGTAAACAACTTTATATAGCGCTAGCTACAGCTCTAAGTTAAATTTAATTAAAAGTACGACTATAAGAGAGCCCTCTATAAAGATCCTAAGATTATTAGAGGCTAGTTTAGCCTTGTACAGAATATAAAAGCTAAGTATAGTATCCTTAATAAAGATACCTATAACTTTAACAAGATAGGCTTTATAATAGGTATAATAGTAGCTTAAGTAGTTATTATATTATCTAAGCGTTAAGGACAGCTAAAGATAGTATAGTAGAGTAATTAAGAGTAACGTTAGAGATAGGTATATTAGTTAGACGGGTATGTTAGTCACTCTGCTAAGACTCTACCAAAACTACCTCTTATACGTGATGCCTTAACGTAACTAAGTCTAAAAGGTCTTAAACAAAACTTAAATATAGAGCGTAATCTAGGCTTTAAAATAAGACGCGAATCTTACTTAGCGACGCGCTATAGCCCGCTTTAATATTCTCTAAAGTACTCTTAGTAATTATATTAGAAAAAAGGTTTCTTAAGATAATTAGAAGCCTAAATTA
>Ga0265797_10012319_pt1 | contig 10495 bp, 8 predicted proteins | sample P2T30metagenome_FD_192433 | JGI IMG/M metagenome (GOLD analysis project Ga0265797, IMG submission 192433) | Plant litter microbial communities from East Loma Ridge, Irvine, California - P2 T30 | ecosystem: Environmental > Terrestrial > Plant litter > Unclassified | place: USA: California... | reverse complement strand
GATTCCAAACAGACAACTCCGTGTCGAGAAAACCACAGCCCAGACAGCAATTATCAAAAGCCATGGAGCATATGCGCTTCGCCGTCACCGTCGACCCAATCCCACATAACCAAACACCCACAACACTACAATCCGTACCCGAGTTGTCCTCGAATCCTGCGCAAACCTCACCATCACTGTCATCAGCAGCAACAACAACGACAACTACAACTGAGCAAATCTCTGAAAACGACGCCTATGGTGTCCCTGCCTCGATCCAACCTGTCCGGCTACCCCCCTCACGCTCCCACGACACAACCAACAACCAAAAGCGTAGCGACCCGTTCGCCTTTGGCTCTCGCTACCTGGAAGAAGGCGACAACATCTTCGAATTCAACGCATGGGACCACGTCACCGTCGACGCAAACTACCTCGCCTTTTCGGAAGAGCAATACAGCAAGCAGCGGCTAGAGCCCGTGTCGGACTTTGACCGGCAGCGATACAACGCGCAGCCGGAAAAATGGTGGAACCAATTCTACAAGAACAACAAGACCAACTTCTTCAAGAACCGCAAGTGGCTCGCCCAAGAGTTTCCCATACTCGAGCAACTGGGCGCGCCCGACGGACCGGAAGCCGTGGTGCTGGAAGTGGGCGCGGGCGCGGGAAACAGCGCGTTCCCCATCCTGGAGCGGAGCCGGAATCCACGCCTCAAGATCCACGCGTGCGACTTTTCAAAAAAGGCAGTCGACCTGATACGCGCGCATGAGCTGTACGATGGCGGCGTCCGCATCCAAGCAGACGTCTGGGACGTGTCCGCGTCCCCGAGTGCGGACAATGCCGGGCTCCCGCCTGGACTCGCGGAAAACAGCGTAGACGTCGTGCTCATGATCTTCATCTTCTCCGCACTCGCGCCCCAGCAGTGGGACCAGGCCGTCCGCAACATCTGGCGCGTGCTCAAGCCCGGCGGCCAGGTCCTCTTCCGCGACTATGGCCGCGGTGACTTGGCCCAGGTCCGGTTTAAAAAGGGGCGGTACATGGAAGAGAACTTTTACGTCCGCGGCGATGGCACCCGTGTTTACTTCTTCGACGAGCACGAGTTGGAGGATATTTGGGCCGGGGGCGCGGCCGCGGAGAGGAAGATTCGCAATGTGCACATTGGTAATGTGGCGGATACCACCATTGTCGGACACGAGGTCAAGGAGGAGATACAAGAGCAGATGCAAGGGCTGGGATTGCGTGATCCGCATGTTGTGCAAACCGGCCAGGTCGACGAGATTTGTAATGTCAATGACCTGGATGCCCCGAGGCCAGCATTCCAGGTCGCCCATATTGGTGTCGATAGGAGGATGTTGGTGAATAGGCAGCGGAGGCTCAAGATGTATAGATGTTGGATGCAGGCCGTCTTTCGCAAGGCCGGCCAGGAGAGCGAGGTACCGACGAGTACTTTGCGGCAGGACAAGGACGAGGGTGAGGGTGAGGACGAACAGGTGCAGGAACAAGATACAACACAGGCAACATAAAGACATGCATCTTCTTCACTTTCAGGGACTCGGTCATGTTTGAATGATACCACGGATTTTTTTTGGGTCTTTTCTTTTAGATGGGGTTTTTCCTCTTGGTTTCTTCCAAAAGTGCAACAAAAGAATGTATTTGTACAAGGGACAAGCAACAGCAGCGCTGGGACCCACCCAATACTACTTCACAACAACAACAATACCGTTCCATAACAATGACTCCACTCTCGCCCTCACTTCATACTCTCGAAATACTTCCTAAACCTCGGTTCCCGCTCCAAATCACATGCCAACACCGCCTCATAACAGCTCATAAGCAGCTGCGGAAATTTGATCGTCCAGTACCTCAGATAACCACCCGGCAACGGCCCCACCTTGGCCTTGACCGCATCCTCCATATCCTCGTAATGATTCTTCTTATTGCGCAGCGCACGGAGCAAATCTAGCATCTTATCGCCAGTGTATTTGCGTTGTTTGCCGAGCGAGTTGATGAAGCCCTGATCGAGTTTGGCCAGAAAGTTGCGTTTGTGGTCGAGAACATCTTGCGAGTACTCTTCGAGCTGCGCGAGGTGGTCCGATGGCGGGTCTCTGGGTTCGCGCTCCCAGTGGTCGGAGCAGTCACAGAGGAAATCGAGCCGCTTTTGATCATCCCAGAAGAAAGGATGATTCATGACTTGGAGAGCCGTGGGACGGTCTTCTGGCCGGGGCCGGAGCATCCACTGGATGAGATGGTGGGGTTCAACCGAGTCGGCGCCGAGGAGGAGGCGATCGAGATTGGACTTCTCCTTTTTGATGTTGTATTCTCGGATTTGCATCCAGCCTTCCTCGTCATCAAAGGGGTGGCAGCCACCGGTCAGGACGTAGTAGAAGACACAGCCGAGGGAGAAAATGTCCACGGCTCGCTTGACGCCCTGCGCAACCGGATCGGTCGAGCTTGATGAGTCGCGGGAGAAGCCCTGGGAGCTTCCATTGGCCAATTCCTTGGGTTGTGAAATGAGCTCGGGGGCTTTCCAACCGACCGTACCTGCGTTACCGGTTGTGCCGACAAGGGTACTAACATTGTCGGGGAGGGTCTTACAGAGCCCAAAGTCGGAAATCACAAGGCGTACGTCATCCTTTGAGGTAATCAGAGGCTGCGCGATGAGGATGTTCTGGGGCTTGATGTCGCGGTGAATGATGCGGAGATGATGGAGATGGTTCAGACCAGCAGCAAGTTGGTACAAACAGGGTGCAGCTTTGCCGCTAATCTTGTTTACCAGCTGCTGGTGAGCCTCGCTGAGCTCCTCTCCTGGCCGTCCGTCCTTGTAGAGGTCGAAGAGACTGGCTTGGCAAAGTTCGACGGCGATGTAGAGGAAGTTTTCGTCCCTCTCGTCGTCAAAGTAGCGAATGACGTTCGGGTGAGGATCGCTGTTCTGTAGAAGCTTGACCTCTTGCTCTGCAAGGCCAAAGTATTGCGGCAGCATGCGCTTGACAGCCACCTTGACTTCCTACACTAATGTTAGTGTATGATCAATACATGTACACAAAGACATGAACACCATACCTTCCATTTGCCTTCGAAAACAAATGTACCACCGCTTCCGTTACCAAGAAGTCGATCTTGGTCGATGGTCAACTTGCCAATACGTTTGATTTCAGATACGTTTTGAACATCCCCGCCGCTCACAGTGAGTTCGTCAGGCTGAAGGCGAGGGCCAACTTCCAGCTGCTTAGCGGCATCCACGATACGGTTGACCTCGTCCTCCTCCTTTTGCTGATTCCGGCTCAACTTGCGTCCACCGCGTCTGCCTCGGTGAGTCTTCCTCTTCTTGGGAGTGGCAGGGGCAGCAGGGTCTTGCGAAATATCCTCGTTACTGTTGGTCATTGATTGAGCATCGCCGTTGAGAGACACTTCGGGTGCGGTAGTCTCGTCGGTAACTGCTGACTCCAAGTCGACAGTTGTTGTCCTCGAAAGTGGTGCCAGGTCTTCCTCTTCATCAGCCGGCACGTCAAAAGTGACCACTTTCTTCTCTTTGACTTCCTCTGGAATGAGGTCCTTCACTTCGTTCTCGTCTGAAGTTTTCACAGCTGCCTTCTCGGTAACAGCATCTTCCGCATTAGGTGACCCGAGGACCTTGTCTTCTTTCGGCTCACTCTCAAGCGGAGTAGAAGAGTGAAACGGAGGAAGAGGCTGCTTGGTCTTGCCAAGAAGTATTAGTTTCTTCGAGTAGCTCACGGCGGACTCGACCACGGTTGGCTTTGCAGTGGCTCCAGCACCAAGGAGACAAATCATGACAAGAATGTACAAGTAGGACTTGTTCCATCCCGCCTGGACGTGTGCCTGTGGGGGTGCGTCGATAGTGGGGGCTTGGTGTTGCTCCCTAGGCGATGTCTCTGGTGGGTTCGAGGTGACTTGCTCGTTAACAGTCTCATAGTACGTCTGAGCAGGGATGCTCGGTAACTGTGTGTGCTGAACGGGAGCCCTGTAGTCCAATCGGTGGACACCAATGAGGCTCCTCTTATCAGGCAATGCGTAGGTGGCATCCCAGTCGTACACTACCTCGCTCTGCTTGTAGCAAGGTGCATCTGGAGCGCCGTCGGTGACGGCAGGGTAGTTGACCTCAGACAAGGCATACCACGCTCCAGACTCGGTCTGGTTGAGTAGGACGTGGTTTACCTTGTCTTCGGAAAAGACTGGACCGGCCGGCTGGGGTAGTAGAACAAGCGGTGGTTCTGAAGACTGGTCATTCAGAGGCCGGGCAACGTCGAATACGCGTGCCACTGGACTGGACAGCCGCTGTCTATAGAGAGGACGCTGGTGTGATCTGGGCCGCTTGTAGTCGAAGGCGATGACCTCCCCGTTGTACATGGTGTAGATGTACTGCTTATCGAGTGTCTGGTCATACTGCGACTGTAGGTCCCTGTCTCTGCTGTTGGGGTTCCATTCTGCATACTTGAGCGTGCAAATGTGCTCGTTCGTCTTCTTGTTGTGGATGGTAATGGTGTACTGGGTCTGGCCGATGTCGATGACGCCGCGACAGTCGCGTTCTCGCGCGAAGAAGTTCTTGGACTCGGGAGCACAACTATCGTCGTTGGGGAAGGTGCCGCCGGGGCTGAAGCTCTGCTTGACGTTGCCCGAGGCGGCATCTACGAGAAGCATAAAAGTCTTCTTCTCCACATTGTAGACGACCGGAAGCTCCGGATCATCGCTCGAGTAGGGTGCGCTCTCGGCCAATTGCTTGACCGTGACGCCCAGATGCTGAAGGTGCGGGTGGGGCCCTGGTGAGAGAAGATAGAGAGCTCCGTCCTCCCTGGGCTCGACGATCCAGACGAATGGCGGGGGGCTGACGCTGCCCTCGGACACGTTGTAGATGGTCTCCAACATGGGTCTGCCGGTCAGCTCCCAAATCTCCTCGCCATTGTAGCGATCGCGTGCGTGGATATGGCCATCGACGGTCGCCAAGAGAACAAAGTCCTCAACTTCCCAATCCTGCAGAGAGCGCGCACCGGGGACGACGCCTCCCGAGGCTGCATATCTGGCAGGATGGGCTCTGACAGCACTAATGGCTGGAGCAGAAGGAACTTTGGTTGCTACGGCGCGCACATTCTGGCTTAGAAGGGGCGTGTAGGGGCGACGCTTTTGGGCGGCGTCTCCTAGGGTGTCCTTCTGGCTAGGTCTCTGTTGGTGGTCGTGGTCGTGGTGGGCGGGGGGTGGGATGATTTGGGCATGCTCGACATGGACTTGGGCGCTGGGGGACGTCTTGTGCACGTCATGTTCAAGTGGTTGCTGCTGCTGAGCGACCACAAGTCCGGCGAGAAGGAGGAGGGCGAGGGTGGTGAACGCCGAGCCAGCACCAGGCGGCCGGCGCGGACGCGGCATTGCAGGTCGTGTCGTGTTTAGTGAGAAGCCTGGGGGAGGCGGCGATGGCGAGGGTGATGGAGCATCAGCGGGCGGCGATGAGCGTGGTGGTTCAAGAGAGGGAGAAGATGCCTGTGGCAGCGATTTTGACTCGATATTAGGGCGCGGGGGGGCTAGGTACAAGCTGGATGTGCCCCGTAAACTGGGGTCTGGCTGGCTTGGGCCTCGTCAGCCGGCTGCCGACTAAGCTCCCTGTCGACACACTCGCCTGTTTCCCTTTATTTTAGCACCGTTGCCGTGGCCGTACTTGGCGCCGTCATGCACAGGTACCGGCAATGATGGTGGAAGTGGTACAGGTCACGATGGCAGATGTCGGCCCTTGAAGAGAAAAAAAAGCTTTGTACCTGAGCACGTCAGGAACTGGGCGGGCGAACGAGGACGTGTGTGACTTTACGACGACACAGTCAGAAGAAAGGGAGTGACCAACACTAGTAAGCGGCACCAACCCCCAATGTCTCTCACTACGAAATAGCCCCTACCGTATCTCTATGTGCGCTGCTCGCACACTCTCCTCACTCCCTCAACTCCCTCCTTGTTTCGAAACACGTCTTTGTAGGCGAGAACCACGCACGACCCCATGAATCTGAACTTTGACATATCACCCTCCAACAGGCCCAAACTCTCAACCAACCTCAGGATTGCTATTGCAGGCATACAGGACGCCATCTGCCACAAGCGAGCGATATTCCACACCCCGCATCCATGGCGCGCCACCAACGTCCGATCAGCACCAGCTTGCTGTAGCACCATGGCTGAACCATCCCACATCCCGCCTATCGCATAATCTCCCCCCTCCCTTCACGTCTTCCTCTCTGTAACCGTACACAGGACTACCAAGTACAAAGCTTCCTCTTCGGGTGCGCAGGCCGTTGCCCCACAGAGTGTCACAAACATTGACACTGCCATGACAAGACCTGAGACACCAACGTGAAACCGAGCATCATGTGCGGACAAGCGTCTCGGTAGCGTTGCGGCCGTAGACCCCAGCCGTTCGGCCAATTGCTCAGTGCTTGTTGCTCAGTGGCTGGCCTAGACCGTAACAGCAACGCCCACGATCCGACCCAAACTCAAAAGAATGCTCAACCACACACACACACACACACAGAACTGGTATTTTGGTACTTTTTCGTACATGTAAAGCCGTGCCATGTGCTATCATCATCATGCATGCATGCAAACTTCACTGCTCGCACCAGCCTAGATACAACGAGACGTGCAAACGCAAACGCGTGACCTCCGCCTCAACGGGTGAGAAGAGGGAGGCCAAGTACTCGTGCTTGTGTTCTTGTCTGACTGCATTCATAGTTGTTGGTCGCCTACACGCTATCTAGTGCCGAATGCGTTGCAACACCAAGATTGCTCGCCCCCACCCTTACATGCGTTCACGTCTCCGCGGTGCGCTTCGGATAATGTTGTCTACTCGTAAAAGTAACTGTGAAACGTCAGTTAAATGTATGGACAAGGTCGACATGTGCAAAACTTACTTCGGCTGCCTCAGAGGCCGATGAGACCACGGCGCGCTTTAGCTTGTAGCTCTCGATGACGCCTAGCTCCCTCATGTCTGCAATGCCACCTCCGGGTGACAGGAGATCTAAGCCTGAGCTGGTCAAGCCCGAGTAGACGGCTTTGCGGAGTCGTGTAACAAGATCACTAGAGTCAAAGCCGGCGTTGTCGGCCAGGATGGTGGGGAGTTGTTGAAGCGCCTTGGAGAAAGACTCAACCGCGATGGCCTTCTTCCCAGCCACATTCTGTGCAGCCTCGGCGACGGCCTTTGCCATGTTCATCTCAGCGCAGCCACCACCCAGTGTTGTCCTTGGCTCTTTGATCGTTTGTGACAGCACTGCGAGCGCATCGTGTAGCGATCGCTCGGCCTCATCGAGTAGCTGCTCAGTGGCACCACGGAGAACGATGGTGCATGCTCGGCCGGCGTTGATACCGGAAAACCTGATCAGCACATCTTCTCCGATGATGACCTCTTCAACTAGATCGCAGTGGCCAAGCTTGACACTCTCGGGGTGGTCAAATGTCGACGTAATCTCTCCGCCCGTGACAAGGGCCAATCGTTCAATGCCGTCAAAGTCGGCGTGCTCGATAGAGCAGATGCCGGCATCCGCAAACAGCTGTTCTGGCCAGTTGTAGATGAGCTGTCGGTTGACGAAGCAGTTGATGCCGTGTGCCTTGATGCGCTCGACCTTTGCCTTCATCTTCTCCCGCTCCGCCTTTTCCAGCTCGGCCAGCTTGCCGGTTGAGTCAACCTTGACTCTTGCACCAAAGATCTTAATCTTGTCCGTGTCCATGGCCGTGTTTGCGACCAGGATCTTGGCTTTTTCTATCCGCTTGGGCTGGTTGACACCAAACTTCTTGTCCAGAATGAAGCCCTCGTCCAAGTATGAGTCCTTGAGCTTTCCGCCCGCCTTCTTGATGATTTGAATGTGTGTAAGGTCCGTTGATCCGCCCAGCTTGAGGACGGCGTCTACTGCGAGCTTGGCAAACTGGTCTCTGTCCTGGGACAGCACCTTCGAGCTCAGCGTAGTACGGGCAATGGCCTCGAGATCTTTCCGGAACGCTTGCTCGTCGCTGCTGTGGTCCACGGCAATCTTCTCTAACTGCTTCAGCGCCGCATGACTGGCTATCCTGTATCCCTCAATGATGGTCTGGGGGTGGATCTTCTGATCGACCAGCTTCTCCGCCTCGCGCAGCAGTTCGGCAGCGAGCACAGTGACTGATGTGGTTCCGTCGCCAACCTCGTCATCCTGAACTTTGGAGATGTTGACCAGCACTTTTGCAGCCGCGTTGTCGAGGGCAATCGCTTTCAGGATGGTAGCACCGTCGTTGGTAACCATGATTTCGCCTGTAGAACTATACAGATACGTAAGTCGGCGTACATAGACATGACATGGCGGGGCAGCTTGCACTTACGCAGACTGTAATATCTTGTCCATGCCCTTGGGGCCCAATGTGCTCTTCACCAGGTCGCCAACCGCAATGGCACCTACAAAGGCCGAGAGACGCGCATTCTCGCCCTTCTCCTCCGTCACGTCCTCGGCGAAGATTTGAGTGGGGTTGGACTGGCTGTTGTTAGCAATAGTGGCGGTTGATTGTTGTATTTGCAGAATACACACCATGCTGCAATTATGGGGGATGTGGGGTGGAGGGGTATCTCAGAAGCAGTCGTAAACAAGTAAAGAGGGTAATTTCAAAACTTGTGGCGTTGCTCGCTGGTGGTGCCTGGACGCGACTTTTTTCTTGCCCTGCCCGCGTTGGAGCTGTGTTTGCTGTGTTTGCGCGGAGCTGTGCCCGGCCAATGGTTCCACCGGGCCCCGTGACCTTTTGGATGCCTACCACTTAGAAGACTGTAACTTTTGCTCTACAAGGTCCCTCTTCGGAAAATCGCATACACTCGACCGTAGACAGTTGCAAGAGAACCACTGGTAGCTGCAATACTTTCGACATCTCACAATGGCGAAGCGGCCGGCCTTGGAGCCGCTCGAAGAGGTCTACGACGCGCCCTCCCCAGCAATGAAGCGACCAAAAGTCGAAGATGAAGAGATGGAAGAGCTGCAGTCAAACGGCGCGACCAGCAATGGACACCTCATGTCTCCGCGACCGCAAGACCAAGAGGACGCGGACCTTGCAGAAGCCGGCGCATCAGACGACCAGGACGACGACGAGCCCGCCATTGCTGCGCCGAAGCGCCAAACCGCACCAGAAGCCGGCTACACCGACCTGTACCTCGACACGATCAATCGCAAGCTTCTCGACTTTGACTTTGAGAAGCTCTGCTCCGTCACGCTCTCCAACATCAACGTCTACGCCTGCCTCGTATGTGGGAAATACTACCAGGGCAGAGGGCCAAAGTCGCAGGCATACTTCCATGCGCTGGAAGAGGGTCACCACGTATACGTCAACATGGAGACGAAGAAGGTCTATGTGCTACCAGAAGGCTACGAGGTGACGTCAAAGTCACTTGACGACATCAAGTTTGTCGTAGATCCGCGCATGAGCAAGGAGGAAGTAGCAAAGCTAGACAAGGAGCCCAAGGTCTCGTGGGACCTTTCGAATCGCGAGTACATACCCGGCTTCGTGGGCATGAACAACATCAAAGCAAACGACTACTTCAACGTGGTGATACAAGCCCTCTCGCACGTAGTCCCACTGCGCAACTACTTTATGCTCGAGGATCTCTCGAGTAAGCCACAGCTCGCCCAGCGCTTCAGCACCCTCGTCCGCAAAATCTGGAACCCACGCGCTTTCAAAACCCACGTCTCTCCTCACGAGTTGCTCCAAGAAATTGCCCTTCGCTCCTCCAAACGCTTCACCCTCTCCGACCAGTCCGACCCTGTCGACTTTCTATCCTGGTTCCTCAACAACCTGCACCTCGCAGTCGGCGGGTCGCGCACAAAACCCAACAGCAGCATCATCCAAAAAGTATTCCAAGGCCGACTCAAGATTGAACAGCAAGAAATCACGGCCCGCGCCGACGCCGGCGACCGCCTCCGGTTCGAAGACGCAGCCGTGCAAACGGAAATCACCCGTTTCCTCGTCCTCACCCTCGACCTCCCCGCCGCGCCCCTGTTCCAAGACGCGCTCGAGAAGAACATCATCCCCCAAGTACCCCTCGTAAACATCCTCTCAAAATACAACGGCGTGACCCCGCAGGAAAAGTCGAAAAACCGCGTCCGATACCGGCTCCTACACCCGCTTCCCCCGTACCTCCTCTTCAACATCAAGCGCTTCTCCAAGAACAAATTCGTCAGCGAGAGAAATCCTACCATTGTCACCTTTCCGGTCCATTCCCTCGACATGGCCCCTTATGTGGAGCCCAATCCAAACGAATACCCGCCCGGCGAACCCATCTGGTACGACCTCGTGGCTAACATTACCCACGAGGCGGTCAAGAAGAAGGATGATAGTGTCGAGGGCGAGCAGGAGAGCAAGGTGTGGAGGGTGCAGGTCAAGGATCGGGCGAGGGAGGAGTGGTATGGCATTCAGGATTTGTATGTGGAGAAGGAGAGGGCGGAGACGCTGTTTACAAAGGAGGCCTATCTCATGGTTTGGGAGAGGAGGAAGGGGCAGACAAAGGGGAAGAGGTCGTAGGTAGGGA
>Ga0265797_10012317_pt1 | contig 10496 bp, 12 predicted proteins | sample P2T30metagenome_FD_192433 | JGI IMG/M metagenome (GOLD analysis project Ga0265797, IMG submission 192433) | Plant litter microbial communities from East Loma Ridge, Irvine, California - P2 T30 | ecosystem: Environmental > Terrestrial > Plant litter > Unclassified | place: USA: California... | reverse complement strand
GTCTCTCATGCCACGGTGGAGGCTGAAAGAGAGTGAGCTCCAAGGCAGGCAGTCGAGAGCCATCATGACCTTGTTCTGACTGTCATCTGGCAGTAACATGCAGGCCTGCGTCTGCGGGTCCTTGCTGGGGAGATGCAGCACGATGTGACTTTGTGACACATCTTGTCTCGTCACTGGTTCGGCAAACATGAAGTCCACCTCAGGGACGTCGCCACCCATCATGTTGTACAGGTGCCGGCTTCCATGTGCGCCCCCGAAACCTTTGGCGTCAAACTTCAAGATGTAATCTCCCGGAGGCTTGCGTCCACAGAACGCAAGTTTTCCATGGCCGTCAGACAATTGTATTATTCCGCATTGCATTCGGATGCAACTGTCCACTCGCTGCACGTGGCTCACGGGATAGAAATCCGTTGTTATTTGGTGAGAATCGTGGGGCATAAGTTTGACCATGGCTTCCTGACCAACTGGCCAGTTCACGTGCCATTGCCCGCCGTAAGATGGATAAGAGGCTCGAAATCCGGCGGCATCGCTGTGTTGGAATGCTGGGCGGGCGTTGGTCATGCAGAGGAAGGTGATGAATGTGGCTCGAGAGATGGTGATGCAAGCGCTGTTCTGGTATTGTTTGAGAGGCACCATCTCCAGACGCTTCCAAGAGGGATCCACTGTCGTATTCTCGAGCTTTAGTTGGGGTTTCCCATCTGCTGATGGACCTTTTTCGACATCGTCCGACAGCGGCCACACTAATTCTGGCTTTTTTTCATGGAAAGTCTCAAGCAGAGAAACCCAGCTTGCCCTGCCTGGATCTTTTAGGCTCGAAAGTGGCAGTCTGGTGACATAAAGGAGGTTCTCGCCGCAGAAACGATTTCGGATGCCTGCTGTGATAATCGGTCCGCGCGGCGGAGGCTTCGTTATCGTCGACCAAGAGTGGTCACGTTGACGATCAAACCAGATTCCCAGATGCTCCGGGTTCCGGTATGGGTGGAAAGAATCCAGTTTCTCGTTGATCGCGTTTGCCTGAGATATCAGTCCGCCAAGACCAATGGTCGTGGCAAGTACAGATAGCCATGTCGCCACCCCAGCCGACGTATCCATGTTAGGCGGTGCTTGGGAGGTTCGGTGCGCCTAAAATCCGAGATACAGTCAGTATCTATCTCTCGACTGATCCTGACAAGAGAGCGTAAAGTCCACTGGATGTGAGGGTCCGCGGTGTGCGGTCTTATCAGTGTGGACGGCGTGGAAAGCGCCACGTTCCACATACAATGTGGACGCCATGGTCACTCGCTACAATAGATTCAGCCTCGCGCACGATTATTGACGCTTGGCTTATGCGCATGTACCTGTTTCTGCCTCGTTGTCACCTTCATACTCGTGCGCATGCTCGTACGCGACCGATGGGCGATCTCGAAGGGCGTCATCCCCATTTGGGTGCCTATTATTGCAAGACATGGCGATATTCTGTTCACTGGGTCGGAGTGATGGCGAAGCGATGTAGCCAGAAGTGGTCGTGCGAAGAGTTTTGTGTATGCAAACGGGAATACCATGGGCGCTTGCAGTCCATCTTACGTGGCGGCACACAGCACTTCTTGCAGCTTCCCCTCTTCCTCTATGTCGCTTACGAGGGATAGCTCAGCCAGCGACTATCATGGAGTGCCGATTAGTGACAGCATTGCCAGATCGATGCAATACGCGATGTGCCACAACTCCTTATCAGAATGTTGCTGGACGCGTATTTAGCACAACATTCGTTAACGGATATGTCATGTAGCCAGGACGCAGGATGGAGGATGTTTCGTTGAGGTACCCGGTACCTGGGACGCCTTCAGGGCTGAAAAGGGAACTCAGCCGTCGTTCTGATGAACCACTCTCCTTGCGAGGTGGCCGAAGATGTTATGGCCAGTCGCTACAAGGTCGACTTTCTCTACCTCATAAGGATTTTGCCGAGTTATCTACATGTAATTATATTAAGCTACCTCTAAGCTGCTCTAGTTCAAACCTTCCTTCCCGTTAGCTTCACTCCTTAAACATACTGGGATCAGGCTTAGGTTAGTTAGGATTTTATTTTATTAGACATCTATTCCGTATTTCTATAAGGCAAAAATATCGAAATAACCATTCTATTAAGTCACTACTACGTACGACTATAGGCCGGTGAAAAGCAGGTATTCCGTCCGCTCTACTATACATAAGCACTAAACCGGGCGACTAGTACTAGAGTAGGTGACTATCTGGGAATCCCGCCTGTTATATGTTTGCGTCTTTTTGTCATCCTAAGTTAGAGCATCCTTTAAGATGGTCGTTTCGTTAATGCTTTTTCTCTCGAAAGGATCAGTTTTCGAGAGCTGAACTAAGCGGAAGGTCATGTCGGCGGTCAACTTTACTTCCCGATGACACCAACAATAAGAATCGCCAATTGGCCAATCAATTCCACCAGAAACTGACACTATAACTCGTCGTCAACGACTCGATATAATGCCACCACCCAGCCGGAATGTAAAGACACTCTCCCGGGCCAACAATAGCTTCTCTGTACTCCCTCCACTCCCCAAACCGAGGAAACAACTCCGCATCTTCCACCACCACATTACCTGAAGTCTCGCAGTCAAAATTCATCTCCACCATCGAAGTATTCGACTCATTGATCCCATTCTCGTCAACACCACGCGGATACACGTTCTCAGTAGCCTCGGGCGGGTACAAGCGCACGTACTTGTAACCGAGAACCTGGCAGAAGATGTTGTGGTACGGATCCGTGTGCAGAGGAGTCCGAGTCCCTTTGGGCCCGAGCCAGACATTCCGCTGCGGTTCGTCGACGGGCGGCGTGGGAGGGAAACCTAGTCTGGAAATTGGGGTTATCTCAGGCGGAGCTGAGAAGCAGTAATCCGGAGTGCGAATCTCGCGCTGGAGAGCTGGGATTTGGTGGAAGAGATTGTGCTGACCCAGGTAGCCGATTTCTCGGGGTTGGGGAGGGAGCAGGTAGTGTTGCATGAAATTGCGGAAGGGCATAATCTCTTGTCGCCAGTCGGCGTGGGTGTAGGTCTCTCCTATCTCGATTGGAACGCAACGGCGGCCGCCCAGGGTTAGGCGGAGGAGGTGGGATGGGTCTCGCCATGTGGACATTGCTGGCCAGTCGGCGATGACGCCTGTGAGGAGGAGTGGTGTAGTCCGATTGTCTAGATGGAGCTGGAAGACTTCTAGGCTGGGTTCCGAAGCTGTTGGAACCAGACGCTCTGATTGCAAAGCCTTGGGTTGTTCTATGTTGAAAGAGATCGGTATCGAATCGTTCTTGTCGAGTTTTGCAACGAACGGCTCGAGATTAGCAAAGAGTGCTTCATACAGCTCTCCTCGAATCGTGCCACCGGAGACGATTAGTCCAAGGTCCAGCACTCGGACTATGCTGAGCATCCAGTCTTTAGCCTCAGGTACCTGTTCAGGGAATCCCTCAGCAGCATCGCACAGAAGCTCCGCCGCCCGGGATAGACTCGCATCTTCGTACAGTCGCAACCAGCAGCGCTCAACGTCTCGATACGGCTGATACTGGATGTGGTCTTTAGCTAGTTGAAGAGCTTCAAGAGGTCTGCTGCGCAGTATCGACAACGCTGCTTTGCCACAGGTGTGAATCGCATCCTCTTCTTCTATTTCTTGCAGCTCCTTGCGTACCTCACTTGAGAGGAAAGTCAAGGATTCAGCCTCACTTTTGCTGAGCGTCGACGCATGCATCTGGGCAACGTGTCCCTCGCCATCAGGTTTTGTTGTGCTAGTATGTAGTGACATTCGTTGTCACGATCAGAGTCTGACGTTCGCCGGAGTCTGAGAGATCGGCAACTTTGAGATTGACCGGCTTCTTGGCACAATCAACAAAGTGAGGACTGATTTCTTTCACGCTTAAAAACCGCCACGACATGTTTGTGTACATACAATGGATTGTCATGCTAATGAATTTGATGCAGGAACGCTCATATATTGTACGACGAAGAAAGCTCACAGCTCCTCCTTGAAATACTCCTCTTCACTCCCCTCCTCCTGTCCACCATCACCCATCTCATCGTCAGATGAAGTGCCACCTTGCCTCCCTTGAGCAGGAGCCTCACTCTCTCCCTTGCCCTTGGTCTTCTTCTGGCTTTTCCCGGTCTCGTCTTCATCCTCACCTACATCCTTCCCATAGATGCCGCGATACTCTCTCCCCCGCGGCGTGTCGACCACATCAACCTTCCACTTTTCTCCATTGGCCCGCTGCTCGACCTCCTTCTTCAGCTTTTCCAAGTTCTCAAAAGCTTTAGAGCCATCTAGTCCCAATTTCTTGAGTTCTTCCTTTGAGAGAGATTTACCCCATGAATTTGCGATCGTGTCGATGTATTTCTCCTTGCCACCAACGATCCCGGACTTCTCAATCTTGACTCCTTCCGGCACGATCGCATGGCCGCCCACGATGATATCGCCGACGATCTGCACGGGTGGCTCATCGTCGCCAGCCTCGTCCAGCAGACCGAAAGCGGCTGCGGCATCGGGGTTTGCCTCCCAAATTTGTGCTTCTTGAACGGCTGATTGATATGCTTTCTGTTCGTGGACGTACGTCTCTGCTTCTTCGGGTCGCAGGACGGGAGTGCAAGATATGCTGTTCGCGGCGTCTTTCTGAGGCGGCTGGAAGGCAACGTCGTTGCAGAGGCGAGGTGTGTGGAGGACCATCAGGTAGGCGCATGTTGAGGTCTCTTTGATCAGCACGATGCGGTCGGCGCCAATTGAAGGGTTGCAGTGGTACTACGTGGTTCGGCCTGTCAGTATGTGTGCTCCAGGTTGGATTTTTTTTAAGGAGATTCCACATACCTGGACCTCAATCCGCCTCTCCTTCCCAGTCAAATCGCATTCTGTTCCGCCATACCACTCGGACTTCAAGTATCTGTTTTCCCCACGCGTGACCAGCTCGCCATGTCCTCCCGTCTTTCTCGTGGCACGTTCGCTGACCTCCAACGCGCCCTCTCCCTCCCACTTCTCTTCACTATAAGCGCTCTCGCCTTGGCCTGGCTTTTTCTCCTCGTACCGTCCAAGAAGAAAGCCTTGCGCACTTGGATCCTCCACAGGCGGGTACACGGGAATGCCTCGTGAAGGTGCGAGCTGGTGAAATTGCTTGACTTCATCGTTGTAGCAGAAGCGGTAGCTCCACCAGCCAGACATGTAGTATATGCAGTTACCCTGCATTCCGGATAGAAGTTCCCATCCGCGATCGTTCGCGCGCGCCAGCTCCTTCTCTTGCTCGGCTTTGGAGGCCGGGTCGCTCTCACGAGGCTGCTCGATCGGCTTTTCCACTTGTGGTATTGAACACAGGTATCTTTGGTTGTGGTGGATCATCATCTCGTACTCCAGCTTCTCCTCCTTTGCCGCTTCATCGTGGTGATCGTCGTCGTTATGCGCCTGACCGGTATACTGATCGACGTCGGCATTCTTTTCGGTGTTTGTTTGCCTGCCGTTCTCGAGCTGCGATTGTGCTTGTTCTTCTGAGATGTATTCTTCTGAGAAGTGTACTTCGAATTGTGGGAAGGCAAGTATGTCATCGTGGACGCTGAAGGAGTGTTGCGACGCAAGGACGAGCGCGGGTCGTAGGAGCACTGGTAGCGCCCAGAAGTGTTTCATTGTGGTGCGTGTCGGCTATGATCTGTCTGGTTCATGCGAGCCAGCCAGACATTGAGGTGTTTGTTTGAATGTTTCGCGTTTGGACTGGCCAGCTGTTGTCGGCCTCGGCTTCCACCTCGTCATTCGCCGATGGTCGTGTCAAGGCAGGAACGTCAGATCAGATCTCACATGCACAAAAACCACCTGAATCATTATGGTTACATCAGCCGCATACATCACTCAAAACTAACATGGTAATCATATTTGGAATACGCTTTGTCTGTCAACAAATGGTAAAATATCTGGAAAGCTACATATACACAATCATCGATACCTACTGTATCACGCTGTCCTGACATCGCATGCCCATCGCGATGAGCTACGATACTAGTAGTTTTCAATTCCTCTAGCGAACCAATCTGCGCCCAAGGAGTTCCTTCTCTAACTGCTACAAGTTTTGTGCTTTGGAAATCTACAACCTATCGAGCTTCCGGACGGGACTGATCCTTGTCCCCCGAACGGTTGCTACATTGTCAAAAGATTGGGAACGGCAGCCCCGCCACGAGCTACTCCCTGCCTATCGACAGGATTGATAAAAAATTAACTTGAACTTCATGGTTCGCTAGAACGATGAAGCTGACCCGATTTGAACGGATGACCTTGTGGATTTCCCATCACTGGAATCACACGCGCTACCACTGCGCCACAGCTCCTGAAATTGGTTGTTCGACCAATTCGATGATGACCTTAGACTCATGGCTAATATATAACCTTAAATAAATTCTTTGAAAATAAGCTTGTATGAGATCCTTAAAAGTACTTATTCTGGACGAGGCCGCAGCAGCTACTCGAGCTGACTGTTCCGTAGCACTACTAACGAAAGCGTGTACTTGGTCCGAGGGAGTGTGATGGGCTCATTGCACACCAACGCCATCATTGTTTCCACTAAATCAGGACAATCAGAGAGGAGAAATCGCGGATGCCATAGGGTCTCTCAGCCTCATTTACGGAAACTTCTCATTCAGAAGCACCATCTGAAACGAAGAAGCGATAGTAGTCGTTCAGGCGTTAGGTCTGGGCAGTGGTCCAAGACTGAGGCATAGCTTTCGCGATATACAGGAGAAGCTGGTTAGGCGATTGGCAGCTGCTTATGCTGAAGGTGCTTGCGAGACTCCAGAGACGAGGAAAAGAAAGAGAAGGGAGATTTTCGCCTTTGTCTGTTGCTGGATGGCCCGCGCCAGAAAAATCTAGCATTCTGACGAACTCCTAGATATCGCCCGAGTCGTACCGCAACTCTTCGGGTAGAGGGATGGTCGCTCCAAGTATAATGTACGTTCCGATGCATCAACGGGAGATTTGAGTAAACTGTCCAAGCATTCCAGTGATAATGCGTATGAATACAATCCCGGGTCCAATGGTACGTCTACAGCCACCTCCCACCGAACACGGGCATCTCGGACCGATGGCTGAAGACATTCCGGCACAGTCGACCATGCCGTGCTCGCCGACAGTTGTCACGGAGATAGGCTTCGGCCTCTTGCGTTGTCAATCTATCGGAATCAACGAAATGAAGTCCGGACCGAGCAAGGTATTTATTTGCTGTCTGTTCCCTTCGATCTCACAAACGTTTATACAACAAGATCGCCCCAAGAGAGGATTGCCTAGTACAACCCATCAGGTATCTCGAACCATCATGCATTTCGCCACAGTAACGATGCTGGCTTTCGCCGCCTCTGCTATGGCTCTTGTGCCGCGCCAAGCGAACAACGCACCACATCTGTGTCAGAGTATGGCCAACGGCCTCATTCGAGACATCAAGTACAAGTGCTGTCCGCCCGGGAACACAAGAAATGGCTGCGTGATCCGTGAGTGTGGACCCTCCCGAAAGAAAGAGCTCACAATGCAGCTTCTTGTCCATAGACATTGCTTAACATTATTTTCTGAACAGCGGAGAACCTCGACCCGGATATTAGCTCATATGCTATCATGAAGACTTGCGCGGTGTTCTACGATGGCACGAGACCGTATTGCTGCGGGACACTGCTCGGCGTGGGTGGGTTGGAACTCATCGGTCCGTGTTCTGAAGTCGTGGTGGAGTTATGACCGGTCTTCCTGGCTGGTTGATCGTCCCGCATGGTCTGGGTATATCGTCTCGATCGTACGCCATATCTACACCAAGCCAAAAAAGGAGCTCGACGCGTATTGCTGCGGTATGATTCCAGACTATGAGAATGTGGATATCACTTAGTGTCATGAAGCCAAGCCGTCTTTGCTCGGTGTGTTTGTTGACGGTGTTCTCAAGGGTATTGGTGGGCCCTCCGATCATGTTGCCGCATGACCCGGCGCAGAAATCTGGCCAACACCAAGACATCAGGAATTTAATGACGCTTTTTTCCAGCTGGATTGTGACGCCAATGAGCGAAGAGGCTGCGATCATCGCGTTGGGACGGTATTCAGGGCTCGGAGATGTAGTGCTGGCAAGATATAGTGCTGAGAAAAAGGGATGCCGCGCAACCAGATTCGGATGTGCTCTGAATTTGACAGTGTATCGACGCGACCTGACCGCACTATACAGCTATTAGTAAATTGGGGCCAAATTCCAACTTCCAGGTTCACGGTGCGATTTCAAGGCTTGCGTTCTTGATCGACCTGACACTTGTACTAGTCCAATTAATCATAGAGAGATTAGGCGACCTGAGGATTCAGTTGGATGGAATCCTATCCGGCGGGGGTGATGCGAGGGGTGACATGATGCTTGCTGAAAGCAGATGCTGCCGCTTCAAGGTATATTTACACGTGAGCTCGGCTTGCCGCGTGGTGAGATACCCTCGTCTAAAGAGCTCATTTATCATCGCCCGGCCGCTCGGAGCTCTACAACAGATCCGTCTCCTTCAGTTCGCCCGCCATCCTATCGACACAATGGAATCGTCTAGCTCAGTGCTTTTTCTCGCCCTCTGCGTCCTTGAGGAATTTCCTTCGCGTGTGCATTAGCTCATCGTCCGATCTTGCAGTTTGCCTGAAGGTTGGCATCGCGCATCGCGGTGTACCCAAAGCGCATTCGAAACGTACTGGATGAAGTCCTCCTCACCCCTGCTGGAAGCCTTGATAGGAGGAGACTGCTGGACAGCCTTGGAGCTGCCGCCGCTAAGGAGGGCAATGCCACCGAACATCGTGCCGAGGACACCCATGGCCATCTGTTGTACATGATGCGTTAGCTCCCGCTCTGGTATTCCATGCTATTGTATGCGCCGACGCCCGCTCAGTGCGCTATTCCATCTCCTTCTGTTGCTCGTTTCCGCGCCAGAGGGTTCGGATATCCAGAGGGTTGACGTACGTAGTGCGAGCCGACCTTGCCGAGCATGGGGAGTTGGTAGTAGACGACCATGTTTGCGGTTGGTATGTGTGATTGAGATTGGGTTTGGCGGGTGAGATTGACGTCGTAGATGCTGCTAACTACCACTGTAGGTCAGTGAAGTCGTCGTATCGCGCCAGCATCTCTCCTCGCGGCGACGGGCGATGCCGTCCGGGCCGTGGTCACCCCGTCTTTTCCCGACTTGCTCTTTCACTCCGACGACTTCAGTGGTACAAGTGCGGCAACAACAATTACATTTACCACTTGTAAGTTCTTACTGTATCTCCAACTTGGCATATGCGCGTATGTATTGCGACTCATCGTCGGCTTGATTCGGCGCTTTCCAGACGTGAAAGCACTCAAGTATTCGCTTATGCAGCCACTAGAATGAGTTCATCTCCCGTGTAGGACTCGGCATACTACAGACTGTCGTAAGGAGTATTTTGATATTCTTGCTTCTGTTTCAAAAAAACCTCAAGCTTCTTCCTACGGGGTCTTCAACATTATGAAAAGAGCATTAATCTTTGGCTCAACTGGCGTAGTCGGCTCCCCAATCCTCGCCACCCTCCTCTCCTCCACCACTTGCACATCAATCACAACCATTTTCCGCCACCAACCGCCAACGTAGGATGCCAAAATGTCTTCCAACATCGAAGCTGACACTACGAAATGGGCCGCTTTCACCGCCAGACTGTCCCGACAGTCCTCTGTCGTGTTCATTGCGGCCACCTGGTCAAGGAAGAGTATTCAAGGTTGGTCAAGCAGCCCGGGTCGAGATGACGGAGTGGATGAACAAACAGCTCAATATCGAAGGAGAACATACGGGTTGGACCCAATTAATGGGAAAAAAGCAACGGAATTGATCCGTGGCTCTAACAACTGATCACTAACGTAAGCTGTACCGGCACGTCTACTTCGGCCGACGTTCGTCAATCTTCTCTGCCGCCTCTCAACAGCCTGTCCACAATCTGCGCTATCGCCAGCACTTTCTCCTCCTCGTATTTCTTACACACAATCTGCAACCCAACCGGAGCACCATGGTAAGCGTCCGGGTCATACCAGCTCCAGTTCAAGCCGTCGAGATCGTTCAAAGGTACATGATCTGCATCCGCCAAATCGACTTCCTTGTCTGCGTTGGTGACTGGTATCACTGCAGCGCTGTAGTCCAGGAGATTGATGATTTCTGTATAGCCAATGTAAACCTGGCGCCCAGGTAATACCGCAGCGTGGGGAGCAACAGGCATGATGAACGCGTCGACTTCGCGACCATCAGCCGTCGAAGTACTGTTCCAGTACTCCAGATAGGCATCACAGCTTTCTCTCGCTGCAACTGCGAGCTCTTGGATTTTGACAGCCGAAAAAGGGGGCGCGGGCTCGAATATCTGGCGTAGAGGCGGAATGATCGGCTCGCCAGACAGTCCGAGCTGCTTGTAGATGTCATGGCCACCATCGGACTGCAAGAAACCCATGTGGATCTGTGCCGCATCACTATGCGAAGGCGGATTCCAATCGGTGACATCGTGACCAGCGCGGGTCAGAG
>Ga0265797_10012315_pt1 | contig 10498 bp, 3 predicted proteins | sample P2T30metagenome_FD_192433 | JGI IMG/M metagenome (GOLD analysis project Ga0265797, IMG submission 192433) | Plant litter microbial communities from East Loma Ridge, Irvine, California - P2 T30 | ecosystem: Environmental > Terrestrial > Plant litter > Unclassified | place: USA: California... | reverse complement strand
CGAAGGCTTCCAGATTCCAGAGGACCTGGAAACTTACGGCGACTTGGGCTTGCGGATTCCTTTCTCGGTACAACTTGCGGCGTTCAATCAAGCACATGCGAAAGGGCAGGGAGTCCTGCAGATGAACCCAGGGCCAGACAGAGGCGCCATCGAGCAAAAGAGACAGGAAGTGCGTAGCGTCTACCACCAGCTTTCGAAAGAGGGAGTTCTACACAGCGCTGATTACAAATGTGAGCATGCGGAGTGCAGCGGCAACGTGGTGGACATGCGCCCATTTGAGAACTCTCCTGGCAAAAAGAGCCCGAAATCAAGAAGGTGGTGTACTTATGAGGTACCGATTTCAGCACTGGCTGCAACGACACAACAACATGCGGTATCGGACAGTGATGCGGCGTCGCGGGTACGCGGTTTGGAGGCATTGAACCGAATCGAGCAACGCAACCACAACAAGGATGGTCACGCTGAGTGCGAGTGGATCGAACATGACGCACAAGTGGCAGCGGTAAACTCGCGCTGGAACATGCTCGAGAAGTTGCAAAAGGGCGAAGTGGAAAAATGCCCGTTCACAGCGGAGAACGCACGTCTTGGTGGGCTGAGAGACAGGCAAGAAGCAACCCAGCGCTCGAATGCCATAGCTCGTGGCCTTGACAGACTTGTAGCGATGGAATGCGGTGCTACAGGGGAGTGCGAAAACCCACACAACACCTCACGATCAGATGCAGTAGCTCGCGGGCTCGACACACTCGTGGCTATGGAAGCCGCAGAGCTGGACGATAACTGGGGACCCAACGGCATTCCTCTGCGAAGCACCCAACCGAGCAACGAACCTAGCACAAATAACAGCACCAGCACTAGCCCCTACCTCCGAAGACACCGCTACGAACTCCCGCCTGATCGTGCAATGCGATTTGCCACAGTAACGCCAGCATGGAAAGAGAGCGGACTCATGCCACCAGTAACATACACTGCCTCGGCACCCAATCTATCCATGCCAAGTATCGCAAACGCAGAATCAACATCCACAGGCGCCATGATGGAGTTCCTAGGACCCAACATCGGCGCAGGCCTAGACTTTGCCAACGACACCACCACTCAGCAAATCCCTCTGCAAGGCATGGCTTCGAGCGGAGCCCAGCAACCGGCCGATTACACAATGCCCAATTCCAACTTCGCAACGGACGAGCAATTGCACAACTGGTACCAAGGCAACGATCACTGGTGTGACGAGAGCGTTCTGCTCCAGGACCTCGATGATCTGATCGCAGCCTATCCCGGCGCCGACCAGTTCGACGGTTCTGCGGCATTTGACATGACAGGCATGGACACCAACGAGCCGCCAGCCTTTGATCTCAATGCTAGTATGGCGGATCAGCAGGCGTGGACGACGGAAGCTTTCGCGCCGGCTACCACTACCGCAGCGGCACCGGATTCTGCTGGACAGGCAGCGATGGGAGATGTGGCGATGGAGGACGTCAATTTCGAGGACATGATGTTTGATTTCGACTCGCTGGCTGATGAGCGAGCGTTGCACAATTGATAGATTGGATGGAATATTTCCGGGAACTCTTATTTGGTGTTGAGAGATGAGAAAGTGAGACTGGTCGCTAGACTGCAACTTGGACGGATTATCAGATGACGACTTGCATGAATATGCCTTGTTTAGAATAGACCGGTGCTACTTTTATTATTATTCATGATAACCTATAAGAACTAATGTCGAAGATCAATATGTATTTTCCATTTATCTTTAGCAGTGGTGTTTCATCATCAATGGTCCTCGCACAACGTCCAATCGCTTTGTTTCGTCGCTGATCTCAGCCCTGCAGAGTGAGGCTGTGTTGGAACGTGGCGAGCGTGGAGACGCGCGGGACGACAACCTCATGTGTTCATGTTGTTGCTTCTTTCTCGACGACCACCCCAACGGCGTAACCTGAGCTCGTTGTTATTTTTGTCATCGTTTGTGAACATCCTAAAACCCTACAGGATCCTTTCCACTGCTTCCCACTGGCGTGTTCATTGCTGCTTCGTTGCATTGCCACATCGACATCCCACAACGGCCAATCGCCGCCCTTGCTTTAGGTCTTTAGTCAGCGGCAACAACAATCAAGAAGTATGGCTCGCTCAGAAGACGTAGGCGACGGAGGTATGTATACCTTTGCCACCTAACCTCAAATCATAAGCACAAGTTCCACGCCACTACACCCTGGGTCCACCGCACACCACAGCCGCAACCCCCAAAACCCCAACCTCGACGGAAGAAACTACCGCATGAACTAACACTGTCTAGAGAGCATCACTCACTCCAGCGGCCGCACAGACAGCTCTCCCCCCGACCTGCGCATCCTCCACTACAACGATGTCTACCACGTCGAGCCCGGCTCGCGCGAACCCGTCGGCGGCATCGCACGGTTCCAGACGCTGTGCAATTCGTACGCGAGTTCGGATGGGAAGTTTGCGGGCCAGCCGGAGCTGGTGACGCTGTTCAGTGGCGACGCGTTCAATCCGAGTTTGGAGAGCAGTGTTACGAAAGGTATAGAGTACCTCATGGAGACTTCTGGAAAGGCAGTGCTGACAATGACTGCACAGGCAGCCACATGGTTCCACTACTGAATGCAACTCGGATCGACGCGGCTTGTCTAGGCAATCATGATCTGGACTTTGGCATGGAGCAGTTTGAGTACTTGGCGAAGAAGTGCACTTTCCCATGGTTGGTGGCGAATGTCCTAGACCCGGCACTGGGTGAAGATGTCCCACTGGGCAATTGCAAGCGTACTGTCATGCTCACGGCTTCGAACGGGATCAAGATTGGACTCATCGGGCTGGTGGAAAGAGAGTGGCTGGCGACTCTGAACTCGATCCCGCCGAACCTCAAGTACCTCAGCGCATCTGCTACTGCTGCTGAGCTTGCGCCGCAACTCCGAGAACAGGGTGCTGAGATTGTGATAGCGATCTCGCATCAGCGCCAGCCTAACGATGAGAAGCTGGCGCACAATGTGCCCGAAGGCACTCTGGATCTCATCCTCGGCGGCCACGATCACACATACAACCACTGCATCATCAACGGCATCCACCTCCTCCGCAGCGGCACAGACTTCAAGCAACTCAGCTATCTCGAAGGGCACCGGAGGACCGACGGCAAAGGCTGGGACTTCGACATCACCCGCCGAGACGTCGTCGCTTCCATCGCAGAAGACCCGCCCACTCTCGAGACCGTCACTAAGATAACATCCGCCCTGAAAGCCAAAATGGAGAAACCCGTCGGCTGGATCTCCGCTCCGCTCGACGCGCGCTTCACCACCGTCAGATTGAAAGAGAGCAACATGGGCAACTTCGTCTGCGACCTGATGAAACTGCACTACGACGCCGAATGCTGCATCATGGCCGCGGGCACCGTGCGAGGCGACCAGATCTACCCGCCTGGTATCTTCAAGGTCAAAGACATCATGAACTGCTTCCCCTTTGAAGACCCCTGCGTCGTCATCGAAGTCTCCGGCCAAGCCATCGTCGACGCTCTCGAGAACGGCGTGGGCACGTACCCAGCGCTCGAAGGCCGGTTCCCGCAAGTCAGCGGTATTCGGTTTGCTTTCGATCCAAGTAAGCCGGCGGGTTCTCGCTGCTGCGAAGTCGAGATTGCAGGCTCGCCGGTCGATCTAAAGAGGCTCTACAAGCTGTGCACGCGGGAGTACATGGTGCGAGGCAAAGACGGTTTCACTTCTCTCCTGATTGAAGAGCACGGCGGCGTGGCGAAGAGTATCGTTGATGAAGAGAACGGTCTGCTCATCTCGATCATCCTGCGCCAATACTTCATGAGCCTGAAAGTGCTCGGCCGCTGGAAGAACTGGAGTTCGCAACTGGGACAGCACTGGGGCGGAGTTCAGGATGGTTTGCATAATGTGCATCCTGTTCATGAGCCTAAGCAGCCTGGCTCTCCCATTGGTAAACGTAACACTGCTGCACAGTCAACAGACGAAAGCAAGACCAACGCCCTCCCATCACTGGTCGGCAAAGCGCAGGTCTCAACACAACAGGCAGACGATAACGGCGCTTCGGACTCAGAGGATGAATCTACGGCACGAAGTGACTTGCCTGCTGTGCCTAAGGAGCACTCCGAAGCAGAGCGCAAACTCGTGCTTGCGCGCAAAGTCATGAGGAAGTGGTGGCGCTTGACGGGGCTTAAGGGCCACCCAGCTATGTGTGAGGAAGTGGGTGATGATTTCGGCGTGAGCTGGACGAAGGGTGTTGCGCCGAGGGTGGAAGGGAGGATTAGATGTTTGGGGGTTGAGGCGTGAGAGGTTGTTGTGTGGTAGCGTGTGGTCGCCAGATAGGACAGATGGCTTAGGTCGAGCGACAAGAGACCAATCTATATATTTCACAATCCTGAGAAATCGCCCATCAGCTGAGTGGCGCAGCGGAAGCGCGTAAGTTCAAGATCACTTTCAAATATCATGAGAATACAATCACTGACACATATCACAGGCCGGGCTCATAACCCGGAGGGCAATGGATCGAAACCATTCTCAGCTACACCTTCAATTTTTTGCCATTTCTGCTTGTGTTTTTCATGACAGGATAGAGGTCTGTTATCTATTTTGCATTTCGAAGATTCGAACAGTGTGCCTTGGTGGGTCTTGATGTGCCTTATCCGAGTCCGCAGATTTCTTCTTCGAACACGGGAGTCAGTCCGAAGCGCTCCCCGGAGTTTAGAACTTTTTGCTCTGGGCTGTGGTCACAACGGGAGAACTTCGGCGAACAAACTCCCAGATACTCGGACATGGCGTCTTTTGAGAGCTGCGCGACTTTTGCGAGCGGTTGGTAGTTTCATGATGTGTGTCACGAATGGATGTTTGTGTTCATCAAGCAGCTGTTTATAATGACAGACTTCAGCCTCGAGCTTCGGAGAATCCTGCCTTTGCTTCCTTCATAGCTTTCACAACACCCAGCTAGGTCCAGATGCCTTCAGCCTTATTTAAGCTGTCGGGTACGGCTCTCCAACTCCCATGGCAGTCAGGCAAGCAGAGCGGCTATAGAGTGAAGAGCGGGAGTCCGAGGCACGAAGCACGGTGTCCGTCCGCTGCAAACACGGCTGAGCTGAGGAAAAGGATCCGGTTGTCAAAGTCCGGACAGACACTTGTGGCAGTGGAGATTGTGGAGATGAGATAGATGTCTTGGGCACGTGTTTGGTGGAACGCTGCTCGGGCTCAGGGTTTAAAGCGATGGAGCGAGCGAGGTGAGATGACGAGAGCAGCTACGATTGTTTCGTATCAGCCGCTGCGCCTTTGGGTGCCAAAGACTGTTTATTATTATGTCTACATAGCCCGTTGGTCATCCCAGCCGACTTTTGCACTTCACTAATTATATATTGTTGTACAATTTGAAGAAGGTAGGGTAATATTACTCCTCCTCCTCCACCTTTCCTCCGCGTTTGTCGGCAAATGAAGTGAGAACAGACGCTGCTGCGAAAGCGTTTGCTTCCATCGTTCCTTCCTCACGGACTTCGCTACTGCATTTATCCGCGCGCGACCTGCATTGCTTGCTGCACGCCCCGCCGTGTCACCAGATAATCCACCAAATCATACAACAATACCACCACCACCACTCACCATCTTTTGCGCGCCAACCAACGTCGCACGTGTGACGTTCTGCGCGCTGCATCGGCAAACCGTGCTGTTTTGCGCGCTCACATACCGACAAGCACATCTTCATTCTCAGGAATGAACATTGCATAGCTTTCTTTCAACAGCAACACCTTTCGCGCACTCGAACCTCAGCACCAGTCGCAAGGTCGCGTCACCCACAGCAATGGGCCGGCAGCCGGATGTGGTGATCATTGCGAGGTATGTAGCTTCAGAGCGCCGTGAACACCTCGGACCACCTGGCGCAATTGCACCATAAATGACCCTATATTCCAGGCACGGTGCTCGACTCGACGCCGCAGACTCGAACTGGCATCTCTCCACTCCCACGCCATACGACCCTCCACTCACTTACGGCGGCTGGACGCAATGCCGTGCGCTCGGCGTTCGCATCGCCAGCTTGCTCAAAGCTCGCGAACAATCCCTCAACGATGCGCCGAACGCACCAGACTCAGATCAGAACGGTGATGGCAGTAAGAAGAGGAAGCGCAGGAAGCACAAGGTTGTGATACACTCATCACCGTTCCTGCGATGCATACAGACCAGTGTCGCGATATCCGCTGGAATGGCACAGTACAACCCTATCATCACCACTGGAGCGACCACCAGCAAGAGCAGAACACCCAACAGCATGCACTCTGCGTCGCCGCGCCTACGCGGTCTGGACGGTGGCTCCCCAAACCTGGCTCCAATTTCAGAACCCAAACAAGACTTTGCCCATGAAATTGCGCGCAAAGTACTCGCCGAACAACAACAATTACCCAATCCCAAATCGAAACTCCGCGTCGATGCGTTCCTCGGCGAATGGCTAAATCCACAGTACTACGAACACATAACGCCTCCTCCACCGAGCGCATTGATGGTTGCGACAGCCAAGGGAGAGCTTATGCAGAACGAGCACATCGACGTGTACACACCTACGGTCAGCAGCAAGAGCTCGACAAGTAATCTTTGGGCAGGCGGCGGAGGAGGCAAGAGCACGAATACACAAGGCGCTGCAGATGACTGGAGCCATGTGAGAGATGCGCTCCCTGCGCCTACAGCAAGACGGGACCGCGCTACCAGTGTGAACAGCGGCGCTAGCAGCGACACTGGATCTGGGAGACGTAGTCCGTTCAGGCCAGGTCATGTTCTGCACTCTCAGTCTTCCACGGTGCCGAAGTTCGAGACCACAGCTTACATCCCTCCAACACCGTCATACGCCGTATCCAGCTCCGACCACATTCCTAGGGGTTATGTGGCGCATGCTAGGAATGCAACGGTGAATGTGGATTACCAATGGGACTCGTCGCGTATGCCGCAGAATTGGGGCGACGGAGGAAAATACGGCGAAGAATGGACTTCCATGCACAAGCGGTTCAGAAGAGGACTGAACCATTTGATCCACTGGTACAATCAAAATGATCCTGATGATCGAAACGAAGATGCGCTGGGACTGGAGCAAGCAGAGCATAAGGACGACGAGCATGATTCGGAAGAGGAAGAAGATTTGGTAGTTGTGATGATCACCCATGGAGCTGGCAGCAATGCTCTCATCGGCGCTATCACTGAACAGCCTGTGCTTTTGGACGTCGGCATGGCAAGCTTGACAATGGCTGTGAAGAAAGACGATGCCCCGTCGCTTGACCCTTCGTCAGACTACATCGGCTCACCGACAGGTTCAACTCCAGCACAGTCTCCAGGATCAGAGATGCCTCCCAACAGCGCGTCACAACGACGTGGGAGTTTCAACACTGGTCTTTCGGCGATTTACGAGATGAAAATCATTGCATCGACCGAGCATTTGCGTCCTGGGTCAGATCCCTCCAGAGCCTCGTTCTCAACCCGTTCAGGACTGTCGAGCAGTGAGTCAGTCTCTCGAGCTCAGAATGGTGCATCTGTCATGGCTTCATGGAACTTCAACGAGGATCGCGCGGGCCACAGGACTCAATCTGCTGCGCTTGGTAGTATTCGCAGACCGGGAAATGCCAATTCGGCGGCTCCTCATCTTACACAAAGCGGTGGTATGCACCGCAGAGCAACACAACCCAACACGGGTACGGACCATGAATCCCTACCCACATTATCAGGTGCTTCTACGCCCGCTTCAGGAGGACTTTGGACTCCACCGTCTGGTCGTACACCCTTACTCGACGCCCAGCGCGTCAATGAAGAAAAGAAAACATGGTTCTCAGCTCTCAACAGCAAACAAAACGACACCTCAACTTCGGGTGATGACTTGGTCCTGGACTTCTCCAACTCACCACCAGACTCTCGCCCTGGAAGCGCTGGTGGCATACGCTCACAACCCAAATCTCAACTCACCACTCTGGCTCTGGACTCCGCGCTCGATGTTCCTTCCATCTCCGTCTCGAATGAAAACGAGAACACTTCAAATCCCCAATCTCCCCGCACGGAACCACTCCTCCCCACTCCCTCACCCAACGACGCAGCCGGCGCTCCTCTATCCCTAATACCCTCAGCCGACGCAGCCGGTGCTCCTCTGGCTCCAATCCCGAGCGCAGAAAGCGAGCGTGACGTCGTCCCCGAACTCCCCAGCAAACCCAACCGTTTCGCGCCTCCTGTAGTAGCCAGCATCCCGGACTCGCTGAGCAGAAAGCTCAGTCAGAAGGGCTTGTGGGGTACGAAGCCTAGTGGCGATGAGGTCAAGAGGAGTTGGCCGAAGGTGGGCAAAGTGAAGAGGAGATGGACGGTCAGCGATCAGGACGGGAATGGTTAGGAACGTTCCCCTGAGGGTGAGGATGGAGGAGACGAGATTTTGTAGTTTTAGTGTATGATGTAGTATGATGTTTGATGACTGTGCATGGTTTTGGAATTGCTTACTGTCTTTGTGGTTTTGCTGTTTCTCGTGTCAGCTCCGTGCCTGTGAAATTGTATATATGTGATGTTGAAAAGTGATTGTGTGCGGAGTAATCTAATTGATCCTTTGGAAAGGCTTGGTCCATGGACATGACAAATCCCACAGGGTGTTCTTTGAGCCAAACCTACTCAACTTCAGTGAGACGAACATCATTTACCACTCGTCAAGCTAGGGCGAATATAATTTAATGAGCACACATCTGAATGCACCACTCTCCTGACTATCAATTCCAGTTGCCATGCCTCATGCGTGTGGTTCATAGATTCAAGTTCTTGTCGTGACGAATGCACTGATCCTACCCCAAAATACTAACCCTAAAAGAGAAATGGTGATGATCTCGAATGTGCGTTATTCCCAAACACCGACATCGATGTGCAAGTAGCGGTCACCCTTGCATATACGCGTACGTGTACCTCAACACGTATAAATTACGTTTCGCAAGCCCGTCCAGCTATAACGACGTTAAGTGTATCGAGCGGTCTATAGACTGGAGGTTCCGGAATATGATCGATATCGACTGGTGAATTCGCTATAGCTAGCGTAGCGTCTCCACTTTCGTTTCCCGACCGAGATCGCCCAGGCAGGGAGATCGGCAAACTGTCTGGATTCGAGCGGGTTGGCAGGTTTCACGGCACCTGCTTTCTTCTGTGGACTTCACTTGTCGAGGAGACGGCGGTATGGCATGCAATCTGGGGTGTTGAGTGCAAAATTCCCTATACGATCTCCAGCAGGAAGAGTGATACCCTTATCTCTTGGACGCTCTGTGTCTCCATCTGGACTGGACTCGGTCGGCATTTCGTCTCTCGAGTCTCTCCACTCCACTCCCAGCCAGCGCAACATGCATATCCTGCAGTCATGTGGCCCAATCGGCGACCACCTCGCTCACGCACCTGCGCGCAATACTCTCTCCGCTTTTGGCTGGCCTCGACGGTGGTGCCCGTGACTAGTACTGCGAGCTCTGCTCGTGCCGGCGTGGCTTGCTATGTAAGTTGTTGCGGTAAGAAGGTACGGTGGGCCTGCTACTGGTACCTTAGCTGTGCCACGTCTTTCTGGCGGTGGAGTAACCCTTGGGTGGCACGTCAGCTGTGCTGTTATGCAGGTAGGTGGACTTGCTTTGCTTTCTTGCACTGCTGTGCTGTTCTGTTTACCTACCTGAACTTTCCTCCTTCGTCTTCTCTTGTTTAAAGGCTGCTTTCGTTATGCGTCCGACGCTCTCAGTTTTGCTTGCACTGCGTTGGAGCTGCTTCTGGCTGAGGGCTTGAGAGCAGTAGTGGCGATTTTGTGCTGCTTACGGGATCTGTGATACGGTGCCTGCAGCGATTCGAAGACTTACACGGCTTTCCAAGGAACAAGTTTCCCGATCCTGTGGACCTGGTCATACTCTGAGCTGCAGCCATGGACCAGGTGCGGCCTCCACTGGAGCCCAGCTGCGCTATCTGCGGTGCTCCTCCATACCCGGAGTGCCCTCACGAAGGCGAGAGTCTCCAGCGTGCTCTCCAACAAGCCCAAGATCGCTGGATGGGCGTGCAGCGGATCCGGTAAGTCCTCATGCCAATCCCAAGAAACCTCATTGCATACCCACCGCTCCCAGCCGGCCTCTCGCTAACCACGAGATCTTTCTCCGCGCAACAGAGACTGGGTCCTCGACAACTCCCGCAATCACATCATCCGCATGTTCGAACACCTCAAAACCGTGCGCTACAACGCCCACCTCGCCTACCTGCAAAGCCTGCCTTACTACTCCCTCTACCAGTACCACAACGGCCGCCCGCCGCTCCACGCCCGCGAACTGCAGTACTTGCAGGGCCAGCTGCACAATGCCAATGCGAATCTGAAGCTCGGCGTGGATCAGGACTGGCGGAGCGTGTGCTTGCTGTACCCGGAGACTTTGGATTATTATTTTGGATTGGTCAATTTGAGGCTGCCGAAGGATGGGGATGAGAGTGTGATCAGGCCGGATATTGGGCATGGGAGGAAGAAGATTGGGAGGAGGGATAGTGGGCAT
>Ga0265797_10012311_pt1 | contig 10498 bp, 8 predicted proteins | sample P2T30metagenome_FD_192433 | JGI IMG/M metagenome (GOLD analysis project Ga0265797, IMG submission 192433) | Plant litter microbial communities from East Loma Ridge, Irvine, California - P2 T30 | ecosystem: Environmental > Terrestrial > Plant litter > Unclassified | place: USA: California... | reverse complement strand
CTGATATGCGTCGTCCAGCACCTGTACGTTTCCGGCGCGCGCTGCTCGCCGCCGCCGGCACTGCGCTCTTGCCCTGGCACGCCGCGCGCGCCGACGACCGCGGCCAGCCGCACTCGCATGTCTTCACCGCCGCCGCAGCCGACGTGCTGACGGTGGTCGGGCCATGGGAGATGACGGGACTCGATCCATCGCGCGCCGGCTATATGTTCGCACGCATGGAGGTGGTCGAGACGCTGCTCGACGTCGATGGGCGCGGACGCCTGCAGATCCGGCTCGCAACGCGCTGGCAGGTATCCGCCGACGGGCTGGAATGGCGCTTCACGCTGCGCAGCAACCGCCGCTACCACGACGGCACGGAGGTCACGCCCGAGAGCGTGCTGGCCTGCCTGCGGCGCGCGCATGGCCGACCGGGCGTCTTGAGCATGGCCGGCATCCGCAGCATCGCGGTCGATGGCGGCGCCATCGTGTTCACACTGGCGCGGCCGTTCGCGCCGCTACCCTATCTGCTGACCCATTCCTCGGTCCAGATCCTGGCGCCGGCATCATTCGATGCGCGCGGCAACGTCGTCAAGATCATCGGCACCGGACCTTTCCGCATCACGTCTCTGTCGCTGCCGCAGCAGTTCAACGTCGAGCGCTTCGCCGGCTATGGCGGCCTGCCCATTCCGGGCCTGGTGCAGCGCGCCCGCTACATCAGCGTTGCGCGCGCCGAGACGCGCACCTTGCTGGTCGAGAGCGGCCAGGCCGATCTCGCCTTCTCGCTCGACCCGCCCAGCATCCGCCGGCTGCAGCGCAGCCCGAAAGCCGTCCTGCTGGCCGAGATGCTGCCGCGCACCACCTTCATCAAGCTCAATAGCGGCCATCCGTTGCTCGCCGACGTGCGCGTGCGGCGCGCCATCTCGCTGTGCGTCGAGCGCCAGGGCATCGCGCGCGCGCTGCTGCGCGACCCGGACCTGGGCGCGACCCAGCTGTTCCCGCCGTCGATGCGGGCCTGGCACGACCCGTCCCTGCCGGCCCTGCGCACCGATCCGCTTGCTGCGCGCGCCGTGCTCGAGCAGGCTGGCTGGCGGCTCGGCGCGGACGGCATCCGCAGCCGCGCCGGCACACGCCTCGCGCTGACGCTGACCACCTTCGTCGACCGTCCGGAACTGCCCCTGATCGCCACCGCCCTGCAGGAAGAGATGCGCCAGATCGGCATCGCCGTGCGCGTGGTGATCGGCAATTCGAGCGACATCCCCGCCGGCCACCGCAGCGGCGCCCTCCAAATGGGCCTGGTGGCGCGCAACTTCGGCAATCTGCCCGATCCGGTGGCGACGCTGCTGCAGGACTTCGGCCCGGAGGGCGGCGACTGGGGCGCCATGGGTTGGCGCAATGGCGAAGTCCCGGGTCTGTTGCAGCGGCTGGCATCCGGCACGCAGGCCCCGCCCGCCCAGCAGCAGGCCGATCGCGCACGGGTCGCGGCAGTGCTGCAGTCGGAATTGCCGCTGATCCCTGTAGTCTGGTACCGCCAGGTGTGCGCCACCAGCCTGCGCATTGATGGCGCCAGCATCGATCCGTACGAACGCAGTTACAGGATTTCACAGCTCTCATGGAAATGACTACCATTTCGTCGCGCGCACCCGCCTGGCGCGGCATCGCGACCGCGCTCGCGCAACGCCTGCTGCAGGCGGTGCTGGTCGCGCTCCTGGTCGGCACGCTGTGCTTCTTCATGACCCGCATGCTGCCCGGCGACATGGCGTACCGGATTGCGGCCGGCCGCTATGGCTACGATATGGTCACCAGCGCCGCCGCCGAAGCCGTGCGCCTCGAACTGGGCCTGGATCGCCCGTGGCTGGCGGCGCTGGGCGACTGGTGGCAGCGCCTGTTGCAGCTCGACCTGGGCGTGTCGCAGGTGACCGCCGAACCGGTGATGGTCGAGATCGAACGGCAACTGTGGCCGACGCTGCGCCTGTCGGTACTGGCGATGTTCCTTTCGCTGCTGGTCGGCCCCCTGCTCGGCGTACTGGCCGGCCTGAAGCCCGGCGGCCTGCTCGACCGCGTCACACTCGCCGTCTCGGTGGTGCTGCGCGCGCTGCCCTCCTTCCTGCTTGGACTGGTGCTGGTGCTGGTGTTCTCGGTCAAGCTGGGCATCTTGCCGGCGGCCGGCCACGACGACCACGGCAGCATCGTGCTGCCCGCGCTGACGCTGGCGCTGGGCATGGCCGCCGTATCCTGCCGCGTCGCGCGCGACGCCATGGTGCAGGTGCGCGGCTCGGCCTATTTCGCTTTCGCCCTGACCAAGGGCTTGAGCATGCGCCAGGCGCTGCTGCGGCACGGGCTGCGCAATGTCGCCGCGCCGGTGATCGCGTACCTGGGCGTGCAGCTGGTCTATCTGGTCGAAGGCGTGGTGCTGGTGGAAACCATCTTCGCCTGGCCCGGCATCGGCCACGCGCTGGTGCACGCGATCTTCGGGCGCGACGTGCCGATGATCCAGGGCACCGCGCTGGTGCTCGGGCTGATGTTCGTCCTGTTCAATGCGCTGGTCGATACCGCCTGCGCCTTCATCGATCCGCGCCGCGGCGCAGGGCACGCAGCATGACCACCGCCTACTCACCCTCTTCCGACCTGGTGCTCGACGAGGCGCCCCGCCGCCTTGGCCGCGCCCAGCGCGCCGGCATCGCGCTCCTGGTCGTGATCGCACTGTTCGCACTGTTCGGGCCCTGGCTGGTCGGCATCGATCCGGCGCGCCAGCAGCTCGAACGCTTCCTGGAGGCCCCGAGCCTCGCGCATCCGCTCGGCTTCGACCAGCTGGGACGCAGCATGCTGGCGCGCCTCGCCCACGGTGCGCGTCTGTCGCTGTCGCTGGCGGCGATCAGCGTGCTGTCCGCCGCCATCCCGGGCACGCTGCTCGGCCTGCTGGCGGCATGGCGCGGCGGCTGGCTGGAACGGGTGCTGGCGGCGTTCGCCGATGCCGTGCTGGCGTTGCCGGGACTGCTGCTGGTGCTGCTCCTGACGGCGTTCACGCCGGGCGGCTTCTGGCCGCTATATGTCGGAATCTCGCTGGCGCTGTGGGTCGAATACTTCCGCGTGGTGCGCGCGGCCAGCCGCATCCTGCTCGCCAGCCCGCACGTGGAAGCGGCGCGCCTGCTCGGCTTCGGGCCGGTCCACATCGTGCGCCGCCACCTGTTGCCCGAACTGCTGCCACGGCTGTTCACGCTGATGCGTTTCGGTTTCGCGGGCGCGGTGCTGGCGATGTCGGCGCTCGGCTTCGTCGGCGTTGGCCTGCAGCCTCCAACCCCGGAATTGGGCGTGATGATGATCGAGCTGCTGCCGTATTACGGCGAGGCGCCCTGGCTGATCGGCGCGCCGGTGCTGCTGCTGTTTTTGACCCTGCTTGGTTTACTGCTGCTGGCGCCGGAACGGGAGGCCGCATGATGACCAACCCCGCCCTCGCGGTCGAAGACCTGGCCGTGCTGCACGGCGAGCAGGCGCTGGTGCGCGACATCTCGTTCGAAATCCCGGCTAGGGGCGTGTTCACGCTACTGGGCGAAAGCGGTTCCGGCAAGTCGCTGCTGGCGCAGGCCATCATGGGCAACCTGCCGTCGACGCTGCGCTGCGAGGGCCGCGTGGCGATCGGCGGCGAGAAGACGCCTGCTGGCGACCAGTCCAGCCGCCATCGAGGCTGGGGTCGGCGCCTGGCGCTGCTGCCGCAGGAACCGTGGCTGGCGCTGGACCCGACCATGATGGTGCGCGCGCAGGTCGCCGAAACCTATGCGGTGGTAGCAAACGAGCCCCGCTCGCGCGCCCGTATGTTGGCTGACCGCGCGCTGGCATCGCTCGGCCTGTCGGACGCGGCGCACAAATATCCGTTCATGCTCTCGGGCGGCATGGCGCAGCGCGTGGCGTTCCTCGCCACGCATGCAGCCGGCGCGCCCCTGATGATCATCGACGAGCCGACCAAGGGGCTCGACGCCGACCGCCGTGGCGAGGTGCTTGAGCTGCTACGGTCCGCGCAGGCACAGGGCATGAGCCTGTTGTGCATCACGCACGATATCTGGCTGGCGCGCGCGCTGGGAGGCCGGCTGGCAGTGATGCTGGAGGGCGCCATGATCGAACAGGGCGAAGCAGCCGGGGTGCTGGCGGCGCCCCGGCACGACTACACCCGGCGCCTGCTGGCGGCGGATCCGGGCAGCTGGCCCGCGTGGACGGCGCCGGCGGTTGCGCCGGATGCACACCCGATCGTCCAGGTCGATCAGGTCGGCAAGTCGTACGGCCGCCAGGCCCTGTTCTCCGGCATCGACGCCCACATCAAGGCCGGCGAGATCGTCGCCGTCAGCGGTCCAAGCGGATCGGGCAAGACCACCTTCGGCAATATCGTGCTGGGTCTGGCGCGGCCCGACAGCGGCAGTGTGCAGCGGGCGGCAGGCCTGGCCCTCACCGCCTTCCAGAAGATCCAGCAGGATCCCGGTGCCGCCTTCGCACCGCGCATTCGCCTGCGCCAGTCGCTGCTCGATCTAGTGAAACTGCACCGGCTGGATTGGGGCGTGCTCGACGCCCTGCTGGCCCGGATGCGCCTGGCGCCGGCGCTGCTCGACCGCCTGCCGCATCAGGTGTCGGGGGGCGAACTGCAGCGCATCGCGCTCGCCCGCGTCCTGTTGATGAAGCCGGCGCTGATCTTCGCGGATGAACCGACCTCGCGCCTCGATCCCGTCACGCAGCAGGATGTGTTCGCACTGCTGCAGGAACATCTGCGGGACGCACGCTGCGCGCTGCTGCTGGTGACGCATGATGCGGACATCGTCGATCGCGTGGCGGGTCGCCGGATCGATCTGGGCCGCTGAAGGCTGGCTACCGTGCGATCATGAACGCTCGCGCAAGGCATCAATCACCAGCGCCAACGCCGGCGCCAGCTGCCGGCGGCTGGGGTAATACAGGTGATAGCCCGGAAACAGGGGCCACCAATGCTCGAGGAGCGGCTCCAGCTCCCCGGTCACAAAATGCGGTTGCAACAGATCGAGCGGCGCGTAGGTCAATCCCTACCCATCCAGCGCGGCCTGGCGCACCTGGTACACGCTGCTGAATACCGCCTGGCCGCGCACCCGCACCTCGATTTTTTGGCCTCCTTGGTCGAACTCCCAGGCATACAGCCCACCGTAGCTGGGCAATTGCAGGTTGATGCAGCGATGCTCGAGCAGGTCGCGCGGGATGAGCGGGCGCGGACGATCCTGCAGATAGGCCGGCGACGCCGCCACCGCCATGCGCAGGTCCGGAGCGATGCGCACCGCAATCATGTCCTTGTCCACACTGCTGCCGATGCGCACGCCCGCGTCGAAGCGCTGGGCGGCGATATCGGTCAGGCCGTAATCGGCAATCAGGTCGAGCTGGATATCCGGATAGTCGCGCAGAAGGGGCAGCAGCTTTGGCCACAGCACGGCCTGGATCGGGTGGTCGCTTGCCGTGATGCGCACCGTGCCCGCCGGCTTGTCACGCATCGCCCGCAGCGCATCGAGCTCGAACTCGATCTCGTCGAAGCGTGGCGCGACGACACCCAGCAGCCTGGCGCCGGCGTCGGTCGTAGAGACGCTGCGCGTGGTGCGGCTCAGTAATTGGATACCCAGGCGCGCTTCCAGTGCGCGCATGCTATGGCTCAGGGCCGAACGGGATATGCCCAGGCGGGCAGCGGCGCGCGTAAAGCGGCGCTCTTGCGCCACGATCGCGAAGGCCGCCAGGTCATTGAGGTTTTCTTTGGCCATTGGTGAATTATTTGCACGGGCTCATACGGTTTTTACAGTCTACCGGCCTAATCGGCCACATCGTACAGTGTCGGCTGCATGGTTTCAATGAGGCCGTGGCCTCCTTTAACCACATGAAAAGAATCACGATGAACACCTTCCCGTTGCCGTCCAAAATGTTCGCTGCGTCCGTCGTGCTCGCCGTTGCAGCGGCATCGTTGCGAGCCAGGCCCAGGAGGCGCGCGCCATCGATGTCTCAAGCGGCAAGGCCATCGGCTCTACGCTGCGCGGCGTCGACACCTGGCTCGGTATCCCGTACGCGGCGCCGCCGGTAGGCGCCCTGCGCTGGCAGCCGCCGCAGCCCGTAGCACCGTGGACCACGCCGATGAAGGCGACCACGCTCGCCAGCAGCTGCGCGCAGAACGCCGATCTTGGCGTCTTTGCGCGTGCCGGTGGCAGCGAAGATTGCCTCTACCTGAACGTCTATCGCGGCGCCGCCCAAGGGAGCGTGCCGCGCAAGCTGCCGGTATTCGTCTGGTTCCATGGCGCCGCGCTGCAGATCGGCCAGGGCGGCGATTACGATCCCGCCAAGCTTGCGATCAAGGGCGGCGCGCTGGTCGTCACCCTCAACTACCGGCTCGGACTGTTCGGCTTTCTCTCTCATCCCGCCCTCGATGGCGAGGGTCACGACTTCGCCAACTATGGCTTGATGGACCAGCAGGCCGCGCTGCGCTGGGTCCAGCGCAATGCAGCGGCATTCGGCGGCGACCCCGCCAATGTCACGATCGCCGGCGAGTCTTCCGGCGGCAACAGCGTCATGGCCCACATCGCTGCGCCGCAGTCCGCCGGCCTGTTCCAGCATGCGATCTCGATGAGCGGAGGCGGCATCATGGCCCGGCACCCCGCGTTCGGCGCCCCGCGTCCGCTCGCGGTGGCCCGCGAGGTCGGGCTGGCCTTTGCCCGCGAGGCTGGGTGCGCTGCCGGCCAAGCGTATCCTGGACATGCAGCAGCCCCACGCCCTGAATGAATTCATTATCGATGGCGCCGTCCTGCCGGTTCACCCCGCCGACGCGTACCGGACGGGCCGGATCAATCACGCCACGCTGGTCAGCGGCAGCACGCGCGACGAGGGCACCTTTTTCGTCGCGCTCTCGGAACTGTTGACTGAAAGGGCCATGACCGACGCCGACTATCCCGCCTGGCTCGCACGTCAGTACGGACCGGCACTGGCGCCGAAAGTCCTGCTCGAATATCCGCTGGCGCGCTTCGAGAGCCCAAGCGAGGCGTTCGCCGCCGCGGCGACCGATAGCATGTTCGCCTGTCCGGGCCGCGCAATGCACCGCGCGCTGGCTGACAAGATGCCGGTGTACGCGTACGAATTCAGCGATCGCACGGCGCCATCCTACGTCGGCCCCACCACCTTTCCCCTGAAGGCTGCCCATACCTATGAGCTGGCCTATCTCTTCCCGGGATTTCGCGGCGGCGCAGATGTCACGATCTCATTGAATCCACTGCAGGAAAAACTCTCGGACGAGATGATCGCTGAGTTCAGCGACCTCGCCGGCATGCCCGCCCGGCCAGGCCAGTGGCCGCGCTTCGACCCGGCAGTGGACAATGTCATGACGTTCGACTTGCCGAGCGCGCGCATCGTGACAGGTAACTTTGCCCAGGTACATCGCTGTGCGTTCTGGGACCGGACCGGGTCATACTGATGCCAATCCGGTCAAGCACAACCTCCCCGCGCGTTTGACGGAAAAATGCCCCGGTCCTGGTCGCAGGCTTGCAGACCGGTCCGGCATGACAAGGCTTCTTGCTAGCGCGGTAAAATCAGCGGTCATCGCCATGAAAGGATCGCTGTATGAAGAACATCGGATTTCTATCGTTCGGACACTGGTCCGATGCCGCAGGGTCGGCAACCCGGACGGCTTCGGACGTCCTGCTGCAATCCATCGACCTGGCGGTGGCGGCGGAAGACATCGGCATGGATGGCGCGTACTTCCGCGTGCACCACTTCGCCCGCCAGCTTGCTTCGCCATTCCCGCTACTGGCTGCCGCCGCCGCAAAAACCAGGCGCATCGAGATCGGTACCGGCGTGATCGACATGCGCTACGAGAATCCGTTCTACATGGTCGAGGATGCCGGCGCCGCGGACCTTATCAGCGGCGGGCGCCTGCAACTCGGCATCAGCCGGGGTTCGCCCGAACAGGTGATCGACGGCTGGCGCCATTTCGGCCATGCGCCCGCCGATGGCGAGAGCGATACCGAGATGGGCCGCCGGCATGGCGAAGCGTTCTTCAATCTGCTCAAGGGCGAAGGATTCGCCCAGCCCAGCCCGCGGCCGATGTTCCCCAATCCGCCGGGCTTACTGCGCCTCGAGCCGCATGCACCAGGCTTGCGCGAGCGCATCTGGTGGGGGTCGGCGTCGGATGCGACGGCCGTCTGGGCGGCCCGGCAGGGAATGAATCTGCAGAGTTCGACGCTCAAGGCCGATGAAACCGGCGAGCCGTTCCATGTCCAGCAGGCCCGGCAAATCCGCGCCTATCGCGCTGCGTGGAAGGAGGCTGGCCACACCCGTACTCCCCGTGTCAGTGTCTCGCGCTCGATCTTCGCGCTCGTCAACGATATGGACCGTGCCTACTTTGGTCGCGGCGATAGTGTCGACCAGGTTGGCGTCATCGACAGCATGCGCGCGGTATTCGGTCGTTCCTATGCCGCCGAGCCGGACCGCCTGATCGAGCAGCTGCGCCAGGACGAAGCGATCGCCGAAGCCGATACGCTGCTGCTGACCGTGCCGAACCAGCTCGGCGTGGACTACAACGTGCATGTCATGTCATCGATCCTCGAGCACGTAGCGCCAGCGCTCGGCTGGCGCTGACTAGGAGAAGGTGCGCGTGCGAGCGCACGCGTAGCGCTACCTGTCCACAATGACCGTGTCCGCGATGCTCAGCACGAAGTCTTCTCCAAACAGGCCGGCCGGCGTTTGAAATCCCGGGCGGCACTCGCCCGCCAATACCCGGCGCGCAGCTTCCGCAGCAGCCAATGGCGTGAAGGCATAGCCGTTGACGGTATCCAGGACCGCGCGGGCCGTACGCTGATCAATCCCAGTTACCTCGACGGCGACCTGATAACGATGCTGCTCACGCTCGGCAGCGCTTGGTCCGTCGGGCAGCGCGGCCAGGTCTCCCTGGGGGAAGGCATTGCCCGAGACATGGACGAACGTGTCGATATCGGGTACCCGCGTATCTTTCCAGAGTGTGATCAGATCGGGCAAGGTGACCGGGAAGCATGCAACCGGACCGTGGCCGAAATCGAAGCTGCGGGTGTCGTCGGTGTCTCGCGCCACCAGACGGCCGGCTACCCGCGCCATGGATTCGGTCATGTTTTCGGTCGCGCTCAGTGCAGAGCCGCGCGACATCGATCCGGACACGTGCAACGCAATCCTGATCGACTGTGGCGCTGGCACGCGCTGGACGACATGCCGGGTCAGACAGCCAAGCATCGCTACGCTGCCACCACTGCCAGGCAGCAGCATCACGCCGGCCTGTTGCGCCTGCAGGTCGAGTTCCTCGGCAAGGTGATAACTGTCCAGCTCAGCAGCGATGTCCAGATAATGAACTCCGCTGCCGATACACGCCGTCATCAACGGCTTCGCGGTGCGGTGGAACGGCCCGGCGCAGTTCAACAGGACGGTCATCCCGCTCAATGCATCGGCGATGTCGTTGGGATGTTCGAGAGAAAACACGCCGGATTCGACGCCGAGGGCGGCGGCCAGATCTGCCAGCCGGGTGTCGTCCCGGCCGGCGATCACGATGTCGAGCCCGGCTTCTTTTGCGTGGGTGGCGGCCATGCGGCCGGTGTAACCGGTCGCGCCATAAATCATGAGTTTTTTCATAGCGGACAAACCTGCAGCGTGCTGCCATGGGTGAGTGATACTTCACTTTACCCATGCGCCAGGCGCGTGGCCTGCCTCTTCCTGCCCGCTTCCTGCCTGATCCTGCTTTTCCTGCTTTCGTCCGACGCCGGACATGCGCGGCAGATCGGTGACGACAGTGCGCTCGCCGGTTGCGCGCATGCATCGCGCGGCTGCGCCTTATATGAATTTCTGACCTGACGTAAAGGCCTGCTGCAGGCAACTCCGCACGCGGGCTGCATCGTCCTTCCAACAGGATTGTTACAAGCGCGATGACACCGCGTTTAACGATGCGCGCAATTACAACACCTACGTACTATTACTAAGTTGCGACTAGGAACCAATGTACAATTAATTGCCCCCTATCAATCTTGTGGGTTGTTTTGCGCAATTTCCAGGCCCGCCCAACCGGCGCGCCCAAGACCTATTCGTCGCCAAAGCCGTCGTTCGGAGAATGACTTTCTGTCCTCAACCGCGAAACGCACTATGACCTCAAACCTGACACTGAATATCTTCCACAAAGTCGTGGCTACCCTGCTGGCCGTGACGCTGATACCGCTGTGCACGCTCTGGTACGTCGCCAACAATACGGCCGAGCGCGAGCTGAGAGCGAATATCTCCCAGAACCTCGTCGCTACCTCGGATACCGCCGCCGCCCGCATCAATGGCTGGGATGACAGCAATCTGCGCATGCTGCGCCAGGCCGGCCGCCTGAACGACATCACCGGCATGAAGAGCGACCGCCAGGTGCCGGTCCTGACCGCGATTGGCCAGGCCTACGATTCCTACCTGGTGTTCACGATTGCGCCGGACGGCAAGAATATCGCCCGTAACGATGGCGGCGCACTGGTCAGCTACGCCGACCGCAGCTATTTCA
>Ga0265797_10012310_pt1 | contig 10500 bp, 7 predicted proteins | sample P2T30metagenome_FD_192433 | JGI IMG/M metagenome (GOLD analysis project Ga0265797, IMG submission 192433) | Plant litter microbial communities from East Loma Ridge, Irvine, California - P2 T30 | ecosystem: Environmental > Terrestrial > Plant litter > Unclassified | place: USA: California... | reverse complement strand
GAACATAGGCACATCCAACCAAAATGTGGTGATCCTTTTCCTCCCTCAAAATGTAAGCCACATGTCCACCGCAAAGGAGACAGACGAGATCCCCCGACATAACACCTTGTTGACCAAATCCAAATCGGGCAGATTCGGTCGTGAAAAAGCTCCACCTTTTCTCATCACTGACCGCACGATGTGACGCGAAATATGGCTTGAAATATTCCAGATGCCACTCGAACACAATCCCTTCTCCGATCGCCTCAGCCGGGACCTCGACTTCCCTCTGCCATGCCATGTATCGGTGTCCAAGATCCTGGGGGGCAGGATAAATAGGACCAGCAAGAGTTGAACCAGATCCGGGCCAGCCTTGATTCATGATCATGGTTCGCCAGAAGCGATCTTTCGTGACGCTCGGATCGAGACCGTTGTGTTTGCCAGATGTATAAGCAAGATGTCTGGCCCGGCCAAAAGCACGCTTGTCAGCTGTGGCCTTGTTGTTCTGGCCATATACAACGTCAACAATAGTATCACACACAATCCCAGAAGCATGTAGGACCATGTAGTCAGCGGACCATCGTAGCTGAGCAGTCGTTCCTTGGGCTGCTTGATATATACTGGTATCGGCAGTCATGAAAATTCCAGGTTCTCCGTACGTCAAGTCAGCAACCCATGTGGGCAGATACTCCCGAGAAATCGACGAGGTCATCGTCAGAGGTTCCAAGCCTTTGGAGCGTTGAAGACTCAAGAACGCAGCTTCCCTGCTCACTAATGCGACGTCTTTATTATAGTCCGGTTCAAGGCGTAGACACTGTTGAGGATCAAGGAGACCCATCAGTGCGTAAATGCGATCCCGAGGCTCTGTTGATTGCATCACGCACCCCAATGCAAGCACGTCTCTCCAGGACAAAGGCGTGCCACCGCGTAGGCGGTCAACGGCCCCGAAAAACATTCGCATGTGGATTGTCGAATGTATCTTCTCGATGGGATCATCCATATCTTGCGGTTTGTACCCCCACCTTCGAACTTCCATCACATACTGTAGCCAGCTAATGAAAGGTACCTTAGTTTGCAAACGCCGCAGACAAGACCATGTGAGCTCTTTATCGCCACAGCGGAAAACTGGTTCACGTCGAGCGGTGGCAGCTTCCTGAACAACCCAGACACGCGACCACCACGGTCGAGACAACAAATCCATAACATATAGTGGCAGAGTGTCATCTTCATGCGCTTCGTAGCGAATGTAATCCATGGCGGCGTCGCTTGTATCGTCCGCCTCACCCAGCCATATCATCACTTCACTTGCGCGGTGATAGATCGATCGCATGTGAGCGATCTGATGACCTCGCTCCTGGTTGTCGTTCTGATTGATACATATAGCATCAATCCATAGCGACACGCCTCTGTTCCTCTCTCTGATATGCTGCAGTGCAGAGTGGAGATTGCGAGTCACCGAGAACGAGCGGCCGCTGAGAAAGATGGTCGATTGATAGGTTTTAGGGCCCCAGACGTATGACAGAGCTATGTAGCCGGCATTCGGATCCGTTTGGACATTTTGTGTTCTAAAGTGGCATCGGATGGGACTGCCTCTGCGACCAGGCTGGACTTGGACGATCCGAATGTCGCCTGGCGCAAGTGCCTCATATCCATGATGGGCTGACGTGTTGATTCAAGATGTCGAAACAGTTATCTAGGGATTAAGCAAACGAGTCTCACAGTAGCATTTGCCGTTGCGGACAAATTCTCAATGTAACCCGAGCACTTTGGTTCAGCAGGTAATCTGCCTACGAAAGACGGCGTAATAAAAATATGTAGAACCGCTTGCTCGACGAGTCCAGGACGCTTCTTATGCTTGGTAAGTGGCACTCCAAGCAGCTCACCGGTCAACGAACCCCGCCTTGTTGTTGTCGCCACACGACTGCATGATGCGACAGTCTGCAGACCTTCTCGTCGGCAACGTGAACGCTGAAGGCTCGAAATATGGTCCTGTATCGCAAGCCATCGTGAACTGTTATCTGCAAGCTTCGCAACGTGGCACAATCGAGATGACCATCATTAACATCTTCGCGAATTCCTGCTGAGGTGTTCCAGCCTTGTCGGGCTTCGCATCAGCATTGCATGCAGGTGGCTGCATGAAGCTGCCAGCGCATGGAGTATGGGTGCGAACTTGGCCTACTTAGGACTGCAGAGGCCCCCAGGCTTCTGTTTTCCTCTGCCTTTTGTCATTGCGATACGACACTGATATCATCCCCCAAATACTTCTAGCATCTTGTCTATTATCCCAAAATGCCGCTTCCAACCCCCTTAGACATCTTAAGAGAATATGGCTTACTCAAATCTGAGGAACTAGGAGAACACTCTCTTTATAACGCACTGGATCTAGCTAGCGGGTCGCTTCCCATAGTCGCTTTACTGCAAGAACCTTGCAACCTAGCCGATACAGCACCTTTCGAAACGATGGTCTATGGAGATCGAAGCGCTAAAAAGAGATCTTCTGAGTATTATGGAAGCCCTACACTGCAAGAGATCGAGTGCCACGTAGAAAGCGTGTCAATCGCAGAATACCATTTGCGGGATATCTGTGTCTTCGATCTCAACCCTCTTCTGTCTCCAGTTGTGCAGTCACGGTCGCCCACGGACAAGCAGGCTAGTGACCGCCAACTCGCACAGTCAACGACCTGGAAGATGATCGAAGCCGAACCTCCCAAAGTCCTACTGGTTCTAACGACAAGAGCGGGACGATCCGATATCCCTGGACTGCGTCCGTTTCGATGTTCACTCAGATCAGCCGGGACTACGAAAAAGATCGACATCTGCGGCCACGAGTGTCTGGTCGTCTATGGATTCCACCCCAGCGTATATTTGAGAAAAGACTATACGTGCAAGAGAGGCTGGTCTCAAGATGATGTATTGCTAGCCCACGATATTCTTCGTTTCTGCTTCGAACAAGCATTTGCGTATATGGAAGGCTGTGAAGTCGAAGCGCTGAACGGCGAGATGCTGAGACGCTGGAAAAGGCTCACACAGCGGAAGCAATTTTCGAAAGATGTGTCCGGGGTGGATTCGTGTGCGGAAACTTTTGAGAATCTGAAGATCTGAGATATCTCATTCTCCTTGGCGAAGGGTTGGGTTCTTCAGAATTGGGTGCCGTGTGTCAAGCTCTGTGTGTTGGTTTTTCCCATTGGGTTTTCCACATGCGTAACGTGAATGCGGGAGCGCGATTGGTTTGTGACCTTTAGTCAGGCTGACATGAATTGAACAAATGCTTGACCTATCTTGCAAGCGGGTCCTTACGCTGATTCGTACCCTCGTAACCGTACAGCGTCCATACGCTAGCGGGCCTACAATTTGCGCCTATAGCCCTTGAGATTGATGTCTTTGACACATTAGACGCTTTACCTCGATCGCTTCAAGAGGCATTGTTCTGCTATAGGCGACCTTCCAGACGCCTATGATAAGTAAGTACATTTCTACTACTGAGATACCGTGGCCTTCATACAGAAAACGCTGGCTGCGTTGCTTCTCCCGAAGACCTTCTTAACGCAGTATGACCTTCGTCCCATTGTCCGGCAAAGGAACACGCATCAGCGCCCAAGGCTTCACCCGACGATCAGTACCAGGATAGCTCAGAGCCCCAAAAACGAGCTGGTTGACGGTGAAGTAAAGATATCCATCTTCACCAATGGCAAACTTGAAAGCAAAAGTCAGCACACACCCCATCAACATCATCAAACCAAGAACAAAGAAAAATGCGGAAACTCACAGTATCCACCCAATTCAACCTCGGATCCCTAACAAAAGTATTCACGGTCCCATTAGCCGGATTGAAAACAGAAACAGCATTCTGCTCCATATTCCCATGATAAATCAACCCGTTCGAATCCGTCTCCATCCCATCCGAAACCCCCGACTGCCCATGGTTAGCAATAGCGCCCTGCGCAAGCACCTCGCTGTTCGCGCTTCGATCCCGCAGCCGCTCCGTCGGGATCGAGAACAGGTACCTGTCCGCGACGGATTTCCAGTACAAGCGTTCGCCGTCAGCGGACAAAGCGATGCCGTCGGAGCCGAAGTTCAGATACGTGAAGGGCAGGCCTGGCTGCGCGGCGTAGATGGCTTCGCCCCAGAGGTACTCGACGTGCTGCTTCTCCGGGCGCACGGCGGCGTTACCGTCGAGGTGGCGCCATGATTCGCCGGTGGCGAGGTCGACGATGACGATGCCGTTGCGGCCTTCGGTGGAGGAATCGGTGATGTAGGCGACGCCTTGGCCGGCGGTGTTGGAGAGGTTTGCGCGCAGGTCGAAGCGGACGTCGTTGAGGTAGGAGGTTGCGTAGGCGACGGTTGGGGGGAAGAGGATGGTTTGGAAGATGGTGTTGTTGGAGAGGTGGATGCCGATGAGTTTGGGGCCGCCGTAGGTGGAGGCTACGAGGGTGCCGTTTGGGGTTGCGACGCGGCCGGTGTCAAGGATCCAGGCGCGGTCGAGGGAGTCGATTACGATGGATTGGGAACCGATTAGGTAGTCGGCGTAGTTGGCGCCGGTGGGAGGGTAGGTTGTGTAGTTTATGGCGCCGCCTGGAGGCTGGTTAATTTCAGCACTGGGCCAGGCACGCTCAGTGTTGTTTGGGAACAGCTCAGCGATAGTGTACTTTGGTGTCTCGCCGCGGTAAGTGTTGTTCGGGTCAAGAGCACCAGGGTAGTTGGAGAACCTTCGCCCATCTTTAGAGACAGCAATGCCAGTCGGGAATTGATCCCAGTACAGATGTACGACTTCAATTTCAGGTCCATAAACGCCAGGATCTCTCAGTAGCTGATCCTCGCCCTGGTAAGAAGAGCCAGCGCCAGCCTGGGCATTGGCCAGCGCGAACAAAGCGCTGCCAAACACAAATAGAGTGCTCTTGAGCATCCTGTCAATCGTATTAATCTGTTCAAGACAGCGTAAAAACAAAAAAGGCCGAAGGACTTAACGCAGAAACCCAACCTTTTATCCGCGCGATTCCCCTCTACGTCAACATTTACGTCTTGGCCGGCTCAGACCTAGTCAGGCACGGCAGACGTGACTCTATGATGCCATCCATACTATTGAGCAAAGATATGCAGGTGCAATAGTCGCCAAGTGATGATCACTGGTGACGATCCGTGAAGTTGGAGGTTAAGGTGCCGGTAGACTTCCATCGGAGCCGGCACCGGTGCGGGGATATCGAGGGAAGGATCGCAGGATCGGAGATGGGATGAACTTCGAATGGCAATTGGCGCGCTTGGCAATATGTGAGACTTTCGTTCTATGATTTGTTAGAGGTCAAATGGTCGAAGACTATTATCGTTAAGAATTGGGGACGTTGACAAATGCCTGAATTTTTGGGAAAGTCGGACTTCGAAGTACAGATGGAAGCTCCCAACGCACCGAGATTTTTGTGACTACCAACACAGTGGAACACGATGCAGAAGAATGTCGCGCAGAAAGGGCCAACAGTCGGCCTCAAGTGTGTCCATCTCTCATCAATCGTCTCATGTAGCAATCCATGCGCAGCCTCAAATCGTCTTCTCATGCATCTCATTGAGCGGTGTTGGTCCTCGATGATAGCCACACCTCATCAAAGCTCAATGCTATCCAGCGAGGACACAACAGAAACAGTACCCAATTCAACTCCATGCCGCCCTGTAGCTGGTGCTATCAAATCACTGAAGCCAGCGCCAGCACGTGGCGTACCATGGCGAAGGTTTCTGGTTGGTGACATTTTCGCCAATGCTACTGCAGCCTGCCGTTTCCACGCTTTCCTAGCAGTCCATCTCAATTTTGAACAGAGGGCTCAGCGAAGGCTCGATCCCAATTGGAATCTCGCCCTGCGTGATAGCCATCTTCTTGCTGGACGAGGGAAGAACGGCCGGTGCGCTGTTGGGGTGCTGGGCGATACGCTTTGGGTTGTGCTCGCGGAGGTCGACCGGCAGGGCGTGTTCGAGGTCAGAGCGAAGATTGTAGGCGGACGATTCATGCGATGGATGATGCATGGCGTTGTTCTTCTGCTCCTTCTCCTTGTGTTCCCGCCTCTGCTTCTCCTGCTGAGCTTGCTGTTGCTTTTGATTGGCAATCTTGGTAGCGCTGACGCGGCGAGAATGAGCCTGGTAGGCCTCCGGGTTGGCGGCTGTTAGGTAGTCAATAGTGCGATTGCTAAATTCAGTGATGTTAGTGATGAGTCATGCTTACATGTAGTATGATGAATAGGATATGGAAAATCAAAAGAAAACAGACAAAGTGGTAGCGACCGAGACGAAGAACGCAATGATCGATATTGGATGATGATAGTGAATGGAATGTGTAAGAATGGTGGTGCTTTTGTATTTTTGGGTATCTCTAAAGGGACGTTACCGCATGATCTCCTCGTAAATCAGTCCTAGATGAGAAAATTAGCATTTGTGTGCTTGTGTGTCAGAAAGTCAAAGTTTCTAGGTATTCACTCACTCTTCAACTGCTCTTTGCTCAAGTTGTCCTTGTTCTTGTCGAAGTCGAAGAATTCCTCAGGAATCGGCGCCGCCTCGGGCTCGTCCTCAGGGTCGTGATATGGCTCAAGGTAAGGGTGCTTGAGCGCATCTTCCACGCTGATACGCTTGACTGGGTTGAAAGCGAGAAGCTTCTCAAGCAAGTCAAGTGCGAGATCTGAGGTCTTGGGGAACATGGCCTTCCAGGGAATCTTCTTCTTGAAGGGCAAGCTGCGGATGTACTCGCGCGCACGGCGCGACTTGATGCCGTAGTAGTCTTCCATGGTCGGCGTACCGAGCACGTCGAGAATGAGTGTGAGTTGGTGGTGGTAGTCCTTTCCGGGGAAGAGAGGCTTGCCGCTGAGCATCTCAGCCAGAATGCAGCCAACAGACCATACATCAATGGCCTTGGTGTACTCCTTGAAAGTAAGCATGATTTCGGGAGCACGGTACCAGCGGGTGGCAACGTATTCGGTCATGAAACCTTGGTTGTCCTCGGTGCTGGCAGCAGAGCGCGCGAGACCGAAATCGCAGACCTTCAGATCGCAGTTTGCGTTGAGAAGCAAGTTTGAAGGCTTGAGATCACGGTGAAGAACGTTGGCGGAGTGCATAGCCTTGAGGGCGCGAAGAGTCTGGTAGATGAAGTACTGGCAGTGGTCGTCAGAAAGCTCCTGTGTGCGGATGACGCGATGCATGTCAGTCTCCATGAGCTCTTGGATGAGGTAGACCTCGGTGAAGCTCTCGTAGTTGCGAGGCTTTTGGATGTCGAGGATGGAAATGATGTTCTCGTGGTTGAAGTAGCGCAGGAGCTTCATCTCGCGGAGTGTGCGCAAGCTAAATACATTGAACGTACACATTAGCAAATGTTAAGAAGGAAATAAGGAAAACATCGTCAGCAGCATCATGAGAGTGAAGGAAATGAGCGAGACATCGTCTGTAGCATCCGTAGAGTGAAGGAAATATCGCCAGCAGCCTCCAGAAAGCAAAAGCAACATGGTTTGAGTGATGGTAGAGGCAGGCAGAGCTAAGAGCTCGAGCCTGCGGCAGTGGAGGCCTCTGCAGCCTTCGTAGCCTCTGCGGCAGCTCTCTGTGCAGCGATGACGGCGAACTTGTGCTTGTCGGTGTCGTTGTGGCGCTTCAACTTAGCCGAATCAGAAGCAGGGTACTTGCATAGAGCGCAAAAGAACCTCTTCAGCTTGACGGCCTTGGCTTTGCTCCTCGCCACCGGGTGGTTGCGGACCTTCAGACCGGCGACTCTGTTCTTGTGGTACGGGACGCCGTTGTGTCTGTCGAGCTGATTGCGAGTATTGAAGGCCCGGTTGCAGGTCTTGCAGTGGAATCTCTTGGTGCGCTTGGCCTTGGCTAACTTGCGGGTATCTTCATTGCGAACACGTTCTTTGCGCGCAGCTACCAATGTGGTTGCTTGCTCGGTAGTGAGATCTGTCCAAACAAGCTTCTCCATCATCGGGTTGTGGCTGCAGTCTCCATCATATTCGTAGGCGTCGAGTTCCCAGCCACGGGCGTGGGACATGCCGTAGCCTTTGACTCTAGAGTACATGGCCCAGAAGAAGAATGCGAAGGTTGCCTCGAAGGCAAGGATGACCGCCTCGACAACTGCGAACTGAGACGCAATAGGGTTGCGCTTGATGCAAAGATAGCCCTTATGTGTGATCGTGAAGCCGTCATCGAGTGACTTCTTGACGTACTGGGGCAGAGTGGTCTTGTTGTCGTAGTTGGCCATGCGTGAGACAGCACCACGCTCCGAGTTCGTACTCTCGCCGATGTAGATTCTGGGTCGGCAGCCGGGTTTCTCGAGTGTCAGGGCGTAGACAGCCCAACAGAAGCCAGTGATGAGCGGCAGAGTTTTGAAGAAGGAGAGCGGTGGCGGTGAAGCGGCATCGAGGACGTCCAAAAGACCAGGTGCGTACTCGAGAGCAGCGGTCTGTATGTACTCTTCGACAACGTCCAAACTGTCCACAATGATAGAAAAGACAGCATTGAAGTACGCCAGCCCGGGTGCTCCAGACACGCATGCCCAGAGCAGCGACGCGACGACCTCTAGCAATGCTATTGCTAAAGAGTGACGGCGTCCCGGAACTAGTTCTCAGGTGACGGCTTGTGACTGAGAGTTCTGTGTGCAAATGAAGGCGTTGATGGCTCGCTGACGGGCGTGAGACGGATCCCAGTGAGGCACTCTGTAGTGTATGGGTGCGACGAGTCGAGGGGAGGGCGTGTCGAGGATAACGAGTACCTCGTTGACGGACGAGATGTCCATTGCGGCCATGGCCAGGCAGCCATGGTGCGGTGACCGCTGTGCGATGTCCAGAGGGAAGGCGCGACCATCACTCAAAACCTTGTGCGAACCTCACCTGCTGCGGACAGAGTAACACCGCGCAAAATGAAGAAGAAATGAAAGAAATGAACAAGATATAGTACATACCAAAACATAGAGTGGTCGAACGGAGTAATTTTCTTGATAGCCACCTTCTGTCCGGAAGGCTTGTGCAGCGCCGAACAGACGACACCGTATGCGCCCTCGCCAACAACATCCTGGATGTCATACTGCTCGCTGACGTTGAAGGAGATCTTGCGGGAACCGCCCTGAGGAGGAGCGCGAGACATCTCGTTGGTATTGGGACGGGTTCAAGGTATGGGAGGAGTTGTCGGAAGCGTCGAAAAAGGGAGGTATTTGTTGGAGAAGAAGTGGAGGTTGTGTTGTGCCGGTTGCTCAGCAACTTGGCGCGGGTGCGACAGGAGCGGAAGGAGCGATGGAGGGGTGAAGTGTGGTGGTCGGCGTTTGTGGTGGTGGAAGAGAGGTGTCTTCCCGCCCGAAGAGAGTCTGGGTCCTGTCACAGCCACGAGTGATCAGCATTGCGTTTGTTCCCGTTGCGTACAAAGCGTGTCCAACGTGCGGAATGCAGCATGCCCAATCCGACCTGCAGTCCACGTGCCTCGCCAACCAACCACTGCACTGCTGCATCCTGTGTCTGTCCATGCCTGCAAACGCCGCACGCCCGCAGAGGGATGAGACCTACTCTTTCTCGTGCTCTTCTGTGATTGTGTGGATAGCTCTTTGTGTATTCTCCTTCTGTTGATTTTGCTGCTATCTGTTGAGGTCGTAGCTAGTCTGTATTCCACCAAGTCAGCTCTCAGCTCCCCTTTCAGATAACACACCAAGCACCTCCTCCACCGGCATAAGCCGCCGCGTGGAATCACGCCCGTATCACTGCAGCCTCCCGGATCCAGGCACTGCGCCCGTTTGTTCACTCACCTGTCTGTCTGGCTGTCGGTACGGCAAGTCGCTTGGCTGAAGAGACACGCAACAGCTGCTTGTGAGTCTGTGTATAGAGGGGTAAATCTTCCGATGAACAGCGAGATTTCGAAAGCCAGCTGGCCAGGAACGAACAAAGGCTCCAAGAACAACAATCGGATACAGATCAAAAGCAAGTATACAGTCAAAGCATGCACTCGTCAAGAAGCTAACCCTATACACCTCGCCCCTCCCATCCCTCTCCCTTCTCCAAGGGCCCCGGAACCGCCGCCGCCAACCTGCACGCCGTTTATAGTGGGGCACACCACTCGGCACACCACACGACGGCCCAGCTCGCCAGCCTTGTTTTACCGCCCGCCTCCCTCGTCGCAAGCTCTAGAAGCCCGGTCGCCCTCAGACCTGCAGGCCAGTAAGACCAGCACAGCCTCTCAATCCCGTGTGATTCGCCCGCGAAGCCAGGCACGCAACTCCTAGGCGCCGGACAGCGAAGCGCGGGCCTGTCTCCTGCAATTTTGTGTGGGTGCTGCGAGTTTCAATTTGCAGCTGAAACGAACCACTTGGGTTTCTGGGATGCGACCTTATTGCTGCTAGTGGCTGTGGTGTTTTGAGTTTGGGGGGGTTTCGCGATTGCCTGTTCCTAGTCTTGAGGGCTGGAGCTCCATCCTGGAGCCTCCTCTGAAGATGTGGTTCGCTTCGTGCGGCTGGTCGGGGCGAGGCGAGCCGTTTTGTTTGACAGCTGGAGGAGTTGCTAACAATAAATATGGTTTGTTAGGAAG
>Ga0265797_10012309_pt1 | contig 10500 bp, 9 predicted proteins | sample P2T30metagenome_FD_192433 | JGI IMG/M metagenome (GOLD analysis project Ga0265797, IMG submission 192433) | Plant litter microbial communities from East Loma Ridge, Irvine, California - P2 T30 | ecosystem: Environmental > Terrestrial > Plant litter > Unclassified | place: USA: California... | reverse complement strand
GACGCTCGAGCCGTGCATCATGTGCTCGGGCGCGATGATGCACGCGCGTCTGGCGCGCGTGGTCTACGCCGCGCTCGACCCCAAGACCGGCGCCTGCGGCTCGGTCGTCAATCTGTTCGGCGAAGAAAAACTGAACCACCATACCGAGGTGGCCGGCGGCGTGCTGGCGGGAGAGTCGAGCCTGATGCTCAAGGCCTTCTTTGCCGAACGCCGTGCGGCGGCGCGCAAGGCACCGCAGTAACACCTCAAGCCGCCACGTAGGCGCGGGCGTCGATCGGCACGTCGAGCGTCAGGGTCGTGCCGCGCCCTTCGTCGCTGTCGACGATGAGCGAACCGCCATGGCGTTCGGCCACGCTGCGCACATACGGCAAACCCAGGCTCCAGCCTTTGACGGCGATTTCTTCCTGGCGCCGCGGCGGCTCGAACAGGTGCGCCAGATCGTGCGGCGCGATCGCCGGGCCGGCATTGTTGACCGACAACTGCATGCGCTCGTTGTGCTGCTTGACCCGTACCGTGATCGGCGCTGCGCGCCTGCCGTGCTTGCGCGCCCGCGTCACCAGATTCTCCAGCGAGCGCTTCATCGTCACCATGCACCAATAGCCTTCGATACGTTCGCCGACCACGCTCACCGGCTGGCCGAGCAGCGGCAGATCGACGCAGACTTCTTCGATCAGCGCCATGATCTCGAATGCGGACAGGTGCAGCACCGGCGACTTGCCGTCAGCGAGCGCGGCCGTATCCTGCAAGGTCTGGATCAGCGCGTCCGCATCGCCGATCTTCTTGACGATGCGCCCCGCCAGGCTGGTGATGGTCGGGTCGCTGCTTTTCAGTCCGATCAGCTGGGCGCTGGCGCTGGCCACGCCAAGCGGGTTGCGCAGATCGTGCGCAAAGCCGTCGATGCAGGCGTCGCTCACGTGCAGCGGCAAGCCTGGCGGCGCCTGCGCCGCCGCCAGCAGCCAGCCATCGAAGCTCGCGCAGATCAGTTCGACGTCGCGTGCGGACAACACCCGGCCGCCAGTCTGCAGCGCGTCCAGGATCGTGGCGCGCAGCAACTGCAGCTCACACACGAGGTCGGCCAAGGCGTGCATGCCCGCAGCGAGCGGCCCCGACCGTTGCGGGGCCGCGCCGGCGGTGCCGGATTGTGCATGCGTCAGTTGCTGCGCCAGTTCGTCCAGCAGCGCCGGGGCGACCGGGGCCAGCAGCGGCGCGTCGACGTTCGCATGTGCCGCGCCAAGAGCGAGAACGCGCGCGCTCCACTGCGCAATGACGTTGCCGCGCAGGCGCACCAGACAGGCGGCCAGCCCATCTGGCCAAGCCGGTGTGTCGGATGCGTCGGTGGTGTACATCGAATTCCTTCTGAAAGCGATTACGGCATCCAGCAGCAGCGCCGAATATTGCGTGATTTATTGTTCTCAGCACATAATTTACAGCAAAACCGGCAAGTCGTGAGCATCGTCAGGGTGTATGTTCGATAACTTTTTGATTGCACTGACTAATCGGCGACGCCGCACTGCACGCACTGCGTGCGCACCATGAATCGAAGATGGTATTCTGGACGCCAGCCACGAGCCGCCGATTCGATCCCCGTCATGCCGACCCTTCACGCCAATGGACTGCAGTTCGCCTTCGATACCGCGGGCGACCCGAAAGCTGCGCCGCTGCTGCTGCTCCACGGTCTGGGCATGCAACTGACCAACTGGCCCGACGAATTCGTCGAAGGCCTGGTCGAGCTTGGCTTCTACGTGATCCGCTTCGACCACCGCGACTGCGGCCTGTCGACCAAGTTCGAGAGTGCAGGGATGCCGAACCTGGCGCTGGCGCGGCTCAAATGCGCCGTCGGCTGGCGCCTGAAACCGGTCTATTCACTGGGCGACATGGCCGAGGATGCGCTCGCCGTGCTGTCGGCCCTGGGCGTGGCGCGCGCCCACGTGGTGGGCGTCTCGGCGCTGGGCGGCATGGTGGCGCAGTTGCTCGCAGCGCGCCATCCGCAGCGCATCCTGACGCTTACCGCGATCATGTCGACCAGTGGCCGCCGTTCGCTGGCCGGCCCTTCGGCTGCGGTGCGCAAGCTGCTGGCGGGGCGCCCCGAGAATCCGCTTGATCTCGACAGCGTGATCGAGCACAGCGTGACGCTGCTGCGCGCGCTCGGCAGCCCGTCGTATCCGACGCCCGACAAACAACTGCGCAAGCGCGTGACGCGTTCGCTGCGCCGCAGCCATTGCCCGGGCGGCGCGGCGCGCCAGATGCTGGCCTTGCTCGCCGCTGGCGACAATACGGCGGCGCTCAGTGCCATCGCCGCGCCGACGCTGGTCATCCACGGCGCTGCCGATCCGTTGGTGCCGCCGGCCTGCGGCGCCGACATCGCGGCGCACATCCCGGGTGCTCGGCTGGCGCTGATCGAAGGAATGGGACACGATCTGCCGCCACAGCTGGTCGAGCGCCTGCTCGCCTTGATCGACTCCCACGCCCGGGGTAAGATGTTGCCAGACTCCACACCCCGGCTTTTCGTCAAACAGTGATCAATTCCAGCAAGGATGAAGGCGCAGAGATGCGCCCGGCCTCTCGCGCCGCTGCGCGCGAGCTTACCCGCCTGGGCATCGCCATCGTCGCCCCGTCCGGCTGCACCCAGGACCCGCTGGCCGTCGAGCGCGCCGTGGCCCGGCTCGAGGCGCAAGGCTGCCTGGTGCGCAACCACTACGACCATAGCTGCATTCACCAGCGCTTCGGCGGCTCCGACGCCGGCCGCCTGGCCCAGCTCGACGCCGCAATCGGCGACCCGGAGGTGCAGCTGATCGTGGCCCTGCGCGGCGGTTATGGCTTGACGCGGCTGCTGCCGCAGATCGATTTCGCCGCCATCGCCGCCAGCGGCAAGATCGTGGTCGGCTTCTCGGACCTCACCGCCTTGCAGATGGGCCTGCTCGCGAAAACCGGCGCCGCCAGCTACGCCGGGCCGATGATCGCCGGCGACTTCGGCGCGGCCGAACCCGACACCTTTACCCTGGGCGACTTCTGGCGCTGCCTGGCCGGTCCGACCCACACGATCGTCGAGAGCGCGCCTGGCAACCCGTCGCTCGACCTGCACGGCACGGTCTGGGGCGGCAACCTGGCGATGCTGGTTTCACTGCTCGGCACGCCGTACTTTCCGCGCGTCGAAGGCGGCATCCTTTTTATTGAAGACATTGCCGAGCATCCGTTCCGGGTCGAGCGCATGCTGCTGCAACTGATGCAATCCGGCGTGCTCGCGCGCCAGCGGGCGCTGGTGCTGGGCGACTTCTCCGGCTACCGGCTCGGGCCGCAAGACAACGGCTACGATTTCGACGCCATGCTGGGCTATTTGCGCGCAACCTTGCCGTGCCCGGTGCTCACCGGCCTGAGGTTCGGCCACGGCCCGCACCGGGTCACGATCCCGGTCGGCTCCCAGGGCCACCTGGTCTCGGATGACGCCGGATTCAGCCTCACATTGCACGACTATCCGACCCTGCGCTGCGCCTGAAGCGGCCGCGCCGGGCGCGCACGCCGCCAATCGCTCGCCGGCCTACACCGGCGATGGTAAAATAGACGGTTAATCTAATACGCTTTTTGGGGTTTATCAGTGCTATCCACAGCCAATATCACGATGCAATTCGGCGCCAAGCCGCTGTTCGAGAACATTTCCGTCAAATTCGGCGACGGCAACCGCTATGGCCTGATCGGCGCGAATGGCTGCGGCAAGTCGACCTTCATGAAGATCCTCGGTGGCGACCTCGAGCCGTCGGCCGGCAACGTCAGCCTCGACCCGGGCGAGCGCCTGGGCAAGCTGCGCCAGGACCAGTTCGCCTACGAAGACACGCGCGTACTCGATGTCGTCATGATGGGCCACACCGAACTGTGGAATGCGATCGCCGAGCGCGACGCCATCTACAACAATCCGGAAGCGACCGACGACGACTACATGAAGGCCGCCGAACTCGAAGGCAAGGTCGCTGAATACGACGGCTACTCGGCCGAGGCGCGCGCCGGTGAACTGCTGCTGGGCCTGGAAATCGGCACCGAGCTGCACCAGGGTCCGATGAGCGCCGTGGCGCCGGGCTGGAAGCTGCGCGTGCTGCTGGCGCAGGCGCTGTTCTCGAATCCAGATATTTTGCTGCTCGACGAACCGACCAACAACCTGGACATCAACACGATTCGCTGGCTCGAGAACATGCTCAACGAGCGTAACTCGACCATGATCATCATTTCGCACGATCGCCACTTCCTGAACCAGGTGTGCACCCACGTCGCGGACATGGATTACGGCACCCTGAAAGTGTACCCAGGCAATTACGACGACTACATGCTGGCCTCGACGCAAGCGCGTAACCAGCAACTGGCCAACAATGCCAAGGCCAAAGAAAAAGTGGCAGAACTGCAGGACTTCGTGCGCCGCTTCTCGGCCAACAAGTCCAAGGCGCGCCAGGCAACGTCACGCGCCAAGCAGATCGACAAGATCAAGATCGAAGAATTCAAGCCATCCTCGCGCGCCTATCCGTTCGTGCGCTTCGAAGGCGAGAAGAAGCTGCACCGCCTGGCGGTGGAAGCCGAGAACATCTCGAAAGCCTACGACCGCCAGCTGTTCAAGAACTTCTCGATCATGGTCGAGGCCGGCGAACGGGTGGCCATCATTGGCGCCAACGGTGCGGGCAAGACCACGCTGCTGCGCTCGATCGGCGGCGACCTGTGCGGCCTGCAGCCGGACGGCGGCCGCGTCAAGTGGGCCGAGAACGCGAACCCGGGCTATATGCCGCAGGATCCGACCGAAGAATTCGCGTCCGGCGAGACCCTGACCGACTGGATGGGCAAGTGGACGCAAGAGGGCGACGACGACCAGGCGGTACGTTCGATCCTGGGCCGCCTGCTGTTCGGCGGCGATGAAGTCAAGAAGTCGGTGAATGTGCTGTCGGGTGGCGAAAAGGGCCGCATGATGTACGGCAAGCTGATGCTGGGCCGTCACAACGTGCTGCTGATGGACGAGCCGACCAACCACATGGACATGGAGTCGATCGAGTCGCTCAATATCGCGCTCGACAAGTACGCCGGCACCCTGATCTTCGTCTCGCACGACCGTGAGTTCGTGTCCTCGCTGGCGACGCGCATCATCGAGATCCGCGAAAACGACGTCGTCGACTACCAGGGCAACTATGAAGAATACCTGAACAGCCAGGGCATCGACTGATCGAGTTGCATCCCATCGGTGGGAGCAGGCGACTGCTCCCATTTTGCATTCAGCTTCGCAGACACACGCAACGCGTATGAACACGACAATGACCACCGTACCGATCAAGACCTACGAATACGACCGGCCCCAGGCCGGCCTGGCCTGCACCGCAGAAGCCTGGGCGCGGGTGCCGAGCGCGCCCGAACTGGCCGAGCGCACCGAACTGAAGAAGCGCATCCGGCGCCTGCTCAAGGAGCGCGGCGCGGTGCTGGTGGCCCACTATTACGTCGACGGCGACCTGCAGGATCTGGCCGAGGAAACCGGCGGCTGCGTGTCGGACTCGCTCGAGATGGCGCGCTTCGGACGCGACCATGCCGCCAACACCCTGGTCGTGGCCGGCGTGCGTTTCATGGGCGAGACCGCCAAGATCCTGAGCCCTGAAAAAACCATCCTGATGCCCGACCTGGACGCCACCTGTTCGCTCGACCTGGGCTGCCCGGCCGACGAGTTCGCGGCCTTCTGCGACCAGCATCCGGACCGCACCGTGGTGGTGTACGCCAACACCAGCGCCGCAGTCAAAGCGCGCGCCGACTGGATGGTGACGTCCTCGATCGGCCTCGACATCGTGGCCGAGCTGCACGCGCAGGGCAAAAAAATCCTGTGGGCGCCCGACCGCCACCTGGGTTCGTACATCCAGTCCAAGACCGGGGCCGACATGCTGCTGTGGCAGGGCTCGTGCCTGGTGCACGACGAATTCAAGGGCGTCGAACTCGACCTGCTGAAGGCCGAGTATCCGCTGGCCAAGGTATTGGTGCACCCCGAGTCGCCGGCCAACGTGGTGGCGCAGGCCGACGTGGTCGGCTCGACCACCCAGCTAATCAACGCCGCCCAGACGCTCGATGCGACCCACTTCATCGTCGCCACCGACAACGGCATCCTGCACAAGATGCGGATGGCCGCGCCCGGCAAGACCTTCATCGAAGCGCCGACCGCCGGCAACAGCGCCACCTGCAAGAGCTGCGCCCATTGCCCGTGGATGGCGATGAATGGCCTGCGCAACCTGGCCGCGGTGCTCGAGAACGGCAACAACGAAGTGTTGGTCGAGCCCGAGATCGGCATCAAGGCCAAGCGCGCAATCGACCGCATGCTCGACTTCGCCGCCGCCAAGCGCGCCAAGGCGCTGCCGAGCGGCAAACTGGAAAACAACGCCCCGATGTTTTCGGGAGTAGGCCCCGCATGAGCACCTTACGCAACCCACACGACCAGTTCGACGACAAGCTGCAGGCCTCGTTCGAACAGAACATCCTGGCCGCGCTACTGGAGGACGTCGGCAGCGGCGACCTGACCGGCAAGCTGGTGCCGGGCGACACCCGCGTCAGCGCCCGCGTGATCGTGCGCGAAGCCGCCGTGCTGTGCGGCGCGCCCTGGTTCGAAGGCGTGATGCTGGCGATCGACCAGGACACCGAGATCGAGTGGCACTACGCCGAAGGCGAGTTGATGACTGCCGACAGCACCGTCTGCACCATCGCCGCCAACCCGCGCTCGCTCCTCACGGCCGAGCGCGCGGCACTGAATTTCATGCAACTGCTGTCGGGGGTGGCCAGCGCCACACGCCGTTACGTCGACCTGATCGCGGGCACCGGCGCCGCCATTCTCGACACCCGCAAGACGCTGCCGGGCCTGCGCCTGGCGCAGAAATACGCGGTGCGCGTCGGCGGCGGCAAGAACCAGCGGCTGGCGCTGTACGACGGCATCCTGATCAAGGAAAACCATATCGCCGCCGCCGGCGGCGTCACGCCGGCGCTGCAGGCGGCCACGGCGCTGAACGCCGGCGTGCCGGTGCAGATCGAAGTCGAAACCATCGCCCAGCTCGAGGAAGCACTCGGCGCCGGCGTCAAGTCGGTGCTGCTGGATAATTTCAACCTGGACATGATGCGCGAGGCGGTGCGGGTCAATGGCGGGCGCGCGCTGCTCGAAGCGTCAGGCGGCATCAATATGGACACCGTGCGCGCCATCGCCGAGACCGGCGTTGACCGTATCTCGATCGGCAGCCTGACCAAGGACGTGCGCGCCACCGATTACTCGTTACGGATTATTGGCGCATGATGACTTCACGAATCAAGCAATCGCTCGGCTTTCGCCTGTTCTGGCTTGGCTTCGGCCTGCTGCTCGGGGTGCCGCAACTGCTCGACGGTATCAAATACAACCTGAACGGCGAACTGTTCTTTGGGATCGGCATGCTGCTGGTCGGCATCCGCGGCTTCCTGCGCCCGGTCGTGCTCGGCCACGCGCTGGCGATGAAACGCGACGATGCAGCGGCCAGCTCATCGATCGGCTCGCCCGCCTTGCACGGCGTGCTGTCGCTGGCGATGGCCGGCGCACTGTTCACCGGTCTGGCCATCAAGTTCAGCGCCGGATGATCCTACGCGGCTGATCAAACGCCGCTCTCGCTGGCTCGCGCCAGCGCCTCGGCGCGTGGCTTGTGCAGCGGCGTCGCCAAACCGGCGTGCGCTGCGATGGCGTCGATCGCCGCCATCACCTTGTCAGGATGGGCGTGGTGCAGCATATGGCCGACGCCCGGCGACAAGTCCAACTCTGAATTGCGCAGGCTGTCGTGCAGGCGCTCGGCATGATGGCTGCAGGAGACCACCAGGTCTTGCTCGCCCGCCAGCACCTGCACCGGCACTTTCAGGCGCGCATAACGCCGCGCCAGCGACAGCGCCGACGGCACCATCAGGGCGCCATCGGCGGCATTCGCGCGCAGTTGGTTCGGCCGCAGCGCCATCCAGGCCGGCATCGCGCGGTAGCTGTCAGGAATCTGACGCGGCGCGAACATGCGCTTGAGAGCGCCGCGCCACAGCAGGCGCCCGGCAAGCGGCGCCACGGTGTAGCGCATCAGATCGCCGATCAGCGGCACGGCCGGAGGCGAACTCAGGGCCACATCGAGGCGCGCACTCGGATAGTAGTAACCCGACACCAGCACCAGCCCACGCACGAAGTGCGGCACCCGCAGCCCCATGGCCAGCGCCACCATCGCGCCCCAGGAGTGGCCGAGCACGATGGCGTTGTCCACGCCCAGCAGCTGCAAGGCATGATGCAGCAGGCTGGCCTGATTATCCGGCGTCCAGACCGTGTCGCGCGGGCGTTCGCTGTAGCCGAAGCCGGGGCGGTCGAACACGATCACGCGGTAGTGTTCGGCTGCGCGATCGATCAGGCCGCTAATTGCGAAATCGCGCGAATACACGCCGTTGCCGTGCAGTAGCACCAGGACCGGGCCCGTACCGCGCTCGAGGTAGTGCAGGCGCACGCCGTCGACGCTGATGAACTTTCCTTCGGGCGGATTGTCACGTTCGACCTGGCGGGTCTTGGCGCGCACCAGCAAAAACGAGGCCAGCAGGCCAACGCCGGCCAGGGCGGTGAGTGCGCCACGGTGCGAGCGCGCCTGGGTGGAATAAGCTCTCTTCACGAAATTCCCCTCTGATCGGATAGGTCGGTTGGCGCCGCGTCTGCGTTCAGCAGTTGCGCCACCAGCGGCAACAAAGTCTCGCTCGACGCTTCCAGTTTCAACGCGAGCAGGTCGTCGGCCCGGGTGCGGCCGAGGTTCAGGGCGGCGATCGGCTTGCCGGCTGCGGCCGCCAGGCGGCAGAAGCGAAAGCCGGAATACACCATCAGCGACGATCCCACCACCAGCAGCGCATCGGCCGCTTCCATCAGCGCCAGGGCGCTGGCGGTGCGCGCCGGCGGCACGTTGTCGCCAAAGAACACCACATCGGGCATCAGCACGCCACCACATTGCTCGCACAGCGGCAGCACGAAGTTGGCCTGCACGTCGGCCAGGGTGTCGGTGTCGAGCGCGGCGTCGCCATCGGGCAGGGGCTTGGCCATGGTTTCATTCAGGCCGGGATTGTCGCGTTGCAACCGACTCTGGAGCGAGGCGCGCGAACAACGCGCGCCGCAGCCAAGGCAGCCAACTTCATGGATATTGCCGTGCAGTTCAAGCACCGCCTGGCTGCCGGCCTGGTGGTGCAGGCCATCGACGTTCTGGGTCAGGATGTCGCTGAGCTTACGGCCGGCTTCGAGCGCGGCCAGTGCGCGGTGGCCGCCGTTGGGACGAGCCTGCGCCAGCTGCGGGTAGCCGACCATGCTGCGCGCCCAGTACCTGCGCTGGATCGCCGGGTCGCGCCGAAATTCCGGCCCCTGGATCGGCAGGCGGCCGCGGCGCACACCGTCACGGTCGCGGTAGTCGGGAATACCGGACGCGGTCGATAGGCCGGCGCCGGTCAGGACCAGGACGCGCGAATGGCGCTCAAGAAATTCTGCGAGTTGCTGCGCCAGTTCACCGGTGCGCTCGTGGGCGCTGAATGCTTCTGCCATGCTGCTCGATCCTCCCATGCATGGGATCGTAGCATCCCTGGCCGCAGGGCAGCGCTACCTTCCGCGCGCCGACACCGCGATGCCGCCCACGATCATGGCGAACGCCAGCGCATGGTAGGCCTGCGGCGCCTCGCCCAGGAAGGCGGACGACAACAGCGCCGTAAACAGCGGGGTCAGGTTGATGAAGAACGCGCCCAGCGTCGGCCCGGCGCGCTGCACGCCCGCGCCCCAGCAGCGCATGGCTAGGATCGCCGGGCCGATCGCCACATACAGCAGCGCCGCCGCCAGCGGCCAGCTCCAGAGAATGCGCACATCCTCGATCGCCCATTCGCCGCCGGCAAGCAGCCCCGACCACAAGACCCCGTAGGCCACTTGCGCAAGCAAGAATGCAGCCCAGTCGGCGCGCAAGGCCGGCACATCGTTCTGCTGCATCAGCAGCCAGCTGTAGAACGACCAGGCAATCGTCGCCAGGATCATGTAGAGGTCGCCGGCCACCAGTCGCAGTGCCGCCAGTTGGCTAATATCGCCGCGGCACATGACCACCAGCACGCCGGCAATCGACAGCGCCGCGCCGACGATCTGCTGGCGCCGCACCGGGATGTTGAAGAACAGGCGCCCGACCAGCAGCATCCACACCGGCACCCCGGACGCCACCAGGGTCACGTTGATCGGCGACGAACTCTGCAGCGCAAGATACTGCAGCGAGTTGTACAGGCCAACGCCCAGCAGCCCCAGCATGGCGTAGCGGCGCCAGTTGCTCAGCACGCCGCTGCCGCTGCGCAGGGCGGCGCGGCCAAGCGGGAGCAGGATCGCCAGCGCAATCGTCCAGCGGATCAGGTTGAGCGTCATCGGCGGCACCGCGTCGCGCACCAGGCGGCCGACCACGGCATTGCCGGCCCACAGGATCGGCGCCGCAGTCAGTAGCAGGATGGTGGAAGGTGTAAGAGGCTGGC
>Ga0265797_10012307_pt1 | contig 10501 bp, 13 predicted proteins | sample P2T30metagenome_FD_192433 | JGI IMG/M metagenome (GOLD analysis project Ga0265797, IMG submission 192433) | Plant litter microbial communities from East Loma Ridge, Irvine, California - P2 T30 | ecosystem: Environmental > Terrestrial > Plant litter > Unclassified | place: USA: California... | reverse complement strand
AAAGAGTATAGACTTAAATAATATCTACTATATTATCTTCCTATATTACAAGGATTGTATAATCTACAGCCTCCTAACACTTAAATCTTTAAGCTCTAATTTCCTCTTATAAAAAGGGCGTTTACGCCGAGCCGTAAAATGCTACGCGTTTCTTTTACGCAGAATTAGGGCACTACGGCTTTGCTCTCAAGAAGCTAGCCGTATCCAAGTTGCTGTTCAATCCCGCAACTTATAATCAAAACTAGAAAAGGTAAGATAGCAACTGATAAGTATGGTTAAGATGGATGCACTTTAAGAGTAGGGCAAGGGGAGGGCTGTAATACGAAGTAATCCAAGCAATTAAACTACAGTAGCGATAGAACGGGTAGATATACAACCCTATAGAAACAAAGCCATACATCTATCAGGGCGAGGTCCTGACATTGACGTAACATCCCCTAAGCTACCTTAACCCAATCGCCAATCGCTATCCCCTCTTTCTTAGCTGCCTCCCTCCTCGACATGGACGCCGGATCCAAGTACGGCCTTTCACCACATGACACAGCTCTTGTCCCCACCCGATCTCCAATACCAGCAAAATCGTATGTTGGGTTATGGAGTGTGCTGCGATTATCCCAGATAGCCATGTCATTGACTTGGTTCCATCGAAATCTTACCTGGAGATCGTGATTGTCCTTGAGGATGTTGTTGACATATGAGAGAAGCATGTCCGACTCTTCTATCGTGACGTTGTTGAAGTAGCCAACCTTTGCGCCAGCGGCGAAGATAGACTTCCAGCCCGTCACTGGATTAGTGCGAACGGCGGGATGAACAGCGATGATTTCCGTGCCTACGTTTTCTGGGCTTCCGCGTGGTCCGCTAAAGATAGAGGCGCCATTTGCTTTTGCCGTCGCGTTGAAATCCGCACGGTGGAAGGTAAAGTGGAGAGTTTCGAGGAACCTTTGCATTGGCTCTGAGAGACGATCGTACATCTCATAAGCAGATGCCCAGACTGTGTCGCCGCCTGTAGGGGGAACTGTAGTCAGACGTAAAGAGGCATAATCTGATGGCACGTTTTCCCATTGGCAGTCAGAGTGCCATAGGTCAGACGACTGCTTTTTATGGGAGCGCGTAGTATCCACCTTGTTCGTGGTGAAGAGTTGTTTAAAAACACCAGAGTTGATCGTCGTAACCTCCTTGTCTTCTTGGGGCTGGCCGGCGACTTTAGCCCCAGTATTCAAGACGGGGTGGATATGCAAGCCTGAGGAGGCGGGTTTGCCCGAAAGTTCGCCCAGGCGTTGAATGAACTGCTTTTGAAGTTCGGGCGTAAGGTTGTCTTGCTTGCGCAGGAAAACTACACCTCTCACGGAAACTACAGACTTGGTGGTTAGTACGGAGTACAGAGCTTATTGACTGTTGAAACATTACTAGTATACGCTAATTCTTTAATCAACTCATCTGCGTTGGGACTCTCCATCAATTCCACTACATTGAGGGTGGGATACTCGCGTCCGATGACAGGAGTCAGATCAGTGTGCTTGAAATGGTCAAGGGCACCGGATGCCTCGAGTGGGCTTGTCTTGAGCTGGCTTTTCACTCCGGGCACTTGAACATTGATCGGGTGATCGACTGCAGAGGGCGCCATATTGCTGAGCTATCGTTTGGTGAAGTTATTTGATAAGATAGGCACAAGATGGATGATTAGAGGAGAATGTTGGGTCTTATGATCTATATCTCTTATTTGTATTAGCCCTTGGATGCAATGCGCAGAGGATTTCGGCAACTGCTATAAATGCACTCTCGGCCCGAGCGCTGGCCCATTGCACTGCTTGAGCAAGATTACAGTACCCTCTGGTGACACGTACTATCTGCGAATTGTCACTCGGCCCGATCATTATATACTTTCTCTAGACTGAATATTGTTGTCATAACTGCAAGAATTTCGTCGGCCCGAGAGAGTACAGCAGTATGTCATGAACCGTTCTATTGGGAAAAAAGTAGTGATTTGAATTGCCGGCCCGAGAGAATACAACTGTGTGGTTATCACCCATCCCGTGGGGAAGGACACAGTGCTCACACATCTCTCACTAAACATTCCAGCTTCCTCAAACTACCAAGTGACAAAATGCCCGTCCACACGCTGTGTGGGGTTGCACTAATTACAGGTGCCGCCACAGGTCAGTTATGAACTCTAGACAACCACGAGTAGACTGCGCAGTCGTTAAATGTATTTAAGGAATCGGGAGAGGCACTGCAATTGCGTTTGTAAAAGCGGGCTGCAGACACCTTTGTTTAGGCGATATCAATGGAGAGGAATTGGCGCATACGCGAGATCGACTGCTTGAGATTGCTCCCGAAGCCGAATTGCTTACGCTTTGGCTCGACGTTGGGGATGAGGAGTCTGTTCTGAAATCTGTGGAAAAGACGGTCACCAAATTTGGCCGGATCGACTACGCATGCAACGTAGCCGGGATCGAGCTAGGCAACATGCCCATTCAAGACATGAGGCCGGAGGATTTTGACAGGATTGTGCAGGTCAATGCATATGGGGTTAGTTGAATCAACTTCCTGTAGTTCGAATGCGCCAAATCTACTAATTCGCCATTTTTACACAGACTTTTCTCTGCCATCGCGCCCAGATCCGGCAGATGCTCAAGCAAGACCCGGACTCCGAAGGAATCCGGGGAAGCATTGTGTCTGTTTCATCTCTCGCCGGTTTGAACGCTTCGCCCGGGCTCTCGGCGTACTGCAGTACAAAACATGCCATCATCGCCATGGTTAAAACGGACGCGTTGGACTATGGACCACACGGTATCCGTGTCAATGCAATATGCCCCGGCCCGACTGAAACAAAAGCCTTCTCAACCTTAGTAAACGACGAACAGAAAGCTATCATGAGTCAAGCCATTCCTATGCGAAGGGTGGGCACTTCCAAAGATATGGGTCATGCGATTGTATTTCTCTCTTCCCACTATGCTTCATACATTCATGGAGCAGCATTGAATGTCGATGGAGGGTCTTTTATTCGAAAAATTTACTTTAACAAGGAGACGTGGCAGTAAATACTCATCATGCCGGGAAAGTGCTGCGGAATGATTTTGCAAAGAATGGGATCGATCATGTAATTCCAGCGTACTCAATCATGTGACTGCTCGTCTATTTTGCAAAGGTATCAATCATGATACCTACGCATTTGTAGAGTAGCATCCTGTTATTGCTTCAATAAATCAACTTTAGTGACTCTGCTTCTTAATCGTTAGATTGTGATGATTCAACGCCGGCTTTGCTTCATCACGAGAACGAGAAGCCAGAGCTAGCACTCTATTAGGCAAAGTCCCATGAAAAAATAATCAGTGATAAGAAATACCGGAACCCGCAATTAATGCTGTTCATTAGATTTCCATTCTCATTACAATATCCCCACCTTATGTTGTGCAATGTACCGATTCGAAACTGAATACACTTGTCTTCGGCGCTGACATTTGCCCGTGTAAAACGAGCTACTTAGACCTTATAGTCATGCAAACCCCGGCGACAGACGTTGACAAAGATGCCCCGTTAAGGCCTCGCCGTTCAAATTTCGCTTATAATTCATCCTCCTTCCAATTACCATCGGCTTCAAGTCGCTGGTTTGATGACTGTTCCCATTCCCTCCTGATAATATCAGTTCTGTTTTTGGACCTAGGTAAGATCTCGCACGCAAAAGCAACTGGGTGACCTGCTGCAGAATCGGCTATCGCATCACGATCGACTGGTATTTCTTGACCGTCAGCTGTAGTAGCCGGGCGAATGTCAAATGCCCATAAAATCCTGGCCATGGCAATCAAGAGATTGTTGGTCGCAACGTGTATGCCAGGGCACATTCTTCTTCCCGAGCCAAAACCGTAACCACCGCGCTCTCTTGGCGTGGCAGCGAACTGAGAGGCAAAAATAGATGTATCCTGGACATGGCGCTCGGGTATAAAGTCTCGTGGTTTGGGAAAATCCTGTTCCTGGTGATTGGCGGCCCAAACGCCGAGGATGACTGTACTGCCTTTCGGGATACGGAAGCCACGATAGTGGTCTTCTCGTGACGTTGCGTGTGGAACTGCTCCATTGAGCCCTACAGGCAGCCACCGGAGGGTCTCTTTGGCCACTGCGTTGAGATAGGGGAGCCCTGCAAGATGCCCCCATGAAGGTAGAGTATCCGGCCCCACAACGGCATCGAGCTCCTGTTGTGCTTTTTTCTGTGCTTCCGGAAAAAGCAGCATCGCCTTGAAAAAGCTCTGCAATGTGTATATCGAAGTATCGGCACCGGCTTCGAAAGAGACACCGGCAATATATGCAGCCACGTGATTTGTGAGAAGCTCACCATCTGTGGTCCCTTTCCATTTCTCCTGAGAAGCGGCAATTTCGCGAGCGAAGCAGGTTGGAGAGCCCTTCATTGCCTTGTTGTAATACTTGTAGAACACGGCGCGTTCGCTTTTGTAAGCTTGAACTGCCTCCCAAGCGAGAGTGTTCCATCGGCGGGGAATGATGTCAAGTATAGGCCTAACTGCAGGAAACATGTCCAAAAGCTGAGATTTTCCAACGAGACGTACAAAACTGTGAGAGTTTCCCATTAGCTCTTTGGTCTCAGGACTTTCTGTCTCTGGAAGGCGAAAGCCGTAGGTAATGCTTGCAGAAACACTCCCTATCGTTCTGCTAATGTGTTCGATGAAGCCGCATGGTTTGTCCAACAAATCAATGCAGAGCTTCAATGTCTCGAGTTCTTGGTACGGTATGTACTTTTGTGCAGTGTTCATATTGAGAGCGGCATGGTAAAGCTTTCGTTCTAGACGCAGCACGTCATCGTAACCCCGCATTACTGTACGGGAATTTTCGAAAAGATGTCGCATGTAAGTATTGGGACGGTCGGCATAGTTGGCGCCCTTGACATCAACCAAGTCATGTATGACATTTCCATCTGCAAGGACAATGACAGTCTTCTGCCCAAGAATTAGAGAGAAGATAGGACCATCTGCTGACTTGTTAACTACCGCCGACCTTGTTCTAGATAGATTGACGAGACTTACATTCTTTGGCCCATAGTCGATACTGCTCATGAGACTTTTTCTTCGGCATCTGATGCAGGTTACCAAGAAGCGGCAAGGTCGGCGGACCCGGTGGTAAGTCGCTTGCCCGGCTTCCTATGCGAAACACCCATATTAGGACAAGTGCGCTGGCTACAAATGAGATTGCAATGAGGCTGGCACTGAACTGCATAGCTACTAGCTGCAAGAATTGTGATACAGATTGTTGTACCATATTCATATCTCTATATAGCATGAAACATTCCTTCAAATCCCAGCATCTGTGCGGATGATGACGGAAAACTACACCCTCTTTCCTAGCTCGGTTTCGTAGCGTAGACTTATCTATTCTCAACCACCTATTCGCTGCAAGCTTTGTTGGAAGCCTTTGCGCTATCGAAAAAGGCCTTTTCTAGTAAGATTATTCTCTTGCAAGAAAGACGCGTTGTAAAGCCGAGTCGGGCCGGGGGGAGAATGTATCCCGCCACTGAAAGTCTGAGCTACCGTCGGCCCGAGAGGAAAACTACCCCGATCATGCACAGAACACTAGAGATTTACCGACACGGATCAAGAAAATCAAGAATCAATGTCTTGTTTCTGCCCTTGATGTCTTCGATTTGGAGCACCAGAAGAATAAGCTTCGATATTGCAGTATGGCCAGAAAATACTCAGGAGTAGCATTCCTGACTAATGCCGACCAAGGTAAAGATCGAATTAATATCATAGTCTTACGAGGGCTGACATGGAAATGGCAGATATTGGGCGTACAATTGGCGAAACACTCATCGATTCAGGATGCAGACGAATTATTCTAAGTGGGAAGTCGTTGTTCACCTTGGATTCTACGCGAGAACACCTGCTCAATCGATACCCAGAAGTCGACATCCGAATATGCAAATGTACAGCAGATACATTTCCTAATGTAGAACAAGCTGTCCTCGAGGCTGCGTCATTCTATGGAACTTTCAATTATGTAATCAATTGTCAATCTCTATCCCGAGCTAGCGCGAGACCTACAGCCGATACATCACTGGACGACTTCCAAGAATTTCTGGAGATTTCCTCCCGAGAGGTAGTAGAATTTCCTACCGTTTTGAAGGAGAAGCATCTTTCACTAACCATACTACAGCTATGGATGTTTTGTAAAGCCCAGATATCGTATTTCACATCCGACTCTACCTGCCGAGCGTCCATCGTGAACATAATTCCATATGGCAACATCGGAACTCACGCTGGTCACCCCCTCCAGGCGATCAGCTCCTATAGTGCTGTCGGCATGACGAAGTCGGTAGCGCAAGATCTGTTGCATGCACACAGAATTCGCCTGAACGCGGTATGCCCAGGACTCACTAATGGTGCGATGGACAAGGCTCTACCAAGCGCCGAAAGATTAAAAAGGGGCGACGGAGTTGGCCGTTTAATTGATATGCGTGAGGTGGCGAACGTTGCAGTATTCATGGTTGGTGAGAATGCATCGGCGATACATGGTGTGGTCCTACCAGTAGATGCCGGGAGATGCTTAACGCACAACTAAACGGCTGTATAAAAGTATGCGCCAGAGATCTAAAAATAGTAAGCAAGGTCGATACTTATTTTCGGAAGCTTGACAGAGGTGGCAATGAGAGAGTGATCTGATGGCCTAATGTGAGAGATCTTACAGGATTGAGATATGAAACTTCCAGGTCGCACATCAGTTCAGAAAGATTAGAAAATACAAGATGTTCGATCTTGTCCCTTCTAAATATCTGTGTCTCCGGAGAAGGACGGTAGATTCAGCCAATCTGCCATATCGATTGGGTCATCAAGTCCAGAGAACATAGCGAGATCCGCATCTACGAATTCACCCACAGGTGACCCAACCCGCTGAGAAGCGGATGAGCTCATAGCGACTGGTAAATGAAACTGCATACATTCCAATTTCAAGGCAAAACTAAGTCCCTTCTGCTCGAAAACCCAAGAAAATAGCCGGAGCATTTCCTTGATTTTCGGCCATCTGTGTTCGACTTGTGTAAGATATGAGATGCTATTGAGCACTGCTTCCTCGCAGATAACCTTCTCTGGGTTAGAGAGGCTTATTGCACTCAGCAACTCGACAGAGAAAGCAATGTTCGTAGCGACCGCAAAAGACCTTTAGAGATTGAGACGTCAGCCAACATTACGTGTACGTATTCGAGATGATTTACATTGCAAGCGGCATATACTCGCATAATCTGTGCAACACAGCTCTTCTAACCGACAGGTCGAAATCAAGAATGGCATTGATGAAGTGGGAACGTGCTCCACTATTGTCCTCACCAGCAAGAGTTATATTCTTCCAAAGAGCGCGTCGAATCTGACACTCGAATGTCGCATACCATGCAAGGGGAATTAACGTCCATAACCCTTCGGTGGACCAGCAAGTAACGGATTCCGGCCACAGGATTGTTGGAAAATCACGTCGCCACGCCAGCATCGATTCCAATGCTTGTTCGATCTGGGTTTGATTCACCTCAGAAGAGTTTCTGGAGAGAATCGACAAGTAGACTCTTTTGTTTATTAAAGCGAGGTCGAACATCTGGAGTACGAAGTGAGCATGGCGGGAATCGGTACGAGGTAAGATACCTCCGAGATCTGGAGGGATCAGTGTCAGATCCTCAGAAAAATCATCCTCGATCAGATCAGGTATGTCGTAGTGCAGTGGAATTTGGAAGCTGTTCATTTGACCCAGAGTGGATAGTATTACGTCTCGGATCTTGACAGTTAGTGGCACTTTACGCACCGTGGTTCGCTTCACTACGTACCAGTATGACGCTCCAAATCCGCTTCAAGAGTTTGTAGGATCGAGGTTCGAGCTCCCTCTGAAGATCTCTAGGATATATGTCAATATCGCAACTCCTTCACTCGGGATAGCAAAGTTGATTTGTACCTTTGATGCATTCCCATATTTGTTGCAATACGAAGCGCATTCGAAAACCAGTAACGGTAGTCTTTGTTGCGACGAGGCGAGATATAAGAGAAACCAAGTAGGAGACATCCTTGGAGTAAGTCCAGCTGGTTCTTCTCACAATCGAAGCTGTATAGCAATGAAGCACGGCTATAAAACGTTTCTCGGGCTTCTTGGTGCGTCGTATAGCCGGCACGATGGATGAAGTGATCGTCGACAAACGAAGCGCCGTATGACAGAAGCGCCTGCATCACGAACGAAGAATGTTGTTGTCGACGATATCGCATTAGGAAGTCGCACCGGTCCAAGATAGGTGCGTATGGAAAGGCATACATGAAGTATGCACGCAGGAATTCGATACTGTCATTCATGTGTTAGCATGGAAGACCCTGTAGTGGTAGAGTGGGTACTGTACCAGATGCTATGCGGGGGCATAGTGAACACATCCTTTCCCAACAGGTACGTAGTGTCGTCTTCATCGAGACCCGACATCTCGTAATCCAGCCGCGTGAGTGGAATTCCCGCTATAGTGTTGGGTAAAGGACAATCTGTGTGTACGGCGTGATTAACCTCATGCTGGCCTGAGACGACTTGGCCTAGGATACTGACAAAACTCAGACAATTCTGATACTCCAAGGCGCTAAAGCTTTCTCTTGCAGTCGACGTGTCAAGTTTGCCTTGGCGAGGCGTTGCAGCGAGTGCACACGCCACTTGTAGTACATCATCATCAGGATCTATGATCTCTTCCACATTATCTCGTTGTGTGGCACCTGGGCTGTCAGATAGGGCGATTTCCGATAATTGAGGCTGGTTCAGTGATGCTGTGTTCCGCTGGGTGTTTAGTTGGCGCTGGGTCCGGCGAGAAATTCTGCGATGACCATATTAGCACAGCGAGATCTTGTCGCGATAGTGATCATTGATGTCTGCTCTCTACTTACTTTCGCTTTGCCCGGGGCGGCACAACACAATCACTAGCTCTATCATTCTCGACACAACGAGAGCAGGGTACAGTCTGGAACAAATCGCAGCGCATCTTCCGCTCACGGCATGGCAAACATGCTGCGCCTCTCATATTCTTCAACTGTGGGCCTCAATCAGGTTTGTCCGCGGGGATAAAAATTCCTGGGTAAAAAGGGAATGCAATTGGAACAGCACTAAAACTGAGAACAGTAGCGTTGACAGAAATTGCGGATGTCCACCAGGGCAGCTTATACATGACAGCATACCTTCCAAGGCTGTGGTATAGTACCAGGGCAACGGAATGTCCTATCATGGGTGACAGGTACTGCGAGGCCGTCTTATCAACGGAAATGACTATTCCAAGGTTGTATCTAACATATGTAACCCCATACTATTACCTAAGTAAGTTATGCAACTAGAGAGGGGCGCATAATCATTTCATCTAGTGTGCGGGGCCAGGAACGAGATACGGCCGGAGTTCTGTTGTTCGATTCCTCGTAGAGTTACCAGATCTCAGCATGCTAGGTAGTCCAGGCGGATAGTCACGGGATGAGAAGCGTTGGGGCGGAACGGCGCGGACAGCAACAAGGCTCCCACATAAGCTGACGTGGACTACCGGTATGCGCCCGCTGGGATTCCTACTGTAGGGTCTAGCATCATCTGCGTGTTCGTTGTACGCCTGCATCTAGAAGTATGCGCTGTAAGAAAAGGTGACATTCTCATGTTTTGGCTGATGATATACACAAGTGATGGGGATCCAATAGAAAAAGATCTCATTGCTGTAGATCGATCGTCCCGAGATTGTGATAGCTCAATCTATCTTCTCGGACCCTGGCTCGGCCCGAACGTTAAAACCATAATAAGCCTATGCCGCCTCCTTGCAATATCCCTGAACGATTACGCAATGGTGCGCGATTTGTGCTATGGATTATGCATGATTAGAGTCATCGTCATAACCTCGCATGGGTCTCTATGACATCGTCCAACAGACGAAAATTTCGGGGGTAAAGTGTCCCGGAGATCCGGCGTACCATTTTCAGTAATGCAGGACACCAATGAAACTCCATGGCTTGTGGTCCATCTACCTTCTTAGACAGACAGCCCCATAGATTACCTAATACTTGCGGTAGCATTGCAGCTTAATGAAACACCTCGTCGCAGGTCGAGTGCCGCCGTGAGCCTTATCGTTAATGACGTCATACGATGACCTTTACCAAAGCTTGATTAGAATGCTACATTGAGTACAGCATACACTCACCCCTAATCTTCCAGTCTACAACATCTGCATCCAACCATACAACACACCTCAAGGCTATCACTCTAATTGTTTTACGTCCTGACACTTCAAACGAGGACACCAACTCGCCAGTCCCCATGCTGCAGCATGAGTCCGAAGGGAGCAGGCGACTTCGAGTTTCCTGTGACTTTTGTATTCAGTCTAAGGCTAGATGCAGCAAAGACAAGCCATCATGTCGCCGTTGCGTCAGAAAGAGCCACTCATGTGTTTACGGCGTCGCTCGTCGCGCGGGTCGACCAAGGAAAAGCTCTCAGGCAACCGATAGAGGCCCGGAAGTAGACGGTCAAGGTA
>Ga0265797_10012305_pt1 | contig 10503 bp, 5 predicted proteins | sample P2T30metagenome_FD_192433 | JGI IMG/M metagenome (GOLD analysis project Ga0265797, IMG submission 192433) | Plant litter microbial communities from East Loma Ridge, Irvine, California - P2 T30 | ecosystem: Environmental > Terrestrial > Plant litter > Unclassified | place: USA: California... | reverse complement strand
GTTTATCGGACCTCGAGTCTTGACAACATAATTAATATATCATTGCATGCGTTGAGCTGCTGGACGGCGAAAACATCGAGGGTTAAGGGGCTGTATTTCCCTCCATGGTGCAAGAGCTGCACGAAGGACCGGGAATGAGGGAGGTTTCATGAGATGGCTAAAGCTACGATACTACTTGGGTCAGCGATATGAATGTATGTATGTAGATACAAATGAAGCATGAAGGGGTTTACGCTAAGCAGAGACTAAGTTGTTCTCGTCGCGATGTGTGTTGCCGTGAAATGATAACAGAAAGTTAACTACGAACAACAGTTGCTCATATTGAACATTAATACAGCTCATTTTAAAGTTCAGCCTTACCCGCCGCCGCAGTCTGAAACGCAGTGGTAGCGTGCAGGGTCGCAGGTCGTATTCGTGTCAGATTTAGTAGCAGCAACGTTAGCCAGACGGGGAACCAGGAGTACGCAAGCGTCACCCCGGGAGAGAGAGCGCGAGTGCAAGGTAAACACCTCGCGAAATAATCACGAACGCATCCCGCTACTTTTTGCTTTGCCCTGGTCACCAACCACATCCGTCGCATCTGGCTATGTCGACGAGGTAGCCAGTGTTTATCCTTTGCTGCTGCTGCTAGAGGTATTCCACCGCGGACCCCTCTCCTTCGAACTCCGTGCTTGCGATTGCGCACCGCTCGGCCTGTCTGACATCCTAGGTACGCCTTCACATACATACACAGCATCTACCTTTCCGGTCACGCGACTGCGTGTATCGATGCTCCTCTACCGACACTGATCCTCCATCTCAGCCTAGGCGTCCACTCCCTCCCACCATGGCCGTCTCTCGCAGTCTCCGCCGCAACAATGCCATCACATACGTCCTCGCCGGCTCCCTCTGCCTGATGTTCCTCTACTTCTTCTTCGGCAGCAGCGACCTTACCTCTCTCCCCAAGTCGCCTCGACAACTACTCAAGAGCAAAGATGCCGCTTCGAACCCTCTATCGCCGCCTTCGCTGCCCTTCAAGAAGCAGGACCCGAACGAGATCCCGAAGCCGCCGCCCGTCGTCCACTACCACATGAACAATGTGACCACCACATCCGACCCCGTCGGCAACCGCGAGAGCGTCTTGATCCTCACGCCCCTCGCGCGCTTCTACCAGGAATACTGGGACAACCTCATCAAGCTGAGCTACCCGCACGACCTAATCTCGCTGGGCTTCATCATCCCCAAGGGCAAAGACGGCAACGAAGCCTACCGCCAGCTGCAAGAGCGCATCGAGAAGACGCAAGCCCCGACCAACAAGAACCGCTTCGCATCCATCACCATCGAGCGCCAGGACGACGAGCCGCCCGTCGCGCAGACCGAGTCCGAGCGCCACGCCCTCGCCCACCAGAAAGAGCGCAGAGCAGCTATGAGCCGCGCGCGCAACAATCTGCTCTTCACCACGCTTGGCCCGACGACTTCGTGGGTGCTGTGGCTGGACAGCGATATTATCGAGACGCCGCCTTCGCTTATCCAGGACCTTGCCAGCCATGATAAGGAGATTATTGTGCCCAACTGCTTCCAGAGGTACTACAATAAGGAGAAGAACGCGCAGGATATCCGTCCGTATGATTTCAACAGCTGGCAGGACTCGCCCACCGCGCAAGGACTGGCGGAGAAGATGGGCCCGGATGAGATTTTGCTTGAGGGTTACGCTGAGATGGCGACGTACAGGACGCTGATGGCGTATGTTGGCGGTATGTTGAAACTCTTGCCCGGAATAAGAAGAAAACGTCCATGAAACGCGGCATACTGACTACCATTCACAGACGTCAACGGCAACCCAAAGCACATCATCGACCTCGACGGCGTCGGCGGCACCGCCCTGCTCGTCAAAGCAGACGTCCACCGCGACGGCGCCATGTTCCCTCCCTTCCCCTTCTACCACCTCATCGAGACCGAGGGCTTCGCTAAGATGGCGAGGAGACTGGGGTGGAAGTCTTATGGGCTGCCGAACTATTATGTACGTTCTTCTGCTGTCACAACGTCGCGAATGGATCGGGAAGCTGGAGCTAACGATCGCGCAGGTGTACCATTACAACGAGTAAGATACAGGCCCTTGCGGGGGTCTTGCAGGCGTTTTGTTTTCCTATTCGGTTTTTGTCTGTTAAGAGGGGTGTGAGGTGAGGAGTCTTTTTTGAGGAGTGGGTGGATATGATACACAAAATAGAGACATTCTTGAGACAAGAAACGAAGATCTGGTTTTCACTAGGCTGGATTTCATGAGTGCTGCTTGGAGGAGCGGTTGGACACTGAGGTTGTAATACCTTGCGCCATTCACAATGTGCTAATTTTTCTGCAAGAGTGCGCAGTGTCAACCTTCACATGCATCACCAGTTCCAAGAGCTTTCAACGAAAAAGTGATGGCAGCGAGATATTGGCCCCACTTCGTGATGCACGTGGCAGACTGATCGGCAGCTGCAGCCTGCATGTTTGAAGTGAAGCTCTCACCCGGCCAACTCAAAAACCATTTGGCACTCTCCTGGGTCCTGCGTTCACTACATCGCCATCCAACACATCGCGAATCAACACATTACCGCCAATAGGACTGCTTGTTCCTCGGCCTTCTCCAACAATTTATCGCACGTACAATTCACTCCGCTCGTCGTCACTCCGCCTCCCTCGACACAAGGTCCCTCCGAGGACGCTGCAAGCTACGTTCCACACGCCTCGACCCGCATCACGTAACCACCGAGAAAAAAATTCCGCGAAACCTTCAAGACCAAGGTGAGGTGTTCCCATTCCGGTGTCTGGGTGGCATGTACTGACGAGCATAGATGACTTCTATCCAAGCTGACATGAACCGTCGTCCTTCGAACGCCGAGGGCGAAGACCACCTCACTGCCCTCCCAAACGAGCTGCTGGCTACCATCGTCGAGCAGCTTCCCGTTCGAGAGATCTGCCGTCTTCGCTCGCTTAGTCGCCACTTCCGCGACTTCGTCGACACAAACCAGGGACTTTTGACACAGGAGCTTATCAATTGCCATCGTACCCGAATCAACCGCGAGTACACTAACCTCACCGATCTCTCTGACTGCGACATTGTTGACGCTTTGAGGCGCTACGACAACTACTACGGCTTGGAGTGCGACGAACCAGCAATAATCGTTGCGCAAGCCTCTCATCCGCCATTCAAGGTTGCAGCGGTATCACTCGCTTTGCAGCTCAACTGGACCAGATCACATGGTCCCATACCCACAGGCCGCGGAGCCAGAGCAACTCAGTGGATAGGACTCTACTGCATGTTGCGAGATATGGAAAACCTGCTCAGGCGCGATCGCATCCTTGAACACATCTGGACCAACGCGTATCCCGCCTTGCTCGCTGGCTCCGCGGAGGCTGAGGAGTTCGTGGCCAAGTTCACCGAGTTGGTTTCCACGCGGGCTCGCGTCTCGTATGAGTTCGTCCCCCGCTTCTTCCTCACGAGGAGGAAAGTGTATGGATTCTACGGCAGCGGTAGACGAGAGACCCATGAAGGCCATTGTGACGACAGCCAACCATCCAAGTTGCAGCTGCTGCTTGGTTTGCCCGATCTGCAACTCGGTGATGGCACGTTGGCGTATTGTTCCATGTTTGGCGATGCCATCGAGTTGGTGGATGAAGTGGACCAGGGACCTTCAACTGTGTTGAAACAAGCAGCGATCATCGAGGACGTTTTCATTTGGTGATGATCGAGACAGCAACCGCGAACGCAGCAAGGGCCACCTGGTGGGTTTGCCATGCAACGGGCAGCTCATGAGGCTTTGGAGATGGTCGGGTACGGGTTGAGGAAGCAGCAATCGGTATCTTGACTCCAAGATACGACAAGAGGAACATCGGGCGGTGGATCATCCTCTTGTGCAGCAACAAGGATCCACAACAGCGACGAATGTGCGTTTTCAGGCACTAGATTTGGGCGTGCAGGCGACAGACAAGCTCCGAGGAAAAGCCTTGTTGGTACATATGTTGAAGTTGAGTTAAAGGCTGGTGCGCGTCTTAGCACGGAACTGCTAGCCATTGAAACACAAGGAAACCTATAAGAACATCCTATCTATGCTGAAAGTGCCGCAACCGAGCATGCTCCCGTTGAAATTAGTGTTATGTGACGAACCATTATGTTGTGAGGTTTGCTCGCTCGAGAAGACAGGCGAATCAAATAAGACACGCAATATACAAAATCCTCTCAGTAGTGAAGCATGAATCGACTGGCTCCAGATGCGGCGTCTCGTATCAAGACGCCACCGCGCTAAGCGCCTATGACTCCTGCGATCCCAAAACGATCGTGTTATATTGCTTCGGCAACCAGAGCCACAGTCGCGTCAAAGTCTCCTGAGATATATCGCTTGAACCTGCCGTCGACTTGTCTTGAGAACGCGCCCCACCATGGCAGACAACAACGAACCTCTCACGAGACCTAGCCAGACAATCGATCCTTTCCGCGCGCTTCCAACCGAGCTGCTAGCATCCATACTAGGCCACCTGACAGCTCGCCAACGTTGCTACCTGAGACTGCAAAGCACACACATCCGCGGTTTCGTGGACAAGTACGAAGAAGCGAAGTCCATCAGTCTATACGTCCGCGACAGTGAGCGAACACTACAGCCCTGGGACTCGATCTTGAACCTCGCCCGCGTCGACCTGAGAGCACAGCTGACCCGCCTGGCTTGTGAATATGCGCTCTTGTCAACAAAGCGCGACGATCATCACTACATTGCTCGGGTTGTTGCAACGACACTGCACGATATTTCAAGCGAAGCAATACTTGACATCAACTTGCCAGCACCAGCATCGGTCGTACATGCCGTTCTCGATATGCACCATGTGCAACGCTTACTGGTCGATGAAGAACGGCGAGGCTTGCGTCTTGATGAGAAGCTCATTGCCGCACAAAAGGCTATTCGCGCAAGACTGATATCCATTTATGGGTTGCAGAAGGATGTCATCTGGCCAACAGACATTGCCATCGAGCACTCGTCCCATGATAATCGTCGAGCACGTGTGGAGATAGAAGACATCGTTGAGCCATGGGTGCAGTGTCCAAGATCCTTGCTCAGAGAGAAAGGACCAGATGTTCGAGCTGACCATTGCATTCAGCACAAGAACGTCCCGCATGAAATCGGCAGGAGTATACGAGTCGATGTCTGTACGATGAGTTGACGGAGTACTTGATTTCCATCGATGCTTTATCGATGGTAACTTTCGGATGTCAGTGTTGGCTGTCGAGCTTGCAACGGATTGTGTGTTACTTGTAGAGCAAGGCAAGCACGGAAGTAAAGAAATCGATGATCGCTTCGTTGGCACGGAAGGATGTGTTGTCTTTTGTGGATGCTGATACCAACGTACTGGTTGCAGGATAGCGAGATGTCTTAGTCAGTCTCTCAATAGATCATACAATCGTTTGATGTGAGATATTCGCTGCTTTGGACTTAGACCTCTGAATATCATGGTAGCGATCGTGAGTGGTAACCCTAATTCGATGGCGCAATTGTGTGCATCCTTAGCGCCGGCCATATGACGACTTTGATTAGGAATCACGCCAGTAAGGACGCACCACAGACCCCAAATACATAAATAGTCATTCACCATGTAACGATGCTCTATATCATCCCTCGCCCTCACCTAGACTGCACACCTTCATCTGGACAAGACGTCAAAGTTGTCACCCAAAAGGCAGCTAAGCTTATTAATGTTCTCAACCATGCCTCTAATCGACACCCTGGCGAATCTATGGACGTTCTGTCCTGCCGGTGGTGCTGTCAGCATCCCGACATCAACTGCGGCGTCAAATAGCGCAGAGGTGAAGACAGAAAAGCCGCAAGCCAGCGCGAAAGCAGGCTGAATTTCAACGAGTCCCGGAGGCATATTGTCACCTTCACTGCGGACCAACACAGCTCCTACAACGTTTGAAGTCAGCCATAGACTGGCGACAGGAGTGACGAGACTTGGACTTCATTACCTACTCGACCGTGACCAAACAAGAAGCTTGCGGGCGCCTTGCAGCTGTCTCGACTCTCCTGACCGACCACTGGAAGTCTCAACACCAGGCACAGAGCCTCGCAGCAATCTTCGACCAGCTGGGGAGAGGAGTGAAAGTCGCTAGCGAAAGGCTAAGGGGCCCTCCATGCCGTCTGAATATGAATCTAGCACTCAGCTCCCTCTCACATATTTTGTGTACTTCGGACGGCACTACTAGGCCAACATCCGGTTTCTCTTGAGACAGGGCGCGAGGTTTTCATAACGCACGCAGCGGTGGGGATCTGTATAATGTAGCGTACTACATTGCTGCAGGGTTACAGGGAAGGACGAGGCATACTGTTCAGAGCTCATGCTTGGCTATTGCTCTCCTGAGTGAAGCTTGGTGGCCTCACCAAAAAAGTACGCATGCACTCACTGATGCGAACTCTTGCTTCTTCGTCACGGATAGTCGTATTTGCTTCTTCTTCTTTTGTCGCGGAGGACCTCCACATTGGTAGATATTCGGCCAAGTGACTCAGAGTGGAAGATTTCACATTGCGACCATGTAAAGCAAACAGACTAGGTAGAGACACAGAAAACAATGCATGGGATTTCCATCGTCAGAAGGGTCGCGTAACACACTTGCAGTCAGTACACTATTGTGGCACACATGTTTCTTTTCGTAGGATCATTGGTAGACACAGATCATACGCCATGTGACCCAGACCCGTTCACATGGCTGCGATCAAGCTTTCGCGCTTTTGCGCGCATTTGGAGTCGAACAACAATTTTCCTATTGTGCTCCTTCAAATGCGTTGAGCAGGCCAACAAGCCCACGAAACTCGTGAGATGCCAGTACCTGGAAGATTGGACACCGTCAGATATCACGAGACAAGATCCCTCACTGAGCGGGTCCCACTCACCTGTCCACCAACACAGAAGTAGTCCTTAAATACCAGCGCCCTCGCCTCGCCCAACAACACAACCTCACCTCCGACAACCAGAACCGCCACAATGGCCGGCTTCATTCCCGATTCACTGCCGCCAGTGACCATACTTCCCAGATCTTCAATGTCTCCATACCAAACTTGGTCTCACAGATCGGCCAATTCAACCGTCTCAACGACCTCGCCGACAGGCATGCTGCCGCGCCCGCGCACTAGAGCTTCTGAGAGCAACATCTCAAAACCTCACCCTCCAGAGACGCCAATTGGCCCGATCAGAGTGAGGCCATCATCCGCCGAAGCTGACTTCACAGACTCTAAACGCCACATCGAATACGAGCTGCCGGACGACAAATCCACACCGTCACCTACAACCATCACGTCTCCTAGCCCTGCTCCTACGCGCGCGCTGAACTCCAAACACAAATCAAACTTCAACATCTTCGGACGCAGCACATCTGCTCGCGACACTGCTTCAAAACCCAAGAAGCGCAAGAAGCTCATCAAGAAAAGCATCTCGCAGCCACATTTCGAGATCTTGAACCCGAGAAAGGTAAGAAACAGTAATGAGTTGGGTGTCGAAGCGGCGCAGCTCGGACTGCAGCTTGAGGAAGCGGTGGCGGCGATTGAACAGGGTTCTTCCAATGTTACATTAGCTAGGGCGCCGAGTGTTGTTGCCACACTAGTACCCAGGAGGCTAGCAGCAAAGGAAGGAGGATCCCTACAAGCAGGCTTCAGCAAAGAGCAGTGGGAGACGAAGCGCTGGAGCAATGCACCAAAACTACCGGAGCTTGACTTTGGCTCAACCTCATCCCAATCAGAACATCTCTTCGATCCCCAAAATCACGCGCCGCGTCCCAAGGCGAAAATCCTGGTGTCAATCCTGGTCGACAAACGCACTAACTTCAATAACTCAAACGCCACCAGCAACAATCCAAGCAAGCTGACCTACCGCTGCGACATCCACGCCGAAGACGGCGCATCTCACAACTCAGTCGAAAATGAATGCCAGAATCTTGTCAAGAGCGTAGGAGGTCGTCTCTTGAACTCATACTTCTGCCCTGGCGGGTTTTTCTACACGCTCCCTCTAGGAATTCCGGAACCTATCACATCTTGTGGCAGCTCTTTGCTTGAAACAAAGATTGGCGTGGAGGCGTGGACAGCTTTCTCAGAACCGCGATTCAACGGACTCAGGTTACATCCACCGGAAGGACGACTTGGTGGTGATCGACCGACATCCAGTTCAACCAATGAGATGAAGGAGGGTCTGAGGGCAAGGGCGAAACATGTGTTACCGCCAGTCGATGCATGGGTTGAAACTCAGCGCGGTTCAGGGAGGAACGGGCAATTGGACGAAGGCAGCGGAACAAGAACAGATCACGACGGAGACAAAGGTCGGATTGCACACCACGCAGTTGAGGATGACGACTCGACTGTTACCTGTACTCCTCCGCGCAAGTTGGCGTTAGTCAAGAGTCTGGACTTGCTTCGGCGTGTCAGTGGCGCAACACGTACCGCTGAGGAGAACTCGGCGGCCTCGTCAAAGACCGCACAGAGTCCGGGACATCAAAGTGAGAATCGGTTCACAGTTATTATGGATACGGCTGAGAGCGACAGTGAAAGTGGGGCCGAGGAATGGGAGAGCGTCCTGAGCGAGATGGGGAACCAAGAATGAGACAGGATCACAGATGTAAGGTTGGTCATGCTTTACGGGTCTATCTTGTTCTTGTTTTTGATGCGTCTTAGGCGGGGGATATGGCGAGCTTAGCTCCAGCTGATACTATAAATCAGTTAGCATTTCCTTTCTGTAAGTTCTCTTCTCATAGGACAGCAATGGCTTACCCCAACATGATACCTGCGCCGACGGCCATAGCCAAGAACTGCGTCGCGATGCCCTGAAGCTCCTTCAACTTGTTCGGGCCAGTCTCCAACATTTCAGGGATCACACCAACAGTGCCAACGTAGAGGAAAGTTCCAGCGGTGAAAGGCAGCAGAAGGTCACCCCATTGCAGGCTAGTGCCTAGCAGTCCTTGGTTGCCCATACCCTGTACCAACTCAACAGATGCACTGTTGCCGCCGAACTCTTGCACAGCAACACCAATGGCGGTACCCAAGACTGCGCCCATTGCGGTCACGAACTGCAAGCCCATAGCAAGCTTCTTGCTCATGCCACCCTGGATGAGTAGTGCAAAGTCACCGACCTCGTGAGGGATTTCGTGGCAGAAGACGGCAAGAGTGGTAGTAGCACCAATGGTAGGAGATGCGTAGAAGGAAGAGCTGAGAGCAAGACCGTCGGTGATGTTGTGCGTGAAGTCAGCAACAATGTTGAGGTATGCAGAGAGCTTGATCTCCTTTTTAGGCGGGTCGATGGTGGGTGCCGCCACAGACGACGACTTGTTATCGGTACCTTTGCGGTTACGAAGAGCAGCTTTAGTGTCCTCCAGAGCAGTTGCCTTGGCCTTGGCATCGCCGAGATGTCCATCGTTGGGTTGGGCAGAGTGGCCGTGGCCGTGGTCGTGGCTGTGACCCTCACCACCAGTAGCAATTCTCAAACCCTTGTCCATCGCAACGAAGGTCACGAATCCAACCATGATAGCAACTCCCAAGAGGAGGTTCTTGTTTGGCTCAACCAATCTGACCCTGACCTCTCCCTCTGGCACTTCGCCAAGGAAGATCTCAGGGAGCAAATGGAACAAGGTGTCTCCGAGCAGACCGCCAACAGCAAAGGCAACCATGACATTCAATGAGCTAGGATCGACATTGGTAGGCACAAGTGCGAGCAAGAAGTTTGGTGGGCCAGAGATATAAGCAGTAGCCAGGAAGGAGTTGATTGCTGGCGAGGACGATGGGAAGAGCACCTTGAAAGTCTGCTGGAGCATGGACGATGGCTCTTCCCCTGCATCAGCAGCATGGTGAGCAGTCAATTGCTCGACGATGGGGCAGGCCTGAACGATAAATCAGCAGACGTTGCAATCTGAAGGGCAATATTCCATTCGACATACCTGCAAGTGCTCCTCGATCTCCTGGGTGCTGAGAGAGCCAACATCGATCTTTACAGCCGACTTCTCAGTAGATTGTGCGTATGAGGAGCATACTAGAATAGCCACGAGGGCAAAAAATGCTAGCCTCATGCTTCGAATGCCCATGATTGCGTATATCTGTAAATGTTTGGGTTGATGTTCACACGTTGCGCTGACGTCCGTCGAAGTAGATATGGCATTGGCCTGAACCCTGCATCGGCTCGGCGCGTCGGCCTTGAACTACCCCGGTCTCCACCTTTCTCTGAGAAAAGTCCCAAAAGCGCTGTCTAACAATCTTCAAGGCGAGAGGCATCTCTTTACAACCAAATCACATACAACACAAACACCCGCAACCATGGGCCGCGAAATCCAAAAGAAGAAGAACCGCTCCGGCGTCGCCAAAATCCGCCAAAAGCCCAAGTCGCAAAAGAAGATCCTCAACAATCCCATCATAGCCGCCAACTGGGACAAGTCGCAAACCATCACACAGAACTACAAGCGCCTCGGCCTCACCTCCAAACTCAACAAGCACACCGGCGGCTACGAGCGCAAAGCGGACAGCGACGAGC
>Ga0265797_10012304_pt1 | contig 10503 bp, 6 predicted proteins | sample P2T30metagenome_FD_192433 | JGI IMG/M metagenome (GOLD analysis project Ga0265797, IMG submission 192433) | Plant litter microbial communities from East Loma Ridge, Irvine, California - P2 T30 | ecosystem: Environmental > Terrestrial > Plant litter > Unclassified | place: USA: California... | reverse complement strand
GTGCTCGGGATACGATGTGGTACGGGTGCTTACCTTGGATAATCCAAAACGCCGTGAATGGAGTCCTGGTAATCACAAACAGCCCCCGGGCTACCGTCAAAGATCTCTCCCAGCGTATACGTGTTGTTGGCCGCTGTGTTGAATCCTTTCCAAAAGCTTTTCTCGACATGACGAACGGTGTCTAGCCTGAGACCGTCGATTGAGTATGTGGATACAATGTGTGATATCCATTCGCTATAACCTCTTCTCACTCTTTGATCTGTCGTCTTGAGGTCCGGCAAGGGAACTTTCCTGTCACCTGCCCAGCACTCCGTTACCTGCGTCTTTGTGGATGTCAGGTTCACCTCTGGTATATGTCACGAGCAAGAATCATCTTCTCACTATAGAACTTACGATATTGCTAAAGTCTCCATAAGCCACCTCGCAGTATGGCATATTGTAGTCGGATTCTTGATCGAACGGTTTGAATGCTGAGAAGTCAATTGCATCTACAGATCCCCCCCAACCATTGTGGTTTACCACGACATCGACCATGAGAAACTAGTGGACTATATTTAAAATCGAAAGTTCGTCTTCAAACATTACACGGATCCAACTTACCATTCCGCGCGAGTGCAGAGCTTGTCCAAGCTGTTTTAAATCGTCCGATGTCCCAAAATGGGTGTTCAGCGAATAAAGATCTTGTTGCCAGTAACCGTGGTAGGCTTCACCGTAAGCGGTGGCTCCCTCGATGTTCTGTGTGATAGGGGAAATACATATAGCGTCGAAGCCCATGTCCTGGATATAGTCAAGTCGCTGAGTGATACCTCGCCAACTTCCACCACAATACTTGCCTTCTTCGACGTTACATTTGGCAACCAGGCTACCATCTGAGCGCGCGAATCTGTCCGTCATGATTTGGTATATACTTCGATTACGCCATTCGGCTGGACTTGCAGCAAGCGCGGTGCAACAGAAAAGCATTGTGGTTATTCGCGCTCTAAATGTGATAGCCATGACTATAAGAACAAGTTTCGCAAGATGCAATTAGATTGATCGAGCAAAGGACAGATGACTTGACTTTAAACGTACAAGATGTAGAAACCGTACGGCGCAGCCGTTTCTGTAGCGTCTCCTGTAGGGAAAGCAGTCCCTCCGCCTTTTCGGCCGAGCTGTTCTTAGTAACCTAGACACTTCGCCACCCGTCTTACATACTATTGTAATTACAGTCGGACTGTATCTAAGTATAGCGCCCCTCCACCTTTAGGCCGTTTTAGATTCTTCTTCCTTAACCCTAACCCTGTATCTAATAAGAGCGCGGCACCTACTATCCATAAATACGCATTAAGAATGCTTCTTACCTTCACTGACGTGCATCCATGCGATGGAAAAACACACGCTGTCGCGAAACGTGACAAGAATACGCAGGGAAGGACATGATCTACGCTACAGGTACGCGAGATCATTGGTCGTACTTGTAACTACGTAGGGTGTTTCGCAATGGCGGGTATTCCTCGTCGGGGGGACTCACGTTAACTTGACTCAGAGTGTAGTTCCCGTTTCTCGTCTCGGAGAGATAAATTACGTCAGGTCGTAGCGAAAAGGGAATTGAAATCACAGCCGAGCTAGTTCTACAGAGCTTTGCAGAATCGGCTTGATCTCTACACTCTTTCGAAAACACAACCGAGCCAATAGGACATCATGCTTATATTCTCCGGCCGACCAACACGGGCGATACTGATAATTGGGATGTGTTTGTACAGTCAAGCCGATTCTGCAAAGCTCTGTACTGCAAAGCTCTGTACCTATCCCTCCTGCATGGAATGTTTCCCGAAGCCGGCATACCCATTTTTAGCGTGGTTCGCTACGGTTCGGCCGAGAGTAAATACTTCAACATTCGCATATCTTATTCTGTGGAAACCTTACCACCCGGCACTCTTCTCCGTAGTTCACTTCTCGAACATGGATCCTGCTCCAGAGCTGACTTCTACTGACGATGACGACGTGAAACTGGTTCCTAAAGACGGAAAGGAGTTCACAACTAGTACGTGAACATACCGAAAGGAAGCCTGTACGGATGGCTAATATCCCGTAGAACTTCGGGTGGCATGTCGTTCGAGTCTCATCGATAATATCATAACGGATTTGAAAGATATCGAGGACCAAGCTATACCGATACAGGAAGCAGGTATCTTCACGTCACTTTAATCAGACCGTGATCTGACTAACAGCACTGTCAATTCAGGTCTCTGGTAAAACTTTGAGAAAGGTCCTAGAATGGTGCGACGAGCACCAGAATGATAAGCCGCCCGCCGAAGACGACTCGACGGGGGAAATGTCTATCAAAATCAGCGAATGGGATAGAAACTTCATGGTTGTTGAACAAGATTTCCTTTTCGAAATCATACTTGCGGCAAACTACATGGACGTCAAAGGTCTGCTCGATCTTGGATGTCAGACCGTAGCCAACATGATCAAGGGGAGGAGTCCGGAGGAGATTCGTCGAACGTTCAACATCCAGAATGACTTCACACCCGAAGAAGAGGTGCAGATCAGACGGGAGAATGAGTGGGCGGAGGATCGATGAGAGTTTCTAGTGAGTTCTGTGAAGGTTGAAAGCTAGAGTCGGGGCATAAATCGCATTCGCTGTAGATCAGTGCGCCTATCACACATAACACGGTGAACTTCATTCGGACTGCTGAAGTATAGGTAGGTACGCCCAACTGTCTATATGTCAGGCTGAGTTCCTATGACGGGATACACACCCTGTTATTGGATGATACGTTCGTCGTAGATTGCACAAGAGGCGCATGATTCTCTCAGTCGTCCCTCTAGCTAAGGAAGCGTGTCTCGCCATAAGGTATCTCCCGTCGCTTGGGGGCGCGTTCTGGCGTCATACTTTGGCGTCTGGCCATGGCACACGCGGTATTTTACTATCATTATCTTGCCGAAGCTGAAGGAGCAAACATGGTATTAAGGCGGCCCAGGGAGACTTCGTCCTGTTAGGTCGATACTGCAATATGATTTTGTTTACCAAGTGGTTCAATTGCTTATCACAGGGGATCGTTCTATTGTCAATTCTTATCGTTATTGGTCCTTCGGGATAGATCGGGATCGTCGTTTTCGTTGCAGTATCAATTGTACTACTTACAGCCTACGTCTACTTTACAATAAAATTGCAGGCTAGTGTCGTGTTCGATATAAGATACCAATAAGCAGATGCGATAGCGACTAATCTTGCTACGACGATTGACAATGCACTTGTTGAGAGTCCTCATCTTGGTAGCCTAATAGCGGAGATAACTCGTTGATTTTGAATAGGGATAGCAAACTCAAATCCACGGACACTATGTCTCGAATGTGGTACTGTAGAACAGTTACATTTCTTTCTTAGAATAGAACTTGGGATCGTGGCTAGTTTCAACCAACTAACTTAGGCGATTGGCCGAGTCCGAGAGCCTAAGTAATGTTGCAAAACTTATGCATAATGAATCTTTAAGCGAAGTCCATGTTGAAAACGCAAAAACGTTTAGCTATGGTAACGAGTTCAGGCAGACGGTCGGTTCGGCTAAGACAGCCTCCCAAATTCCACACAATGGCGTATGGCTAAACCGCAGTAAGAGCGACGGAAGCCAATTCAGTTCAAAATGAGCATACAGTTTTAGACTTAGGCAAATCCACGTAGAAACATCCAATTATACTATAGTCGGTATTCTGGTTGGTATCTACTGCGGGATAGCCACTGATCTAGATTTGGAGTCAAACGGGACGTGTCTTAAGTTTCCGGAGCAGCAAGTTCAACTTCTTTAATCTCCTATTGTCCTCGCAAAGCTTGATGATGCTTTCGGCATCCGTAGTGAAGCTCAGAATAAGAACGAGAGGTTTGTTAAGTCGATGAACAGCAGCATGCCGTAGACCGTTAAGAGAGTCGAGAATCTTATTGAATGTCTTAGGAAGGGTTTCCAGGCTTTTTTGGTTGAATCGATTTTGTTGTCCGCGAAGAATACGGGTCCATTTGTTAAGCTCAACCGCCTCTTTGCAAAACCATTCGTTTTGCGACAATATGTCTTTCATGTATATGCTTGCATATCTAAACAAAGCGCCTTCCACGATCTTCTGCGTCTTCCGTAGTATTCTGTGTTGTTCGGCTAGAGATATGTATTCGATGTGCCGCAAATCACGCTCTCGTTCCGTGTTTTGCTGTGTATTTGCTGTGCGTTCTTCGACTCTCGTTAAGCTCGACAACACGAGGGGCTCATTTTTGCTTTTGATATGACATCCATCATTTGTCGTTCTAGATTTCACAGGGAACTGTACCTGTGCTCTAGCCAAAGTCTCGGAACCTTCCCATTGGATTCTCTTGCCATTCGCCGCGAAATACATTTCCGCTTTAGATTTCGACTCGAACACATTCTGTCTCAAGAGTCTTTTGGCTGTTTCACAGACGTTTTCTATGCCATATTTCTGTAGTAGTAATTTGACCCACACGTTATCTCTGCACCCATGTATGTGCGCACGGACTTTCTTTGCCTTACGGAGACGACAGAACTGGCCCGAGAATTGTGACTTCAGAGTTATATACACAAGTCGCTCTACAGAATGTTCTGAATCGCTAGAGACTAAGGAGGTCGAATTTTCGTTTTCTGACATTTCCAATGTGAACGCGTTGAGTACGCTAGGCAGCTTCACAAAATGAATGTGGTACTTAGCTTATATGTAAAGCCCAAGAGACTTATAACCACCTCGACGTCAACGTAAGCTACAACGGGCAGCGGAAGGGTGTGTGAATATGCTGCCGTCAGCGAGTCTCGACATCAAAGCTTCGGCCTAGACCGTACGGTGCAGCTCGCTTACACTTGGTATGGTATGTAGTATGATGAGCCGTCTTAAGTCTGTTCCCTGCGGCAAGCGCCACGACCTTTGTGGATTGATCTGCTGATATCAGCTGACATAACGTTCCTTATCTTGAGATCTCTTATATCTGTAAAACGTGAAATCATGTATCCGCGGAACAAGATCATGAATCGTCTTTGATCACTAGGTTATGGTAGAACTACGATAAGCTGCGGCTACGATTCTTTAACTTACACATTCTAAATTCCTAAACCACTTCTGCCGCTTTGATGGCCTGGAACGCAAGTGCAAGCGCCGTAGGCTTCGGAGGGATCCGAAAGATCTTATCAGGCTCAGCTAGCGAAGTATTCGATCCCTGCGCTCCTTTTGGCCTTCTAGATCTCGATCCACGTTTCCCCTCCTGAGCGATAAGAGCATTGAACGTATGTTCTATCACTTCGAATTCATAAAAGCCTATTGTCGCCTTCAGAGTTGAATACACTTTTGCTCCATACGATTCATCAAAGATCGCCGATTTCGTTTGTTCTTCGAAATATTCGTCCAGTTCAAGACGCATTACTTGCCCATCAAGGTTCCAAGTAATCCGCATTGACGGCTCTGCCGGAGAGTGAATGATCCTATGGAGGCAAATGCAAAGGAATGAAGCTGACGAATTTACTGATAGCCCGGTCGATGAATCTGCTGTTAACAGGCAAGTCCGGTCAGGCAAGAATGTACCGTACTCTGACGCTATTGTGGAGGCATGCTGCGCGATTAGCACTAGGTTAACCCAATGATAACTAGAGAAAATTGGCAAGAGATTTTTAAACTCCATGCCAGCATACCCGTCGGCTACTACGACTTCTTCCACGCCGTTGCGTACGCGCACCTCAGTTTTGACACTCAACACAACGCAAATGACATCCCCTGGTCTCAGCGACTCTTGGAATGTCTTCCACCTCAACGTGATATCTCGTTCGTTGAACCACATAGTAGACTTGTATCGCTCGAGCCTAGCTCCGTACATTAATTGAGAACTGAGCCGCATCTTTTTTGGACATCTAGGACCCTCTATAAGGAGATATCTCTGATTCTTCAGCCATACAGACTCTCGAAGCGGTTCTTTAGTCAAAGTGTCCAGGGTTTGCGACCTGCATCGTTCGATCTCGAGACCGAGTATCAAAGCTTTCGTACTCCTCCGAGAGAGTGGGTCGTCGAACAGTGCTTGGGTATTGCCGTTCAATACGCCATCGTGAACATGCTGTAGGGATGCAGTATGGTGGGGCCAGCTGGCCTTCATATGTCCTAAAGTGTCATGGAAGTGGTGCGGCCTATAGCCGTCCTTTGCTAGAGCCTTTGGATAGTCGTGTACTAGTGCATCGATCGATACTTCCACCACTCTAGTATGCCCATAAGGTGTCTTCCCTCTATTAACGAACCAGACTCTCTCATCTGCTCTAATCTCATTGCCATGCAGGATGGAACAAAAGACAGCGTCTGAAATTTGGACAGTTGGACGGAACAATGCCCCCATGAACTCGCTACCCGCATCTAGGAAGCCCAATCCAGTTGTTGTGAAGACGACAGACCCTGATGGAAGGGAAGCTAGATTGTGACCCTGTATAGTTTTCGGCTTCAAAAGGGATATCACGACTGCAGGATAAAGGCTGTTCTTGAGTTGGCTATACAAGAATTCGAACTTGTCGTCTCCCTTTGAGTCTTCTTTCGTCTCCTCCTCGGATGTATGATATAGTATTATGATGCAAGGTTTGTCTCCATCCTTCAGATTCTCGAAGAAGTTACCGCAACGTCGTGGGATATCATCCACCCGCTCGTCAAAAATTATCATAGAAGACTCATTCTGCTCTCTGATTATATCAAAGAGCATCTCTAAAGACTTGATGCCCGCACTATTGGCATTAGAACTCTCCGCAACTAACAGGAATGGTCCACACCGACGCTGTAGGAGCTTGACGTCTTGTCGTTCTAAGTTAGTGGGTTTTACGGTCGCAGGCTGAAGACAGACGGAAGTATGTTCTCTTGTGCTCGCATATCTGGAGAACACGCACAATCCATGTTCGTAGACTTTTAGATGAAGATCGTCACGAGGGGGCCTAGGCAGGCGAGGTTTGGGTCGAGATTGGCTGTTTCGATCGGTAGTGCCTTCTGATGTCCGTCTGTAGCTATGAGGAACTTTGTACGCCAGGTCATTCATATAGCGTATCTCCTGGTAAGGAAGTGTCTTGTTCCTACGTGGTATGGGGTTATGAAACAAGACTGTGTCTGAAGACCAATCGAATTTTTGTCGACGTCGTTTACCATCTTGAGATTCGGTTTTACCCGTGTTGTCTTTTTGGTCGTCTGATTTCTTTCCGGAATTGTTCAGAGCCATGGAATCGTTTACGTCGGGACGACTGTAAGTACTTGATGTAGGGTCTCTTGGAGAAGTCATTACTGCGTCTTTCTCGCCTGAATTGAAGATGTCTGTCTTTGGAGCTTCCGTTGATGACGGCTGTGCTGGTTGATTGATCTGCACCGTCTGTTCGTCGATGTCCATAGCATCATCACTATGATCGCCGGCGTAGCTGTGCATCGGAGCGCCATCTGCAGGATCCGTCTCTACATCGTCGTCTAGATACGGCGCTTGCGGTTTAGATGTAATTTCTGGAGATCTCGACTTTTGTTGCCACTCAACTGGAAGATTCTCACTACGCCTAGACTCGGTATTCCGTGCATTTTTTTCAATTTCTTCTCTATTTTTACATTTTTTCTCATTCCATGCAATGTCTATGGACTTACATATGTCTTCCCATCTTTTCTGTTCGGCTTTCTGTAAATTTTTCATAAAACGCGGTTTTTTTGACGTTTTGAAAGTATTGTTAATTAGATCAAAACTCTGATTCAATTCTCCCATAATAACATTGAGTTTTTTTTGAACTTCATCGTTATCAAAACCGATGTTTCTATCAGGATGTAGTTTCTTCGCTAGGTTCAAGAATTTGCGCCTTACTTGGGCCTCTGAGTCAGCGGGGGTAGCTCCTAATCTACCATCTATGATTGAGGTCAGACAAAGCCAATTGTTCCCAATTAAGCGCTGATAACTTACAGGCTATTGATATGGCTTTATCCTCTTCCCACTTATCCGTCCACATTGGAGGTAGTCTTTACGCCACGACTAGCGTAGGACGAGTGTAGTTTGAGGAAGTCAATTTCTAGCACTGTTGTGGTAGACGACGAGATATCAGATTGGCTACTAAGTACCGCTTATGGGTGATGTTGTAAGCACTTACTTATGTAACGTGAGTCACCCCAACGAGGAACACCCGCCATTGCGAAACACCCTACGTAATTACAAGTACGACCACGAATCTCGCATACCTGTAGCGTAGATCATGTCCTTCCCTGCGTATTCTTGTCACTTTTCGCGACAGCGTGAGTTTCTCATCGCATGGATGCACGTTAACTAAGTAGCGTTATCATTGAATCGAATCTCAGAGAGTAATGTTACTTATATAAGCACTATCAGACCCCTTAACACCCTATGTAACAATGGCGTAGCGCAATGGAGACTGAATTGTCCCGTACGTACTGAATCATTGATTTGCCTCTACGTTTGATGGTAAACCAAGAAGCAATTTTACAACACCTAGGATAGCGTCGAAACATAGTATCTCTAGATATAGTTTTGGATTGCCTTTCTGTTACAGGGACTTTGTATTCCAGTTCTATAATCACTTAGAGTAGTTAATTTTTTTTGTTGGGCGGTCAGATCGTCTCAACTCTGAATCAGGAGGTGTACTAGCGACCTGTTGATCATGGGGGGTTTTCCTTTTCGCCCCTGCCCGGCTCTTTGACTGGGAAGAGGAAACTCTTCCTGGGGATGATGGTTTTATTCGTTCAGCGAAGAAAGCCTTTTCTTGGGGAGTGGTAGTCTCATCCCGGGGCTGTCCAAGATCTGGATAACTTGCTTCCAATATAGGATCTCTTTCATTTCTGCGTCTATGCTTATGGGGTTTCCCACGATCATTGTTCGACTGATCTTTTGCTGCTTTAAAGAAGTGATTTTCTGTATTTAGAGAGAGAGGCGTAAGTGGAGATGGGTAACTGCTATCCACAATTGCATGGGCACCATTTGTGTCATGACTACCACCTTTGTCTCTATGGGTATCATTCGTGCCATCGCCACCATATTTGTCTCCATGGGCATCGTTTGTACCACGACCACCGTCTTTGTCTCTATGGGTGTTTTCGCCGTTATTCGAACCCCCCCCAATCAAATTTTCAATATCCCCTATGAAGTCCAAGGTGCGTTGGAGCCCTTCATCTAAGTCCTCTTGCGCTAGGCGATGTTTTTTTATGACCCGTTCTTTTTCGATCCGCAATGGTTCAATCAGAGCATCGACTGTTTTACTTTCATTATAACCCGGCAAACCGTGCTTTTTCAAATAGTCTACAATCAGGAGTGTTAGTTTCTCAGCCAAGAACTTTTCTGAGTCCATGGTGTGTAGATAGAGCCTTCGATTGCTAGATAAGCTACTAGGTCTCCTGTAAGAACAATCTTCGTGTCGACTATATAGTCTTTGGGATGATATCAGGTCAGCGTTCTTTGTCAGTGCATTTTTCATGATCCTCACGGTCGGTTATTACGTGATCGACATGCGTATATACACGACGGAGCAATAATGGGCACATAAGGCAATGCACGACCTGGACATGACATAGGAATCTTGGAAACCGGCTTCCTAGAGCTAACGTGTATCTAAGAAGTATGTTGCAGCAGTACGTGAGAAGCTCTGTGCATTGACGACAGGGTAGGCATATTGTGATCTCGTGCGTCTCGAGGATGCTCTGAAGCTGGGTAGAAATTGGAGTTGTATAGCAACGTACGATAGCGGCGTCTTGAATGAGAAGACTTCGTTTTGATGACCAACACCCAGATCCCGCCCGCTACATAAGGACGTCCCTTCAATCAATAACTATCTTAGGACACCAGATTCGTAGTTAAACTAATTCTGTTCGAAGACTAGGCCGGGATGCTTGTCTCGCTGTGATGCGCGTCCTTCATCACAAAAGTGCACATCAGCAAACAACGTTTGCCCTGGCACTAGGATAAAAGATTCTCGGTAGGCTATCCTCAATCAATACATTGATAACGCCTCCAGCTCCAACCGTTTGCTTCTGGCACGTGAACATTTCAGTTGCAAGCGAACCAGGATCGTACTGGGATCGAACGGAGGTAGAGATATTGCTGCCGCGCGATCCCCGATTCGATAGTATAACAAGCAAGTCCGCCCTCTTGATGGCGATGGTGTGCGGGTCAGTGACTAATACCTCGGGACGGGCAAAAACAAAAGACGCGTTCTCAGCTATAGCAGTCCTGCGAATCTTGTTCAACCGAGCAATATGTGTGTAAAGCTCGTGACTTTGATCGTATTTGGATCCCCACAGCGCTTCACGGTTATACGGGTCGTTGCCATCTCCAGATCCCCGATAATGTTGCTCTTGGCCTTGGTAGATTATGGGTATACCGCCAGTGAGTACCGTGAAGGCAATAACGTTCTTCGCAAGAATCATGTTGTCACTCTTACTTGGGAAGCGGGGATTGTCGTGATTTTCACTAAAAGCCCCAACGAGCGACATATCCCTGCAACTCACCTGCATCTCGTCAATGACATGTGCAAGATAGGAGAT
>Ga0265797_10012303_pt1 | contig 10503 bp, 14 predicted proteins | sample P2T30metagenome_FD_192433 | JGI IMG/M metagenome (GOLD analysis project Ga0265797, IMG submission 192433) | Plant litter microbial communities from East Loma Ridge, Irvine, California - P2 T30 | ecosystem: Environmental > Terrestrial > Plant litter > Unclassified | place: USA: California... | reverse complement strand
GCAGTGGAGTATGTGAGAAGAGAAGAGGGAGGATTTGGTGAGTCCAGTTCGCTGTGACTGCGCCGCGGTGATGGTTGCCTGACACGGATCAGCGACAGGGATATGGGTCTTTCCGCGTTGGCGCTAATGCAGGGCCTAAACTGTCAACGTTCGAACGAACTTTTCGAGCCTCGTCCAGACGCATTAAATTGACAGCAGTATTCCGCAGCGTGCACGAACGGTCTCATTCTTACGCGACTGTATCGAAAGGAAGCGCAGATTTGGTATCATTTGGGAAAGAGCAAGGACGAAGCAGGACGGCGCCATGGTGAAAGACAACGACACCATCGTGGTCAACACGAATCTGCGGTCGAGGAAGGGTGCCGTTGACGAGCCGGTGGTGCAAGGCAAGGTGAGTTGCGAAACTACTGCTTAGATTCGAAAGTGGTGGACTGGTTGAAAGCTCGATGAGAGCGAGAATCCCATTCAACTTCATCTTAACACGTGAGGTGGATATCTTTTGAGCTTTCAACGTACGACATTCTACAAGAACAAAATTACTTTTTACATCAAATTCGCACAAAGACGAACACCCACTAACGATTCTTCAGAAGCGCAAAGCCTCATCCGTTGTCATCCACCAAAACGGCCAAGAGCAAAACACATCCAGTCCATCCAAGAAGCCCCGTACCACGGACCAACCCATCGAAGACGCCGACATCGACACCTCACGCCCAACCGCCGTCTTCAAGCCCACCAAAGGCCGCGACTGGACCGTCAGCATCGCCCTCCCAGGCTCCTGGCTCAACAACGCCAAAAAGCCCGACCACAAGACCCTCCAAGTAGGCCGCATCGCGCGCGCCGCCGCCGTCTTCTGTGTCGACGAAATCGTAGTTTTCGACGACGACCCACAGCAAATCGACACCAACGTCGTCGCGCCAAAATATCTCGGCAAGAAAAGTAAATCCAAATCCAAGCAGGAAATCCTCGACTCCATCCTCGAAGAAGACGAGCCGTGGCAGAACCCAGATCAGTTCTTGTATCATGTCCTTAGCTATGCTGAATGCCCGCCTCATTTGCGCATGACGCTGTTCCCCAAACACGCGAATCTGAGTCAGGCTGGTATGCTACCCAGCATGGACATGCCGCACCACCTCAAGTCCCACGAATGGTGCCAGTACCGCGAAGGCTCCGTGCTAGGCCCCGCACCCTCACCCCCGCCTGCACCAAAAGTCCCAGTAAAAACAAAGGGCAAGTCAACCCCATCACCCGCGCAGTACGCATACATCGAAGTCGGCCTCCCCTCCCCCATCCGCGTCCCCATCCCGCCATCCGCCCCTGTCGAATCCGGCATGCGCACAACCGTACGCTTCGAATCTGTATCCGCGCCGCCAAATTGGCCCCACCTTTCGCAGCAGCAATGCGAAGACCTGGAGGCGACGGCATGCAGCAATGCGCTTCCCCGCGAAGAAGGCGGGTATTACTGGGGCTACACTGTGCGCCGCGCGACATCTCTATCCGCTGTTATCTCAGAATCCGAGTACGAGGGCGGATACGATGTCACGATGGGTACATCCGAGCGCGGCGCACCCATTCAATCCATCCTCCCTACAAGCACGACATACAACGCCGAGCACAAAGACGCCCTATCCTCTGACTTCCAGCACCTGCTCCTCGTGTTCGGCGGCGTAGCAGGCTTGGAGCCAGCGGTCGCGAACGACCCCGAGCTCGTGAAGATGGGGCTCGGCAAGGGCAGTGCGAGGGACTTGTTTGATGCGTGGGTTAATCTTGTGCCGGGGCAGGGGAGTCGGACGATTAGGACGGAGGAGGCGGTGGAGTTTGGGCTGTGTGCTGTTGAGCCGTGGGTTAGGGGGAGGGGAGGGGAGTGACGGGTTAGTGAGGGTTGGGAGGGTGTGAGGTATGAATGTTGGGAGGGTACTGCGGTGCGAATGCATAGTGCGTTTGAGTGATTCCAGAGGGCATGTCGTGGCTGTAAGCGTGGAGATGATGGCACTGAAAGTAATCACGGTCGCTCAGTATCAAGCATCGTACGCGTTGTCACGGTTCCCGCAGTACGCATAGCAGACGCGATTGCAGAATTCGTGATCTTTATTCATCATTTGTAAAATGACATCTACCCACACAACTATGCACCCCTCCGCACGTTCGTGCTCATAAGAGTGATCTTCTTCCCCTTCTTCTTCTTCCCGCCCCCAGCCACCTTCTTCGGCGCTTCCTCATCGCCCAGCGACATAGCCTGTACTTGCGCAACAACATCGTCCTCATGAAGTAGATCTTTTTCCCACCCTTGGAGCCAACCGTCATCAGCATCATGATCTGATTGTTGAGGACCAAGTGACGGCGACGTGGAGGCAATAGCCGCTGTGCCCCATACTGTGCGTGGCGCTGACGGACTTGTCGATGGTGATGCGAGGGATGCGAAGCCCTCGCCTCGGCGTGTCGGCCATGGTGGCGATGTCGATGTTGTGTCAGCATCAACGAGAGTATCTGCTGCACTCCCAGCTGCTAGGGGTAAAAAGTCATCTGCAGAAAACCTGTCCGAAATACTCGGTCGTTTCCGCCTGCCTGACGCGAATTCAGCATACTCTGCCTTTTCCGCACGTTGTCTTGCTTTCTCTTCCCTCGTCTCCTTCTCCGTATGTCGTTTCCGCCTCTTCTCGATCTCTGGCTTGAACTTTTCGAGGATGTCGGGGGATACGGTGTCGGTCCAGTCGCATTCTAAGAAGCCGACTTCACATCCGTAGGGAAGATGTGCGAGATACTTGGTGCGTTTTCGCAAATCGTCGTCGACTACATGCCCGGTCGAAACGTGCTCGACACGTGGGAGTATGGTAGCTGGGAACGAAGCGAAGTTGCCGAACGCGGCTTTGAGGATGCGTATGTCGAGCGGTGATAGGTAGTAGTGGAAAAGTGCTTGGTAGAAGAAGTACTCGGATGGCGTATTATGGCTTTCGTGTTGTTGTCGATGGCGGATTTCGGCAAGTGTAGCTGGTATGCTCGTCCTTGAAGAATGCGAAGAGGTTGACATTGTGCGCTGTCTCCCGTCGCCATTCGAAACTGAAGGCTGATTTCCATCACCAGTAGGATTGGCAACCACCGGCATGTTTTCTGGAGAGAAGTTTTGGCCAGACTTTGACGCATTCAACGTGGTGTACATCTCCGGAATGGTGTTTAGGTCCTCGTTGAATACAATGGGCGCCCTCTTGATTTTGGGCTCTGCAGGCTTTGCAGGCATCTCAGGTGGATTCCCAATACCCTTGATCTTCTCCTTTGCCTCGCGTATGCTGCGAACAGCCTTCCTCATCCACTCAATATTGTCCTCGCCAAACATGACCTCATCTTCCTTCTCTTGCATTTCCAACTTCGCAATCTCCTGATCGTACTGGCCCATCATGTAGTCCTCGCCACCCCGCATCACCCGGGCATAGTCCATGACCTCGGCAGCATGATGCCAGGGAATGTCCTCCTCTTTGCCTAATGCGTCCGCGCCGTCACGCGGCATGGCCAGCGTGCTACCAGCTGGTCTTACTACCAGACGAAGAACAACGTCACCACCTTCCCGCGGTGGCTCGCCCTCCTGACCGACGTACCAGCGCACTGGTCTCGTCTCCGCGGTGTAAACTGTGTCGAAGCATAGCGGACACTTCTTCGACCGTGCGCGCTTTTCCGGTGCCTTCCCTTCATCTTCAGAGTGCATGTAGCGAATCAGACATGGTAGGCAGAAAATGTGACCGCACCGGGCCATCCTCGGAGCTACCGGTGTGCCGAGGCAAATCGGACAGGAGGCTTCCTGCGAGAGCTCAGAGGCCAGAATCTGAAGAACATTATTCCAGTCCAGATGGATGTCGGGCTCTGTGCTCTGCGCGCGGTAGTCACCACGAGGGTCGACAATGAAGCGATAGTTCGCATGCACATATCGCGCCTTGTCGACAGCATGGTAGCCAGAACCGAGGCCCCAGGTCGGGTTGCGCCGACTGTTCCTGCCGTAGCCGTGCGAATGGTGATTCTGTGGACGAGGCGGGAGACTGAAGTTCATGAGGTGGGTGATGGACGTCTGGCCCTTGCGGTTGTTGAAGGGACGCATGGCGAGCTGCGGATGTTAGTCAGTACATTACGATATGCAATCTACTGTCGCAACTCACCGACTCGTCGATGGCATCCTCGTCGGTCTGGCGGAAGCGCTTCGAGCTCTTGTGCTGCTTCTTGCCCTGCTGGTTGTTGCGCGGCGTGGGCGATGCTCGGCTAGAGAGGCCCGCTCCGAGACTACTACGCTGCTGGTTGAAGAAGTTGACGGTGTTGAGGGCAGGCGCTTGGTTCTGCGCCGGAGAGGCGGGTCCGGAAGAGCCAGTTGCTTTGGACGATGACGCGACTGGCGGTGGGTTGGTTGACATGGTGCAGCCCAATTAAGGGTGCTTGGAAGCCCGTGCGAGGAATGTAGCGACGCTCGTCGGCGTGAAAGCGATGTGAGGATGTCCAGCTTCTAGTCCACGGATAAGGGAAGAGGCGGACAATGACGCTAAGGACCGGTTCCTCACAGGCAAGAATGGACGGCGAGAGAGGCACGGGAGGAACGAGGGGAAAGGAAAGAGAGGGTCTTGGTGGGTCACGGTTGGTTGGTGTGGTGGTTGTTTCGGTCCCCCAAAGGGTGACTTGGAGGTGGAGTCAGAGTGGCGGCCGGTAGATGACATCGTCTGCGGGACGGTCACGTGTTTGCGGCCACTTGCTACGACGACCTCACGCAATCAACCGCTGCATTAATCCAAGGTGCACATTGTTTGCTTAGACGTCTAGACTCGACTACCGAGCTGTTCAATCCCACTCTCAAAGAATAAAAAGCACATTTCTGCCAGATTTGTCAGGCCGATGCTCATACAAACGCACAGGCCTTTGAGCTCGCGACTCTTCGAAGTCTTTCCATACACATTGATTACCGACACAATCCTCCGCCTCCACCCACCCTCACGCTCTCCTCGCGTCCCCCATCGCGGGCAGTCTCTGCTGCGCTCCATGTCGTGCTGATACAATGACCCCGCGCTGCGCCATCTGCACCTGCCCCGCTACCAGCAGTAGTCCGACTCGCCCGTCCCAGCTGGTGCATCAAGTCGTCGTCGCGCGACCCTCATCCGCACCCCAGCAATAATTTCCACTTCACCACCACCACCATCGCCGCTGCCCGCGCGCCTGCCATCCGCGCCCGCCCAGCACCCGTCGCGCCTTCCGTTGCCTCACACGTTGGCCGCTTGGTCTCTCTGGCCGGCGACTGACTGGAGAGGCAACATCGCCGCCGCGCGCCCATGATGCCAGGCCCTCACGGCGGCCATGGCCCGCCCAACGCCATGCACCACCAGGGACGCAGGCAGGAGCACCACGCGCAGTACTACGCCCATCACATGCCGCCACAGACGCACTCGCCCGTCCACCACAACCCCTACGCCCAGTACCACCACCCGCAGCACTATGCGCCGCCCTACGGCTACCAGCACATGCAGCAGATGCCGCAATGGAACCCTTACCACCAGCCGCCGCCACAGCCGCAGTACGCCATGCCTCCGCGCCAGTTCCAGCCGCACGCCTCGCCCGTGGTAGTCTCTTCGCACCCTCACATAGCCGCCATGCCTCCAGTGAACCGCGCCATGGGCCAAACGCCGCCCATTGTGCATTCACGCACGCCGCCAGTCCAACGCATCCAAACACCCCAGCCAGCGCCCTCGACTCCCTCCGCCCATTCACAGACGCAACTCTCGGCCTCGACTCCCCCAACAAACACAACCATCGACACGCCTCCCCCAGCTGCCGAGAAGTCTGTGCAAGCCGCGCCGCCTTCGCCCACTTCATACAAGCCTTTCTTCCCGCCCCTGCCTTGGCTTTCAGCTCCCGGACCTTTTCCTCCCCGAGCTGGGGGGCGCAAGCGGAGACGACGGGCGCCAGTAGACGCTGACGAAGAAGGCCTAGCTCTCCCATCACGCGAGCAGGCTGTCGAGGAGCCCACGGAGGAGACCGACGAGGTCGAGGAAGGCGAGCAGACTCCCACCGAGGGGCCTGAGGAGTCACTTGCATCGACTGTAGCTGTGCCTTCAGACATTGAAGTCGACACTCCTTCTACTTCTCACCCTCCTTCCGAAGTTGACCTCACACACGTCACAACTCCATCAGCCATGCCTCAACCTGCACAACCCGCGGCCACCACCGCCAAGCACACGCGAAATGCCACCATTCCTGCCATTCCAAACATCCCATTTCGACCGAGGCCATCAAGTCCCGCTTCCACTACACAGAAGTCGGTCAAGTCACCTCCGCCAGCCAAGGCTGAGGCGAATGGGGTAGCACCAGAACAGGAGAAGACGGATGCTGAGGAAACGCCAAAGGCATCTCCACCACAAAAGGCAGCGCCACCCAAATCATGGGCCGAGCTTTTGCGGTCAAAGAATGCTCCCGCTCCCTCTACTTCTACTCAGGCACCTGCAGCGCCCTCCACCAACGGTGTGGTTACTACCAACGGGCCCACTATGCCGACCAGCGACACCTTGGCCGACGTTCTCGCTTCTTTCTCTGTCGAATCGGCGAAGAAGGTCGCTTTTCTTGAGCCCCGTGGCCTTGTAAATACGGGCAACCTCTGTTACATGAATTCGGTATGTATTGAGATTCATATGTAATTATCGTTACTGACAAATCGTAGATTCTCCAAGTACTTTTGTTTTGCGTTCCTTTCTACGATTTCCTGCATCAGGTCTCAGAGCGCGCTGTGCATAGCTTCAAGTCGAAGACCCCTCTGATTGACGCTTTGTGAGTCTCATATGTTCCCGATATATCAATTGTACTAACATCGCATAGAATTCTGTTCATGCGCGACTTCAAGGTCATTGATCGGACCACTTCTGTCGAACAGCTTCGCCTTCGTCTCAAGGACAGCGAGCTGGAGCAGTATGGCGATCCATTGACCCCTGAGTACGTCTACGACGCCATCCGACGCCTACCCCGTTTCGATAACATGAAGCGAGGACAGCAAGAAGACGCCGAGGAGTTCTTAGGTTTCTTACTTGCTGGGCTCCATGACGAGGCCGCCCACATCATCAAGAGCGACAAGCAGAGCCAGGCCACAAACGGTAACACATCGCCAACCAGCGAGCAATCAGGCGCCGTAGACGGTGGTTGGTCAGAGGTTGGCCCCAAGCAGAAGGTGGCCAACACCCAGTCGTCTGGCGCCATCGAGTTCGAGACGCCTGTCACAAAGATATTTGGCGGAAAGCTACGTTCCGAATACAAGAAGCCGAGCGAGAAGGCGTCCGTCACACTCGAGCCGTACCAGCCACTGCAGCTCGACATCGGCGAGCCGAACATCAACAACATCACAGACGCGTTGAAGAACCTTACGCGTCTGGAGACTCTTGATGGCGCCGCTCGAGGTGCTCGCGCCTCCACGAAGCAGGTGCACATTGAGACTCTGCCGCCAGTCCTGATCCTCCATCTGAAGCGGTTCCACTATGACGCACACGGTCCGCAGAAGATCTGGAAGAAGATTGGCTACCCTCTGGAGTTGGAGATCCCGAAGGAGGTGTTCCCACCACACAAGCGCGGCAGCTACATGACGCATGGATCATTTCCCAAGTATCGGCTGATCTCTGTCGTCTACCATCACGGCAAGAACGCGAGCGGAGGTCATTACACTGTCGACCTTCGCCGCCAAGAAGACAGAGAATGGATCCGCATGGACGACACTATCCTGCGCCGTATCCGTGCAGAAGACGTTGCAGAGGGAGGCGCTGAGGAAGACCCAAAGGTCCTTGCTGCCGCACTCGAGCAGCACAAGAGCGATGCTGGCAAGAACAAGAACTTCTTCACCCAGATCGACATGGAGGAGGAAGAAGCAGACAAGGGAGCGTGGAGCCAGGTGAACGGCACCGAAAAGAAGGAGAACACGAAGAAGTGGAGCGGAGTCGTCAACGGCACTGCAACACCCAACTCGGCGGGTAAGCGTACACCACTGCCCAAGGAGAACGTACGCGACAACAAAGTGGCGTACATCCTCTTCTACCAGCGCATCGACACCTGAAAAGGTTCGCCGGGGCGGAGTATGACCAAGGACATAAAGCGCGGCTCGCTAGGCATGACACGACACAAAAGTTTATCTAAAAGCATTTGCGTGGGACATAATGTAGCATAGACCGCATCGCGGACGGTGTTATATAGGTGGCATCAGGGGATGTTGCTACAAGAGATGGAGGGACTTGAGGTTGTGGATGATACCCTTGACAGACATGGTGGAGTCTGGGATAGGTATGATTCAATGACGACGATACAAAGCTTTAATTGTGCGTGTTTTCTTTTGTGATGTTTGTGATGTGCATCAACATGAAGTACTAACATGCGTTGTGGCGACATATTCGACCCGGTATACTACCTCCTGGAGTGTACGCGCCAGCATTGAAAGACTTTCTAAAAGTCCTTTTCGCACAACAAAGCTGGTATCACGCCTATTGTGCCTAATGTAGCCACCAGTGCCTGCTTTTGTGTAGCAGATACCCAGGTAGTCTCACTCGTACGCTCCGAGTGTCCCATCTACCCAAGTACACTCTGAGATTCCAACATCATTCGACAGGAATTGACTGCTCTGTCACAAAGCGTCTTAGTTGTGACTACCTACACAGCCGTAGACGTCGAACTCAACGCCGTCTCCACCCTCCTCACTCTCCCCATACTATCCCCACTCCCCTCACTCCCACTCTTACTCTCCACCTCAACCTCATGCTCCACCATAATCTCGCCCCCATCTACACCTACACCCCCACGCTCCAACACCGTCAACACCGGATGTTCTTTCCTTCTCACGCTCAGCACGCCCAGCATTTCCCCTCTACGTGTGATTGGTACATCTTCTGTGCATTTACTCCACGCGCCCATGCCTAGTTCTTCGTGTGCCATGCGCTGGAGCTGGAGGGTACTGTTGCTGCTCCATTCGAGCTGCGAGTATGTGTGCTTTTTGCTGAGGTGGGATTTGACGAATGAGGGGGGGGACTCGAGGAGGAAGGATAGGATGATGATGATGCCGCCGAGGGTGAAAGTGAATGCTAGGCCGAAGACGCTGAAGTTTGAATGTGCGGAGGACAAAATTTTCTAACACAATCCGTAAGTCGCGCGAATCGAAACATAATATTAAACGTAGTTAAGTTAGAAAAAGAAAAACATACCTGATTCCCACACCCCACCCTCTCCTCCTTCCCCACAGGCCCCGCCCAAAATCTGCGCCTCATAACCTCCCCACTCGGCCCCATAGCACTATCCACCGCACTCCCCTGCATCGCCACCAGCGACGCAGCATGCCAATGCTCCACATCCCTCTGCCACTGATCATCCGGCAGCGGGCCCTGCACACCACTCACAAGACTGTACTTTGAGCTCAGACTCGCCGCGCCGAGCGTCTGCACAAAGCCGTCTAGTTCGTTGCCCGTGAGGGCTGCCATGATGGCCCATGTGATGCGTGCGCGTTGCGGGGGGGTAGGGGAAAGGGAGGCGAGGAGGTATGCGAGTTCTTGTTTGCCGCCCATGCGTGAGCAGCGCTTGGATGTAGATGTCGAGGTCGAGGGCAGGCATATTTGGTATTGTTTCGCGCAGCCCAGGACGGAGGCTGTTTCGTCGGCGAAGTACGCGCCTACGCTGAGGTTGCCCCAGCCGTTGAAGTTGAGGCGGTACCCGGGGACGGTTTGGTGCGCGGCGTACCAGGGGTCGTTGATGGGGACGGGGGAAGTGACTTGGTTGCTGGATAGGAAGAAGAGAGTGACGTCTGCGTCTGTGCGTGCGATTTCTGGAATGGGCGTGAAGCCGCGGCTGGCTGCGCTAGAGCCGTTGATTACGTTGGCGTAGTTGTAGCCGAGCGTGTATTCGGGTAGGAGGGAGGCTTTGCCGGATTGGAAGCGGTCTTTGGGTTGGGTTTGCGGGTACACGTATGTTACGTTTCCGGCGCGAGGTTGGGGAACGGGGCCGTTGGCGCCGTAGTTGTATTGTATGTATGGGACTGGGATCCCGGAGTTGTTGTAATTGATGGTGCTGGTGTAGCCTTCAGATACTAAGGGGGCGCAGTGCGTGGTGCGTCTGTATAAGAAGCGGTCTTCTGGGCGGGCATTCATGCCGAGATCTTTGTGGCTGTCGATATAGCCGGTGTCAATGAGGATGTTGCTGTTATTCAGGCGGCAGATGCCGTCTTGGAAAGGACAGGCGGCGCTGTGGTTTGAAGTGAAGGGCAATTGGCTCTTCACGTATGTGTTACAGCCCTGTGCATTGCCTTTCGTTGCGTAGCAACTGAGCGCATAATTTGAGAAGGACACAAGCCGTTGACCGAGGAAAGGTATGAGCACGGTGAAGAACTCCGGACTTGTTTCGACCGCAGGATTCTTGTCTTGACCAGCGATATGGTGTCCGAGTATATTCACACCGCAAGTACCGCGAACAAGAACCTCCTCACCCATTGCAGATCCCACTCTTGAGGAAAGCAAACTAGCCGCGATGAAG
>Ga0265797_10012301_pt1 | contig 10504 bp, 10 predicted proteins | sample P2T30metagenome_FD_192433 | JGI IMG/M metagenome (GOLD analysis project Ga0265797, IMG submission 192433) | Plant litter microbial communities from East Loma Ridge, Irvine, California - P2 T30 | ecosystem: Environmental > Terrestrial > Plant litter > Unclassified | place: USA: California... | reverse complement strand
CTTGCGAGAAATATCCCTGGGCATAAATGGCGGCCACCACCAAACACGTTGTAGTCCGGGCTCGATTGAGGAAACTGGCTGGTCTTGTCGCCCGCCTTCCGTTTGCGAAGGAAGCGATAGCCATCGAATTGATCAGGGTTAGGATATAGGGCCGGATCCCATAAGTTGCTGCAATCGACCATGATGTGCGAGCCTTGCGGGATGGTTTTGCCATCTGGAAGAACCGTGTCTTTTAATGCTACACGCTCGAGAGCAACTGCGTTATGACATTAGTGTCAAACACCCAGCGAAGAAAGACCTTCACAACATACCAATCGCAGCGGACCGTCTCTGAGATTCCTTCAAAACACTGTCCATCAAGACCATGTTGTAGATAGCAGCAACCGAAATGCCATGTGTCTCCAGTTGTTGCGCCGCCTCGTCTCTCAGCGGTGCAACTATCTCCGGATGCATAGCCACATCGATCAAAACCTGGCGGAAAAGCTCACTGGTAGTGAAGAACGCTGCCATAGCCAGAGACAGTTGTATATCGCCGGCTTCTGGCTTGCGTGCGGCACTTACCGCATCTTCCGTCCATGCAATAACGTCGTTGAACGCTGGGGGAGTCCTTCCTTCAAGAGTCGCTTCTGTGACATCCTTCCGCCTCTTCTCAACGACGCCGTTCATAATCACGCGAGCTTCCGCCACGTACTTTCGACAAGCCACCGCATTCGGCAAGAATCTCTGCACAATCCGTCTCGACCACGCGGGATATGCATGCAATTCCCCCACAGCACTAAAGTACGCGCCCACATACGCCTGGACAAGCGCCAACCATTCCTCGTCATCGCACTTCTCAGGCCCGACGAACACCGAGGACGCGACGCGCGCGATGATACTCGTCGTGCCGTTGTGCCAGTCGATCGCGTGCCATTCTTTTGAATCTCCCCAGTGCGCTTGCACGGCTTTTTTAGCACTTGCATTTAATACTGGCATGATGCTGTCGTTCTGGCCTAGCTTTGCGCGTATGACGTCGAGGATAAAATCGCCCATGAATACGGAATGCATCGCGGTCAGGCCTTCGAAGCCTGGGTAGTCGGCGTAAAAATCTTGGCGCACGAGTTCACGGTGATCCAGGTTCTTGTTGGTTTTTACCCAGCTGGTGAGGGAGGAGGGGAGGATGATTTTCTGGGCGTTGGGGAGGGGGAGGGTGATGGGGCCTTGGTGTTGGGCAAGACCTGAGGCAATTAATGTGGCTGCATTTGAGACATAGTCTTTGGTGTTGAGGACGGGGAACAATGGACGTCGTTTTGTGCGGAGGAGATATGCGCTGGCTAGGACCGCGAGAAGTACCAAGGTGCGCACACTGAAGAGAGCTTCTAGCAGCATTCTTGGGAGCAGGATGTTAATTAGGAACGATTGTAAGTAAGAATGAGCCGCAATAGCGTGCATACTCAATACCTGGAGTAATAATAGCTTCTTAAAAGGAAAATGTATGATAAGATGTTGGAGACATGCGCGCTACGACATCATGACTCATTTCGACTCACTGTGAGTGAAACAAACATTGCAATGTTTTGACAGGGAAGGGAAGCACGTTGTAAGGCTGCGCCAAGATCGATTGTCTTTGATCCAACTCCGCCAACTCGTCGTGACGACATGTTGTCTGTACCCGATTGATGAGAATGACTGCACGGGACACCAAGTAGAATAAATACTTCGAATCGGGCCGATACAAGTGCACACTAGTATGTATCTCTAAACCCCAGAAAGCATAGCTTCGAAAGTTCCTCTATCCTTTTCCATGGGTAAGTACACAACGGCTAGTCAAGGCATGCGAATCTCGCTTTCTTAGAACGACGGGGCTCCCTCTGTCCGATGATCTTAAGCAATCAAGCTGGAAAACACTAAGTAGACCGGAACCTCGCCGCGGTGGGGCACCGAAGGGCACTTGTGTAGACTAATGCGAGGTACCCGTCTTTGCGGGGTTACTCGATTGAGCAATGCGGACCTCGTACAGTATGAGAACGTCGGTATAAGTGTCGCGTCCAAGAACTTTCCCTAATGCTCGGCCTCTTCTTCGATTACGCCCTCGCAATCATGCACTCGCTACTCACCCTGCCAGCATTGCTTTTCTGCACCGCGTCGCTCGCATCCGATTATCTACGCCCACTGCCATCGGCCTTCAAGCCCCAGAATGAGTCAAAGTGGGCATGGATATCATACGAATCGCCCTCCGTAGCTGTGCTTCCTGGTTCTTTCAATCGCAGTGTTTTCGAGGCGCCGTATGTAGCTATGGTGAGCGATGGAAACGTGAAGCAAGCGTATGGACACGAAACCGTAGACTTGTGGTATCTTCTACTGATATTGAGAATTAAGCTTCGATTACATCAACGAAACAGACTTCGTCGCATACGATTCGCGCTTCTTCGACATCATCGGCCCAAACGCGAGTGTCGAGCATTTGCACAATCTACCGTACCAAACACACGAAGCACCATGCTGGATCCCGAGCACGGGGGAGTTATTCTTCGTTGAGTGGGGCCCACCGGGTGGTGAGAACGGTATGTACCAACTCTGCCCAAATCGAGCATGTTCAAAAAATAAGCGCGACTGATGTAAACCAGGCACGCACAACTGGCAATACCTCCTCAACACCCACACCAACACCCTACGCAAAATCCAAACCAATCCCCCAACCACCAACGCCCACGGCTGCGTCGTCTACAAAAACCACTTATACGTCGTGACCGACGGCACACACAACGAGACAGGAGCGCTGGTGCGCATCGACCCAGCGACATGGACCAAAGAAACCATCCTAAACAACTACTACGCCCAGCCCTTCCTCGGCCTAAACGACCTCGACATCGACCCCCAGGGAAACTTCTGGCTCACAGACAGCAAGACCGGATACGGCCGCCACCTCATTCCATACTACTACCCCACCAATCCCTCTGTGTACTTTGTAAACGGCACGACTGGGCGCCCACGTGTAGTGCACGTTACGACGGGTAATGCGAACGGCGTCGCTGTGTCGGGCGATGGCAAAGTGTATATTCCCGACACGGGCGTGTCGGAATCGTATCCTGCTGACAATAAGAATCCGTTTGGGGACCGAAGACTGCATGCATTTGACACGGGCGCTGGGAAGGAGGGATTGTTGGAGAATGGCAGGCTGTTGGCTAATCCGATTGCGTATTATTATGATGGGATTCGCGTGGCGAGGAATGGGTGGATATTTGCGGGCGCGGGGGATGGGGTGGATGTGTTGGATCCGGAGACAGGTAACTTACATTCACTACGCGTTGCATAAGATGTGCTAACGACATTGTTATCTTGTAGGACTCACGCTCGGTACGATTCGAATGGGCGGCGGACGCAATTTGGCGGTGAACATTGCGTTTGGGGGCGAGGGGGGCAAGGACATGTGGATTGTGGGGCGGGGTGGAGTGTGGGTTGTTAAAGGGGTGAGGGAGGAGCTTACGAGGGAGTGGTAGATGAACTGGAAACGATACGGTTTGTCCATTTTCCATTCCCCAAAAAATCTCACCGCCCTATAAATTCTTCTAGGCAGCCGAGGCAAGATAGGAAGAAGTATAATCAGGGTATCAAAAAGAACTAGATAAGCACACGGCCACCCCCCACCCCCCAAAGCGCCAGAAAGGAAAAGGGTAAGGTACAAATCTGCCCCGCCAACCAAATGATGAGGATGCGAGGATGCGAGGATGCGGAATGAAACGCGTGTAATGTCGATGAACGTCCCAAGTAATCTTACACGTACGCCGACGCTCACGCATACCAACCGCCCGGCGCAATATCTGCCTCCTGTTCGCGGTGCGGGATAAGTGGCTCCGTGATGTCGAAGGCCTGGATGAACATCTGCCAGGTGTTGTAGTCGATGCTGAGGACAGCTTGGTTCTTCTGGACGTTATTTTCGCGCTGCTCGGCAATCTCGTGGGCTTTGGAGGGCACTAGCGACAGTCAGCTTATTTCACTCCACGGTTCCACACATGGCTTGACTTACTCAGCAGTGGCAGCCCGTTCTCATCCTTTAGAATCTTGGCGTTGCCTTCTCGCACCAGGAAGCTGATGTAGAAGAGATTCTCGACCGTCTGGCCGAAGTCGTGCGGATTGATGGCGAAGTCGAGTAGACTGACGGCGAGTTCCTGTGTTGGTGCAGCGGCTGCTCGATATCGTCGTGCCGCCGCGGCGATGTCTTCGGAGTCGATCTCGGTCTCCTCAAGCTCGGACAGCTCCTCGTTCACCTTCTCGTCGACATGCTCGATGTGCTTCCGTAGATGCGTGTTGATGCTCTTGACGAGGTTTGACAAATTCGAGTTCTCAGATTGCTGGAAGTCGCCTTCCTTGATCTCCTGTGGTCGCGTCGCCGGTCCGACCGGCTGTTTTTGCGATCGTGCCTTCTTCTGTACTGCCCTGGCCTTCTTCTGCACGGAGAGCGGACCAAGGAGGAAGCTCGATGTTGGCGGGCGCTTGTTGCAAGGGAAACATGCTTTCCGTCCGAGGATAGCCCAGTTGAGCCCGTCGTCGCCTGCATCTTCCTGGTCGTCTGGTATCGCGACAGGCGCCGCATCCTCATCGTCTGGAGTGAGTCCGCCAGACTTCATGAAGAAGATGCACTTGGACACAAACTTGTCGAGATCGATGCCGACGCCGTTGTTGCCCTGCAAGCTGTTGTTGAGCTTCTTGCCTGCTAGCTCACTCGCGTTGACGAGGAAGCGCGAGTCGAGAGCCGCGTCGGCCGTCTGTCGCACTTTGCCGAAAAGACTATCCTGCTTCCTGAGGGCGTCGAGCAGCATCGTGTTTGGCTTGACCATTTCATCGCGGTTTTCTATACCCTGTTAGCCCATGGAAGCGAAACGAGCTGGGTCGTCGTCTTACCATCGACCATGCGCGTGTGGTCGCGTATGTGCGCGCGTAGCATTCTGCGCTTCTCCGGGTCCTGGTTGGGATTATAGTACTTCAGGTCGCCCTCCTCGTCCTCCGGTACAGGCGTCGCCTCCTTGTCCACCCCCTCATCGTCATCTTCAGGCGCGTCTCCTTGCCCATCCACGTAAATGCCAGACCCAGACCCAGACCCCGACATGTCGTACTCGCCGGTCCTTCGCCGCTTGCTGCCATTGCGGCCGGTGGTCGAGCCTGAGGTGGGCGTAGGCATGCGGGCAGAAGCGCCTCTGAGGCCCCTCCGCTTGGCGGGTTGCGGCGTGTTGTCGCGTGTTTCTGGCTGCTCGTTCTCCTTGTCTGAGCTCACCGAGGCGGACGGGCTCATGACGGAGTAGGACGAGGTGCGCGGGTTGGTGCCATTATTATTCCGTGGTGCGACAGAGGGGTCGCGGTAGAGCGAGTCCACGGTGGACGAGCGTGTTTGCTGCGGCGTCGCGGACAGGTGCGTGTTTAGACGCGCCATCTTGTGGCGATACGACGAAGAGGTAAAGAAGGCGGCTTGTGTTGGTGTGGGGGAGTGGTGAAGATGACGCTGGCGTGTGTGGACGCGGCGGCCCCGTATCTTAGCGCGATTTCAACTGTCTCGCCTGAGGCAAACAAACTGCGCGCCGCCGTCACCAAGCGCCACAACACGTGCACACGCTCGCTCACCCGCGTATCCCTGCACTCGGCACTTAGCGGTGGCTTGACATGATGCACCCCGCGCGGTGAGAGCTGGACCTTCTTCTTGCCCATCATACAGTGGTTTCGGATGACACACGCCCATGGCAGTTGATAGCGCACAGCTTCCGCACCGCTCACGATGGAAGCCTTCAACTTCGCGACATCGCTAGACCTGACAGAACTGTCTGTACATGTGCGAATGTAGGCAGCGTGAATGCGTAGAGGGGATGAAGTGCTAAGGATCTGTAGAGACCGCCTTGATGGAAACCAGAAGCCTGTGCCGTACTCGGTGCTTTTGAGACGGCCTGATCTGAGGCACCGGGCGTCCATTACCAAGTAAGTGATGTCTGCCATGGTAGTAGGTGGTGAGGCGAGAGAGGCATACTGACGTGAGGGAAGCCCTCACTTCGAGCTGTACGTGACGGCGCAGATTTGGGCTGACAGCAAGCCCCTCACCGTGCCCGTCCAGACCGCCTACAAGTCCTTCAAGAACGCACGCGTGTGGAACGAGTGGCTGCAGCTGCCCGTCACCTACTCCAACCTCCCCGCCTCGGCCCAGCTCGCCGTCACCGTTTGGGACCTCTCGCCCGCCGAAGACACGGACTCCAACCTCCACGCCGTGCCCTTTGGCGGCACCACCATCCCGCTCTTCGACAAGGACAACACCCTGCAGAAAGGCAGGCAGCGGTGTCGCATCCACCGCTTCAAGGCCGCAGATGGGCTGACAGACACCACCACGCCGTGGGTGATACCGCAGGCAAGGAGGAGTCGCAAGGCGCAGGTGGTCGAGGACACGGTCGACGAGCAGATTGCCGAGATGCAGCGGTTGGAGGAGCTGCTGAAGAAGCAGGAGATGGGTGACCTGCCAACAAACACTTGGCTGGACGGGCTAGTCTACAAGAAGATGATGAAGATACGGAATGAAGCCTTGAAGGCCGAGGCAGTGGCTTTGAACCGGCAGAGTAACACGAACGGGAACGGAGATGCTGCAGGTGGCGAGGAGCAGGAGCTGTTCTACCTGGAGGTCGAGTTCCCACGCTTCGACCACGCTGTCGTCTTCACTGATGTCGAGTATCCGCCGCCTCCCGTCTCCGACCTACGACTGCCTGCTGAGGCAGACGTGCGCTTACGACCACCACCTGAGGTGTCTTTTGGGCCCGATATTGACATCGACGGAGTCGGCTATGGTGATGCCGATGCAGGTCGCCTCATCAAGATCTACGACCCTGAGATTGGACGACGTATCAACCCTGCCGAAGACAAGCACCGCGAGCTGATGCGCAGCCAGCAGACCGACTCGCTTGATCGAGACAGGAAGCCTAATGTGCACGTCCGAGACAAGCTGAATCTGTTGATGGCGAAGGGGCCACTGGAGGAGATCACATCACACGAAAGAGACGACATTTGGAAGTTCCGGTACTATCTGCTGCGCGACAAGCGAGCACTCACCAAATTCGTCAAATGCGTCAATTGGAAGAATCCTCGCGAAGCGCGACAAGCAGCGCCGCTACTCGACAAGTGGGCTGAGATCGATGTTGACGATGCCCTCGAGTTACTCGGACCGCATTTCGACCATCCAGTAGTCCGCAGCTACGCCGTCGAACGTCTTAAGAAGGCCGACGACGAAGAGCTGCAGCTGTATCTGCTCCAACTAGTGCAGGCACTGAAGTACGAAGCACCTGGGGAAGGTGACGACTCGTCCCTTGCACGCTTCCTTGTCACCCGTGCTGCTAACAGCTTTGCACTGGGTAACTTCTTCCACTGGTACCTCATGGTCGAGATCAGTGACTTCAGCACCGACCAAGAGCCTGAGCATCGCGACCTCTTTGCCAAGGTGGAGTACGACTTCATGGTCGAGCTGGAAACCACCCCCGAAGGCATCGAAACGCGCAACACATTTCGCCGCCAGGGCGAGCTCCTCACCGTCCTCGCCAAAATCTCCAAGGATGTACGTTTCGGTGGCGGCGATCGTGCCACCAAACTCGCACGCCTCAAGAAAGCTCTCGGCGATCCAAAGAACGAGCTCGCAAACTTCGAGCCACTACCCCTCCCGCTCGATCCGTCCGTCTACATCACCGGCATCCACACCGAGGATTGCAACGTGCTGAAGTCCTCCCTGCTCCCCATGGTGCTCAGCTTCAAGACTACCACCGACGCAAAGTACCCCATCATCTTCAAAACCGGCGACGACCTCCGACAAGACCAGCTCGTCATCCAAATCATCACCCTCATGGACCGCCTCCTCCGCAAAGAAAACCTCGACCTGAAACTCACACCATACCGCATCCTCGCGACATCCACATCCGCAGGCGCATTCCAATTCATACCCTCCATGAGCATCGCAGCCGCATGCCAGAAACACAAAGGCTCACTACTCGCCTACCTACGCGCCAACAACCCCGACGACTCCGCGCCCCTAGGCGTCCGCAAAGACGCAATGGACACATACATCAAGTCCTGCGCCGGCTACTGCGTCATTACCTACCTCCTCGGCGTCGGCGACCGCCATCTCGACAACCTCCTCCTCGCGCCCGACGGCCGCTTCTTCCACGTCGACTTCGGGTACATCCTAGGCCGCGACCCCAAGCCTTTTGCCCCGCAAATGAAACTCTGCCGCGAAATGATCGAGGGCATGGGCGGCGCCCAACACGCTAATTACCTCGCTTTCAAGTCGTACGCGTTCACGGCGTGGTCTACGCTCCGCAAATCTTCGAACTTGTTGTTGAATCTTTTTGCGCTCATGCAGGGCGCGAATATTCCAGATATCAAGGTTGAGAGGGAGGGTAGTGTGGGCAAGGTTAGGGAGCGCATGTGGCTTGGGAGGAGTGAGGGCGAGGCGGAAGTGCTGTTTGAGAGGCTAATTGAGGAGAGTATGGGGGATTGGAAGGCGGGGGTTATTGATTGGGCGCATGAGTTTGTGCAGACTTATTGGCGGAAGTGAGAAGAGTAGGGGTAGAGGGGGCTTATCGTAGGTATCGAATCGAACTCGGAGATAGATATAGAGGCGAGCAAGGCGCTACAATACGCATCGTAGTACGTGCACGATGTAGAAGTATTACAGGTACCCTCAAACCCTAACCCTATCTAATAGGATATTACGAATTAGTTATGATCTATGACTTACCAAAGTAGCACGCGGAGAACGAACTCGCGATCTGAGGTAGCCTAACCGACCTGCTTGATAAACCAATAGGCATACTTGGGATCAAGCAAGACAGATAAGCAGTACCTATACTGCTTGGCTTGCTTGCAATTGATTTGTTAACGCAGGGGTAGGTGCTTGCTTGCTTGGAGGGCGCTTGCTAGTTTGGCACGTCAGGCACGGTCAAGCAAAGAAACAAGCAGTAGCCTCTCCGCTTGGCTTGCTTGCTTGATCCCAACTATGCCAACAGGCCGTTGGGATCCGCTTGGACTCTTCTGTGCGGGGAGGATGTGCGAAGATGTGTATTCGATACGCACCGTTGCGGATTGTTGTGACTACCCTGCCCGAGCTCTACATCCTCGGTGATCTAGGCAAGACCATTATGAAATAATAAAGCGAGGGAATCAGCTTCAAAGAACACGGACGGGGCGACAGCATATCTTACCTAGGTTTAATTAAGACGAATCTCGGAACGATGCTTGCAAGCGCATAGGCTGGCCCATCTCAACCGCTGGTCATGCTGAATATGACAATTACAAATCGGATACTTTGTAAGTCTGACACCGCAGTACACACGGTAGATGAACCGCATCCTCACGTGACCCTTGGTCAACTGATTGCTCGTCCTGGTTTTGTATATGATGAATAGAACAAGCATGATATTGTATTGTTGTGTGCTACGGTACAGGGTAAGAGCATCGTGAGATGGAAATAGGCTAAGCGCAAATAGGCTAGATAGCCAAGTACACGCTCGTAGGAGCAGGACCCTTAGGGCTGTCGAACAATATACAGTATTCTATTCGATGCAGCCCACTTACAGCAACTTGGCTATGAATGCATTCTGTACGATGTTGGTTGACTTGTTCTGATTGCTACGTGAGGGTGCTACGGTGGTGTACATGACCTGAGACGAGTAGAGCCGAAGTAGGATCGAGTCGGCTCGTTGGGGAGCGTTGAGCTGCCGACGTCCCTACTGATACTCATGATCCGACAAGATGTTGTTGCATGGGTTAGGTAAGGCTTGAATCTAAATGTAAACTTTTTTGGTCAAATGGTTGTGTAGTTACGGTGGTGCAGAGGTTTGCAGCGCTACATCCGACACCCGCCATGCTGCATCCAACCTATCTTCCACCCACCCCAACACCGCACCACCCCGAAATAACTATTCCTGCGCACGCAGCAAGCTTCAATATACCCCTAGCAATCATGTCCTAGTCGTAGAACATATTTGGACATGAGACAGCCAAGCAATCAATGTGTCCACACCGGTTTCTTCCCCTTCTTTGTCACCTCTGGTTCCTTTGGCAGACGACTACGCTTCTTGGGGGGTTACAGCGAGGGGGGTGGGGGCTTATTCTGAGACCGCGTATTCTTCTTTGGTGGTGATACTGACTCCTTATGCACTGTATTGAGCAACAATTCGTCATCGCGCCTTGCCTAGTACTCTTCATCCCACACCTCCTCCTCTTCATCACTGACCTCTATCGGAGTGAGCCGAACACCCTTCTTGTACTGGGCGAGCTCTAAACGGGTAGGATCTCTCGCAGTAGGCGTGAAATCATCGTCTGGAGCACCTGCGCTTGCTTTGCCTTTGCCCTTTGCACCTTTGGGTTGTCCCTTGGCCTTAGCGATAGCTGGATTTTCGCGGGGAAAGTCGTAGTCTGGTTGATCGTTCAGTGCACGTGATGGGTAAAAGTACCAATGTTCACCAATAGATGAAGGATCTAGAGCAAACTAAGGGTCCCTTGCAAGCCA